>JAEEGK010001339.1_pt1 | contig 61846 bp, 50 predicted proteins | sample 8958771 | NCBI WGS metagenome assembly JAEEGK01 (sample SAMN16246547, study PRJNA631951) | gut metagenome | biome: gut microbiome; feature: rumen; material: SC-attached | host: Bos | place: Iran: Karaj | collected 2018-10 | reverse complement strand
GCCTGGCCGACCATACCGCCCGCATCCTGGAACAGGGTGTGGAAGGAATGCTCCTGAAGATTGACGGCGTAGAGACCTGGGTACGGCTGATTGGCGTGCACAACGCCTACAACGTGCTGGCCATCTACAGCGCCGCCGTCTGTCTGGGCGCAGACCCCGCCCAGACGCTGGTGGCCCTTTCCAAGCTGGAATCGGCCCCCGGACGCCTGGAGAACATCACCGGCCCCCGAGGCATTACCGTGGTACTGGACTACGCCCACACCCCCGATGCCCTGGAGAACGTGCTCAAGTGCCTGCGCACCATCTCCTCCGACCGTCAGCTCATCTGCGTATTTGGCTGCGGCGGAGACCGTGACAAGAGCAAGCGCCCGGAGATGGCCCAGATTGCCCAGCAGCTGAGCGACCGCGTGGTCATTACCTCCGACAACCCCCGCACCGAGGATCCTGAAGCCATCATTGCCGATATCAAAGCCGGTCTGGATCCTATGAGCCTGGCCAAGACGCTCACCATCACCGACCGCAAGGAGGCCATCCGCACCGCCATCCTCACCGCCCCGGACGGAGCCATTATCCTGCTGGCCGGCAAGGGACACGAAGATTACCAGATTGTGGGCCACGAGAAGCGCCCCTTCATAGAAAAAGACATTGTGAACGAAACCTTTAAACTGATGCTGCAATGATTTACCATCTGTTTCAATACCTGGAGAGAATCGGCGTCGATTTTCCCGGCATCGGCCTGATGCACTACCTGAGCTTCCGCGCTATGATGGCGGCGGTGACGGCCGTGCTGATGTCCCTGTTTGCCGGCAATAAGATCATTGACTGGCTGCGCGCGAAGCAGATTGGTGAAACGGTGCGTGACCTGGGCCTGGCCGACCAGATCCAGAAGAAGGGCACCCCCACTATGGGCGGCATCATCATCATCCTGAGCATTCTGAGCGGTGTGCTCCTGTTCTGCGACCTCACCAACATCTATGTGCTCCTGCTTCTGCTGAGCACGGTCTGGTGCGGTGCGCTGGGCTTCACCGACGACTATATCAAAGTGTTCAAGCACCGCAAGGAAGGGATGAGCGAGAAAGGCAAGCTCGTTGCCCAGGTGGTGCTGGGCTTCATCATCGGCCTTACCGTGTGGATGAGCCCCGACATTGTGGTCCGTGAGAAAGTGATGGTGAAAGAGAGCATAGAGCGCACCCTGGAGACGGAAACCACTGTTACCAGCGGCCGCTTCCAGGAGGAGAACGTGGTCAAGAGCACCAAGACCACCATCCCCTTTGTGAAGAACCACGAGTTTGACTATCGCTGGCTCTCCCCCGTCAAGGGCGCCTGGGGCTGGTACTGCAAGTGGGCCATCTATGTTCTTATGATTGTTCTCGTGATCACCGCCTGCTCCAACGGCACCAACCTCACCGACGGCCTGGACGGCCTGGCGGCGGGAACATCGGCCATAGTAGGCGTAGTACTGGGTGTGATTGCCTGGCTGGGCGGTAACCTCATTGATTCCAACTTCCTGAACATTATGTATATACCGGGCTCCGGAGAGATAGCCATCTTTATGAGTGCCTTTGTGGGTGCTCTGGTGGGCTTCCTCTGGTACAATTCCTTCCCGGCCCAGGTGTTTATGGGAGATACGGGTAGCCTGACCATTGGCGGAATCATTGGCGTGAGCGCCGTGCTTATGCGCAAGGAGCTGCTGATTCCGCTGCTGTGCGGAGTGTTCTTTGCCGAGAGCCTCTCGGTAATCCTGCAGCGCACTTACTTCAAGTTTACCCGCAAGCGCACGGGCACCGGCAAGCGCATCTGGAGTATGGCTCCGCTGCACCACCACTACCAGGACAAGAAGGCTCCGGAAGGTCCCGTGATCTTCCCCAAGCCCGTTCCTGCCCAGCACGAGGCAAAGATCACTGTCCGTTTCTGGATTGTCCAGATCCTTTTGGCAGTAAGTACGTTAGCATTGTTAAAGATTAGATAATTACATGGCACGCGTTGTTGTTTTGGGTGGCGCCGAAAGTGGAGTAGGCGCCGCAGTATTGGCAAAAGTAAAGGGTTTTGATGTGTTCCTGAGCGACAAGGGACAGATCAAGGAAGACTATGTGAAGACCCTTCAGAAGTGGGAGATTCCCTTTGAGCAGGGCCAGCACTCCGAGGACCTGATTCTGAACGCCGACGAGGTGGTCAAGAGCCCCGGCATCCCGGGCACCGTGCCAATGGTGCAGAAGATCCGCGAAAAGGGCATCCGCATAGTGTCAGAGATTGAGTTCGCCAGCCGCTACGACAGCGCCAAGAAGATCTGCATCACCGGCTCCAACGGCAAGACCACTACCACCAGCCTCATCTACTACCTGCTGCAGAACGCCGGCCTCAACGTGGGCCTGGGCGGCAACATTGGCAAGAGCTACGCCTATCAGGTGGCCACCGAGCACTTTGACTACTATGTACTGGAGATCAGCAGCTTCCAGCTGGACGACATCTACGACTTCAAGCCGGACATTGCCATTATCACCAACATCACCCCGGACCACCTGGACCGCTACGACCACAAGATGGAAAACTACGTGGCCGCCAAGTTCAACATTACCCGCAACCTCACGCAGGACGACTGCTTTATCTTTGACTCCGATGACGCCATTACTATAGGCCATCTCAACAACATTGTCCTGCGCTGCAAGATGCTGCCCTTCTCCCAGGAGAAAGAGGTGCCCCAGGGTGCCTTCCTCCGGGACAACAAGATGGTCATCCGCTACGACAAGGAGGAGACCGACCTCTTCCTGGAAGAGCTGGCCCTGGGCGGCAAGCACAATATCTACAACTCTATGGCCGCCGCCCTGGCCGCCAAGGCCACGGGCATTGAGAACGAGGTCATCCGCAAGTCGCTGGCCACGTTCCAGCCCATTGAGCACCGCCTGGAGCCCGTGCTGAGCATCAAGGACGTGCTGTACATCAACGACTCCAAGGCCACCAACGTGGACAGCGCCTGGTACGCCCTGGAATGCCAGAAGAAGCCCGTGATCTGGATTGTGGGCGGAACCGACAAGGGCAACGACTACAGCGTCCTCAACGACCTGGTGAAGGAAAAAGTGAAGGCCATCGTGTGTATGGGCGTGGACAACACCAAGATTCACGCCGCCTTTGAGAAGCTGGTGCCCATCATTACGGACACCGCCAGCGCCGAGGAGGCCGTACGCAAATCGGCCGAACTGGCCCAGCCCGGAGACGTGGTGCTCCTGAGTCCCTGCTGCGCCAGCTTTGACCTCTTCAAGAATTACGAAGACCGGGGCGAGCAGTTCAAAGCTGCCGTCCGCAAACTGTAATAGTTTATGGCCGAAGAACAAAAGACCAAAACCGGCTTCCTGGGCTACCTGACCCAGCTGATGGACCGATTCAGCGGAGACAAGGTGATCTTTCTGATTGCCCTGTTCCTGATGCTCATCTCCGTCATTTCCGTGTTCTCGTCTACCCCCAGACTGGTAAACGAGGGTCACGGAATTGACCGCGTGTCCATTATGGTGAGTCAGCTCAAGGTGGTGGGTATGGGCTTTGTCATTATTTTCGGCCTGTATTTCTTTGGCCGGCAGGACTGGCTGCACGCTCTCTCCAAATGGGGATTCGGGGTGAGCTTTGTGCTGCTGACCATCCTGGTACTCAATCTGAACCTGGGCGTGGTGCGCGCCGGCGAAATCAACGGTGCCCGCCGTATCCTCATTGTGGGCGGCTTCCAGGTGCATATTTACGAGTACATCAAGCTGTTTATGATTATGTATCTGGGCTGGGCCCTGAATACCTTCAAGAACGGAGACTTCAAGCGGGCCAAGCAGCTGTCGGAGAAATTCCAAAGCCTGGCCTTTCTGGGCCGGGACAGCTCGCAGAAGGTGCTGTACATCTACTTCCCCATTGGTATGGTAAGCCTGATGGTGATGATGGGATCCAACTCTTCGGCCCTCTTCATTGGCGCCATTATGGTGCTGATGGTGATGGTGGGCGGCCTGGATATGAAGGACGTGGGCATCTTTGCCGTGGTCATTGCCCTAGCCATTGGAGGTATGTTTGCCGCTTACAAGGCCGGCTGGCTGGAAGGTAGCCGCTTTGGCACCGCCATTGGCCGAATTACCCAGGACGACGATGCCACTATGAAGATTCTGCTCAACAGCCCCCGCGAGAGTCAGGAATGGCTCAAGGCCCGCGGCAAGCTGGACCAGCCGGTAGGAGCCCTGCTGGCCATCAAGGAAGGCGGTATCTTTGGCAAGGGCATTGGCAACAGCACCCAGAAGTACCAGGTGCCCGTGATCTTTGGAGACTATATGTTCAGCTTCATTGTGGAAGAGACCGGCCTCATTGGCGCCCTCATCCTCATCCTGCTCTACTTCAGCCTCTTTGCCCGGGGAACCCTGGTGGCCCGGATGTGTGACAATTATTACGATAAGATTATAGTGACCGGCCTCATTATCCTGGTCACGGGACAGGCCTTTATGCATATGTGCGTGAACGTGCATATGCCGCTGGTGCCCCAGACGGGCCAGACGCTTCCGCTGGTGAGCCACGGAACCAACGCCTTCCTGGTCTTCAGCGTGGTGTTTGGCATCCTGCTGAGCATCTCCAAGGACGCCAGTGACAATATGGCCCGCAAGAAGGCCGAACTGGAGGCCGAGGCCGCCAATAGTTGGACCCAAGACAGTACGGTATAATGGAATACAAACCTTTACGAGTAATCATCAGCGGCGGCGGCACGGGAGGCCATATCTTCCCGGCCGTATCCATAGCCAACAAGCTCAAGCAGCTGTGTCCCCAGACGGAAATCCTGTTTGTAGGGGCCGAAGGAAAGATGGAAATGGAAAAGGTGCCGGCCGAAGGCTACAAGATTGTGGGCCTTCCCATAGCCGGCGTGCAGAGACGCCTGTCCATAAAGAACCTTATGAACAACCTCACCGTTCCGTTCCGCGTGCTGGAGAGCGTGGCGCACGCCCGCCGCATTGTGAAAGACTTCAAGCCCGACGTGGTGGTGGGCGTGGGCGGTTATGCCAGCGCTCCCCTGCTGTGGGCAGCCACCGGAATGAAGATTCCCGCCGTGATTCAGGAGCAGAACGGCTTTGCCGGCCTTACCAACAAGATGCTGGGTGGCCGCGTACAGAGCATCTGCGTAGCCTATGAAGGTATGGAACGCTTCTTCCCGGCCGAAAAGATAGTAATGAGCGGAAACCCCATCCGCGAAATCCTGTCCCAGCCCGCTACGCCCGAAATGAGGGCCGAAGCGATGGACTTCTTTGGCCTGTCTCCGGAGAAAAAGCACCTGTTTGTGGTGGGCGGCAGCCTGGGCAGCGGCACCCTCAACCACGCTATGGAGCACTGGATCCAGGACGGATGCCAGGACGGCGAAGGCGTGGAAGTGATCTGGCAGTGCGGCAAATACTATAAGAAGGAAGTGGACAACTTTATGGAGGCCCACTCCGATGTGCAGGGCATCAGGCACTTTGACTTTATTGGCCGAATGGACCTGGCCTACGCAGCCGCCGACGTGGTTATCTCCCGCAGCGGCGCCAGCACGGTCTCCGAGCTCTGCGCCATGGGCAAGCCCACGGTGTTTGTGCCTTCTCCCAACGTGGCCGAAGACCACCAGACGCACAACGCAATGGCCCTGGTGCGCAAGAACGCCGCTATGCTGGTCAAGGACAGCGAGGCCCTGGACGACCTCCTGCCCACCGCCCTGGGCCTGGTACACAGCCCCGAGCGGATGGAGCAGCTGAGCAAGAATGCAGAGGCTATGGCCCTGCGCAACGCTGCCCAGATTATTTGTGACGAGATTTACAAGCTGGTATGAAAAACGTATATTTCATAGGAATTGGCGGCATTGGAATGAGTGCCATTGCGCGTTATTACAAGTTCAAGGGCTATAACGTGGCCGGATACGACCGCACGCCTTCCGAGCTCACAGCCAAGCTGGAGGCCGAAGGCATAGCCGTGCACTATGAAGACCGCCCCGACCTGGTTCCCGCCGACAAGGCCGAAACCCTGGTGGTGTACACCCCCGCCATTCCCGCCGACCTCCAGGAACTGCGCAAAGTGCTGGACACGGGCTACACCGTGCTCAAGCGCTCCCGTACGCTGGGTGAGATTACCCGTGGACAGCGCTGCCTGGCCGTAGCCGGCACCCACGGCAAAACCACCACCTCCACCCTTACCGCCCATATCCTCACCCAGACGGGCGAAGGCTGCAGCGCCTTCCTGGGCGGCATCTCCCGCAACTACGGCACCAACCTGCTTATGTCCAAGAACAACACCGTGGTGGTGGAGGCCGACGAATTTGACCGCTCCTTCCTGCAGCTCTTCCCGGAGATTGCCGTGATTACTTCCGTGGAGGCAGACCACCTGGACATCTACGGAGACTACGAGCACGTGGTGGAAGCCTTCCGTAACTTTGCCAGCCAGGTGAGCGGCACCGTCATTGTCAAGAAAGGCGCCCCTGTGACAAAGGAGCATACCAAAGCCAACGTTCTAACCTATCATTATACGGATTCTTCGGCCGACTTTTATGCCGAAAATCCCCATCCCGATGCCTGCGGCTACTTCCACTACGACCTCCACTGGCCGGGTGGCATTGTCAAGGACGTCCGCGTGGGCGCCCCCGGCTGGGTGAATGCCGAGAACAGCATTGCCGCCGCAGCCATTGCCCTCACCTACGGCCTGGAGCCGGAAGCCGTGAAGGCCGCCATTGGCACCTTCGAAGGCGTCAAGCGCCGCCTGGAGGTGCACGTGAACACCCCTACCCTGTCGTACATTGACGACTACGCGCATCATCCGTCGGAGCTCACGAGCGCCATCACGTCTATGCGCGACATTTTCCCGGGCCGAAAGATCACCGGCATCTTCCAGCCCCACCTGTACACCCGCACGCGGGACTTTGCAGCCGAGTTTGCCCAGGCCCTTTCGGCCGTGGACAAGCTCATCCTGCTGGACATTTACCCTGCCCGCGAGGAGCCCATCCCCGGCGTAACCTCCGAGATGATTTTCAAGGACGTGACCGCTCCGGAGAAGGTCCTGCTCAAGAAAGAGGAGCTTATGGACTATTTGGCCGATGAGCCCATTGACGTGCTGGCCACCTTTGGCGCCGGCAATATTGACCGATTTATTGAACCTATCACCGAACTCCTGAAGAGCCGCTTATGAAGCGTATCTACCGTCATATTCTAGGCCTGATGCTGGTAGGCGTTTGCGTAGCCGTCTGGGTGCTCACCACCGGGATGGCGCGGCGCGAACTGCGTACCCGCACGTGCCAGGGCAAGGGCAAGCTGCAAGTGACGGTGACCGACTCGCTGGAGCGCCGTTTTGTGGCCAAGGCCGATGTCCAGGACTGGCTGGAAAAGGAATATGGGGCTTACGCAGGTCTTCCGCTGGACAGCGTGGACCTCACCCGCATAGAGAAGCTCATCTGCTCCCACAGCGCCGTGCGCGAGGCCGAAGCCTGGATCACGGACGACGGCGTGCTGCACGTGGCGCTGAGCCAGCGGGAGCCGGTAATCCGTCTGGAGAACGGGCAGAACGCCTGCTACGCCGACGAAACCGGTTACCTCTTCCCCCTGCAGGCACGCGGCAGCGTGTCGGTGCCGGTGGTGAGCGGGAAACTGCCCTTTGACGTTCCCAAGGGCTTCAAGGGTTACTTGGAGAATCCGGAGCAGGCTCTTTGGCTGAGCCGGGTCATCAGCCTGGTAAGCTATATGAGAGGAAAGGTTTGGGAAAAAGACATCCGGAAGCTTACGGTTCTACCCGACGGAGAGCTGGTGCTCTATCCCGTGCAGGGGCGTGAGGAGTTCCTCTTCGGCCCTCCTGTGAGGATTGAAGAGAAATTCAAGCTCCTGACCACCTACTACAGGAGCATTGCTCCGTCCAAGGACCCGGGCTACTACGGAAAGGTGGACCTCCGCTACCGGAAACAAGTGGTTTGCAAGAAATAAAAAACTAATATATATGGAAGAAAAGTACATAGCCTCCATTGACCTGGGCAGTTCCAAGTTCGGCCTGTGCGTAGCGCGCATAACCGGCGACGACGTCCAGATTGTCTACTACAAGGAAACCCCGTCGGAGGGTATCCGCGCCAGCCTCATTGCCAACCCCCTGAAGGCATCCCAGAAGCTTAAGGAAGCCGTTCAGGAGGCCGAAAAGGAACTGATGATCAAGATCCTGCAGGTGGTGGTGGGTATGCCCCGCAGCGAGGTGGCGCAGGTGACGGCTTCGGCCCGCATTGACCGCTCCCTGCCGGACGATTATATCTCGGCCGAAGAAGTGGCTACCCTCAAATCCATCGCGCTGGAGACCTACCCGCTGGACAACCCCGAGAAGCAGATTATCTACGGGGCCGTGGCCCAGTCGTTCTCCATTGACGACGAGATTCAGCTGGTGGAGGAAGAGGTTGTGGGTACCCTGAGCAGCTCCCTGGAAGGCAACTTCAAGGTGTTCCTGGGCAACCGCACCGCTACCACTGCCCTGGACAAGATCTTTAACCAGCAGGGCATTTCCATTGCCAAGAAATATTTCCTGCCGGAAGTGGTGGCCCGCACCGTGCTCACCGAGGAAGAGCGCTCCAGCGGCGTGGCCCTGGTGGATGTGGGTGCCGGTGTTACCTCCCTGGCCATCTACCACGGCGGCATTATGCGCTACTACGCTTCCATCCCGTTTGGCGGTAAGGTCATTACCGGAGACATCCGCACCGAGTGCTCCATCTCCGAGGAACTGGCCGAAAAGATCAAGAAGCGCTTTGGCGCCTGTATGCCCGGCAAGCTGGCTACCCTGAGCGAGAAAGTGCTGCAGATCCGTGTCACCGAACCTTACAAGGAGGTTCCGGTACGCTATATTTCCGAAATCATTGACTGCCGTTGCCGCGAGATTGTTTCGGCCATCCTCTACTACATCCAGGAGAGCGGCCTGCAGAATTCCCTGCGCAGCGGTATCGTGCTCACCGGCGGCGGTGCCGAGCTCACCAACCTGGTTCCGCTGGTGAAGGAGATGTCGGGCTACGAGGTACGCCGCGGCACCACGCGTTACAACCTCTTCTCGGCCCCCGTTGGCAGCCGCGCTTATTCCGCCGCCGCCACTTCGGCCATCGGTATGGTGCTCAGCGCCAAGGAGGACAGCCTCCCCGACTGCATCACTATGCCGGAGAAGGCTCCCGAGGTGCCCGAAGAGGAGATGATGGAACTGGAGGTGACCGACGAGACCCAGAACACCATTTCCGACGAGGAACTGGCCACCGGAGAGACGGGCAATCTCATTGATCCCGAAGACTTTGGTGAGGCCGTCAAGAAAGAGAAGCCCAAGAAGACCCAGAAGGTGAAGGTCCCCAAGCGGCCCGGCATCCTGGGCATTGCCTGGACCAAGATCCGCAGCACCGCGCTGGATTTTTACGATGACGAAAACAAGGAGGAGTAAGTTATGAAATACGATAATTTCAATATCAAGCCCACTGACTGGAACGACGAGAATGCCATTATCAAAGTGATTGGCGTAGGTGGCGGCGGCTGCAATGCCGTGAACTATATGTACCACCAGAACATCCAGGGTTGCAGCTTCATTGTGTGCAACACCGATGCGCAGGCCCTGGCCTCCAGTGAAGTTCCCGTAAAGATCCAGATGGGTCAGAACGGCCTGGGTGCCGGCACCGACCCCACCGCCGGCCGCAACGCCGCCCTGGAAAGCCAGGACGAGATTGCCGCCAAGGTGATGGACTGCGGAACCAAGATGCTCTTCATCACCGCCGGTATGGGCGGCGGTACCGGAACGGGTGCATCTCCTGTCATTGCCAAGATGGCCAAGGACCGCGGCATCCTCACGGTAGCCGTTGTGACCATCCCCTTCAAGAACGAAGGCAACGAGAGCCAGTCCAAGGCTGTGGACGGTATCCACGAGCTGGAGAAGAACGTGGACTCCCTCCTCATCATCAACAACGAGAAACTGTATCAGTTCTTTGGCGATACCCTCATCCAGGAAGCCTTCCCCAAGGCCGATGAGGTGCTGGCCACCGCCGTTCGCGGCATCATTGAGGTTATCTCCTGCCCCGGCTACATCAACGTGGACTTCCAGGATGTGTGCAAGATGATGCGCAACTCCGGTATGGCCCTGATGGGCAGCGGCGAGGGTTCCGGCAACGACCGCCTGGAGCTGGCCGTCAAGGGCGCTTTCGAGAGCCCGCTGCTCAATGACTTTGACCTGAAAACGGCTAAGAACGTACTTATCAATATCACCACCGGTAACAATGAGCGCGGCGCCAAGATGAGCGACCTCGAGCGCATTGACGATATGATTACCGAGTACACCGGCGACGCCAACCATTTCAAGAAGGGTATCATCTGGGACGACGATCCCGAGTTTGGAGACAAGGTGCGCATCACCGCCATTGTGACGGGCTTTGAGATGGATCTGGGCGGACTGGGCCTCAACAAGGACCTGGGCAACCTGGTTATCATTGACGAGGACTTCCAGTGGGAGGAACCCCACCACGAGGGCGAACTCTCCATCCCCACCGGTGCCGAAACCATCAAGATTGGCTACAACAATTCCGACAACGCCAAGCGCTTTGACTTCTCCTCCGAGAAGAAACCCGTGCTTTGCGTAGCCCCCGGAGAGAAGAAGGCCGATCTGGAGAACATTCCGGCTATCCGACGCACGCACAGCCCTGCTTAGCGTGGTCCTAGCATATTGATTACTAACAGTTAAAAGCAATAAGCCCCGGGTCGTGATGACCAGGGGCTTATTGTTTCCGGCTGGCGTTGGAAATATGGGCGGAATCCGCTAACTTTGCACCTCCAATTTAGAAGTATGGAAAGAAGAACACGTGTAAGATTTGCCCCGTCTCCCACCGGACCGCTGCATATGGGCGGCGTCCGCACTGCTTTGTACAACTATCTGTATGCCAAGCAGAAAGGTGGAGACTTTATTATCCGTATTGAAGATACCGACTCCCACCGCTTTGTCCCGGGAGCCGAACAGTATATCATTGAGGCCCTGGGCTGGTGCGGGATCATCCCCGACGAAGGCGTAGACGAGAACGGCAAAGTGGTGGAAGTGGCTTCCCCCAAGCATCCGCACGCTCCCTATCGCCAGAGCCAGCGCAGGCCCATCTATCGCCAGTATGCAGAGCAGCTGGTAGCCGCCGGCTGGGCCTATTACGCCTTTGACAGCGCCGACGACCTCAACGAGCGCCGCGCCGCCGCAGAAGCAGCCGGCCAGACCTTTATGTACAACGCCGCCACCCGCAAGGAGCTGCGCAACTCGCTCACGCTCCCGGAGGCCGAGGTAAAGCGCCTGCTGGAAGAAACCACCGACTGGACCGTCCGTTTCAAGATGCCGGAGAACCGCATCGTAAAGATGGACGACCTCATCCGCGGCCACGTGGAAGTAAACACCGATACCCTGGACGACAAGGTGCTCTGGAAGAGGGCCGATGAGCTCCCCACCTACCACCTGGCCAACATTGTGGACGACCACCTTATGGAAGTCACCGAGGTCATCCGCGGAGAGGAATGGCTGCCGTCCCTGCCCCTGCACTACCTGCTGTACGAGGCCTTCGGATGGACCGATACTATGCCCCGTTTTGCCCACCTGTCGCTGCTGCTCAAGCCTGTGGGCAATGGCAAACTCTCCAAGCGTGACGGTGACAAGCTGGGCTTCCCGGTGTTCCCGCTGGCCTGGAAGAACCCCGAGACCGGAGAAGTCTCCCACGGTTACCGTGAAGACGGCTACTTCCCCGAGGCCTTTGTGAACCTGCTGGCCTTCCTGGGCTGGAACCCCGGAGACGACCGCGAGATGTTCACCCTGCCGGAGCTGGTAAAGGCCTTCTCCCTGGACAAGGTGCAGAAAGCCGGTGCCAAGTTCAACCCCGACAAAGCCAAATGGTATAATAAGGAATATCTCCGCCTCAAGACCACGGCCGAACTCACGGACCTGTTTATCCCCGTGCTGGAAAGCCACGGCATCAAGGTGGTCAAGGACGCCTGCGTCCCCGATTTCGAGAACCATACCTTCTCCAAGGAGTATGTCTCCGGCGTAGTGGAGCTGGTGAAAGAGCGCGCCACCTTTGTGGCCGATATGTGGGACATCGCCGCCTACCTCTTCGTAAGCCCTGAGCAGTTCGAGGCCTTTGGCGTCAAGGCCGGCGCCGGCCTTCCCACCAAGGCTGCAGACCCTAATAGGCCCGTGGATCCCCGCGCCAAAGTCTTTGACGATGCCGCCACCGCTCCCTTCCTGGCCAAGGACGTGGATAAGTTCTGGAAGGAGGAGCATTACGAGAACTGCTTCGAGGTATGCCAGTACATTACCGGCGCCGCCTTCGGCTTCGATGACCTGGACAGCTACCGCGGTCCTATGACCACCGAGGCCCTGGAAGTGGCCATCGAGGAGTACATCAAGAAGAACGAGTACCCTATGGGCAAGGTAATGAACAGCCTGCGACTCGCCCTCACGGGGGCAGCCAGCGGCTTGGGCATAGCCGCCATCCTAAGCTTCATAGGCCGAAAAGAATTCGCCCACCGTATGGGCTTCGTCGCCGAGCGGCTGGGACGGAAATAAGCGCTGGCAGTTATCTGATTAACTAACAAACAGTTATAGTAACGGACGGGTATCATTTCGGTACCCGTCCGTTATTGTAAAACACTGATAATCTACGGTTTAAGTGCCAGGCTGAAATAGGGCCAGGGCCTGATCCACGGAGAGGGCGTCCTTGACACGGAAGGAGCCGCTGCGCGAGCGGATGAGGCCGCTCAGGTGGGCACCGGAGCCCAGGGCCTCTCCCAGGTCTCGGGCAAAGGCGCGGATGTAGGTGCCTTTGGAGCAGGCAATGCGGATCACCGCCTCCGGAAGGCCCAGGGCCGAAGTATCGGCCACGTTGATGCGGGAGGAAGCCGTGGAAGATACGCTCGCTTCGCTCGGTATGACAGAGGGGCTTGTCATACCGAGGCCCTTGTGGCCGAGTGTATCTCCGGGGATAAAGTCCAGTAATTCCAGTTCTGAGATATTGATTCTGCTGCGGTGGAGGGTTTCCAGGGCGGCATCGTCCAGTTCTGCCACGCGGCCGCTCCGGTAGAGCTTGCGGGCCAGTTCGTAGGCACGGACGCCGTCCACGCTCTTGGCGCTGAAAAGGGGCGCTACCTGCTCCTGGTCTCCCAGGAAAGCAGGGAGGGCGGCTTCCACATCGGCCCTCTTTATGTGCTCGTAAGGGAAGGTTCGGTCTACGTCTTTCTCGAGGTCGTAGGAAGGGGTGGTGGCGCCAAAGCGGATGCGGGCGATGTACTCCTTGTCGTGATCCTGGAGCTCCTGCGCGCGTTTGCAGGCGGGACCTATGCACACCAGCAGTACGCCGGTGGCCAGGGGGTCCAGGGTGCCGGCGTGTCCCACCTTCAGGTTCTTCTTCTGAAAGTGCTTGATGGCGGCGTATTTGAGCTTGCGGATGACATCGGCCGAAGTCCAGCGGTAGGGCTTGTCCACCGCAAGGACAATGCCCTCCGGGTAGTCTGCAATGTCTCTGGTGAAACTCATCAGCAGGGAATCTTGTCTATGCGCTTCTGGTGACGGCCGCCTTCAAAGTCCGTATCCAGCCAGGCGCGGACAATGGAAGAGGCCATAGGATAGCTGATGAAGCGGGCAGGCAAGACCAGAACGTTGGCGTTGTTGTGCTGGGCCACCAGTTTGCCAATGGCGGTACCCCAGGCCAGACCGGCGCGGATACCCTGGTGCTTGTTGAGCGTCATAGCCATTCCGTTGCCGGTGCCGCAGAGGGCAATTCCCAGGTCTACCTCGTGGCTTTCCACAGCCTGGGCCAGGCGGTGGGCAAAATCCGGGTAGTCTACGCTTTGCTCGGTGTCGGTCCCAAAGTTGACCACTTCTATGCCGCGGCCCTGAAGCATTTTGATGAGTTTGAATTTGTACTCCACGCCAGCGTGGTCGTTGCAGATGCCAATTTTCATAAGGATTCTAATTTGCTACTGCAAAGATATGGCTTTTCACGGAAAATAGCTATATTTGCGAGTCCAATTGTACGCTATGAAAATCAGACTATTCACTGGCTTAATCGCCGCTCTTATGCTGGCCGCCTGCACCGGTGGCAACAAGGAACCCGTTTCCGTTTATCTTTGGCATCGTCTCACCTTTAATCCCAATATGGATTCCCTCCAGAGAAGCTTCCAGATTTGGAAGAGCAAGGGGGTTACCGGAGTGTGCATTGACGCCCGCAGCATGGAGAATATAGTGGAAGTCTCCCGCCGCGCCCATCAGGAAGGCCTGGAATACCACGCCTGGGTGCCCTCGATGCTCAGAAGCGACCTTCCGCACGAGTGGTACGCCGTGAACCGCCTGGGCCAGAGCGCAGACGAAATGCCCATCTACTTGAGCAACTACCGTTTCCTGGATCCCGCCAATCCCGAGGTGCAGGATTTCCTCATTGAGCAATACACCCAGGTGGCCCAGATTCCGGACGTGGACTATGTCCGTCTGGACTTCATCCGTTACCCGGACGTAATCCTGGCCCGTGCACTTGGAGAACTTTACGGTATTGAGAACGACGGAGAGGAGTACGCTCCCGCAGACTACTGCTACTGCGACTACTGCACCAAGACTTTCTTTGACCAGACCGGCATCAATATCAAAGAAGTGGAAGATCCCTCCACCGTGCCCCAGTGGGCCCAGTTCCGCTGCGACCAGCTTACCTTCTTCGTAGACCGCGTGGGCCGCGCCATTCACGACCTGGGCAAGAAAGTGAGCGTGGACGTGTTCCCCGGCCCCGGCTCCTATGCAGAGCATATGGTGCGCCAGCAGTGGAACCAGTGGATGGTAGATATGTTCTTCCCTATGAACTACAACGACCTCTACGGAGAAGGACCCGACTGGCTGGGTCCCGTGGTTGAGGAAGAAGTTCAGTCGGCCGGCGGCGTGCCCGTGGTGAGCAGCCTCCGCATCTGCCGCAACTGGAAAGACCCCCAGTCCAAGGAGAATGCCGCCAACACCGGCCTCCTTCCCTCCGAGCTGGGTACGGCCATCCACAACTCCCTGGCCTCCGGCGCCAGCGGCATCTGCCTGTACAACCCCGTCCGTATGAGCCCCGAGCATTGGGACGCCCTGGAAGAGGCATTAAAGGCCGAAACCAAGTAAATTTGGCAGTTCAAAAATTAATTCGTACATTTGCGGGCTAAAATTTTTAACATTTTAAACTCATTGCATCATGGCAGAATATTTACAGCCTGAGAAAAAGCAAGAGATTTTCGCGAAGTACGGAAAGTCCAATAAGGACACCGGCTCTCCTGAGAGTCAGGTTGCTTTATTTTCCTACCGTATCGCTCACCTCACTGAGCATGTGAAGAAGAACAAGAAAGACGTGGTAACGCGCCGCAGCCTTCTCCGCCTGGTCAGCAAGCGTCGTCAGCTTCTGAACTACCTTCAGAAAATCGACATCGAGAGATACAGGGCTATCGTTAAGGAGTTAGGTCTCCGCCGATAAGCAAAAGGATAGGAAAACACGGGGGTTGGGATTTCAGCCAGGCTGAACTCCCGCCCCCTTTTCAAATTAAAAGACTATGCCCATTGGGGGCAAGACGATAAAGACGTAATAGAAGTTATAATGAACATCATCAAAAAAACCATTGAATTACCCGACGGAAGGGTAATCGAAATTGAGACCGGAAAACTGGCCAAACAGGCTGCCGGTTCTGCCGTTGTTAGAATGGGTGGCACTATGCTGCTGGCCACCGTCACCTGCGCCACGGAGGTGAAAGAGGGCACCGACTTTATGCCCCTCACCGTGGATTACCGCGAGAAATACTACGCCGCCGGCCGTTTCCCCGGAGGCTTCCTCAAGCGCGAGAGCCGTCCCTCCGACTACGAGGTGCTCATCGCCCGCCTGGTGGACCGTCCCATCCGTCCGCTCTGGCCCAGTGACTTCCACCTGGAAGTTTTTGTAAACGTAATGCTCATTTCGGCCGAGAAAGACATCCAGCCCGACGCCCTCGCCGGTCTGGCCGCTTCGGCCGCCCTTGCCTCCTCCGACCTCCCCTTCGGCGGTCCCGTCTCCGAGGTTCGCGTATCCCGCATCGACGGTAAGTTCGTGATCAACCCCGGCTTCGAGGACAACAAGCGGGCCGACCTTGACCTGATGGTGGCCGCTACCGAAGAGAACATTATGATGGTGGAAGGCGAAATGAACGAGGTTTCCGAGCACGATATGCTGGAGGCCATCAAGTTTGCCCACGAAGAAATCAAGAAGCACTGCCGCGTTCAGAAGGAACTGATGCACGAGCTGGGAACCGACGTGAACAAGCGCGACTACCCGCACGACGAAGAGGACGAGGCCCTGAAGACCGCCGTCCACGAGGCCTGCTACAGCAAGTGCTACGAACTGGCCAAGAGCGCCAAGCCCAAGCACGAGCGTGAAGACGGCTTCAACGCCATCCGCGACGAGTTCAAGGCCCAGTTCTCCGAGGAAGACCTCGAGCTCAAGGGCGCTATGATTGACCGCTACTACCACGACGTGGAGAAAGAGGCCATGCGCAACCTGGTTCTGGACGAGGGCAAGCGCCTGGACGGCCGCGCCACCAACGAGGTGCGTCCCATCTGGTGCGAGGTAGATTACCTCCCCTGCGCCCACGGTTCCGCCATCTTCACCCGCGGTGAGACCCAGTCCCTGGCCACCGTTACCCTGGGTACCAAGATGGATATGAAGGAGATGGACGAGGTTCTCATCCAGGACGACCAGCAGTTTGTCCTGCACTACAACTTCCCTCCCTTCGCCACCGGCGAAGCCAAGCCCCAGCGCAGCACCGGCCGTCGTGAGATTGGCCACGGTAACCTGGCTATGCGCGCCCTCAAGCCCGTCATTCCCACGGCTCCCGAATTCCCCTACGCCGTACGCGTAGTTTCCGATATCCTTGAATCCAACGGTTCCTCCTCTATGGCTTCCGTCTGCGGCGGCTGCCTGGCCCTGATGGACGCCGGTGTCAAGATCAAGAAGCCGGTAGCCGGTGTGGCTATGGGCCTGATCACCGACGAGATCCACCCCAACGACCGTTACGCCATCCTCACCGACATCCTTGGTGACGAGGACCACCTGGGCGATATGGACTTCAAGGTAACCGGTACCAAGGACGGTATTACCGCTACCCAGATGGATATCAAGGTAGACGGCCTGTCCTACGAAGTACTGGAGAAAGCCCTGGAGCAGGCCCGTCAGGGTCGCCTCCACATTATGGGCGAGATGCTCAAGACCATCCCCGAGCCGCGTGAGGACTACAAGCCCTTCGTTCCCCGCATGGTTCAGATCGAGGTGGCTGCCGAGTTCATCGGTGCCATCATCGGCAAGGGTGGCGAGACCATCCAGGGTATGCAGAAGGAATTCGGCACCACCATCACCATCGACGAGGTGGACAACGGAGACGGCACCACCAAGGGTGTCGTGGACATCTTCGGCACCGACAAGGCTGCTATGGATGCCACTCTGGAGCGTATCAAGGGTATCTGCGCCGTTCCCGAGGCCGGCCAGGTGTACCACGGCAAGGTGGTGAGCATCCTGGAATTCGGCGCCTTCATCGAGATCCTGCCCGGTAAGGAAGGTCTCCTCCACGTGAGCGAGATTGCCTGGGGCAAGACCGACAAGGTGGAAGACGTGCTCAAGGTGGGTGACGAGGTAGATGTCAAGCTCCTCGAGATTGATCCCAAGACCGGTAAGATGCGCCTCTCTATGCGCGCCCTCACCGAGAAGCCCGAAGGCTATGTGGAGCCCAAGCGCGAACCCCGTGGCCCTCGCCGCGAGGGTGGCGACCGCGGACCCCGCCGCGAAGGTGGAGACCGTGACCGCAAGCCCCGCCGTGACGGTGACCGTGGTCCCCGCCGCGAGGATCGTCCCCGCAAGCCCCGCTTCGAAAACGAAGAGCCCAAAAACAACGAGCCCGACGTATTCTAGGATATTTCCTATATAATTTAAGAAAAAGACATCTTCGGATGTCTTTTTTTATTATATTTGAGGTATGAAACGACTGACCACCCTCCTTTTGGCAGTATTCTGCTGCCTTTCCGTTTTTGCACAAGAGTACGGAGTTGTCAACATTTCCGTCTGTAATCTCAGAAGCACCGCCAATTTTGACGCCGAGATGATATCCCAGGCCCTTCTGGGAACGCCGGTGCACGTGCTCCAGATCAGTGACAACGGCAATCCCTGGCCGCAGGTGAATACCCCGGACAATTACGTGGGCTGGGTACACTACGCCGGCATCAAAAGAATGAGCAAAGAGGAGTACAGCGCCTGGAACGCCGCTCCCAAGGTAATAGTCACCGCCCTCACCGGAATGGTGTACAAAGAGCCTTCGGACAAGAGCCAGGTGGTATCGGACGTAGTGGCCGGAGACCGCCTCAAATTCCTGGGCGGCAAGGGAAAATGGTTCCAGGTAGGTTTCCCCGATGGCCGAAAAGGATATGTGTGCAAGGGCATTGCCAAGACAGAGGCCGAATGGCGCAAGGGCCTGGATCAGAGTGCCGAAGCCATCCTCAAGACCGCCCAGAGTATGCTGGGCTTCCCATACGTCTGGGGCGGTATGTCTCCCAAGGGTATGGACTGCAGCGGCTTCGTGCGCACCACGCTCTATATGCACGACATCATCACCCCCCGGGACTGCAGCCAGATCTATCTCACCGGAGAGCGCATCAACGACCGTTCCCAGCTGGTTCCCGGAGACCTCGTATTCTTCGGCCGGTATAGGGAAGACGGTTCTCCCCGCCCCACCCATGTGGGTTTCTACCTGGGCGGAGGCCGCTTCATCCATTCGATGGGTCTGGTTCAGATTGGCAGCTTTGACCCCTCAGACCCTTACTACGACGCCTACAATACGGGCCGATATCTCTTTGGAGATCGCATCCTTCCCTACATTGACAAGATGGAAGGACTTAACACTACAATAACCAATCCCTACTATGCAGAATAGACGCGACTTTCTGAAAACGGCGGGTCTGGCAGCCTTGGGCGCCGGCCTCGTGGGCTGCACCGGCGGTCCGCAGAAGTTTAACATTGTCAAAGGAGACGGCAAACTTCATATGAAGTTCTTCCCCTACGAACTCAAGCTCGCCCACGTGTTCACCGTGGCCAGCTACAGCCGCACCACCACCCCGGACGTGCAGGTAGAGCTGGAATGGGAAGGCGTTACCGGCTACGGAGAAGCCTCTATGCCCCCGTACCTGGGCCAGAGCGTGGAAACGGTCACCCACTTCCTCAACAAGGTAGACCTTTCCCAGTTCAACGATCCTTTCAAGATGGAAGACATCCTTGAGTATGTGGACAGCCTCTCCGAGGGCGACGCCGCCGCCAAGTGCGCTATTGACATAGCCCTGCACGACCTCGTGGGCAAGCTGCTGGGCCAGCCTTGGTTCCGCCTCTGGGGCCTGGATCCCGACAAGGCTCCTTCCACCACCTTCACCATTGGCATTGACACCCCGGAAGTGGTCAAGGAAAAGACCCTGGAAGCCGTGGGCAAGTTCAATATCCTTAAAGTAAAAGTGGGTCTGGACACAGACGTTGAGATGATTGAAACCATCCGCACCGTCACCGATGTTCCGCTGGCCGTAGACGCCAACCAGGGATGGAAAGACCGCAACAAAGCCCTGGACGAGATTTTCTGGCTCAAGGAGCACGGCATTGTAATGGTAGAGCAGCCTATGCCCAAGGAGCGCCTGGACGATATTGCCTGGCTCACCGAGCACAGTCCCCTCCCCATCTTCGCCGACGAAAGCATCCAGCGTATGAAGGACATCCCGTCCCTTATGGGCGCCTACAACGGCATCAACATCAAGCTTATGAAGTGCACCGGTATGCGTGAGGGCTGGAAGATGGCCACTATGGCCCGCGCCCTGGGTATGAAGGTGATGGTAGGCTGTATGACGGAGACCTCCTGCGCCGTTAGTGCCGCAGCCCAGTTCTCCCCTTACGTAGACTTCGCAGACCTGGATGGCAACCTACTCATAGCCAACGACCGCTTTGACGGCGTAAAGGTCGTGAACGGCAAGCTCACCCTGCCCGACCGTCCCGGCATTGGCGTTATTCCGCTTTAATTAAAACACTGATACAATGGGAACCATCATCTACATCGCAGGTATCGTCCTCTCGGTTATGGCCGTTCTGGACATCCTCAAGAAGCCCATCTCCAACGGAGGTAAGCTCATCACCGCCGTCCTGGTCCTCCTTACCAGCTGGATTGGCCTGGCCGTTTATTATCTCTACGCCAAAGACCACCTCACCGAGTGGTTCAAATAAAACAGGTTGCAGAGTTCGAAAAAATTCGTATCTTTGCAACCCCAAACACGGTGAGTTGTCCGAGTGGTTGAAGGAGCCTGCCTCGAAAACAGGTTTGCGTGCGAGCGCAACGGGGGTTCGAATCCCTCACTCACCGCAAAGGTTATCAAAAAGTGCGTGCCAAGCTTGCTTGAGCACGCACTTTTTGGTAAGCTTTGCAAAGCCCGCCGCAGGCGGGTAGGGTTGCCGCGAAGCGGAATCCCGTAGGTGAGTGAGGGATGACCTTCCTTCCTGCAGGCCCTGTCGCTTCGCTCCGAATAATCCCGTAGGTGAGTGAGGGATTGAGTGTTTAATGGCGTGTCACCAACTACTTTTTGCACCTATACCGAAAAAACTGTATCTTTACGTCCTCAATAACCTAGGACTGCCATGAAGAAGAGACTTTCCACCATAGTTTTTGCAATTCTGGTGTTTGCTATACCGGTCTTGTCCGTTGTGAACGGACAACCCCTGACAGACGTTCTCAGAGACCTCAAGACCGAGCTCTCTATTGAATATGAACGCAGCACTATAGAGCAGGAACAGTTCAACACGGACTATGAGAGACAGCATCAGAGGATGGTGGATGTCATCACATCGGCTAACGAGCTGTCCATCCTCCTGTATACGCAGGACCAGAACATGACCTTCGACCTGGCTTATGCCCTCAACAAAGTCTCTAGCGCCTACAAGGACTTCGGCAAAGACAGAAGGCCTTACGACCGAATGGTCCACGAGCACAACATAGAGATTGACCGCTACGCCCGTCTCATCGAGGCCCTCCGGCGTCTCCCTCCCATCAAGAAGGAAATCGAGGTGGAGATTGTGCCCGACAGTCTGCTCTTCCACGGAGACTCCCTGACCGAGGAATACAAAGCCATCGCCTCCTCCCTGGAAAAGGAAGTGATCCGCATTTCCGTCAAGGACTCGCTATCCTCCCCTTTTGTCCTGGACCAGGAAGGAGAGATTTACCGAGACTCCTGCATCCGCCTGGCCTCCGAGCTGCTTAAACAACAGGCTCAGAACAGGGCCACCATAGTGGCCGACAGCACCCACTACCAGGCGGCCTACTGGCGTATGAAAGAGGCCTACGACTACGCCCAGTCCCGCTACCTCGAGCTGGAGAAATATATCTTCCTGGACGGTCAGACACCGTTTACGGAAATCCTGGCCAATCCCAAGCTCCATTGGGCCAGGGTAAAGGCCGATTTAAACGACCAGTACGATTTCGGAGATCTGGACAATAGCAACACCGAAGATGAGGATGCAGACCTGTTCGACGGCCTTACCAGCAAGGGCGCCAACGCCATACTGGTGATTGTGTGCATCATCCAGCTGGTGGGACTGGCCATCTTCTGGCTCCTTGCATACCTTGCATTAACGCTGCTGAGACGCATCCCCAAGGTCAAAAAGCACCTGCCCAAGAAGGAGATCCCCCTGTTCTTCGTATTGGTTGGAACCGTGGTGTACTTCCTTATCCTGGGCTTCAGCATTGGCGGTAACGAGTACATCAATCTGAGTGCTCAGCACATCAACACCTTCCTCTGGCTGCTCATCGTGATTTCGGGATCGCTGCTCCTGCGCGTAAAGCCGGAACAGATCAAGCCCAGCCTGCGGCTTTACATCCCCGCCTTCATCATAACGCTCATCATCATTGTCTGCCGCATCAGCTTTGTGCCGGACCGGGTCATGAACTTCATGTTCCCGCCCATCCTGGCCATCGTTTTCTTAAGACAACTCTTCTTCTGCATACGGGAACAAGGGAAGGCGGCCCCCATTGACAGCATCCTGGGCTGGGCATCGCTGGCCATCTACCTCATCGCCTTTGGCTTTGCGTTTGCGGGCTACACCTTTGTGGCCCTGCTCGTGCTGGTGTGGTGGTACTTCCAGCTGGCCGTGCTTCTGACCATCATCTGCATGGCAGACCTGCTCACCCGCTACAAAGAGAAGTGGCTGAACAAGCGCGTAGACGCCATGAGGAGCCGCATCACGTACGTTTCCGGAGAAGACCGCGAGTCGCTTCTGTTTGGCGCCACCTGGTTCTACGACTTTATGCGCCACGTGGCCATACCCGTACTCCTGCTGCTCTCGATCCCGCTCTGCGTCCATATGTCCCTGGGCATCTTCGACTTCGACGACCTCTACGAGCGCATCTTCCACGTTCCTTTTGTCCAACTCCTGGACAAAGACGGATTTGTAACGCTCCGTATCTCCGGAAAGAGTATCATCGGCCTGCTGATCCTTTTCATTTCCCTGCGTTATCTCAACCGGGCCCTTCATGCCATCTACCAATATGTTCGCTACGCAGCCTTTATGCGCAAGCACAACCGCACCGCCATCCGGGACAATGAGATCAACCTCTCCCTGGGCAACAGCATCATCTCCGTGCTGGTGTGGATGAGCTACGCCGTGGTGGTGGTTTCCGTCCTCAAGATTCCCACAGGTTCGCTGAGCCTGATAGCGGGAGGTCTGTCGGCCGGTATCGGTTTGGCCTTAAAGGATATCCTCAACAACTTTATCTATGGTATTCAGCTTATGGGAGGCCGCCTGCGGGTTGGAGACTGGATCGAATGCGAGGGCGTTCGTGGCCGCGTGGTGGCCATCAACTACCAGTGCGTGGTGGTGGAGACCCTGGACGGAACGGAGATGTCCTTCCTCAATTCGGCCCTCTTTGGCAAGAACTTCAACAACCTTACCCGCAACAACTCCTACGAGTTTACAAAGATCATGGCCAGCGTAGCCTATGGCACCGATGTCAAGAAAGTGAGGGAGGTGCTTACGGAGGCCATGCAGAAGGTCTGCACCAAAGACTCCTACGGCCGGGAAATCGTTGAACCCAAGTATGGTATCAATATAGTACTGGCCGAAATGTCCGACAGCTCGGTAGATATCGCTGTAAAGCAATACGTTCTGGTTGCGGAAAGGATTGGATACATCGACCGCGCCAAGGAAGTGATTTACGAAGCATTGAATAACGCAGGTATCTCCATACCGTTCCCTCAGTGCGATGTACATCTCATTAAGGATGAAAAATAATTTGTTTTTTCCCGTTTTATTCTTACCTTAGCGCAAGAAACATAACACATTACAATAATCATTTAAAAACTAACAAAACAATGGAAGCTATTATTGCTAAGATCAAAGAGCAGATTGCTGCTATCGAAAAGGACATCGACAAGATTGACAACAAGGCCGCCAAGGCTCGCGTACGTAAAGCTACCCTCGCTCTCGAGAAGCTCGGTAAGGAGTATCGCAAGGCCAGCATCTAAAGCGAAACTTTTCAACAAGACTATTTTTTATTGGTTGTTTCAGCTGCCTTCCCCGGGCAGCTGAATTTTTTTAAATTTTTTTCTTTCAGATTGCTGAAAAAGATGTATTTTTGTGTCCCGTTATGAACACAAAATACATCTTCATTTCGGGAGGAGTGGCTTCCTCACTGGGCAAGGGCATCATAGCCTCTTCACTAGCCAAACTGCTGCAGGCCAGAGGCTTGCGCGTCACCATCCAAAAATTTGACCCCTACATTAATATAGACCCCGGTACGCTGAACCCGTACGAGCACGGAGAGTGCTACGTCACGGAAGACGGTGCAGAGACGGACCTGGATTTGGGACACTACGAGCGCTTCCTGGGCGTGTACACGTCCAAGGCCAACAACGTGACCACGGGTAAGATTTACCACACCGTCATTACCAAGGAGCGCGAAGGCGCCTACCTGGGCAAGACCGTGCAGATTGTTCCCCACATTACGGATGAGATCAAGCGCCGTATGCTCCTGCTGGGCCAGACCGGCGACTACGACGTGATTCTCACCGAGATTGGCGGCACCGTGGGCGATATGGAATCCCAGCCGTTCATTGAGGCCGTCCGCCAGCTCCAGTGGGAACTCCCCGACGAGGACTGTATGACCATCCACCTCACGCTCATCCCCTACCTCAGCGCCGCCAAGGAGCTCAAGACCAAGCCCACACAGCATTCCGTACAGATGCTGCAGCAGAGCGGTGTAAAGCCGGACGTGATTGTATGCCGCACCGAGCACCCGCTCACCCCGGAGCTCCGCCGCAAGATTGCCCTCTTCTGCAACGTCAAGCCCGGCCACGTAATCCAGAGCATTGACGCCTGGAGCATCTACCAGGTGCCGCTGAATATGCACGAGGAGCACCTGGACGAGCTAGCTGTGCGCAAACTCCAGATAGAGAACTTTGACCAGCCCGACCTGGGCCGATGGAAGGAATTCCTCACCCGTCTCAAGAATCCCAAGCACGAGGTAAATATCACGCTGGTAGGTAAATACGTAGAGCTGCAGGATGCTTACAAATCCATCCAGGAAGCCTTTGTGCACGCCGGCGCCGCCAACCACTGCAAGGTGAACGTTCGCACCCTCCAGAGCGAACACGTAAACGCCGACAACGTGGCCGATCTTCTCAAGGGCGCCCAGGGTATCCTGGTAGCCCCCGGCTTTGGCGAGCGCGGCCTGGAAGGCAAGATTTGCGCCGTGCAGTATGCCCGTGAGCACAACATCCCGTTCCTGGGCATCTGCCTGGGTATGCAGATGTGCGTGGTGGAATTTGCCCGCCACGTCCTGGGCTGGACCGATGCCATTTCGGCCGAGGTCAATCCCAACAGCGCCCACCCTGTCATCTGCATGATGGAAGAGCAGAAGAAGACCACCATGAAGGGCGGCACCATGCGTCTGGGCGCCTACGACTGCCATCTGGAGCCCGGCTCCCTGGCCGCCAAGCTCTACGGAAAAACGGACATCCGCGAGCGTCACCGCCACCGCTACGAGTTCAACTCCGAGTACCTGGCCCAGTTTGAAGCCGCCGGCCTCAAGGCCACCGGCCACAATCCCGACACCGGCCTGGTAGAGGTAGTGGAGCTCCCCTCCCATCCCTTCTTCATTGGCTCGCAGTTCCACCCCGAGTACAAGAGCACGCCGGAAAACCCGCACCCGCTGTTCAACGGCCTGGTGCAGGCTGCGCTAAAAGTCAAGTAAAAAGAATGAATTTTTGGAAATTCGTTTTTTTTACCTAACTTCGCTACGCTATGGGATGGATCATCAAACACAAATCCGGCGTATTCTTCGTCGTGATACTTACTGTGTGCGTGCTGCTAAGCATGTGGTTGTCCCATTATATTCCGGACGATTTTTTTGACGACGTCATCACTCCCATTCTCACGGTAGCCGTCACCACCATCGAAATAACCGGTGCCTGCATTATCTTCAAACATTCAGAAGGTCTGCGCATCCGCAAAATGTGGGGCATTGCTCTGGTAACCTGGGGCGTAATGGATGGCGCATACATTCTCTCCTGGATGTTGTCCTCCTCGCCCGTAATGAATATGGGTGCTTACGAGCTCACCACCTATGAGCTGCTCTTTGGCAATATGCTCAGCTGGGTGATGCTGCTTTATCCGGCAGAGGCGCTTCGGCCCGGATGGCTTAACTGGAAGCGCGCTATGTGGCAGCTTCTTCCTATGTTTGCTCTGGTGGCCCTGGACTATGCCCTCCCCAACATCAAACTGGCCTCCATCATAGCCCTCTATCCGTTTGCCCTCCTGGCCCTCATCATCAACCATATGCACGCCTACCAGACCTGGTGCGAAGAGAACTACTCCACCCTGGACAACATTGACGTAAAGTGGATCATGCGCTATCTGGTTATGATGGTATTGGTGGGTATTGTGTACGTGTATATGTGCACAACCCACAGCCACGCCCGCGGCTTTACCCAACAGTGGCTGGTGATCTTTATGCTCTCCTACGCCACGGAGCAGATCCTCTTCAGACCGGACCCTTGGGCCGTTATCAAACAGGCAGAGAAGATCAAGGCCGAAGATGCCCAGCCGGCACCCGATTCCAACACCGCCAACCGCGAGAAGCTGGAGGCCTGGATGGAGGAAGAAAAGCCCTACCTCAACCCGGGCTTCAAACTCATTGACCTGCAGGCCGTGCTGCCTATGAACCGTACCTATCTGTCCCAGTTCATTCACGCAGAATACGACTGCACCTTCTACCAGTTTGTCAACCGCTTCCGCATCAAGGAAGCTATGCGGCTCAAGCAGGAAAATCCGGAGATGAAGATAGCCGACCTTTCGGCCCATTGCGGCTATTCCTCCCCCACCGTTTTCTCCCGTACCTTCACGGAAATTATGGGAGTTTCTCCCCGTGAGTGGGCACAGAGTCTGTCGGCCTAGAAGGTTTCATATCTTTGTTTCACGCACTTTTTTTGAAACAGCGGGAAGCGGGATTCCACTTTGCGTAAATATTTCAGGTCTTTTTCTTGACTTTGGGTAAATTATTGCTTTGGGCTATTGCTTGAAAGCAAGGATAACCGTACCTTGCCAACCATAATTTGTTAAATGGTTAAAAATAGGTCTGGAGAAAGAGCCTCTTCATCAATCCGAAGAGGCCCTTTTCCTGAAAAAAAGAAGATTAACAAACAAGAACCCTATGAAAAAGACTTTAGTATTCCTTACCGCTGTGGCCCTGATGGCCGTTTCCTGCACCAAAGACTGGTTTTGCGACAAGAAAGTAGCCATTCTGCTGCCGGACGATTCCATCGTGGACCGCTGGGCCGAAGACAAGCAGAACCTGGAAACCGTTATGAACGAGTACGGTTTTGAGGCCACTTTCTTTATTGCCCCCGAGAATGAAAACGGTGCCCAAAAGCAGGTGGAGCAGCTTAAGAATGCCATCCAGAAAGGATATAAGTATATCGTAGTCACGGCTATTGACTATACAAAGATCAACGAGTCCAAGCTCCTGGATCAGCATCCCTATGTAAAGGTAGTATGCCACGACCGCTTTATCCTGGACAATCCCAACATTGCTTTCGTGTCTTCTACCGATACCAAGGAAATCGGAAAGATGCAGGCCCAGTTCCTTCTCAATCATTTCCACGCTACCGGTGCCTCTACTATGACCCTGGAGATCCTGGAAGGTCCCGAGACCGACATAAATGCCAAGGATTACTTTGAGGGCGCTATGGAGCTCCTCAAGAAATACATTGACGGAGGACAGCTCATTGTCAAGAGCGGCAAGAAGACCTACAACGAGGTAAAGGCCGAAAGCTGGGAAATTGAAGACGGAAAGGACGCTATGGAAGACCGCCTGAGCTACTATGCAGAGGGTGAGCGCCCCGATATGGTACTCGCCGCCAACGACAACCTGGCCCAGGGTGCCATTGACGCCCTCACGGAAGCCGGTTTTGCCAAGATGCCTGTCATCACCGGTCAGGACAACACCAAAATGGCAAAGGCCAATATCAAGAACAGGAAACAGACTATGACCATTGACAAGAACCTCAAGGATATGGCATACAATACCGGCCTGATTGTGAACAGCCTCCTCTCCAATTCGCCTGTTCAGACCAGCCAGAGCATCAACAACATTCCGGTTCTCTACTCCAAGATCACTCTTATGACCAGAGACAGCTACTAATTAATAACCAATTCAATTACACCGAGGGGTGCACCTTCCGGTGCGCCCTTCTTTTTTACCCGTTTTTACAAAGATTTGTGGAGTTTTGACAGATATTATAGAATAGCCGGTATCTTTGCAACAGAGAATCATTAACCACAAAAAGATATGAAAAAGAAAAGCATTATCATCCTGGCCACTGTGGTCGCCGTCTGCGCCATCGGCCTTCTTGCCTCCTACCTGTTCAGCTGGCCCGTCAACAGCGACAGCACCAGCGGTAATATTGGCAAGTCTTCCCGCTTTTCCCGCAAAACCGCTACCGAGCGTATAGATAATATGGAGGAACTCCTCCGGGCCGATGAAGACTACAAGAACAGCATCCTCCTGGCCTATTCCGTCATGCAGGCCCGCGCCATCCAGTTTGGCAATCTGGTGGACATGTCCAACCAGGCAGCCGGAGACATCCCCGAGTTTAAGGATGTCCTGGACGAGATGAACGAGCAGGCTCCCATCTTCACCAATGTAGCCAATGCCCTGGTAGAGGCCGGCAACAACCTCAATACGGTCCTGGGCGGAATGCCTTGCCCCGATGTAACCCAGAGCACCATCAACGCCAGCCTGTCCTACACCACCCTCCAGAAGCAGAACTATCTGGCCAACCGTTTCATCGATACCACCGACAAGTATATCAAGAAGGCCCAAGCTTCCGAAGAGCTGATGCTGGTCCGCGACCTGTGGCTCGAATACCAGCAGATGACCGCCGCCCTGGAAGGAGATAAAAAAGCCGCCAAAGAGCTGGATAAGAAGGGCGTGCTCCTGACTGCCGAACAGGCATTAAAAGCCAGCGAATCCTTTAATGTAGTAAATCTGGCAGGCATCGTTACCAGCAATGATATGCTCGGCGGACTTGTGCCCATGGCGATTTTCGATCCGCTCCGTAACGTTGAAATCAGCCCTGATATCTTGAACAGTCAAACCACTGACCTGCTTGGATTGACGGCTTCCGGTGCCCCCGAATTTTACTACGGCGGTAGGATCACGTATTTCAACGAAGGTGTTGACCAGCTCATTAAGAGTTCCGTGACCTATGATGCCCTTAACAAGAATGACCGACCTAAAATTCTCGATATGTTGCAGACGGCGGAAGTGTGTACTCAGTTGAACCAAGTCATCACCCAAACCGCCGAGGGAAATGTGGAAATCCTTAGCCTGAGTGGCCCAAAGATTAATCCGTAACTAAAAAGACCTCCTCTGGATCATCCCAGGGGAGGTCTTCGTTTAGGCTTCACGGGAGAGGAAACAGGCGATGGTATTTTTCATGAGCATCGCAATGGTCATGGGTCCCACGCCGCCGGGGACGGGAGTAATCCAGCCGGCCACCGGCAGGGCCGATGCGTAATCCACGTCTCCGCAGAGCTTTCCTTCTGCATTGCGGTTCATTCCCACATCGATGACCACGGCGCCGGGCTTGATCATCTCTCCGGTCACCAGGCCGGCCTTCCCCACAGCTACCACCAGCACGTCGGCCGTGCGGCAGACGGCGCCCAGGTCTGCGGTGCGGGAGTGAGCGATGGTCACGGTGGCGTGGCGGTCCAGCAGGAGCTTGGCCACGGGCTTGCCAACGATGTTGCTTCGGCCCACTACTACGGCGTTCTTGCCCTTGAGCTCTACGCCCACGCTGTCAATGAGGCGCATGATGCCGGCAGGGGTGCAAGGGACAATGCAGTCCTTGCCCAGCCACAGACCGGCCACGTTGCCGGGGTGGAAACCGTCCACATCCTTCTCACGGGAAATGGTGTCAATCACCTTCTCCTCGTTGATGTGCTTGGGCAGAGGAAGCTGAACCAGGATACCGTCCACCTTGGGGTCGTTGTTCAGGTCCACAATCTTTCCCAGCAGGGCTTCTTCGGAGATATCGGCCGGCAATTCAATGAGCTGCGACTCCATTCCAGTATAAGCAGCAGCCTTTACTTTATTGCGTACATACACCTGGCTGGCGGGGTTCTCACCCACAATGATAACCACCAGGCAGGGCTTGCGGCCGTACTTGGCCTCCAAAACGGGGACTTCGGCCTTTACCTCGTCCTTGACTACCAGACTTAAAGCTTTTCCGTCAATAATGTTTCCCATACTTTATTCAAATGCAATGTGTGCTATGTCTTTTCTGTAGAAGAGGTTGTCGCATTGGATCTGCTCCACCTCGGCGTAGACTTTGCGGCGGGCTTCGGCGAGATCTTCTCCAGCGGCAATGACCATGAGGACACGGCCTCCGTTTGTGACCAGCTGGCCGTCCTTCAGGGCCGTACCCATATGGTATACCTGGGTGCCCACGCGGTGCATTCCGTTAATGGCAACGCCCTTCTCGTAATGGCCCGGATAGCCCTTGGAAGCCAGGACCACGCCCAGCGTTACGCCATCGGCCCAGACGGGCTGCTCCACTTCACGGCCGGTTGCCACACCCTCGAAGATATCGTAGATGTCGCTTTGCAGCAGGGGCAGCACCACCTCGGTCTCGGGGTCTCCAAAGCGGGCGTTGAACTCGATGACCTTGATGCCCTGGGGCGTCTTCATAAGGCCGCCGTAGAGCACGCCGGAAAGGGGCAGTCCTTCGGCCACCATGGCCTCGGCGGTCTTGCACAGAATCTCCTTGAAGGCAAACTCCTTGTCCTCTTCCGTAATGAAAGGCAGGCCCGTATAGGCGCCCATACCGCCGGTGTTGGGACCCTTGTCGCCGTCAAAGGCGCGCTTGTGGTCCTGCGAAAGCGGCATAGGATACACGCGGGAACCGTCCACGAAGCACAGGAAAGAGAACTCGGGGCCGGTGAGGAAATCCTCCACCACTACCCTGCCCTGTCCAAAGGAATGGTCCAGGAGCATATCGGCCAGGGCCGCCTTGGCTTCCTCCAGATCCTGCGCAATCACAACGCCCTTGCCGGCAGCCAGGCCATCGTATTTGAGCACCGCCGGGAAAGGACGGGCCGAAACATAGGCCAGAGCCTCCTCATAATCCGAGAAGCCCTTGTAGGCAGCCGTGGGGATGTTGTACTTGGCCATCAGCTTCTTGGCAAACTCCTTGGAGCTTTCGATGGCCGTTGCAGCCTTGGTATGGCCGAAGATCTTGAGACCGGCAGCCCGGAAGGCATCCACGATGCCCACAGCCAGGGCCGCCTCGGGACCCACTACCGTCAAATCTACGTGATGCTCTATGGCAAAGGCCTTGAGGCCCTCCACGTCGGTGTCCTTGAGGGGCACGTTGACGGCCTGTTCCCCAATTCCGGCATTGCCGGGGGCGCAGTAAATCTTTTCAACCTGGGAGGAACGGCTGAGCGCGTCAACTATGGCATGCTCGCGCCCGCCGCCTCCTATTACTAGCACTGTCTTCATCTATTAATGCTTGAAGTGTCTGACTCCGGTGAACAGCATGCAGATGCCCAGTTCGTCGGCCTTCTTGATGGCGTCCTCGTCGCGGATGGATCCGCCGGGCTGCACAATCACGGTTACGCCGTAGTTGGCGGCCAGGGCCACGGTATCGTCGAAGGGCAGGAAGCCGTCGGAAGCAAGCACCAGACCCTCGGTGAAGCCGGCGTTCTTGGCCTCGTTGAGGGCAATCTCGGCGGAACCTACGCGGTTGGTCTGACCGGCACCGATGCCAATGGTGTGGTTGTCACGCACAACGGCAATGGCGTTGGACTTGACGTGCTTCACAATCTTCCAGCCAAAGTTGGCATCGGCCAGCTGGGCGGCGGTGGGCTTCACCTTGGTGACGCACATCTCGGGGGTAACGGTCTCTACCTGGGTATCCAGCTGCTGGGCCAGCATACCGCCGTTCACGCTGATGAACTGGGGCACGGACTTGCCGTCGCGGGTCATATCCACCTTCATCACGCGGAGGTTCTTCTTGGTAGAGAGGATCTCCAGGGCTTCGGGGGTGAAGTCGGGGGCAATGACAATCTCCAGGAAGATGGGCTTCATACCGGCGGCCACCTCGGCGGTGAGGGTGCGGTTCACGCCCACGATACCACCGTAGATGCTCACCTTGTCGGCCTCATAGGCGGCCTGCCAGGCTTCCTCGATGGTCTTGCCCACGGCGGCGCCGCAGGGGTTCATATGTTTGAGGGCCACGCAGAAGGGCTCTTCAAAGTCACGCAGCACATTGAGGGCGGCGTTGGCGTCCTGGATGTTGTTGTAGGAAAGCTCCTTGCCCTGAATCTGCTCGGCGAAGGCCAGGGAGAACGGGGCGGGCTCCAGGGTAGCGTAGAACTTGGCGCTCTGGTGAGGGTTCTCGCCGTAGCGGAGGCCCTGCTTGAGGTCGTACTCCAGGAAAAGCTTCTCGTTAAGGCCGGCCTGAGCACGCATATAAGTGGCAATGCAGGCATCGTATTCGGCCGTGTGGGTATAGGCCTTGGCCGAAAGCTGCAGACGGGTCTGGTCGGAGGTCTTGCCGTTGGCCTTGAGCTCGTCCAGCACCTTGCCATAGTCGGAAGGATCGCAGACGATGGTTACATCCTTCCAGTTCTTGGCAGCGCTGCGAACCATAGAAGGGCCGCCGATGTCGATGTTCTCGATGGCATCCTCCAGGGTTACGCCTTCCTTGGCAATGGTCTGCTTGAAAGGATAGAGGTTTACGCAAACCAGCTCGATGGTCTGGATGCCGTTCTCCTTAAGGGTTTCCATGTGGGCGGGGACGTCGCGGCGGGCCAGGATGCCGCCGTGCACCTTGGGATGCAGGGTCTTGACGCGGCCGTCGCAGATCTCCGGGAATCCGGTGACCTCGCTGATGCCAATAGTCTTTACACCTTTGCTTTCCAGCAATTTCTGGGTTCCGCCGGTGGCGATGATTTCCCAACCCAGCTCTACAAGACCCTGGACAAATTCTACTAGTCCGGTCTTATCACTAACGCTAACTAACGCTCTCATAAGATTTTATTTATGGTTTCTACATATAATTCGTGTTCGATCTTCTGGCCGATGGCGTGGACCTCGGCAGGGTCGGAGCCTTCGTAGGGGAAGGCACGCTGGGCTATGATCTTGCCACCGTCCAGGTCTGAGTTGACCCAGTGGATGGTGATGCCGTACACCTTCACTCCATAGGCTACCGCCTGCTCCACGGCGTTGGCGCCCCGGAAGGCCGGCAGCAGCGAGGGATGAATGTTGATGATCTTGCCCTCGTAGGCATTGAGGAGGGTCTCCCCTACTATTCTCATATAGCCTGCCAGGCACACCAGGTCCACCTTCTTGGCATCCAGCCGCCTTACAATCTCTGCCTCGTAATCGGCCTTGGAGGCATAGTCCTTGGCACAGAAGGCAAAGGTTTCCACGCCCAGCTCCCTGGCACGGTCCAACACAGGAGCACCAGGCTTGTCGCACACCAGGAGCGCTACCCGGGCGTTGATTACGCCCGAAGCGCAAGCCTTGGCAATGGCCACGAAGTTGGTGCCGGTTCCGCTGGCAAAAACTGCGAGATTCTTCACTTCGTTCAGAATGACAGGTTACTTCAGGATAATATTAACGCCTTCCTTATCGGTGACCTTACCAATAACGGATGCCTTTTCGCCACAGGCTTCCAGGATCTGGATGGCCTTGGGGGCTTCGGCCTCGTCCATCACGGCAATCATACCAATGCCCATATTGAAGATGTTGAACATCTCGCGGTGCGGAACGCCGCCCCACTTCTCCAGCATCCGGAACACGGGGAGGATCTCCCAGGTGCCCTCGTGAATCTCCAGGCCCTGACCGGGACGGAGCACGCGGGGGATGTTCTCGTCAAAGCCGCCGCCGGTGATGTGAGCCACGCCGTGGACGTCGCAGTTGCGGATCACCTGCAGCATCTGCTTTACGTAAATCTTGGTGGGGGTCAGGAGGACCTCACCCAGCTTGCGGCCGCCAAACTCGGGAATGGCATCCTGGTAATTGAGACCGGCATCGGCCACAATCTTTCTAACCAGGGAGAAGCCGTTGGAGTGCACGCCCGTGGAGGCAATACCCACCAGCACGTCTCCCACCTTGACCTTGGAGCCGTCAATGAGCTTGGATTTCTCTACCACACCCGTGGTGTAGCCGGCAATGTCGTACTCGCCGTCCTCATACATACCCGGCATTTCGGCGGTCTCGCCGCCCACGAGGGCGCAGCCGGCCTGGCGGCAGCCTTCGGCCACACCGGCCACAATGGCTTCCACCTTGGCGGGGATGTTGTGTCCCAAGGCCACGTAATCGAGGAAGAAGAGAGGTTCGGCACCCTGGGCCAGGACGTCGTTCACGCACATAGCCACGGCGTCAATGCCAATGGTGTCGTGCTTGTCCATAGCGAAGGCAATCTTGAGCTTGGTGCCCACACCGTCGGTACCGGATACCAGAACGGGCTCCTTGATGCCCAGGACGGAAAGGTCAAACATACCGCCAAAAGAGCCGATGTTGCCCATCGAGCCCACACGGGAGGTAGAGGCCACGTGCTGTTTGATGCGTCGCACCACTTCGTAACCGGCTTCCAGATTTACGCCGGACTGTTCGTAAGATTTTGCCATATATTAGTCTTCGCTGTTAAAATCGTCATATAATAAGGTAGGATATTCGCCCGTGAAGCAGGCCTGGCAGGGATCGGCGCAGCCAAAGCAGGAGTCGCGGGTGCTTTCCGGGCTCAGGTAGCCCAGGGAATCGGCCTGGATGGCCTCGCAGGCCTCTTCCAGGGTGCGGTGCGAGCAAAGGAGCTCTTCCGGAGTGGAAGTATCCACGCCGTAGTGGCAGGTGTACTTCATCATAGGGCTGGCAATACGCACGTGTACTTCCTTGGCGCCGGCCTCACGGAGCATACGCACAATCTTCAAAGATGTGGTACCGCGGACTATGGAGTCGTCCACCAGAACGATTCTCTTGCCGGCCACGATGCTGCGCACGGGAGAAAGCTTCATCTTTACGCCCAGTTCGCGCATAGACTGGATGGGCTGGATAAAGGTACGGCCCACATATTTGTGCTTCACGAGGCCCATCTCGTACGGGAGGCCGCTTTCTTCGGCGTAACCCATAGCGGCGCTGAGGCTGGACTCGGGTACACCCACTACAATATCGGCCTCTGCGGGGCATTCGCGGGCCAGGCGTCGGCCGGCCTCTTTTCTGTATGCGTGCACGTTGCAGCCGTCAATGTCACTGTCCGGGCGGGCAAAATAGATGTACTCCATAGCGCACATACGGTGGCGCGAGAACTTGGAATACAGGTTGCTGCGCAGGCCGTGCTCGTCCAGGCAGATGACCTCGCCGGGGTTGATGTCGCGGATGAATTCGGCCCCCATAATGCCAAAGGCGCAGGATTCGCTGGAAACCACGTAGCCGTCTCCCAGCTTGCCCAGGCACAGGGGTTTGATGCCGTATTTGTCTCTGCAGGCGTAGACGCGGTTCTTGGTAACAATCACAAAGGTAAAACCGCCTTCCAGCATATTGAGAGCCTTGATCAGGCGCACAATACGCTCTTCCTTGCCCGTCTTCTTGATGAGGTGGGCCAGGATCTCACTGTCCGTGCTGGTCTGGAACAGGCTGCCCTGCTTCTCCAGATATGTTGTGAGCTGGTGGGCGTTGACCAGGTTTCCTTCGCCGGCCATCGCAAAGTCTCCGGTATAGTGGCGGAAGAACAGCGGCTCCACGTTCTGGAGGCCGCCCTTGGAGGCATTGGCATACTTGACACTGCCCAGACCCAGGTTGCCGGGGAGTTTCTTGAGCTCGCCGTTGGTGAAGACCTCGCTCAGAAGGCCCTGTCCGCGGTGAGAGTGGGGCAGACCTTCCTGGTCAAAGGTAATGATGCCGGCTCCTTCCTGACCACGGTGCTGGAGGTTGTGAAGCCCGTAATAGATGTGGGTAGATGCGTCCGGGACGCCGAATACTGCAAGTACGCCCATTATTCAATAGAATTAAGTCTGTCAAGTACTACCCGGTAGCTGGCCACCACGTCGCTCAGGTCCAGGCGGAAACGGTCTTTGTCCAGTTTCTCTCCGGTGGCCTCGTCCCAGAAGCGGCAGGTGTCGGGAGAAATCTCGTCGGAGATAATGATGTGACCGTTGTCGGAGGCACGGCCAAACTCCAGCCGCATATCCACCAGCTCAATGCCCACCCGGTGCAGGAGTTCTCCCAGCAGCTCGTTGGTCCTCAAGGCCACCTGCTTCACGTGGGCCAGCTCGTCGTAGCTCATAAGGCCCAGGGCCACCGCGTGGTGTTTGTTGATGAGCGGGTCTCCCAGCTCGGAGTTGTTGTAACGCATTTCCACAATGGTGTTGCCAGGCTTGAAGCCGTCCTCAACACCCAGGCGCACGGCCTCGGAACTCACCAGGCGGTTACGGACCACCACCTGCAGGGGAATAATCTCAATCTTACGGCACAGCTGCTCATCCGGTCCCACCACCTCAATGAAGTGGGTTTCAATCCCGTGCTGGTTCAGATAGTCCAGCAGAATGGCCGAAATCTGATTGTCCAGCACGCCCTTTCCAACAAAGCGGGCGCGCTTGATGTTGTTGTAGGCCACGGTGACATCCGTATAGCGGAAGATCACCTGGTTGGGGTTGTCGGTAGCGAAGACCTCTTTTTCGTTTCCTTTGAAGATGAGTTCTTTCTTTTGCATATTATGCGTTCGTTTTACGGAAATAATTCACTGCGTTTTGGAAAAGGGGCTGGCAGCGATTGCCGCTGATGTTCTTGAAGACGTTGTTCTCGTAACGCTCGGAGTGGCCCATCTTGCCCAGGATATGGCCGTCGGGGCTCAGGATACCCTCGATGTCATAGTGGGAACCGTTGGGGTTGTCTACATAACGGAAGGCCACCTGACCGTTGGCAAAGAGCTCTTTGGCCAGCTCCTCCCCTACCACAAACTTACCCTCGCCGTGGCTGAAGGCAATGCTGTGGCGCTCTCCCTTGCTGAATCCGGCCAGCCAGGGAGAATTCACGGAAGCCACCTCGGTGGCAGCCACCAGGGAGATGTGGCGGTTGATGTCGTTGCGGAAGAGGGTAGGCGAAGCCGGCGTCACGCAGCCCAGCTTGCCATAAGGCAGCAGACCGCTCTTGACCAGGGCCTGGAAGCCGTTGCAGATGCCCAGGATAAGGCCTCCGCGCTTTTGGAGGGCCGAAATGGCAGCACCAATCTTGGCATTGCCAATGACGCTGGCAATGAACTTACCGCTGCCGTCGGGTTCGTCACCGGAGGAGAAGCCACCGCAGAAGGCCAGGATATGGCTTTCGGAGATGCGGCGGGCCAGCTCGTCAATGGAAGAAAGGACGTCTTCCGGGGTCAGGTTGCGGAATACGAAGGGCCGAACCTCAGCGCCCGCAGTGCGGAAAGCCTTGGCGGTATCGTAGTCGCAGTTGGTGCCCGGGAAAACCGGCATGCACACGACGGGATGCTCCACAGGAGAACCGGGATAAACCAGGTTGGAGGCGGCAAAGGTATTGGGAACCACAGCGGGGACGGGCTCCTCAAAAGCGGCCTTCACGCGCGGCGGATAGAGCTTGAAGTACTTGCCTTCATAGGCCTGTTCCAACTTCTCCAGCGGCACGCAGGTGCCGTTGATGCAGATGCCGGAATCGGTAACTTCACCCAAAAGGACGGCCTCTTCAAAAATATCGGTAGCTTCAAATATGACCGATCCGTAGCCCAAGGAGAAGAGGTCGTCCTCGGGAAGTTTGACATTTACGCCCAGGGCATTGCCCAGGGACATCTTGACCAGGGCCTCGGCCACGCCGCCGTAGCTCAGGGACCAGGCCGAAACCACCTTACCGGCCTCAATCTGCCCGCGCAGCCAGGTCCAGTTGCTCTGGAGCTGATCCGTATTGGGCATATAATTGGCCAGAGGCGTATGCTTGAGGAGATAAATCTTGTTGCCGGCCTTCTTGAATTCCGGAGAAATGACCGTTCCGGCATTCACGGTGGTGATACCAAAGGCCACCAGGGTGGGCGGAACGTTCAGGTGCTCAAAGGTGCCGCTCATGGAGTCCTTGCCGCCAATGGACGGAAGACCCAGGGCCGCCTGCATCTTGAGAGCGCCCAGAAGGGCCGAAAGGGGCTTGCCCCAGCTGTGGGGATCAGAAGTCATACGCTCGAAGTACTCCTGATAGGAGAAGCGCATCTTGGAATAGTCGGCTCCGGCGCAGGCCAGCTTGGTGCAGGCTTCCACCACGGCATAGGCAGCGCTGTGGTAGGGGCTCCAGAGAGCGAGGTCCGGGTTGTAGCCAAAGGCCATCACGCTGGCCGTATCGGTATAGCCGTCCACGGGGAGTTTCTGCACGGAGACCTGGGTCTCGGTGGCCTGACGGGCACCGCCGTAAGGCATAAGAACGGTAGAACGGCCAATGGTGGAGTCAAACATCTCCACCAGACCCTTCTGGGAAGCCACGTTGGGGCTGCTCATCACAGCCGTGAGCTTCTCTTCCAGGCTGGCGCCTTCCGGCTTGCGGGTAAAGGGATTCTTGTTTTCCACGGCACCCATTGCGGCCTTGGCGTAGTGCTTGGCGCCGGCGCTGTCAATGAAGGTGCGGGCCAGGTTGCAGACCTCGGCCCCGTGGAAGAACATTCTCATCCGGCCCGATGCGGTGACATCGGCCACGTGGGTTACCTCTATATTATCGGCCCCGCAGAGGGCTTCGAACTTCTCTTTATCCTTGGCTTCCACCACTACGGCCATACGCTCCTGAGACTCGGAGATGGCCAGCTCGGTGGCATTGAGGCCGGCGTACTTAGCGGGAACGCGGTCCAGGTAGATGTCCAGGCCGTCGGCCAGCTCGCCAATGGCAACGCTCACGCCGCCGGCTCCAAAGTCGTTGGACTTCTTGATGAGGCGGGTCACTTCCGGACGGCGGAACAGGCGCTGGAGCTGACGCTCCTCGGGGGCGTTACCCTTCTGCACCTCGCTGCCGCAGCTCTCCAGGGAAGCCTCGGTGTGCTGTTTGGAAGAACCGGTGGCTCCGCCAATGCCGTCACGGCCGGTGCGGCCGCCCAGCAGCAGAATCACGTCTCCGGGGGCGGGGCTCTCACGGCGTACGTTGGAAGCCTTCACGGCACCCACTACGGCGCCAATTTCCATTCTCTTGGCGGTGTAGCCGGGGGAATAGACCTCACGCACGTGCGTGGTGGCCAGACCAATCTGGTTGCCGTAGCTGGAATAGCCGTGGGCAGCCTTCTTGGAAATCATACGCTGGGGCAGTTTGCCGGGGATGGTGGCGCTTACGGGGGCGCAGATATCGCCGGCGCCCGTCACGCGCATAGCCTGGTATACATAGGCACGGCCCGACAGAGGGTCACGGATGGCTCCGCCCAGGCAGGTGGCGGCGCCGCCAAAAGGCTCAATTTCCGTAGGATGGTTATGGGTCTCGTTCTTGAACTGGAGCAGCCATTTTTCCGTCTGGCCGTCCACGTCCACGTTCACGAAGATACTGCAGGCGTTGTTCTCTTCGCTCTGCTCCAGGTCGTCCAGCTTGCCGTTCTTTCTGAGCCAGCGGGCACCAATGGTTGCCAGCTCCATAAGGCAGAGGGGCTTTTCGGTACGGCCCAGCTCCTTACGCATCTTGTGGAAGAGGTCCAGGGATTCTTCCAGTTCGGCCTTTATGAAGGACTCGTCCACCGTGATCTCCTCCAGCTGCGAAGTGAAGGTGGTGTGGCGGCAGTGGTCGCTCCAATAGGTGTCCAGGATACGGAGCTCGGTCTCAGAAGGGTTGCGGCCTTCTCCGCGGAAGTAGTTCACCACCTCGCGGAGGTCGTCCGTATTCATAGCCAGACCGTGGCTCTTGCAGAAGGGGCCGAAGGCCTCTTCCTTCATATCGATGAAGCCGGTCAGGTCTTCGAGGGGCTTGACGTCTGCCTTCTCGGCCAGGGAGAGGACGCTCAGGTCTTTGCGGCGGCTCTCTACCGGATTAATGAAGTAGTGGGCCACGCGGTCCAGCTCTTCGGGGGTAATCTCTTCTCCAAAGACCAGCAGGCGGGCGCTCTTGATCTGGACGTCTGCCTCGGGGTCAATGAGGTGCACGCAGTCCACGGCCGAAGAGGCACGCTGGTCAAACTGACCGGGCAGATACTCCACGGCCAGGTATTTATTGCCCACGGGGGCGGTGTCACTTACCTCGTCCGTTACCGTTTCTCCAAAAACGCTGTAGCGGCACTTCTCCAACAGCTCGTCGGAGAAGCCAAAGAGGTCGTACACATTGTAAAGGCTGAGTGAACGAAGAGACAGCGAGAGGTTCTCGTTGAAATCCTTGAGGAGGCTGGCAGCCTCAACGCGGAAGCCTTCCCGCTTCTCTACAAATATTCTCCTGGGTCTTTCCATAAACTAAAAAGCAGTGCCCACCAGCGCGGATGCGGTGGTGGGCACAATTCTATATTACTGTATTGAGTACTTTTTCGCTCTGCTGCTTGCGGAACTCCTCGAGTTTCTGTGCGAGGGTCTGGTCGTGGAGGGCCATAATGGCTACTGCGTAGAGGGCAGCATTCTTGGAACCGTCAATGGCCATTGTGGCTACAGGGATTCCGGAGGGCATCTGCACTATGGACAGGAGGGAGTCCATTCCCATCAGAGCCTTGGATTTCACCGGCACCCCAATCACGGGGAGCGTGGTGAGGGCGGCGATGACTCCAGGCAGGTGGGCGGCACCGCCGGCGCCGGCAATCACAATCTCGCAGCCTTTGTCCCGGAGCGAGGTTACATACTCTGCCAGGGGGCCCGGATTGCGGTGTGCAGAAAGCACTTTTTTCTCGTAGGAAATGCCAAATTCATCGAGGGTGGCCATAGCCGGCGACATTACTTCGTAGTCGCTGGCACTGCCCATGATAATTGCAACCTTCATAATAAAGAATACGTCCCAAAAAACAAGTTGCAAAGTTATAGCGAATCCTCCATTCTTACAAGAATGGGGAGAAGAATTTTACCAACATTTTTATTAACTTTGTGCTAACAACTAAAACTGATATCTATGAGACTGGACGGAAGACGTGAAAGCACCCATGTAGAAGACCGCAGAGGCGCAACCGGTAAGGTTGCCGGCCTGGGTATTGGCGGCATTCTGGTAGTAGCCATCATTACTTTCCTTATGGGAGGCAATCTGGGAGACGTAGTTCAAAACGTAGTACAGTCCGGCGGCGTACAGCTGGGCCAGACGGTTTCCAACTACGAGCCCACCCCGGAGAACGAGGCCCTGGCCAAATTCTCCCGCCAGATCCTGGCCTCTACGGAAGACGTCTGGACCCAGTACTTTGCAGATAACGGCCTGGGTGCATACAAAGCCCCTACCCTGGTGCTCTACACCGGCAGCACCTCCACTTCCTGCGGACAGGGCCAGGCCGCTATGGGACCTTTTTACTGTTCGGCCGATGAAAACCTCTATATTGACCTTTCCTTCTTCTCCAGTATGCGCCAGCAGCTGGGGGCCGACGGCGACTTCGCGTACGCGTACGTAATAGCCCACGAGGTAGGTCATCACGTCCAGCACCTGCTGGGCACCCTGGACCAGGCCCACCAGAAGATGGCCCGTATGTCCAAGGCCGAAGCCAACAAAATAAGCGTCCGTATAGAGCTACAGGCCGATTTCTACGCCGGAATGTGGGGCCACTACGAGAGCGCCCTCTTTGGCTCCCTGGAAGACGGAGACCTGGAAGAAGCCATCCGCTGCGCCCAGGTCATTGGAGACGATTACCTCCAGAAGAAAGCCCAGGGCTATGCCGTAGAAGAATCCTTCACCCACGGCACCGCCGCCCAGCGTATGCGCTGGCTCAAGAAAGGCCTCAACACCGGAGACATCCGCCAGGGCAATACCTTTAACCTCTCTGACGACCAATTATAATCTTATTCTCCACCAGCATCGCCACCGAAGCCAGAACGTAGTACACTACGGTCTGCAGGGTCATGTACCACAGTTCCGGGGCAATGGCGCTGAGCGAGCCCGTGTTGCTGAGGGTCATGTAGGCCCGGCACCCGAAGGTGGTGGGAAATACATAGGAAATGACCTTCCAGAAGGGCGAGAAGTTGGACGCGGGCCAGGTGAAGCCGGTAAGGAACACGGCAATAGGGCTCACGAACAGCAGCAGCACCAGCACCGTCTCGCGCTTGGTGATGGCCGATGACCAGGTGAAACTGAACACGATGATATCGGCCACAAAGAAGGCCAGCAGCAGGAGCGTATCCCAGAACGAGGCCTGGATGGGCATGTGGAACAGCCAGGGAATCAGGATGGCCCCGTAGACCCCCAGGAACATGAAGATGAGGAAGTAGGCGGCTCCCCGGCCCAGGACAATTCGGCCCGCTCCATTGCCGCCCACCAGTCTGGCAAAGCTGCGCCCTTCTTCACGCAGCGTTCCGGCCAGGGTGGTGGATCCGTAGAACATCACCTGCTGCAAAATCATAAGCAGGCACATGTACACGAAGAACATGGTGAAGGAGATGTTGGGGTTGTACAGGCGGGTATCGTCGTACTGGATGGGCTCTATCAGCTGCAGGGCGTCCTGCCCGGTAAAGCCGGAAGCGGCATACCGCTCGGTCTGGATGGTGTGCACCTCGTCCAGCATAACCAGGTTGGTTCCTATGGTAAGCGCCTTGTAATAGAGGAAAGTGGACATGTCGGCGTACGTGCTCACCGTGGCCTGCTCCCCGTGAACAATGCGGGTATCAAAGTCTTCGGGGACCAGCACAACGCCATGCACCTTTCCGGCGGCCATCAGGTCCCGGGCCTCTTGCAGGGAGATGCAGTTGTAGGCCAGTTCGCACTCACGCGTGGCGTCCAGCTTCTGCAGATAGCGGCGGCTGTAGCTTCCCTGCGACAGGTCCACCACGGCCACGGGCATCTCGTCCACCGAGCCTATGGAGTAAATCCAGTTGTAAAGGGGCGGATACACCAGGCCGGCAAAGCAGAAGATAATCATCACGCCGCTGTCATGGAACACTTCCCGCAGCTCGTTGATAAAGATTTGCCAGGTTTCACTGAACCATTTGCTAATGTAACTCATATTAGTTCCTGGGATAATTCTGATACTTATAGGCGTTGTACAGCCGCTTGTACAGGAAGCAGGGCAGCAGCTGGAATCCCAGCAAGGCAATCAGGTACGGCCACCAGGCGGCGAAACCGTTCCCAAAGTAAACGACCTGCGAGTAAATCAAGTAGTAGAAGCGGAGCGGGAAGAGGATGCTGAGTCCCTGAATACCGGCCGGCAGGGCCGATATGGGCAGGGTGAATCCGGCAAAGGAGAAGCCCAGCACGCTGTACAGGGCGCTCAGGCACACGCCCAGACGCAAGGTGGGCACTACGGATACAATGAACACCGCAATGGCCTCATAGGCCAGGATCATGGCCAAAGTGGCCAGGATGAGCCAGCCCACGGACCCGGCGCAAGGGTAATGGAGCGGGCCGAAGAGCAGCAGCTGCAGGCACGCGCCCAGCACGGTGAAGAGCACGGTGTAAGGTGCCAGCTTTCCCATGATGGCGGTCCAGAGGTCGTCTCCGGTAGCCTCCAGCAGCTGCTTGGAAGTGCCATACTTGAGCTCGGATCCCACGGAATAGGCCACCACCAGCGTGACGCACATCCCCAGGATGCCCGCCAGAATCATATTAATAAGGTAATAGGCATAATTGGTGGGGGCGTTGCCAATGTAGTGGGCATCCAGGGCAATGGGCTGCAGGCGCCCCATGATTTCGCTTTCCGGGACTCCCTTGGCCCTCAGGACCTGCCGCTGCACGGCGCCGTTGGTGAGGTTGACCATAAACAGGATATCCTTGTAGGCCAGGGCCCCTCCAATGACCGGATACATTAAGTTCACCTGCACCTGCATCTTGGGGCAGTGGAAAGCCTGCACCTCCCGGTCAAAATGCTCCGGCACCACCACGTAGCCGTTGATGCGGCCGGTTTCCAGCTCCCGCTGGGCGGACGACAGGGAGGCAAACTCCACCACCTGGCCCATCTGGGTGGCGTCCAGCTGCTGGCGGAAGTTGCGGGAAGTGGACGAGTTGTCCAGGTCCACAAGCCCTATCCGCAGTTTCTGCGGGAGGCCTTCCTTCATGAAGGTGGTGAAAAACAGCGTGGCGGCCAGCATCACGCCCACCGAGCCCAGGAAGTAGATGGGCCGGTTGCGCCAGATGCGGATTTCGCGCCGGATAACGTTATAAAGATTCTGTAGCATTATTTTTCTTTGGCAATCATAATGGCACTCATGCCGGGACGGAGGCCCTCCACCGGGGCCAGGGGGCGGCAGCGTACTTCAAAGGTGCGGGTGTCAAATTCGCCCATTTCCTTGGTGGCGCGCCAGGTGGCGTAGGATTCGCGGACGGCCAGGTAGTAAACCACGGCTTCCACTTCCCGGTTGTCCAGGGCCGGAATCTTCAGGCTCACATGCTGGCCGGACTGAAGGCTGTGCAGGCGGTCTTCCCGGATGTTGAAGGTGAACCACATGTCGCTGAGGTCCTGGATGGTCATGATGGGAGAACCCTGTCCCACCAATTCGCCCACTTTGGGGTAACGGGCGGCAATGACACCGTCGGACGGAGAGGTGAGGTTGATCTCGTCCAGATAGGCGTTCACCAGTTCCACGGCGGCGTTGGCGCGCTCCACCAGGGCCACGGCGGCATCCTTGTCTTCCTGACGGGCACCCTTGACGGCCATGTCGTACTGGCTCTTGGCGGCCAGGGCCGTGGCTACGGCCGCCTTGTACTGGGCCTCCACCTCGTCAAACTTCTGGTCGGAAACCACTTTCTCGTCGTGCAGGGCCTTGATGCGCTCGTAGGACTTGCGCATCACGTCCTCCCCCACCAGGGCTTTCTGCCAGATTTCGTATGCTCCGGTAATCTGCTCCTGCTGGGCGCCATTGTATGCCTTGTTGCGCTGGGCCACGGCGGCGGCCTTGGCGGCGTTGGCCTCGGCTATCTTGGAACGGATTTCGGGGGAATCGATGACCACCAGGGTATCGCCTTTGTGTACCATCTGCCCTTCCTGGGCGCGGAACGACTCAATACGGCCGGGAACCTTGCCGGACACGCGGTATTCGGTGGCTTCCGCCTCGCCCTGGATGACTTTGTCCTTGGGGCGGGATACCATATAGCCAATGATGGCCACTACCAGGACCAGGCCCACGAGGCCGGCCACACCTGCAATCAGATTGTAATTCTTTTTCATGATGGGTATTTTCTTATTTGATATTTCCTTGGGCTTTGTTGAGCGATGTGGCGGCCATCTGGTATTCGATGCCGGCATCGATATAGTCACTGTGGGCGCTGAGCCAGGCGGTCTGGGCTCCCAGCACCGTATTGGTGGGAAGGACGCCGGCTTCGTAAGCCAGGGTGGCCTTGCGGAGGTTTTCCTCGGCGCTCTCCAGGTTGGAGAGGGTCATCTCCACTTTCTCACTGGCTTCCACAAAGACCTTCCGCTGCTGGGCTACCTGCAGGCCGATGAGTTCGCGGGCGTCCTCGTACTGGGTCCGGTACAGGGCGGCTTCGGCCTTGGCTTTCTTATAGCGGTTCAGGTTTTCCAGGCCGTGGAAGAGGGGGACGTTGACCATGACGCCGGCCACCAGCGTGCCGCCGTTCCAGGTGTTCTGGACGCCGTTGAAGGCATTGGGGTTGGAGATGAGGTAGTTGGCGGTAAGGGCTATCTGGGGCATCATGTCGGCCCGCACCACTTTGGCTTTCTTGTCATAGATCTGCTGGGCCAGCTGGAGGCTGCGGGTTTCGGGGCGGTCGGCGTAGATGTCTTCCATGGACTTATCCGTGGGACGCTCCGGCTCGGGAATCACCTCGATGGTTTCATCGGCCAGGATAATCTCGCTGTCCAGGGGCAGGCCTATACGCTTGCAAAGCAGCATCTTGGAAAGCGTGAGGCCGTTGTCGGCCTTGGTGAGGAGCATCTGCGCCTCGTTGGCTTTGACCTTGACCTGCAGGGCGTCGGATTCGGTGGCTACGCCGGCTGCGATGGATTTCTCCACATCGGACTGCATTTCCTGCAGGAGGTCCAGGTAGCTTTGGGCCAGTTTCTTCTTGTTAGCAATGGAGATAATCTGCCAGTAGGCCTGGTCCACGTCCATCACCACGTCGGCGTACTGCATCTCGTATTTGCTCTGGGCCAGGTCCTGGGCCAGGGCGGCCATCTGGTTGCTGTAGATGATCTTGCCGCCCACAAACACGGGCTGCTTAACCGTGACGGCACCCACCCAGATGTTATGGAGGTCCGGGTGCAGGGCTTTGTCAATATCGGCCCCAATGGCGTTCACCGGTTCGGCAATGTTGGGGACCAGTCCGGCCAGGGAGGAGGGATCCATGCCCTGGAGCATCTTGAAGACGGTCTGCCACATGGGGCTGCCCATATAATTGATGGCCAGGGCGGGGTTGGTCTTGATGGCCGTCATCAGCTCGGTCATCTTCTGGGTCATGGCGGCGCTCAGCTGCTGGGTGGCACCAGCCATGGCGGCATCCAACTGGCCCTGAACCAGGGTTCCGGCATTCTGCAGAATGGCGCTCTGGCCGTCGCTGATGAGGGCGATGTCCCGGCTGTTATACAGGTAGGCGCCCGTAGCGCTTACATTGGGGAAGTAGTTGGCCAGGGCAATCTTGCGGTCATAGGAGGCCATCTGAATCTGGGTCCGGGCCTGCTCCAGATCTTTGCTTTGCTGGACAGCCATTTGCCGGCAGTCTTGCAGGGTCAGGGTCTGCTGGGCGGAGGCCGAAAGGGCGGCCATTCCCAGAAGGGTTACGAGAAGAATTTTTTTCATATGCTTGTTTTTTGTCATTTTGTCAAATTATCATTTTGGGAAACGTTGTCCTTTGCGGTTGCAAAATTACTGCCATTTTTGCACAAAACTGGGAGCTTTTGGCCGATGGAATTATACAAAAGGTCGAAAAATGCATCTTTTTGCAAATGTCGAATAAAAACATTATCTTTGTCAAAAATTCGCATTTATGGAGAAAGATACCCTGCAAACCATTGATATCCGGCACATTCTTGCGCTGGCCCCCATCATTGACGAGTACTCCCTGGGAACAGACTTTATCATGGGAGAGGTAAGCGGCATAAAGGTAGAAAAGAGCGAGGCCATCCTGTCCATGCTCAAGTATCCCGTGCGCTTTGACGGCTATATCATCTTCTTCCTCAAGAAAGGGCACTTCTCCATCGACCTCAATCTTAGTACGTACGAGCTCAAGCCCCAGTCGCTGCTGATGTGCGTGCCGGGGAATATCATCAAGCTCTCGTCCTATGACGAGGACCATATTGGAGATGCAGAGCTCTATTTTGTGCTGGCTTCGAGGGAGTTCATGAACGGCATCCGCTTCGATTTTAACAAAATCTTCCAGGAGACGCTGAGCCTCTGGAAGGATCCCTGCATCACGTTAAGCGAAGAGGATATGGCGCTGGCCGAGGAATACTTCAAGCTGGGCCGGAGCATCGTCCTGGGAAAGCAGCTGAACAAAAGGGAAATCCTGGGGGCGCTGGTAACCTCTTTTACCTACGCCACCCTGGATGTCTGGACCCGCCGGATCAACGAGGCCAAAAAGGATGAAAGCCCTTCTTCGGCCCGTATCAACCAGCTCTTCGAGCGCTTCATGGCGCTGGTTACGGAGTACCACAGCACGCAGCGGGGCATGGCGTTCTATGCAGAGAAACTCTGCCTCACGCCCAAATACCTTTCCAAGCTGGTAAAACAAGCAAGCGGACGCAGTGCGCCCGCTTGGATAGATTCGTTTGTGATTCTGGAAGCCAAGAATATGCTCAAGTACTCAGACAAGAGCATCAAAGAGATTGTATACGACCTCCACTTCCCCAACCAATCCGTATTCTACAAGTTCTTCAAAGCCCATACGGGTATGACTCCCTCGCAATACCGGAAAGGATAGACAAAGGGTGCATTTTTTTCAAAAGTTTACTATATTTGTCTCTTACTTGAGATACGAATATTATGAAAAGAATCCTACTTGTATCGGCCCTTCTGCTGGCCTCTGTATCCCTCTTTGCCGCTAAACCCCTTAAGGTGACCAAGGGAAGCATGGATGTTTTTAAACAGGACGCTACAGCCACATGGAACATAGATCTGTCCCAGGCCGTGTTCGTGAACAACGGCATCTTTGCCAAAGAGAATAAGGGAGACTTCAAAACCTGGTGTGAAGAAGACTACGACGAGCGCGTGCGCCTCATGAACGAAGCCTTCTTCGACGCCTTCAATATGTACACCACCGGTATGGAGCTGGTAAAAGAAGGGGAGGCCCCCTATCAGGTAATCCTGAAGGTGGACAAATTTGAACGTGCCCAGGGCCCCGGCGTCATGGGAAGTTGCTATATCAGTGTTTTCGGAACGCTGAGCCTCATTGACAATGCATCCGGTGAATCGGTTCTGGAGGTGGCTGTGAACAATGTGAAGGGAGACACGGACTTTGTGGAGACAGACCGTTTCCCTAAAACCATGACGTGGCTGTGCAGAGATTTGTTCAAACTGAAAAAGTAAGCTTATGAGAAAGTTGGCCTTCGCCCTGGTGGCCCTGTTTGCCATGGGCCCCTTTATGCCGGCAAACGCGGGTCCCGGCTTCAAGCCCAAGGATGTAGATGAATATCTCTTCTTCCAGCCTTGTGCCTGCATCGACATGTATTACACGGACGGAGGCTACTACAGCCAGCCACAGACAGACAAGGCTGCCGGTATAGTGGCCGATATCATTAACGTAGAACGTTTCCCGTTCTCGGATATGGTTGAGGCAGATTATTATGGAGACGGAGCCAATGCTGATGCCCTCAAATGGGCCAGGGTCCTTGCAGAGACCAAGCCCAAGGATGTTGGCCGCTTGAGAGTTCCCAAGTCCCTGATAGCCAAGTTGAATGAAAGTGAAGACCGCTATGGTGTGTTCATCTATACCTATGGTTATGTCACTTCGGTGGAAGCCTATGAAAAGGAAAAGCGGGACAAAGCCATCAGCCATGCCGTGGACGTTGTGGCAGAAGAGCTAACCGGTGTAAAGGGTCTTACCAACCCCTCCATGAACTACACGGCCGACATTCCTTACAATAACGAGATGCTGTGCGTGGTGATAGACAAGCAGGAGCGTAGCGTGGTCTATTACAAGAAGCAACCTTCCCCCATGTTCAATTCCCATCCCACAGATTATGAGGACGTCAGCAAGATGCTGCACAAACTATTGAAAGACTTTATACAATAAATAAGACGAGCAACATGAAAAAACTATTCTTAGCTGTCGCCATGGCGGTTATGAGCCTTCTCTTTGTGGGATGTAGCAAGGAGCATGGGTCGGATGGCAGTCTGGCCGACAAATTAATGGGCCGATGGATTATGAGCGCTACGGACGATACCCCCGCTCTGACCAATTCCAAGGTGGTGTACAACTATGTCTCCGCAACCAAGGCCTATCTGAGCGCCTCGTTCAATGCCATGCCCGAAAGAGGTACCATTTGGGGCGGCGACATGGAGGCTGATGTCGTTATCCGCGGAAGCCGGGTAACCGTCACCTATCATCCCGATGAGAACACCACCACCGTTCATGATTTCTCCGTCAGAGCCATCAGCGAGAGCGAGATGTTCGCCAATGCCATCGTAACCGTGACCACCAATGGGGTTGTGGTTGTCTCGGAACAGGGTTCTGTCCGCTTCAATAGAGTGAACGAAGACTACAGCGAAGCCATCCTGGGCCTTTGGGAAGGTCAGATGGTGAGCCCCGAATCTGCCTACGACGACGGGCAGGAGCACCGCTGGCTGTATAAGGAAGACGGTACCTTTGTCTTCTATCTCAAGAATGACAAGGGCATTTGGGAGGCAAAGGATGACGAGTATTGCAATTATTTTGTTGCCGGAGACCTTCTTTGCACCCGCTGGAAGAACGCCGGCGAGGGCACCCAGGAAGCCCGTGAATGGTGGGAAATAACCGCCATCGGCAAGGAAAGAATGGTATGGACCGCCCTGCGCGAGAAGAAGGACGGAACCCGTTACACCGCCGCTTTCAGTATGTACAGAGTCAGCGTTCCCACGCAGGCCGAAATTGAAAAGGCCATCGTGGGCAAATGGATGAATGCCGAGATGAACGGCGTGCCCTCCCTCACCAACGACAAGGGCGTATACACGTTCATCAGCACCGAATCGGCCTATATGAGTTCCTCCGTGAAAGGGGAGCCCGGGCTGGGAGACCTCTGGCACAACTTTGTACCGCTGGACGTAAACATCAAGGACAACGTGATTACGTTAACCCACCAGCTGGACGAGCACAGGACCATGACCATTGAGATGACCGTCACCTCCATCAACGACGAGAGCATGCATGCCGATGTCCATGCCACCCTCACGGTGGATGGTACGGTGGTGGGTTCCGTCAACGACCACATCCTTTACGAAAAGGTGAAGGAAAGATACCAAAAGCCCATCGTGGGCCTCTGGGAAGGCCGGAGAACCTCTGGCGGAACCACGGAGTATCACCGCTGGGAGTATTTCGAAGACGGTACTTACAACTTCTACCTCAAGGTTGGAGAAGGCCAGTGGGTAAAGATGAAGGATGAGTTTTCCGAATACTTTGTGGACGGCCGACTGCTCTGCACCCGCTGGAAGAATGCCGGCGAGGGCACCCAGGAGAACCGTGAATGGTGGGAGGTCCGCAGCATCGAGAACGACGCCATGATCTGGAGCGCCCTGCGCCAGGACGAACAGGGAGACCGCTATGTAGAGTCCTTCGCCATGAACAAGGTGAAGGTTCCTACCGAGGACGAAATCCGGACCGCTATCAAGAGCTCCAAGTGGATGACGGAGAAGGTGGACGGAGAGGAGGCTCTCACCAACCAGAAAGCCGTGTTCACCTTCATTTCCAGGACCCAGGCTGCCGTTACCGCTTCCATCGACGACCCCGCAACCGGCGACAAGGACTGGATCTGCCAGCGTGTCTATGAATACGACGTGGACGGCAATATCATCACCCTCACCCATGAGGTTGATGAGCACACCACCCTTGTTGACTTGATGATTGTGGGTGCCATTGATAATGAAAGCCTCCACTGCATACTCTACCACACGGAATACGTAGACGGAGTGCCCAATGCGGCTCCTCAAGTCACGCTTGAGCTTAGAAAGCAGGAAAAGACGCCTGTCAAGTACCCGGCCTACATCCTGGGCGCCTGGCAAGGCCGCGTAACCAGCGAGCGTTCTGCGTATGACGACGGCAAGCCGCATCGCTGGGAGTTCAATGGCAGTTCCTACATTTATTACGTGCGGAATGGATTTGACTGGGTCCCCAGCACCAACACCAGCAACGAGTACTTCATTGATGGCAGTCTGCTCCTCATGCGTTGGGTGGACAATGGCGTTGAGTACCGTGAGTGGTGGGAAATCATAGCCTTGGACAACTTCAACATGGTCTGGGGCGCCACCCGCCTGGACGAAAATGGCCAGCGCTATCCCGCTACCGTCACCCTGGAAAGAATTGATCTGACCTAACGGTTCGCTCCTATACGAATAAACCTCGACCGAAAGGCCGAGGTTTTTTTTGTAGGGACGATCGGATTCGAACCGATGACCTCTTCAATGTGACTGAAGCGCTCTAAACCAGCTGAGCTACGCCCCTATGATTGGGGACTGCAAAGGTAATAATATTTTTGCATTCTCAAAAATATTATTACCTAATTTTTCAACCTTTATTTCTTGAGGCGACCTATGGCGTGCTCCAGACTCTCGGAGGGCTCTATGATGTTGTAGTCTTTCCAGAAATCGAGGTCCTGGAATTCCTGGGCTTTGTCGTTGAGATAGTCCGTGGTACGGAAGCGCTCCTTGCGGGGAATGGGGACGGCCTCGGGCCTCACATCCGTAATCACGAGTTCGTTGATGGCGGTGTAGTGGGTCTTGAAAAGACGCTTTCTCCAGTCGCAGGCAAAACGGATGGTAGAACGGAAGTACTCCAGTCTTATTTTATCTCCCACAGGCCGATAGTTGAGAACTATGCTGGCTTCCTGGGGGAAGAAGCGGAGGCTCAGGGGCTTGGATACAAGGATTGCTTCTATGGCCTTGGAGCGGTCTGTCATATCCAGGGAGGCCTCAATACGCGTGAAGGTAAGATTGTCCCGGTCCAGATAGATGAGGGCGTGATAGAGGGCGTAAGGAACGTCCTCATCCGGCGTCATTTTAATGACCAGTTGCAGACGGTCTCCCATATACACGGGCATCTGCATCTCAAAGCGGTAATGGGACCTCTCCTCTTCAGAGAAAAGGAGCGCGGGATTCTTAAGGAAATCGCAGTTCAGGGCCATCTGGGGACCGCCCTGCGTTTTAACGCTGAGGGTATCCGTGCGGCGCTGGCTAACCAGCAGACGGCTCTTTTCCAGAGCGGAGGCATCCGTAGTGTAAAGCCGGGTATCGGTTTCTTCACGGAACAGACGGGCTACGGCTTCGGCCACATACGTGTAGCGGCTTCTCTTCTGAACGGTTTCCCGGTAGAAGCACTCCAGGAGTTCAGGTTCCGTACAATAAGTATAAGGTATCCGCCTGATGGCCTCGTCCAGTATGGCCACGGGGTCTCCGGAAATAACCAGGGCCTCCGGCAAGGCAATGGCCTCTCTGACCAGATTGATCTGCAGTTTCTCCTTGACGGTTACGAGCTGAGATTTATAGCCCAGATAGGTGCACAGCACGGTTGTGATGCGGGTGTCGCTCTTTAGCACAAACTCTCCGTCTGCGTTGGTAACGGTGGCATAGTGGCGGTCCGGTACCGATACGTGGACAGACTCCAGAGCACGGCCGGTTTGGGCATCTTTTACCTTACCCCGCACAACGTATCCCAGACGAAGCGAATCCGTCTGAGCCCAGGCACTTAGAGAAAGAAGTGCAAACACTATGAGCGTCAACCACTTGCGCATACCAAAGCAAAAGTACAAAGAAAAGATGTAAAAACAAATATTTTCCGTAACTTTGCAGTCCCTTACTGGAGGTGTGGCCGAGTGGTCGATGGCGGCAGTCTTGAAAACTGTTGTACCGAAAGGTACCGGGGGTTCGAATCCCTCCGCCTCCGCAAATCAAAGAGAACGATACAGTTCTTCGGCCTGGGAGAGAGAATCGAGTTTTCCCACATCTACCAGCTTGAGATCTTTGGCAACCACTCCGTAGAAGGGGTGGTTTTTGCATTGGTCGATGTAGAAATCCATAATGGGGAAACGCTCGGGCATAGCGGCATCCTCAAAGGCCTGGAAGATGGCGGGAGAGACATTGTGAATGCCGGCAAAGGCATACCGCGTGCAGGCCTTCAGGGCCTCGGGCGGGTACGGAGAACGGACCTCCCCCGTTGTAACGTTGGTCCATCCCATAAGCCTCATATCCGGACCGAAGAGAAGATACCGGCTGGTCTTCCGCTCGCTCACAAGGAGCGTGGAAACGGCCTCTGGACGCACTTGAGAACGGAACCAGGCCAGATCCAGATTGGACAGGATGTCCACGTTATGGATAAGGATGGGCTCCTCCGTGGGAAGAAGAAGGTTCTTGGCGTGGGCAATGCCGCCGCCGGTCTCCAGAAGGGCCTCGGTCTCGTCAGAAATCTGGATGCGCACACCAAAATCGTGGGTGGCCAGATAATCCTCAATTTGGGAAGCAAAATGGTGTACGTTGACCACCAGGTCATCGTAGCCGGCCTCGCGCAGTTTCACAATCACGTGATGCAGCAGCGGCTCTCCGCCCACGGGCACCAGGGCCTTGGGCATAGTGTCGGTGATGGGCTTCAGGCGGGTTCCCAGACCTGCCGCAAAGATCATCGCCTTCATAACTAGAGCATTTTTTCGATATTGAGTTCCCGGTGGGTTACCGTGACCTTGACGTCAAACTTATCCATCAGGTGACGGGCCAGGTGCTCGGCGCTGTAGACGGAACGGTGCTGGCCGCCGGTGCAACCGAAGCACACCTGCAGGTTGGTAAACTTGCGCTCCATAAAACGCTTGACGTGGGCGTCCACCAGATTGTAGACACTGTCCAGGAACACCTTGATTTCTCCGTCGTCTTCCAGGAACTTGATCACTTCGGGATCCATTCCGTTGAACTGACGGTAGTACTCGTACTTACCGGGGTTGTTCACGCTGCGGCAGTCAAAGACGTAACCGCCGCCGTTGCCGGTGGTATCGGTAGGAATACCTTTCTTATAAGCGAAACTGTAAATATGAACGGACAGACGGTGGTCCTGGGCAATCTCGTTGAGTTCCGGCAGGGAGGCCATCGTGGTAAGGAGGTCGTTCATATAAGGATAGTCCGTGAAGGGCGTCTGCAGCAGTTTGCGCAGATTGCTCAGGGCATAGGGAACGCTGGCCAGGAAGTGCGGCTTCTTCTCAAAGTAACCGCGGAAACCGTAGGCTCCCAGCACCTGCATGGTGCGGAACAGCACAAACAGGCGCAGACGGCTGCGGAAATGGGCCTCGTCTACCTTCTTGTACTTCTGAAGGGCATTCAGATAGGTGGCAATGAGCTCCTGCTTGAGGTCTTCCGGGAAGCGGGAACGGGCCTGCCAGATGAAGGAGGCTACGTCGTAATAGATGGGACCGCGGCGGCCGCCCTGGAAATCAATGAACCAAGGGTTGCCGTCCTTGACCATTACGTTGCGGGCCTGGAAGTCGCGGTACATGAAGGTATTGTCCTGGTCCTGGAGCAAATCGGCCTTGAACTTCTCAAAATCGTCCTGCAGGAGAACCTCGTTGAACTCCAGGCCGGTGGCCTTGAGGAAGCAGTATTTGAAGTAGTTAAGGTCGAAGTCCACCATACGGGCGTCAAACGCCTCCTGGGGATAGCAGTTCTTCCAGTCCAGGCCTTCGGCCCCTACAAACTGAATCTTGGGGAGCTCGGCCACGGCGCTCTTGAGGAGGGTGGTTTCTTCCGGGCTGTAGAAGCCGCTTTCGCGGCCCTGGGCCACCATACCAAAGAGCACCTGGTCTCCCAGGTCTTCCTGGATGTAGGCGCTGCCGTCCTCACTCACGGCCAGAACCGTAGGAACCCGCAGGCCTTTCTCCTTGAAATGATTGGCCAGATAGATGAAACTGTGGTTCTCCTGCAGATTGGTACCCACGGCGCCAATGAGCGAGAGACTGCCACTCTTTAAGCGGAAATAGCGGCGGTTGCTGCCCGAGGCGGGGAGCTCCAGGATTTCCGTTAACTTCTTTCCGGTATAGGATTCAAATAAAGGTCTGAGGATCTGTTCCGACATAGAGTTGGGGATTAGTCTTTGGCAAAGAACTTCCAGTGAAAGAGGATGAGATACGCGGCGCCACAGGTAACGCAGCTATCGGCAAAATTGAACACGGGTTCAAAGAAGATGTGTCCTCCAAGGCCCGGCACCCAGTCCGGCCACGTCCACAGCGGGAAGTAGAACATATCTACCACTTTGCCCTGCATAATAGGGGCGTAGGAGCCCAGGGTGGCCACCGTATCGTAGGTGGACTCGGAGAAGATGAGGCCGTAGCAAAGGCAATCTACAATATTGCCGAAGGCTCCCGCCGTGATGAGCGTTAGGCCCACCAGCACACCGGTAGGGACCGTTCCCTTCTTGATGAGGGAGGAGATCCACCAGGTGAGGAAGACAAAAAGGACCAGGCGGAACAAGGTAAGCAGATACTTCCCTATTACCCCGCCAAAGGCCATACCAAAGGCCATTCCCTTGTTCTCTACAAAGAGAAGTTGGAACCAGTTACCCAGCACCGGAATGCTCTCTCCGAGCGTCATATGGGTCTTGACCAGGACTTTGATGACCTGATCAATGAGCACCAGCACAATACCCAGCAGGAGCAGCCGGACGCCTTTGGAAAGACGTACAGCCATTACTTCTTGCCGGTCTTTTCCAGGATGGCTTTACCCTCTACCGTGGTGGTGGCGTGCGGAACCAGACGCAGGCGCTCCTTGGGGATGAGCTTGCCCGTTACACGGCAGATGCCGTAGGTCTTGTTCTCAATGCGCACCAGGGCGGCCTCGAGGTTCTGGATAAATTTGTACTGACGCTGTGCCAGCTGTCCGGCTTCTTCCTTGGAAAGCTGGAAGGCGCCGTCGTCCTCAACCGTCTTGAAGGTGGGGGCGGTATCCAGGATGTCGTTGCCACCGGCGTGGGTCATAGCATCCCTAAGAGTGTTGTACTCTGCGCGGGCCTTCTCCAACATCTCGTTGATAATGCCGCGGAACTCCTCGAGTTCCTCGTCAGAATAGCGGGTTTTGTTGTTCTCTTCCATATCCTTAGCGTTTGATAGTTAGCTTGATTATACCTTCGGTCCATTCTACCTCCGCGGCATCTGCCGGAGCCTTTTCAAAGGCTTCCAGGCCGATGGAAAGCGAAAGCGTCTGGGCCTTCACATAGTCTCCGAACACCTGCAGGGCTTCGGAGAGTCCCTCGTCATTGGAGTAGACCACGGTGTGGATGCGGTCCGTTACCTCAAATCCGGAGCTCTTGCGGAGGTTCTGGATGCGGTTCACCAGCTCTCTGGAAAGGCCTTCCTTTCTGAGCTCGGGGGTTACTTCCACGTCCAGGGCCACGGTGAGCGAGCCTTCGGAGGCCACCTGCCAGCCTTCCACGTCTTCCGAGGAAATGGCATAGTCTCCAGGGTTCAGGATTACGTCTCCTCCAGGGAGAGCGAGGGTATAAGCGGTGCCTTCGGTTTCGGCCTTCTGGATGGCGGCAATCACGGGCTGCTCCAGGGCGCCGAAAGCGGCGGCAATCTCTTTCATACGGGCTCCGTACGTCTTACCCAGCACCTTGAAGTTGGGCTTGATACGGAGGGTCATAATGCCGGTGGTGTCTTCCACGAACTCCATCTCCTTCACGTTCACTTCCGGCAGCACGATGCCCCCCACGGCATCCAGTGCGGTGCGGACTTTCTCGGAGATGACGGGGATCATCACCTTCTGCAGGGGCTGTCTGACGGGGATGTTCACCTTCTTGCGGATACCCAGGATGAGGGAGGTGGCCAGCTGAGCCAGGGCCATTCTCTCTTCCAGGGCGGTGTCCACCAGTTCCCGCCGGGGCTGCGGCATCAGGACAAAGTGCACGGACTCGGCGCCGGGCACGAGGTCGCAGTATAGCTGATCCATATAGAACGGAGCAATGGGGGCGGCCAGGATGGCTACGTCCTCAAGCACCGTGTACAGGGTGCTGTAGGCGGTCTTCTTGTCTTCCGTCATTTCTCCGGCCCAGAAGCGGGCGCGGTTGAGGCGGACGTACCAGTTGGAGACGTCGTCGCAGACGAAGTTCTCCAGGATACGGCCGGCGCTCTTTACGTCGTAGTCTTCGTACGCGGCGCGGACGTCACGGATAACGCTGTTGAGCTTGGACAGAATCCAGCGGTCCAGCTCCGTGTAGGCCTTTCCTTCGGCCGAAGGCTGCCAGCCGTCGATATTGGCGTAGCGGGCAAAGAAAGCGTAGGTATTGTAGAGCGTGCCGAAGAATTTGCGGCGCACGTCTGCTACTCCGGTTTCGTCAAATTTGAGGTTGTCCCAGGGCTCGGCGTTGGTGAGCATATACCAGCGCAGGGCGTCTGCGCCGTACGTATCCAGGGCCATAAACGGATCTACCGCATTGCCCAGGCGCTTGCTCATCTTGTTGCCGTTCTTGTCCAGCACCAGACCGTTGGAGATAACGCGCTTGAAGGCGGGCGTTCCGGAAATCATAGTGTGGATGGCGTGCAGGGTATAGAACCAGCCGCGGGTCTGGTCCACGCCTTCTGCAATGAAGTCTGCCGTGGCGCCAAAGGCGGGGCTGTCCAGGTTGCGGAGGCCTTCCTGGGCGTAAGGCATAGCTCCGGAATCGAACCACACGTCAATGAGGTCCGTTTCACGGGTCATCTTCTTGCCGCTGCGGGATACGAGGAAAATCTCGTCCACTACAGGGCGGTGGAGGTCTATCTTGTTGTAGTTCTCCAGGCTCATATCCTCGGGATCAAAGCCCTTCTCCTTGAGCGGGTTGGAGGACATAACGCCGGCGGCTACGGCCTTCTCTATCTCTGCGTAGAGTTCCTTGACGGAACCGATACAAATCTCTTCCTTACCGTCCTCGGTGCGCCAGATGGGCAGCGGGGTGCCCCAGTAGCGGCTGCGGCTGAGGTTCCAGTCCTGGATGTTCTCCAGCCACTGGCCAAAGCGGCCGGTACCGGTGGAGGCGGGCTTCCAGACAATCTGCTGGTTGAGCTTCACCATCTCGTCCTTTACGGCCGAAGCTTTGATGAACCAGCTGTCCAGCGGATAGTAGAGCACGGGGAGGTCCGTTCTCCAGCTGTGCGGATAGCTGTGTACGTGCTTGAGCACCTTGAAGGCTCTGCCATCGGCCTTCATCATTACGCAAAGGTCAATGTCCAGCGTTCCTTCTTCTTCTACGTGCTCGAAGTACTGCTTGTAGCCGGCTTTCACGTATCGGCCCGAATACTCCTTGTAGGAAGGGTCAACCGTGGCGGCGTAGGCGGGATCCATATCTTCCAGGCGGAAGAAGCGGCCCTGGCGGTCTACCTGGGCCTGGGGATTGCCGTCCTTATCAATGGGCATGATGGCACCGATGCCGGCGGCAGCGGCCACACGCTTATCGTCTGCACCAAAGGTGGGGGCAATGTGTACGATGCCCGTACCTTCGGAAGTGGTTACATAGTCTCCGGAGATCACGCGGAAGGCTTCTCCGTCCGGCTTGAACCAGGGAATGAGCTGGTGATAGCGGATGCCCACGAGCTCGGAGCCTTTCCAGCTGCCGCCCAGGAGCTTCCAGGGAACCACCTTGTCTCCCTTCTGGTAGCTCTCCAGGGGAGCGTTCTCTCCCTTGGGGTTGAACCAGGTGCCCACCAGATCCTTGGCCAGCACATACACGGCGGGGGCGCCGGTGTAAGGGTTGAGGGAAAGTACGCGGACGTACTCTATTTCCGGTCCTACGCACAGGGCGGTATTGGACGGAAGGGTCCAGGGCGTGGTGGTCCAGGCCAGGAAATAGACAGGATACACATACGTGCCGTACAGCGGCTGGGATGCGCCGTCTTTGATTACCTCAAACTGGACGGTGGCCGTGGTGTCGCTTACGTCCTTATAGCAGCCGGGCTGGTTGAGCTCGTGGGAGCTCAGGCCCGTACCGTCCGTGGGAGAATACGGCTGAATGGTATAGCCCTTATACAGCAGGCCTTTGTTGTAAATCTTCTGGAGGAGGTACCAGAGGGTCTCGATGTAGCGGTTGTCGTAGGTGATATACGGGTCCATCATATCTACCCAATAACCTACACGCTCGGTCATATTGACCCACTCCTTGGTATATTTCATCACCTCTTTGCGGCAGGTGGCGTTGTATTCTGCCACGGACACCTTGGTTCCGATATCTGCCTTGGTGATGCCCAGTTTCTTCTCTACACCCAGTTCTACAGGGAGGCCGTGGGTATCCCAGCCGGCGCGGCGGTTCACTTTGTAACCGGTCTGCGATTTATAGCGGCAGATGGCATCCTTGATGGAACGGGCCATCACGTGGTGGATACCGGGCATACCGTTGGCGCTGGGCGGGCCTTCGAAGAAAATGAACTCAGGGGCCCCTTCACGCAGTTCCAGCGAGCGCTCAAAAGCGTGCATCTGCTTCCAGCGCTGCAGGACGTTGTTCCCACATTCGGTCAAATCCAGCCCCTTGTATTCTTTGAATGTCATATTTTTTGCTAATTTTGTATCCTAAAATATTTCACAAAGTTATAAATAATTACTGATTTAGGCAAGCAATGAACACGCTGGATATCGTTATCCTTGTTCTCTTTATTCCGGGCATCATCCGGGGCATTTCAAAGGGATTTCTGGAGCAAGCTATCACGCTGGTAGGCATTGTGTTAAGCGTGTACCTGGCTTTCAAGTTCTCCGGCGCTGCCTGCACGTGGCTATCGCAATACCTCACCGTTTCGCAAACCGTCCTCAACATCCTGGGCTTTGCCGCCGTGCTGGTTCTGGTGCTGCTGGTGGTTATGTTTGTGGCCAAACTCATTACCGCCGCCGTAGAAAAAGCCTCCCTGGGCTGGCTCAACAAGGTGCTGGGACTGGTGTTCAGCATTGCCGTTTCGGCCGTGGTCATTGGTCTCATCATCATTATGTTTGACACGGTGAACGTCAAATTCGGCCTAGTAAAAGGCCCCGTATTGCAGGAATCCCTGCTATACGGAGCCCTCAAAGACTTTGGCTATTTCGTATTCCCCTACCTCAAGCAGCTGCTTACAATAGCTTCTTAGGCGTGGTAGGAATAAAGTCCTTCAAGTAGAAGGGTTCAAAGTACGCCAGATTTTCAAATTTACCCTCTTCAAAGGCCTTCCGGGCCCGGGGCGCCATATACCTGGCCAGCGGGAACGCCTCCTCAAAAAGGGCATTGGGATGCGCAATCACATCCTTTCCCTTGAGGGCACCGTCGCCCACAAAAAGCACCTTTCCTTTTTCAAGATAAGGGGCAAAAGAATCCGGGCCGATGATATGGGATTCAATCTCCGTGAGCCGCTCCCCTGCTGCGCTGTAAACCGCGGTATACACCTCCATACGGCGAGCGTCAATCATAGGTACTATATAGAGGGGAGATTCTTCGCTTCGCTCAGAATGACAAGCGCTAACCAGAACGTCAAGAGTTCCCACGGCTATGAGGGGCTTTCCGGCACCAAAAGCCAGGCCCTTGGCGGTGGACACGCCCACCCGGAGTCCCGTGTAGGAACCCGGGCCGGAGCTCACGGCTATGGCATCGCAGTCCGGGGCTTTGAGGCCGGCCTCGTCCAGCACTTCCTTTACCAGCGGGGCGGTGAGGGAAGCCTGCATACGGGGCTCCCGGCAGATGCGTTCTGCCACAACGGTCCCGTCAACGGCTAATGCCACGGACAGGACCGAAGTAGATGTCTCAATGAGGAGAATGCGGGCCATTACAGCTTTTTACGCAGGTAATCGCGGATGTCGTTGGCGTTGCGGACCTTGGCGTTGCCGTCCACATTGCCGTCTACAATGAACCACACCATAGGCAGGCTGCCAATGCCGTAAGAAGTCACATAAGGAGACTGGGCACCGCGGGTGTCACATACGTTCACCCAGGGCAGCTGCTGGTTGCGGATGGCCGAAGCCCAGGCAGCCTTGTCGCTGTCCAGGGAAACGGCGTACACCTCGAAGCCCTTCTTGTGGTACTGCTCATAAATGGGCACCAGGGCATCCAGGTTAAACATTTTCTGCTCGGCCGTTGCCTCCCAGAAATATACCATGGTCACATCTCCCAGCTTCTCGGAGAGCTTGATATTCTTACCGTCAATGCCGGGAAGATTGATGTCAATGTAACCAATTTCCTCTGCGCCCTGGATCTTGGCGTTCACGTCCAGGATGTTGATGCGGCGCTGGGCCTCCTTCTCCAAAGCCTTCACATAGCGGGACTCGGGATACACGGTCTTGAGGGAATCGCACACGGCCTGCATCATAATGCCGTCCGTGGTCTGGCCAAACACCGGGAAGGTGGGGTTCACCTGCTGGAACAGCACGGGGACCACGGTGAGGGACTTGGTGTTGCCCATCACATAGGCCATACGGTCTCTGTAGTAAGCCACATACCGGCGGCTCAGGGAAGCCTCAGGGTCGTGCTCGCGGGTGATGATGCGCTCCATATCACGAATGAAAGCGCTGTATTCCTGCTCCACTTTCTGAAGCTTGAGGGATTCTTCGGAACCTTCTACGCTGTAAACGCCCAGGGTATCAGTCTGCACCTTCACCTTGTCACCCTTCTGCAGAAGGAGGGAGGCAATCTGGCGGTCTCCATAGAAGAGATACACAAACTCGGGCTGGGCCTTCTTGAGGTCCAGGGAATAGGAGAAGTGACCCTTGGCGTCCGTCTTAACGGAGTCCAGAACCTGGAAACGGTTCACATCCAGCAGCTTCACAGTTACCTGGCTGTTGGGGGTTTCAAAGAGGGTTCCTTCAATCTTGGTATTCTTTCCGCAGGCGGCGGTGAGCACCACCAGGGCTGCGGCGGCCATCAGCTTAAAGCTTTTCATACTCGGTAAGAATTTTATTGGCAATGGTTTTCATCTCTTCGGGCTCCAGCTTGAGCTTGGCCTTGCGGAAGTCCAGGTCTCCTTCTGTCTGGAGCGGGACCAGGTGGATGTGCGTGTGGGGCACTTCCATACCCAGCACGGCCACGCCCACGCGCTGGCAGGGCACGGCGGCCTTGAGGGCCACGGCCACCTTGCGGGCAAAGGCCCAGAGGCCTTCGTAGGTCTTGGCGGC
>JAEEGK010001338.1_pt1 | contig 61877 bp, 47 predicted proteins | sample 8958771 | NCBI WGS metagenome assembly JAEEGK01 (sample SAMN16246547, study PRJNA631951) | gut metagenome | biome: gut microbiome; feature: rumen; material: SC-attached | host: Bos | place: Iran: Karaj | collected 2018-10 | reverse complement strand
AATCCAGTTGCCCGCCGTGGGTCTTACATACGCCAAGTCGTTTGACGACCCGATGCGCCTGAAAGCTTTCACGGAACCCATTGATTTATATGCTACTACGATGGTTGTGGATACTTTGCAGCCTTATAAGCCCATCGTGGAGCCGATTGCCGCACCCATACGTATGAAAGAGGTGTTTCCGTGGATTTTGGTCGCCTTGCTTGCTGTGCTGGTGGGTCTCGGCATCTGGCTCTTCGTCAAGCGCCGCAAGCCGAAAATCGATGCAGACGGCAACATCATCAAAGGCCCTGTGATTCCGCCTTACACTAAGGCCATCAACGACCTCGAAAACTTGCGCCAACAAAAGCTTTGGCAATCGGGTAAGGTGAAGGAGTATTTCTCCATGCTGACCGATATCGCCCGCGAGTACATCGAGGGACAGTTTGGCGTGAATGCGGTCGAAATGACCACCGATGACATCTTGGAGGAAATCAAGCCGCTGCGTTTCTCGACGGAGGCTTACAACAAGCTCAAAGATACGATGGAAATCGCTGATTTGGTGAAGTTTGCGAAATACAATGCGAGTAACCTTGAAAACGACATTGCCATGAACAACATGACAGACTTCGTAAACGAGAGCTATGCCCATTATCAGGACATGAAGGCCAAGGAAGAGACCCAGCAAAGGAATTTGAAACTGGCTGAAGCGGAAGGAAAGGAGGCTGCCAACCATGTTTGAAAACATTGAATTTGCGAATCCTAAACTGCTGTGGCTCTTGTTGTTGGTGCCGCTTGCCATCCTTTGGTATGTGTTGCGTCACAAGAAGCAGGAAGCTTCAGTGCGCTTCTCCGACATGAAGGGTTTCACGCAACTGCCCAAGACGTGGAAGGCCTACCTGCGTCACCTGCTTTTTGTCTTGAAGATCGCAGCTATGGCGCTACTTATCGTGGCCTTGGCGCGTCCGCAAAGCTCTTCGACCAACTCGACCTCCAACATTGAAGGCATTGACATCGTGATGGCGATGGACGTATCGGGTTCCATGCTCGCTCGTGACCTTAAGCCTGACCGCCTTACCGCCGCCAAAAATGTGGCTTCCGACTTCGTGCAAGGCCGCCCCGGCGACAGAATGGGCTTGGTGATTTTTTCTGGCGAAACCTTCACCCAAGTGCCACTGACCACCGACCATGGCGTGATGCTCAACATGCTCGCCGAGATGAAAAACGGTCTCATTGACGACGGCACCGCCATCGGCGACGGACTGGCTACCGCCGTCAGCCGACTCAAGGACAGCGAAGCCATCTCGAAAGTCGTCATTCTGCTCACCGACGGTATGAATAATGCTGGCTCCGTGGATCCATATACTGCTGCCGAGATTGCCAAACTCTATGGAGTTCGTGTCTATACCATAGGTGTAGGCACTTATGGCACAGCACCTTATCCCGTGCAAACACCTTTTGGGACGCAGATTCAGCAGGTGAAGGTCGAGATTGACGAGAAACTGCTTACCCAAATCGCCAATATGACGGGCGGCAAGTATTTCCGCGCCAACAACAACAAGAAGTTGGACGAGATTTATCAGGAAATCGACAAGCTGGAACGCTCCAAAATCGAGGTGACGGAGTTCCGCCGTCTTCACGAGGAGTTTTATCCGTTGGTGGCATGGGCTTTGGCCTTGTTGCTGCTCGAATTCCTGTTGCGTAAGACTATTTTCAGAACTTTAACCGATTGAAGTCATGGAAAACGTATTGCGATTTGAACATCCTGAGTACCTTTATTGGTTGATAGTCATACCAGTATTAGTCATTATTTATATCCTGTTCCGCGTTGGGCAAAAGCGTCGTTTTGAGCGTTTCGCCCAAATCGGGATGCGCGATTATCTGGTGCCAAGCCATTCCAATCGCCGCGCTAATTTCAAGTTTGTCGTCTTCCTGCTGATAGTGGCCTCGCTGATTTTGGCTTTGGCCAACTTGCAGAGTGGCAGCAAGATGGAAGAGGTGAAGCGAGAGGGCATAGACCTCTATTTGGCCGTTGACGTTTCCAATTCGATGAATGCCGAGGACATTGTGCCGAGCCGTCTCGAACGCTCCAAGCAAGCCATCAACAAGCTTATCAACGAATTGAAAGGCGACCGCATCGGGGTCATCGTGTTTGCTGATAAGGCTTTTGTGCAACTGCCCATCACCACCGACTATTCGGCGGCGAAGATGTTCCTCTCGACAGTGAACACCAGCCTCGTCGCTTCGCAAGGTACAGCCATTGCCGAGGCTATCAACTTGGCTGTCAAGTCGTTCTCCGACGAGGAACACAGCAAGGCCATCGTCATCATCTCCGACGGCGAAGACCATGAAAACGATGCTGCCGTGAAAGCAGCGCAGGAAGCGGCCAAACAAGGCATCCGTATCTATACCATCGGCATGGGTTTGGTCGAGGGCGCCCCGATTCCGGAATACAACAAGTACGGACAACAGACGGGCTACCGCAAGGACAAGAACGGCAACACCATCATCACGCGCCTCGATGAGCAGATGCTGCAAAAAATCGCCGCTGCAGGCAACGGAATTTATGTCCGCGCCAGTAACTCCAACGTGGGTTTGGAGAAGATTTACAGCGACATCGCGAAATTGGACAAGTCGGAAATCGAAGCTAAGGTCTTCACCGACTACGATGATCAGTTCCAATGGTTTGTGGCATTCGCCATCATCCTCTTGCTGGTTGAGATTTTCATCTCGTCGGGCAAGCGCGAGTGGGAGAGGAAGTTTAACATTTTTGAGAAGAAAGCATGAAAACGTTTTGTAAATATCTGACAGCCATTGCGTTGGTTCTTTCTGTCGTCTCGGCAACAGCACAGACTGACGAGAAATTGATACGGAAAGGCAACCGCCAATACAAGAAGTCGAACTTTACTGAGGCGGAGGTCAATTACAAGAAAGCTTTGGAAGCGCGACCCAACAACGCCAACGCGCAGTTCAACCTTGGCGACGCGCTTTTTGCGCAGCAAAATTATGATGCGGCCTACGAAGCCTTCCAAAAGGTGGTCGAGATGTCGCCCGATGCCAAGCTGAAGTCGAATGCGGTCTATAACATGGGCAACTGCCTCCTCGAACAGGGCAAGTTTTACGATGCCTTTAATATATATAAGGTGTCGCTGAAATTGAATCCCGACAATGAGAACGCTCTCTACAACCTCGAATATTGTCGTGCACATTTGGTGAAAAGCAAGATTTGGGTGGTACAGCCAGAACATGGCAGGGTAGAGGCGAGTGAAACGGAAGCCTTTAATGGTCAGCGTATTATGCTTTCTTCGAAGGCAGATGACAACTATGCGCTGTCGTCTTATATCGTGGTTCGTGCCGACAATCAGGAGGTGCGTGTCGATGTGAGTGGCAACAGTTTCGTCATGCCCAAGTTTGATGTTTTGGTGTCGGCTGAGTTCAAGCAGGCGCACAAGATTGAGATTGAAAAGAACATCAAGAACGGCACGGTGCGCGCCGACAAGACAAAAGCCATTGAAGGCCAACAAGTTGTTTTGAAAGGCATAGGCGAGGACGGCTATATGGTAGACAAGTTCACGGTGTATAAGACAGGTAGCCGCAACGATACGGTGCCGGTCAACGACACGGTGTTCCAAATGCCTGACTTCGACGTGACGGTGACGGCCTCCTTCCGCACTGCGCTGAAAATCAGCATCGACAGCGTTTCCAATGGTACGATCTCCGTCACCGACAGCTTGGCCAAACCTGGACAGAACATTGGTATCATCGTGAAGCCCGACAAAGGCTTCAAGTTGGGCGAGCTTCGTGTGGTCAGCGACAAAGACGCCACCGAATCCGCACCCATGAGCGATGACAATGTCTTCCAAATGATTGATTCCGATGTCACCGTGAAGGCCTCTTTCGTCGAAGCTACCGATTATTACAAAGTTGAAGCCGACACGACCATCGAAGGCGGCCACGTGCTTTTGGATGTTTCTGAAGCTACACGTCGCGAGACGGTTGCCTTGCGTAATGCGCCTGAGCCAGGCTACCAGTTCAAGGAATATGTCATCTATCAGGTGGGCGACACCGCAATAAAGGTGCAGCCTTTGGGCAATTTTTTCACCATGCCTGACTTTGACGTGGAGGTTTCGGCGATCTTTGAGAAGAGCGAAGGTCAGGACCAGCAGCAACAGCAGCAAAACCAAGACCAGCAACAAGATCAACAAGACCAGCAGGACCAACAACAAGACCAACAGAATCAGGATCAGCAGCAGAACCAACAACAACAGCAGCAACAAAGTCAGGAAATGTCGAAGGAAGACGCGCAGCGCATGTTGGATGCCCTTGAGAATCAGGAGAAACAGACGATGGAGAAGGTTAATGAGCAGAAGGTTCGCCAGCAACCCAAGAAAAAATCCGACAAGGATTGGTAATGTAGGGACGCAATGCTTGCGTCCGCCTAAAAATTGTATTTTTGCAACCCGAAAACAACGAATCCATGAAGAAGATATTCGGTTTATTATTGTTCATCGTATGTGTCGCGCCCATGACCATGCGGGCGCAAGACACCCCAACACTCACCGTTTCCGCAAAGAAGCAAGTCGCTGTAGGTGAACGTTTTCAGGTGGTGTTCGAGGCCAACGCAGAGGGCAAGAATTTCAGTGCGCCATCGTTTGAAGGTTTTACCGTGGTGGGCGGCCCCTTCACCTCGACGAGTTCCAGTTTTTCGATGGTGAACGGCTCGATGTCACACACGGTCAAATGCACCTACACCTTTGCTTTGGAGGCCTACAAGGAGGGTACCTTCCATGTCGGGTCGGCTTCGCTGACGGTGAAGGGCGACAAAATCTCCAGTGAACCTTTTGATATTCAAGTGCTTCCCGATGACGGCAGTCATGCCAATGCATCGAGTGGAGCATCTGGCGACAACACAAGCCAAAGCAGTTCATCCACAAACACCAACGACCCGCAAGTGAGCGGCAAAGACCTGTTCCTCAAGGTGATACCTTCCAAGAGAACGCTATATGTTGGTGAGCAGATGGTGCTGACTTACAAGCTCTATACCAAAGTCCCTGTGTCGTCGCTGTCAGTGGACAAAATGCCGTCATACGCCGGCTTTTGGACCAAGGACATCTCTGACAACAGCGGCTCCTTGCGCCAGACTTCGGAATACGTCAACGGTGTGGAATACACGGTGGCCGAAATCCAAAAAGTTATCGTGGTGCCGCAGCGCAGTGGTGCCTTGACCCTCGATCCGATGAGCATCGAGTGTATTGCGCAGGTCAGGACGGAAAGCAACCGCCGTCAGAGCAACGATCCCTTCGACATCTTCTTCAACGACCCGTTCTTCAACCGCAACATCGTCAACGTGAAGAAGGAGTTGTCCACCAACACCCTCACCGTCGACGTGAAGAGTCTGCCTGCCAACCAAAAGCCTGACAGCTTTGCAGGTGCGGTGGGCAACTACAACTTCAGGTCCGACATCGACAAGACTGAGTTGAAGACCAACGAAGCCTTCACGCTTACACTCACTGTCGTGGGTAGCGGCAACATTGAGTTGCTCCAAATGCCTGCGCCTGTGTTTCCGCCTGATTTCGAGGTCTATGATCCGAAAATCACCGTTTCACCTAATGTCACTGCACAAGGCTTATCGGGAACGAAAAAAGCCGAGTATTTGGTCATTCCGCGTAGGGCGGGCAACTTCAACCTTGCTCCTGTGGAGTTCAGCTTCTTCAATCCGGCCAATGGCACCTATTCGACCATACAGTCTGAAGCCTACAGCATCCATGTGGAGAAGGGCAGTGGCGAGGAAGGCGATGGCAGCATCTACGCCTCCAACCAAGAGGGCATTAAGTATTTGGGCAGCGACATCCGCCACATCATGACTGGAAAAGCGCAACTGAAGCCGAAGCATTCAGTATTCTTTGGCACACCGGCCTATTTCGTTATCTTGCTTGCCATGTTGCTGGCTTTCATTGTCTTGCTGTTGGTTTCCAAGAAACACGAGCAACAGAAGCAGGACACCATGGCCAATCGCAACAAGAAAGCTACCAAAGTGGCGCGTGGTCGTCTCAAGAAGGCCGAGCAATATTTGAAAGTGAAAGACCAGGATAACTTCTACATCGAAATGTCGCAAGCCTTGTGGGGCTACATTTCCGACAAGTTAGGCATTGAGCGCTCGAAGCTTTCGATGGATACAGTGAGCGAGGCCATGAAAGAGAAGAACGTCCCAGATGACCTCACGAACCAATTCATTGATACACTGAACAGTTGCGAGTTTGCCCGATTCGCCCCAGGAAGCGCGGAGGAGAAGATGGGCGATCTCTACCAGAAAGGCATTGAAGTAATCACCAAAGCGGAAAAAGTTTTGTAAAGAGGAAAGGGAAAAAAGATGAGACGATACACCTTATTAATATTGATGTCGTTGCTGTTGGCCGTCTCGATGGGAGCGAAGGCACAGCAGGAAGCTCAACAATGGTTTGAACAGGCTAATGCGGCCTACAACGCAGGCAGTTACGACTCGGCTTTGATGCTCTACAACCGTATCACTGCTGCCGACCTTGAATCGGCACTGCTGTATCTCAACATGGGTAACACCTATTACAAGATGCGCGAATACCCCATGGCGATATACTATTACGAGAAGGCCCTCAAACTCGACCCGAGCAATGAGGACGTGAAAACCAATCTCGCTATCGCCAACCTTGCCATCGTCGACAAGATTGAAGAAGTGCCGCAGTCGTTCATTGTCAAGGGCTGGAAGGGATTGGGCAATGCCTTGTCCGGTCAGCAATGGACGGTGCTTTCGCTTGTGGCTTTTGCTCTGTTGCTTGTTATGGCCTTCATGTTTCTGCGTTCGCGACGCATGGGCTTGCGGAAGTTGGGTTTCTTTGTTGGCATTCTCTTTATGCTTTTGTTGGCGCTGTCGGTGGTTTTCGCCTCGCAGCAGAAACGTGCTTCACTGACGGAAGACCAAGCCATCATCATGACGCCCACCGTGACCGTGAAAAGTACGCCCAACGAGGTCAGTGTCGACTTGTTTGTGCTCCATGAAGGTACCAAAGTGCAGATTCTTGACCAAGCCGACGGATGGAACAAAATCAAGATTGCGAACGGCAGCGTTGGTTGGTTGCAAGCCGAAACCATGCTCCCATTTTGACGGATTTGTGGCTGAAAAAAGAAAATTTTGAGAAAAAAATCATTTTTTTTGCCTCTTTTTGTATTTTCTTTGAGAGAATGTCCTATATTTGCAGACCATAATTTCAATAATATGGTGTGAAATCTATAGTAAAATTGTTTATCAAACAGATAGTTAATCAAATTATAGTGATATGAAAAAGAGATTTTTACCCTTCAGTTTACTACTGGTAATCATGATCTTAGGTCAGTCGATGTCCATCGCTGACAATGGCGGACACTATGTTCCGCGCACGCAAGGAACTCCTACGGCAGAACGTTTCATGAGTGAACTCCGTGTCAACCAACACACGGGTCTGATTGATCCTGCCATGATGCTTAAAGCTACGCAAAGCGTATCGAAAGACGGCCCCTATTCTCCCGATGAGACCTTGTATTGGCTCAGCATGGGTCCTGACAATCTGGGCGGTCAGACCACTGCCATCATCTACGACAATAAAGTGGATGGTGTTGTTTACATCGGTTCAAAAGGCGGTGGCGTTTACAAAACCTACAATTTCGGTATCACATGGCACCAAGTGGGCAACAAGGATTTGATGGTGAGCTCCATGGTACAGGATGCCGAAGGTAACATCTACGTTGGTACTGGCGACGGCAACGGCGCAGTTGATTACAACGGCCTGAGCCAGCAGGGTTATGACAACAGCTTCGTGGGTGGCGGTATCTACAAAATCAACTCCAATGACGTTATCGTCCCACTCGATGCTACTGTTCCTGCCGCAAACGATGACAGTGAAGGTTGGGCTTTCGTCAATGACCTCGCTTTGGCTGGCAATATGTTGGTGGCAGCTACAAACGGCGGTTTGAAGTATTCCAACGACAAAGGCATCACTTGGGGCACCGCTTTGGAAGATGCTTGCGCTCAAGTTAAGGTTACTGCTGATAATAATCTTGTCGTTTCTTCATTAGGTAAGATTTATGTCGGCACGGTTGGCAACCTCGTTTGCCATTCAGATGCAAGCATCCAGTATGATGACGACAACAACATCATTGCCCTTCCTACTGCTGCTGGTTTGCTTGATATTGCTGTTGCACCTTCGGATGCCAATATAATTTATGCCGCAGTGATTGCTGCCGATGGTACTCATACTGGACTTTATGTGTCCTACAACAAGGGTCAAACTTGGAAGATGGCACTTCCTGCTGTCAGCTCTGGTTACGGTCACAATGTGTATGAAGGCTATGGCCTCTACAACCACGGCTTGGTCGTTGATCCCACTTCGAGTGGCATTGTTTATTTGTTGGGCTACAATTTATGGAAGCTGCAAAAACCTGCGAACCAGGAAGGTTACTTCATCACAGAACAAGTTACCAACGGAGCAAGCAGCGCTTATTATTTGTCGACCTATCTCCATGTCGGACTTCACGCTATGACGTTCAACCCCAAGAATACCAAGGAATGCTACATTGGCACAGACGGCGGTATCTACAAGGCTACCATCAATAGCGGTGTTTTCAGTTTCAGCAATTGCAACAGAAATTACATCACTACTCGCATGTTCAGTGTTGGTGTTTCGGGATCGAACACACGCATTCTTGCCGCTGGTCTTGACCACGGTACAGTGCTCATCGAAGGTGAACCCAATACAAACACGATGGGTTATGCAGAATGGATTAACCCGTCGGGCTATAACCTAGGTGCGTATAACGAATCCGCTCAAGCTGGTCCTTGTGCTATCTCTGCCATCAACTCCAATACTATTTTTGTCACTTATAAGAATGATGGTACTCCTACGGTGTCACGTTCTGAAACAGCAGGTGAAGACTGGGTTTCGACCAACTTCCTTGAGAATTTGAGCATCAGCTCTTCTTCTTTCCGTCTGCCTATCCTTCTGTTCGAAGACTTTGACGATGAAGCCAATCTTGATACGGTTTGGATCAAGAACACTACCACGCATACGATGCATGCTGGTACCATAGTGCAATGCATGAGCAACAACCGCTATCCGTTTGATTACACGTTGACCGCATCCTTGGCTGCGGGCGATTCCATCGACATTCACGATCCCATCAGCTCACGTCTTTATGTGGCTTTCACCAATGCGGTCTATGTCACGCGCACTCCTTTGCGTTTCGCTTCTGCTCCCACATGGTATTGCGTGGCCAACAAGGCCAATAGCGGTTTTGTGGGTGAGCCTTTGAGCTTTGGCATATCCGCTGATGGTGACCATCTTTGGGTAGGAACCAAGGAAGGTAACTTGTATCGCCTTTCCAACCTGAATACCGTTGTTGATGACGCTACTGGTTCTATCACTGGCGACGACTTCCAAGTGACTACCGTCGCTGTTGAATTGCCTACCGACGGACAATGCGTCACTTCAGTGGCTGTTGACCCGCGCGATGCCAATAAGGTAATCGTCACGTTGGGTAATTATGGCAATGAGAACTATGTATTTTATTCGACCAACGCCCTTTCCGATGCTCCTACTTTCACTTCCAAGCAAACCAACCTGCCCAAGATGCCGGTATACTCGTCTGTGATTGAAATGTCGACGGGTCATGTCATTCTCGGTACCGAGCGTGGCATTTACAGGACCAAGAGCATTAATAATGTCAACTGGGTCGCCGACTCTCACATGCTGGGCGAAGTGCCGGTCATGGAACTGAAGCAGCAACTTCTCAACCATGCAGATCAACAAGTTGTCCTTATAAGCCCCGAAGATACGATTGTTAATCTGTATCCTGGTGTTTGCAACACGGGTATCATCTATGCTGCCACTTATGGCAAGGGCGTGTTCCGTTGCGAGAACTACAAGTTGGTTTCTGGTACTGACATTCCGGAAGCTCAGAACGAAGTGGCCGAAATGACGGTGAGTATCTATCCGAATCCCGTTCACACTCAAGCCAACGTCAAATTTGATGTGATTGGCAACCAGAATGTCAATTATCAAGTTTATGACATGATGGGCCGTTTGGTGATGGATCAGAACTTGAGCCGCATGGCAAAGGGTTCTTACGAAATCACAGTAAATACAAGCGAGTTGAGCACTGGTTCCTATATCCTCCGCCTCAGCGAGGGTAGCCGTACCTCCAGTGTGAAATTCCTCGTCTACTAAATAACTGGTTTTTAAGATAAAGCGGAGAACAAATGTTCTCCGCTTTTTTGTTAAAAAGAAAATGACAATCAAGGAAATACAAGATTCCATAGTGGAGGATTTCTCCATGTTTGACGACTGGATGGACCGCTACGCCATGCTCATCGAGATGGGGAAGGAGTGCCCGATTATCGACGACAAATACCGTGACGAGGCTCACCTTATCAATGGCTGCCAGTCGCGTGTGTGGCTCAACGCCGAGTTGAAAGACGGCAAGGTATATTACACCGCCGACAGCGACGCGGTTATCACCAAGGGCATCGTCAACCTATTAATCAAGGTGTTCTCAGGTCAAACTCCGGAGGATATTTTGGCCGCCGACTTGGGCTTTTTGGATGAAATCGGGCTGAAGGAGCATTTGAGCCCAACACGTTCCAACGGCCTATTGGCTATGTTGAAACAGATGCTGCTCTATGCAGAGGCTTTTAAATTGAAGGAGGGACAAGCATGACACAGGAAGAAACCAACACCTTGAAAGATACCGTTATCTCGGTTCTGAAGACCATCTACGACCCAGAGATTCCCGTCGACATTTGGACGCTGCACCTGATATACGGTGTTGAGGTCGATGAAGAAGGCAACGTGAAGATTGTGATGACCGTGACGGCCCCCAATTGTCCCGTGGCGGAGACTTTGCCTGCTGAGGTGAAGCAGCGCGTGCAGGCCATCATGGGCGTAAAGAATGTCGATGTGGAACTCACCTTTGACCCTGTTTGGAGCATTGACATGCTCTCCGACGAAGCCAAAGCCGAATTGGGTTTGGATGGGGATTTCGGCGGCTTCACTGCAGCTGACTTCTTGTATTGAAAATTCCAGTCTCTCACGTCATACCAACAGAGGTTCGTGCCCTTTGTGGTGTAAAACTAGCCGGCCATGTCATTCCGTGTGTTGGTATGTGTGGGTAGCAAGGAATCTATGGGCGGCGGCGTGGAGAAGCAATTACCTTCCAGACGGCCTCAGAAAGCATAGATTCCATCCTCACGCACCATTCTACCTTGGAATGACATGCCTTCTGAGGTCTGTGATTACTTACATAGGAAGACAAGCCTTCTAAAACCTGCTAAAGATTGTCGTAATTCTCCAACAAATCTTTCGCCATACCCAAGAACATCAACGCCACGGCATTGAAATCCATGTTCAAGTCTTTGCTCAGGCCGACTTTATCCTTGAAGATGGCCACATTGTACCATTGCAGGCACTGGAAGGCGCGGTGGAAATAGAGGCGTTTTAGTTCTTCCTCGGTCGGTTTGTGGCCCACATAAGCTTCCAATAAGGCCAAAGCCTTGTCGAAGCCAGCGTTGCCGTAGCAAGCGATGTCGTAGAACGGGTCGTTCATGCCGGCAAATTCCCAATCCAACACATACAGCTTATTCCCGCTGATGACGAGGTTGGTGGGTTGGTAATCGCAGTGGCAGGGTACCATCGGCACGCTGACGTATTGCTTGCGCAAATCTTCCAGCTTGTTACGGAGATCAAGATATTCTTGAGGGTGAGTGAAGCCCATCTCTATGCAATAGTTTTGGTAAGTATCGAGGCGGCCAAAGGCATTGTAGTCTTTGAACTTCAGGTTGCTGTTATGGATTTTCTTCAGCGCGGCCACCGACATGGCGTTGTAGGAAACCACATCTGTGGTACTCATGATGGTGCCTTCCACATATTCAGCCAACTTTTCGCCCGAGCGGATTTCCACGTAGGTCGTCACATTATTCAAACCGAGGCGGTCGACCTCCTGGATGTTGGCCCATTCCTCATCGCGGTTCACGAACCTTTCGGCGAACTTGCCCGGTACACGATAAGTGTATTTTTTGCCTTGGCACTCAACGACGTAGGTATAATTGCTCATGCCGCCTTCCAAGCGCATTACGATCTTGGCGTCATGGGCATGAAGTAATGCATTGACCCTAAAAACGATATATTCTTCAATGTTCATGGCTATGTTGTTTTGATTTAAGTCGGCAAAAATACACTTATTTTCAAAAGCCTGCAAAGTATCCTCGACAAATGTGACGAATTTGGAATCTAAATGGATAATTTTGAATCAAATTAGGTCGGTATATTCGATTTTGTTGTATTTTTGCAGCCGCGATTGGGGGATTTAGCTCATCTGGTAGAGCGTCAGGTTCGCAATCTGAAGGTGGCCGGTTCGAGTCCGGTAATCTCCACGAAACAAAAAACACAACCAACTGAGAAATCAGTTGGTTTTTCTTTTTGTAGAGTTTTTAATTGTGCCTTTGGTCGCGTTCATTTGAATATGGTCGCCGTTTTTCAGTATTTTCGTTGCCCCTTTCACGTTGACGATGGTGGGCAGGCCATATTCCCTTGCCACGACTGCGCCATGGGATAAAGAGGAACCAATCTCGGTAATCAAGCCATTGACAATGGAATAATAGGGAGTCCAACCAATATCTGTGAATCTCGCCACCATGATTTCCCCCTTTTGCAATTGATTTGCATCCTCGGCAGAATGAACGATATGAACAATTCCTTCACATTCTCCATTCGAAACCGGGACGCCTTTAATCACGCCGTCACTTGGCTCAACATCAAAGACTTCCGCTATGGGTTTGCCAATATAAATGTCGTCAAATGACAGTTCCTCTTGAATGGCGTTGGCTTTTCGTCTTCTGATGGCAAGAGGAAGAAGGTTCGCGTCGCCATCAATCAGTTGGCCGATTTCGTCGTGTGTCAAAAAGTAAATTAAATCCGTATCCGATAGCATATGGTTGGCCACCAAAAGCTCAGCCAATCGTGCATACTGTATTTTGAATAAATCAATGATTTTAATCAATCGTGATTTCGTGTATTCACGATCCACGACAGCTTGTCTGGCTTTTTTGGTAAATGATATGGAAGCTGATTTTAACAGCGGATTTTTGATAAAAGCGAAATCCTTGCGATAATCAATCTTTTTTTCCTTTTGGACATGATCCGTCGTCGATTTGACGATGCACAGCAAGTAGTTCATCAGCGACATCTCGTCTTCTCTCCATGGCTTGTTTCCCAGTTCCGCCTCTTTGATGCAGCGATGACCATGTTGAGCCAGAAAATCTTGATATTTCACGTTGATTTTCGCATTGTTTTTGATGAATTCCAACAATTCGTTGGCACGGAAACTTATGGCTTTCGGTTCTTGCTTTTTAATCAACACCGCCAAGTCCTGCAAGCGCGACAATATATCGGCGCTTTCGATATTCGGGATGTTGGTCAGCAGATGCGACAGGAAGGATTGATACTCTTTTTTGTCAGGAAATTCCTTGTCAAGCATCATATAAAGGGTGCTGGTCGTTCTGCCAGAATAAGCGGAAGAAGCATAATGGTAGATGAGGCTTTCATCCAAATAGGCGAGATTCGCATCGATGCTTTTATACAATTCCCGATAAGAAGAGGTCGCTGCAAAGTGAACTTTAGTCAACAAGGCATCAAATTTCTTCATGGCACGATGACCCGAGTACACAAACTTCAAAAACTTGAAGGAATTGATGACACGGACAAACGGATTGGCAAAAGGGACGGTTATGGGTGGATAATCGTGATACTCACCCATGATGGACAGATTCATCGACTGCGGATTGGCGATGCCGACCTTCGCGTACATGTTGTACAGCAAATTCATGTCAAAGAACAGATGCCCTGATATGGAGGAAATCAACCGCAATGGCTTTTCTTCGTTTGGCGATGTATAAACCCCTGCGATGGAAAGCATGTAACGCATTCCATAGTCGATGGCTTTCGCGGAGGTGGTTAAGGTCAGCGGGGTGACGGCTCCCGGCATCATTTCACCGACATTCCTTTTGGTAAACAGATGCCCGCTAATATCGTCGTCTCTGTCAAATTCTTCAATGTCAATGATTTCTGTTGTGATAGGTCGCATCTGCAAAAGATATAACACACCATCTTTTATGGCCCATTCAATATCTTTCTCTTCACCAAAAGCCGTTCTTATCTTCTTTCCAGTCTCATAAAGCAGTTTTACCTCACTTTCATTGAGCAAATCATCACTGCAAGAACGATAATACTTGCGGGAAATCTCGTAGCGATGGGCGGTGACTTGCCCGGAAACCAAGTTTTCGCCTTGCCCCTTGACTGCTTCAATCAAGATGGCTGAGCCATTGTTCGGACTGGCAGTGAACATTACCCCTGCTTTGTCGCTGTCAACCATTTCTTGAACGACGATATTCATCGTTCCTTGGCTCAAGTCAAAGTGCTGAGCATAATCCTTGACACGATGGGAATTCAAGGAGGCCAAGCATTTTCGGATGCTTTCCAACAGATGAATACGGTCGACGAACAAGCAGGTCTCATATTGGCCGGCATTGGAAGCCGTCGACAGGTCTTCGTTCGAGGCCGAAGAACGTACCGACACTTGCTTGACTTTTAAGGCATCAAAAGCTTGATAGACAACTTCTTCATCAATTTGCTCTATTTCGGTGATTACAAAACCTTTTGGGACGGTAAAATGTTGTTTAACCAACAAATCCAAGCCTGCCGCTTTCCCTCCTATCACTGGATAAACATTCTCGGGCAATTCTCCTAATTGATATATTTTCATCTTTTGATATTCTCCAACTTTCTTTGATTAAACCAACGGTTTCTGTCGCCATTAAAGCCAATCTCAAAGATTCCGCGACAGACTTTCCCTTCAATTGAAAACTCCGCTATATTCTCGTGCAAAACATACTGGCCATTTTGGAAATGGTAGGTCACTCCGGCCAGTACCTTGGCCTTGACGCTGATTTTTTGGCCATTATCCAATTTCACATGGAACGACAATTCTTGAGGCACATTTCCTTGGTTAATCTGATGCAAATCCAGATCTGCCTGCAACAAATAATGCAGTCCGGCTTCGTCTCGATAATTACCCACTTCCAACGCGCTCATGACAGGATAAGAAACCAAGGAATAATTGAATTGGTGAGCGGGGGAGACCGCCATCAGCCAAAGGTGGTTGTTCATGTAATTCCAATCTCGTTTTCCGAAGGAATGGTCACGCACACAGGGCAAATAGATATCCATCGTCCTGCCATTCAAGGTCAATTGACCTTCCAGCACCCCTTCTTGTTCATAATGGCACTGCCCGCTGACATTTTGCAGTTGCCCAAAAAATGCTTTGTTCCATTTTTCGTTGGCAATCCCGATGGCCATTCTTTCAGCTGGCATATTGCTTGTAAAATCAATGGGTTTCTGATGGGCAACAAAGGTCGCATGAAAGGCGATTTCATCCTTTTCATTCAGTTTGCCTTGATAGGAAAGGACCCAATTGTTATCAGTTTTTTCAACCAAGAGGGGAGAAGTGCCAACTGGGAAAGACTCCTGTTTTAACGAATAGATTTTGCTTTCCAAATAAACCGCAAACCATGTTTCGTCCGCATTAACCCTCTTGCCTAAACGTGCAAAGAATGACATTTTCTCATCATGGGCAGAAAAATAATAGGAGTTGTTTATCAATGGGTCGTTTTCACCTTCGAGCGAAAAACGCTCAGCGTATTGATAATCAAAAGGGTTTTGCTTGATTCTTTTATCTAATGCCTTGCAGATTATTTTCTTTTTAAAACCGTAGAACATATTCAAGGGGGTGATGGGTATAGAATATAATTGTATGTTTATGGGGCGCAAAAATAGGAAAAATTCTGTTGCGACTGGAAATTAAGGCAGTATGAGAGGTTTTTGTTGCTTCATGGTGTGCAATCAAAAGTCGTTATCGGTTTTTTCTGCTTCATTCGTGGTATTGATGACCACCAAAACATTCTCGTTTTCCAATCGGACCTTCAGCCAGCGTTCGATACGGTCGTGCTGTTCGGCATCCATCGACTCGTTGGTGGTGAGGAAAGCCACGATTTGCTCTGTCAGCTGGCCATTGGCGGCGTTTACCGTCGAGCCGCGCGTTAGGCTGATGTCAGTGATGTTGGGATATTGAGCGAAAAGTTCCTTGGAGATGGCATCGACGGGAATCTCCTTGTTCTTATAGTCGGAGAGTAAGGTTTCCAATTTGCCGATGCTGTCATTTAAGACTTTGATTTGCTTGTCGTTGTGTTCGTAAATGCCTTTGATGATTTCCACTTCTGACAGTTCTTGACGCATACTTGTAGCATCTTCATGGAAGATGATCTGGCTACGTGTGATGCCGTATTCTTCTGCACAGTGGTACAGTTTCTTTTTGGCTTCATCGGTCAAGGTCTCGCCGGCGAGAAACAGTTCCAGCGTCGGCGACTTCCTTGAATAAGTGGCCTTATGGTCATAGATGAAGCACTTGCCGAGGTTCTTGTTTTCGTTCACCACCTTTTCAGCGTGGATTTTGAAGTTGTTTTCCTTGATGACGCTGATGGCAGAGATGATGCTCGGCACGATGACGATGAGCAAGATGGCGACAACCCATTTCTTGGGCAGATGCTTGTGGGTCTCGTCGGTGGTCTCTACGATGGGGAAACGAAAGTATTTCACGGCGGCGAAGGTAGCCAGGGCGATGAAGATGCTATTGATGATGAACAAGTAGAGTGCGCCGAAGATGACCTGCCCTTTCCAGATGGAGATGCCGTAGCCTACGGTGCAGAGCGGCGGCATGAGCGCGGTGGCGATGGCCACGCCCGTGATGACGCTGCCTTTGTCCTTGCGTGAGGTCTCAATGATGCCAGCCAAACCACCGAACAAAGCGATGAGTACATCGTAGATGGTGGGGTTGGTACGCGCCAACAGCTCGGAAGGATTGGCCAGACTCAAGGGGCTCAAAAGGAAAAACAGTGAGGACGCGATGATGCTGATACCTACCATGACGCCAAAGTTCTTCAACGAGTTCTTTACCAATTCGTTGTCCTCGGTGCCGAGACCCAAACCGAAGCCCAAGATAGGGCCCATCACGGGTGAGACCAACATTGCACCAATGATGACTGGGATGGAATTGACGTTGAGGCCGACCGAGGCGATGATGATGGCGCAGGCGAGGATGAATACGTTGGTGCCCTTAAAAGCAATGTTCTTCCTGATGCTGTTGCTGGCATTCTCGTAGTCGATTTCATCCGAAATGTGGATGAGCGATTTGAGGTAAACGAGGATTCTTTTAAGGATATATTTCATTGGTATACGGCGTTTTTCGAATTGGTTTTAGAGTAAATTTCATGCAAAGAACTGCAAAATTCTTGAATTGTGCAAGGGTCATCGGCTAAAAAGGCTTTTCACGGCAATCAACATCGGGAAAATCTCAACACGACCCAAAAGCATGATGATCATGGCCGCCACTTTTTGAAATCCTAACAGGCCTGCGTAATTGCCCATCGAACCGACTTCGCCGAATCCTGGACCGACACTGCCTATGCAGGCGATGGCTGCTGAAAGCGAGGTCCGGAAATCCATGCTGATGGCAAAAATGATGGTGCCTATGGCGATGATGAGGATGTAGGTGCCCATGAAAGTCAATATTGAGGTGACATTTTCTTCCGTTTTCACTTGTCCGTCCAATTTGGTCCGATGGACATTTTTCACCCCGATGAGTGAGTCTACCATGCTTTTCAGACTCTTGACGACGATGACGAAACGGTCCATCTTCATGCCGCCCGAGGTGGAGCCTGAGCAACCGCAAACCAAGGAGCAAAGCAACAGAATGCCGATGCTACCCGAGGGCCAAAAGTTGGTGTCGGCGGTGGCGAAGCCCGTAGTGGTGGAAAGCGAACAGACTTGGAAGGCGGCCAATCGCAAGGCTCTCGCGAAAGTGGGGCAATAACCGCTGAAGTACAGATTGGCTGAGACTATGAGGATGGCAATGGCGACGAGGGCGAGGAACCATCGGACGACTTGTGTGTTAAAGAGGTTCTTACGGGTTCGCTTGTCGGGCCATACCGTCGAGAACATCAGGCTGAAATTGGTGGCGCCCATCAGCATGGCGGCGATGAGGATGATTTCTACGGCGACATTATTGTAAAATTCCACGCTGGTATTCTTGATGCAAAAGCCGCAGGTGCTGCAGGCCGACATGCCCATAGTAAGTGCGTCGAACCACGGCATCTTGGTGAGTTTCAATGCGATGGTCGAAGCCAATGTGATGAACAGGTAGACGGCAAGCATCCTGTAAACGAAGTTCTTTTTGCGTCCGCCGTAGTAGGATTTGGCAAGGTCCGACAGTTCGACACTGGCCAAAACGGAGTGACGGTCGTGTTGTGTGGAAATGACCAAAGAGACCAACGTGACGATACCAATGCCGCCAATCCAAGCGGAGGCAATGCGCCAGAATTGCAAGCCTTTGGGCAGCGCTTCAATGTTGTTGAGGATGGATGCCCCCGTGGTGGTAAAGCCCGAGACACTTTCAAAAAAGGCATTGACGGCCGTGAACTCGCCGCCAAATAACAAATAAGGAATGGCACCAAAGATGCAGGCAGCTATCCAGCAACCCGTGACGATGCAAAACCCTTCTTCACCGCCCATTTTCTCTTGGGGCTTTGTCGCAATGATGGCGAAAAAGCCGCTGAGAAGCGCGGACATGCCCGAAAAAACCAAAGGATTAAAACTGTCGTCCATATTGTTCCTGAAAGCGATGAACGCAGAGATAAACATAAGCAAGGCAACACCTGTCAAAGAAAAGCCCGCATAACGTAAAGTGGTATTCCATTTTTTCATTTGCTATCGATTTTGAAAAACAGGAGCAAAAATATTTCGGTGTTTTTTATGAGTCAATACAATAATGTTTATCTTTGCATTGATAAAATCAATAAAGAGGATGACACTACAACAACTGGAGTATATCGTAGCCGTGGAGCAGCACGGCTATTTCGTCAACGCGGCTGATGCCTGCGGTGTGACGCAATCAACACTAAGTCTGATGATTAAGAAGCTGGAAGAGGAGCTGGATGTCAAAATCTTCAACCGCGACACGCATCCTGTCACGGTCACCGAAATAGGTCGAAAAGTGATTGACGAGGCAAAGATGGCGGTCTATCACACCAAACAGTTGGTAGAATTGACGCGTACGGAGAAGGAACAGTCGTCGGGCGACCTCAGCATTGCTTTGACAACCACCGTGGCCCCAGTGATTATGCCAGGACTTTTTCATTTCATGAAGACCAAATACGCATCGATTAGTTTACGGGTGGAGGAAATGATTACGGCCACAATCCTCACCAAATTGAAAAAGGCCGAGGTTGACATGGGTGTTTTGACTTATCCAGTCAATGACCCCGATTTGCTGGAGGTGCCGTTGTATCACGAGAGGTTTTTTGCATACGTCTCACCCAAAGACGCCTTGTATCAAGAGGAGAGCATTGAACGTACGCAATTGTCGAAATATAAGGTGTGGACGATGAAAGATGGTGTGAGGTTGTTTGACCGTTCGAAGGTGCATTCGGAGGAGGAGATTAGGTACGATAAGTTGTATGAAGGTGGCCGTGTAGGCATCTTGATTCAGATTACTGATGAAAACGGAGGCATTACCGTTGTGCCCGAGTCGCATTTGCATCTGTTACCTGAGACCGTAAAAGACCGTATCAGGCCGATTGTCAATCCGGTGCCTGAGCGAACGATAGGCTTGGCGTTCAGGAAAGACTATGTGCATGAGCGTATGATGAATATCGTCATCAAGGCCATCAAGACGATAGTTCCATCGGAGTTCCTCGACGGCGTGATTCGGACGGATTATCTGAGGCTATAGAGACATGAGACGTGGGACAAAGATCCCTGAGTTTGCTGATTGATTATCCCGCAGCCTCGAGTCCCATATAAAGCTAAGTCTATTCAAGTTTCGAACATCCCTACGGGATGCAAAAGGTTGATGTTGTTTGTTTTACCGATAGTTAATCCCTACGGGATTAGTTGGATTTAATGGCATCCCATCGGGATGCGCGCTCGGTAAAAACGAAACACAAGGACAACAGCATCCCATCGGGATGCACCACAGCTTGCAAAACCTGAATAAGCTTATTTATTGATTACAGCCGAAACAACCTCTGCGATTTGTTCCAGCCATTCCTTGTCGGTCTCGTCGAAAGTGGCCAGTTTCTCACTGTCGATATCCAGCACACCGATAACCTCCTCACCATTAAATAAAGGTACCACAATCTCGCTTTTTGACTCGCTGCTGCACGCGATGTGGCCGGGAAATTGCTCAACATCTTCAACCACAATGGTTTTGCGTTCTTTCCAAGAAGTGCCGCAAACGCCTTTGCCGAAGCCGATGCGCGTGCAGGCCACAGGACCTTGGAACGGTCCGAGCACCAATTGGTTGTCGATGACACGATAGAAGCCCGTCCACCAGAAATGGAAAGCCTCTTGAATCAATGCGGCCACATTGGCCATGTTGGCGACAGGGTCGCTCTCGTCCTTCACCATCGCCTTGATTTGCGATAATAGGAGTTTATAGTCGTCTTGCTTGCTCATATTTATTTCTTATTTCTGCAAAAGTAGTAAAAATCTTAAATCTTGAATTTTGAATCTTTAAATCTTGAATTTTCTTACCTTTGCACCTCGTTTCAAAAAGCACGAAAAATGAAAAAAGACATACCCGTATTGCTGCTCACAGGTTACCTCGGCAGCGGCAAGACCACCTTGGTCAACAAGATTCTGAACAACCGCAAGGGCATCAGGTTCGCAGTGATTGTCAACGACATAGGCGAAGTGAACATCGATGCCGACCTGATTGAAAAAGGCGGTGTCGTAGGCCAAAAGGATGACAGTTTGGTCGCCTTGCAGAATGGCTGCATCTGCTGCACCTTGAAGATGGACTTGATTCAGCAGTTGCACGAGATTATCGTCATGCAGAAGTTCGACTACATCGTCATCGAGGCCAGCGGCATTTGCGAACCAGAGCCGATTGCCCAGACCATTTGTTCTTTCCCCGACATGGCTTGGCAACTCACCAAAGACGGTATTCCAATCCTTGACTGCATCGTAACCGTCGTCGATGCACTGCGGATGCAAAGCGAGTTCAGCTGTGGCGATGACCTGATGAAGAAAAACTTGGCCGAGGACGACTTAGAAAGCCTTGTCATCCAGCAGATTGAGTTTTGCAATATCATCTTATTGAACAAGGCTTCGGAAGTCACGCCAGAGGAATTGGGTCGTGTAAAGAGCATCATCCGTGCCTTGCAGCCCACCGCCGAAATCATCACCTGCGACTATGGCGACGTCGACTTCGACAAAATCCTCAATACCAAGATGTTCGACTTCGACCAGGTGGCCACCTCCGCCACTTGGATCAAGGAAGTGGAAGGTGCCGTTGTTGACGACGATGACGACGACGATGATCACCATCACGACGATGACGAGCATGAGCACGAACATCATCACCATCATCACGACGATGATGATGATGACGAAGAGGAGCACGGTCATCACCACCATCATCACCACGACCATGAAGGCGGTGAGGTGGAGGAATACGGCATCGGGACCTTTGTGTACTACCGTCGCCAGCCGTTCAACATGGCGCGTTTCGATGAGTTTGTGGCGCGCAAGTTGCCGAAGAATGTCATCCGTGTGAAGGGCATCTGTTACTTCAAGAACGAGATGGACAACTGCTACATCTTCGAACAAGCGGGCAAGCAGGTACAGTTGCGCGATGCTGGAATGTGGTTTGCCACCATGCCCGCCAACGAGTTAGCCATCATGATGGATCGCGAGCCCACCCTCCGCCGCGACTGGGACGACACCTACGGCGACCGTATGCAGAAACTGGTCTTCATCGGGCAACATCTTGATAAAGAAGCCTTAAAGCAGGATTTGGATGCTTGCTTAACACGGTGATTGTTTCGTCGCAAAACCTACAAAACTCACAAAACATTTTTTTTGTTTCTGGAAAGCCTGCCAACTGGCGGCTTTCTGGCTGCCACCCGGTTGGGTAGGCAGCCTTATTTTTATGAAGTTTTGATGGTTTTGAGAGTTTTGTGATAAAAAAACGTATCTTTGACCCTTCAAAACAGCAAATTCTATGGAACAAATCATAAACACAATCAGCGGTTATGTGTGGAGCCCGGCATTGGTGGCTATTTGCCTTTTGGCAGGCTTGTATTTCTCTATCGGTACACGCTTCGTGCAGGTGCGGCGTTTCCGCGAAATGGCGCGGCTGCTCTTCTCGACGGACAAGAGCCAGAAGACGGGCATCACCTCTTTTCAGGCTTTCTCAATGGCTTTGTCGGGACGTGTGGGTACTGGCAACATCGTCGGTGTGGCCACGGCCATCGGCTATGGCGGTCCGGGTGCCATCGTCTGGATGTGGATTATAGCCTTCCTTGGTGCAGGTTCGGCCTTTTCCGAGGCGACTTTGGCACAAATCTATAAGGAAGAACACAAGGGACAGTTTCGTGGTGGTCCGGCCTATTATATAGAGAAGGGTCTGCATAGCAGATGGCTCGCTGTCGTTTTTGCCGCCATCGCGGTGCTGGCTTGTGGCTTGTTTCTGCCTCCAGTGCAGTCCAATGGCATCGCCATTTCGTTTGCCAACACCTATCATATCGATGCTGTATGGATTGGCGCCATTGTCGCTGTGCTCATCGGCTTGGTGGTGATGGGAGGCGTGAAGCGCATCGCCAACGTGGCACAAATCGTGGCACCGTTTATGGCGGTTTTGTATGTGCTGCTCTCGCTTGTCGTGTTGGCTTTCCATATCCGCGAAGTGCCTGACGTGTTCATGGACATGATACGAAGCGCGTTTGGCATGAATCAAGCCTTGGGCGGCATCCTCGGCTCGACCATCGCGTGGGGCGTGAAGCGCGGCATCTACAGCAACGAGGCCGGCCAAGGCACGGGTGCCATCGTGGCGGGCGCGGCCAAGGTGTCGCATCCCGTCAAGCAGGGATTGGTGCAGGCGTTTTCGGTGTATATCGACACCTTATTGGTATGCACCGCCACCGCCGTGATGATTTTGGCCTGCAAGACCTACAACGTTTTCGACGCTTCGGGCAACATCCTTATTGCCGCCCAATGTGTTGAGTTAGGCTCGCCCGATGTCAGCTATACCACCGCTGCCTTGAGTATGCTTTTGGGGAACCATTTTGGTGGTGTCGTCGTGTCATACGCCCTGTTTTTCTTTGCCTTCACGACCATCATGGCGTATTATTACTATGCGGAAACTAACCTTGTCTATCTTTTTGGCAAGGGCAAATTAGAACATGTCTTGATTTGGGTGCTGCGTATCGGTGTGGTTGGCATGGTGTTCTTTGGCTCTTTGCATGAGGCCAAGGCGATGTGGGATCTTGGCGACATTGGCGTGGGCACTATGGCATGGGTGAACATCATCGTGATTTTGCTGCTCTCGCGCCAGGCGTTCAAGGCGTTGAAATCCTACGAAAGACAAAAGAAGGAAGGCAAGGATCCTGTTTTCGATCCGAAGGAAATCGGCGTTGAAGGAGCGGAGTTCTGGGAAAAGAAGTCTTGAGAAAAATTCCCTACTTTTGCATTGTGAAATACTATTTCGTTTTAATTCGCGTTAGCCAATAAATCAAATTCAAATCATGTCATTATTACTTTTTGTTTTAATCGTTCCGGCGCTGTTCACTATCCCGATTGCGTTCTGTTGGAAGCAGTTTGAGAAGGCCGGTCAAAAGGGCTATTACAGCTTTATCCCTTATTTCAATATTTATATCTTACTGAAAATCATTGGAAAACATAAGAAGTTTTGGTGGTGGTTCTTCATTGTCTTCCCCTACATCAACATCTTCATGCTGCTGCTCATGCTCGTCGAGTTGGGCAAGTGCTTCGGAAGGTTCAAGGTTTGGGAGGAAGGCATGGCTGCCATTTTGCCTTTTGTTTTCTTCCCCGTTATCGCCAAGGATGACGAATATCAAGATCCCGCTACGACCCAAAGACCCAAGAAGTCGACCGCCCGCGAGTGGTTCGATGCTATCGTCTTTGCCGTAGTCGCCGCATTGATAATAAGGACTTATGTTTTCGAGGCCTTCACCATCCCAACCTCCAGCATGGAGAAGTCGCTTTGTGTTGGCGATTACTTGATTGTCAGCAAGATACACTATGGTCCAAAACGTCCTAACACACCGTTGTCATTCCCCTTTGTGCATAACACATTGCCTTTGAGCAAGACCAAGAAATCCTACGTGGAATGGATCAAGTTGCCCTATCACCGCTATCCAGGCGTCTCCACCATGAAGCGCTACGACCCTATCGTGTTCAATTACCCCGCTGGAGATACCGTTTGCGATGTCTTCCAAAGCAGCATCAGCTATTATGACCTTGTTCGCGAGTATGGTCGCCAACAAGTTTGGAACGACCATGCCAATTTTGGCAAGGTCATCAGCCATCCCGTCGACAAGCGCGAAAACTATGTGAAACGCCTCATCGGCATGCCTGGCGATAGTCTGCAAATCATTGACGGCGTGGTGTTTATCAATGGAGAGAAAGCCTTTGAACCCGAGAACATGCAATACAACTACACCGTGGTAACCACCAACGGCGGCATCAACAAGCAGACCTTGGACAAGTACAACATCACCGAGGGTTACCGCACCCCCGACCCGAATACTTTCATCCTCAATATTAGCGCAAAGGTGGCTGACGAACTCATCAAGTTGCCCTTCATCACCTCGGTGATGCGCAACATCCAAGCTCCTGGCCAAGGCACCAGCACAAGTCTATTCCCCAACCGTCCCGACCTCTATCCTTGGAATGTGGACAACTTCGGGCCGCTTTACATCCCAAAGAAAGGCGTTACAGTAGCATTGAATGTCAACACTTTACCATTGTACGAGCGCATCATTCATGCCTATGAGTTGCACGACCTGAAGGTGCAAGGCAACCAAATCCTCATCGACGGCAAGCCCGCCGACAGTTACACCTTTGAGATGGACTACTACTGGATGATGGGCGACAACCGCCACAACTCCGCCGACTCGCGCTATTGGGGCTTTGTCCCTGAAAACCATATCGTTGGCAAGCCCGTGCTCGTTTGGCTCTCGATGGACAAGGAAAATGGTGGTATTCGTTGGAAGAGGATGTTTAGGATCCCGAGATAGTAAATAAAAAAGGGAACTATTATACTAATCACGAAACAATCTTACAAATTTTGTAAGATTGTTTCGGTTTTTGGAATAATTGTAGTATCTTTGCAGCGTAAAACAGGACAACTCCTAAATATGAGAATCATCGCAAAAAACACAATAGTAGAGTATTACACCAAAAACCCGAAAGCAAAATCCGCTTTGATGGAATGGTACAAGAAAACCGAAGAAGCCGAATGGCATAGTTTTGCCGACATCAAGCAAACCTTCAACTCGGTCGATTATGTTGGAAACCAGCACTATGTATTCAATATCAAAGGCAACGATTATCGCTTGGTGGTGGTTATAAAATTCACTCCGCAGAATGTCTATATCCGATTTATTGGCACTCATGCGGAATACGACAAAATTGAGGACATCAAAAACATTTGAGATATGGCACAGATTAAGACAGAAAAAGAATACAGGGCAACGATGGCCCGAATTGATGAATTGCTTCCTCTTACTTGGCAAGACGGAACACCAGAAGATTCGCCTGAAAACATTGAGTTAGAACTCCTTTCCGAACTTGTTGCTGAATACGAGGACATCCATTATCCCATCGGCAAACCCACGCTCATCGAAATCATCAAACTCCGCATGTACGAAATGGGTCTTACACAACAGGCCGTTGCTGCCCTGCTCGGCATCAGTGCACCGAGAATGAGCGAAATCATGCACGGCAAGACAGAACCTTCCCTTTCGCTCGCTCGAACCATCAGCCAAAAACTGAATATTGACGCGGGGATAGTTTTAGGGGTCTGATGGTGATTTTTCTTGAAAAGTCACTTCACAAAAACCAACTTTTTGTGTATTTTTGCACACCGTTAACGAAGACAGAAAATGACCGCAGGAAACAACCGAAAAGAGAATACTTTCAGGCCGAAAACCCAGCTTGAACCTGAGATTGTGGAGGAAAGGGAAATCATCGCTGAAGAACCGAAAATAGAGGAAAAGCCTAAAAAGGAAGCTCCGAAAAAGAGCGAAAAAACGGAAAAGACGGCGAAAAACAAGACGCCGAAGCCGCAAAAGCCTCAGAAAGAGCCAAAAATATCCGATGGCAAAATCAAGCGCATCGTCGGAGTGCTATTTATTTGCTTGGCTGTTTACTTATTCATCGCGCTGCTGTCGTATTTCTTCAGTTTTTTCAGTGGCAATCATCAAGAATATGGTTATCAAATCTTTAGCCAAAAAATCGAGTTGGACAACCGTACAGGCAGCTTGGGCGCGTTCCTTGGTCAGACGCTCATTAAGGAGTCGTTTGGCATCGGGTCGTTTTTCTTCGTTTATTTGCTGGCACTCATTGGATTGACCTTAACTGACAATGCCCGCATCAAGATGTGGAGCGTGTGGAAATATGCGCTCGTGAGCCTTGTTTGGATACCGCTGTTTTTTGCTTTCATTGCTCTTTCAACCCCACAATGTGCTATTTTTGGCGGTGCGGTAGGAATGTGGCTCAACACTATATTGAACAATTATGTCGGCAAAGCAGGTACCATCATCATCTTGGTATTCTTGTTTCTCGTGTTTGCCGTCTACCAATTCAACCTCACTTTCAATCACATCAAGCAGTTGCGCGAAAAACGTGAGGATGAGCAACGCCACCAGGCCGCCATTCTTGCCGAGCAACGCATCATGGAAGAGCTTAAACACGAAGGGCAAAACAGCTATAAAGGCGATGGCTTCGACCTTAATGACGACAGTACCAATTTGGGCAAAGACGACCACAGCAACCTGCCACCTGTCACTTCCTATACCCGCACGCCCGATTTGGAGATTGTGACGAATGTAGGTGAACAAGTGGCTAGGGAAAACACATTTGTTCGTCCGCAAAATAATGAAAATCAGGTTGTTGAGAATAAGACAAGTCATCAGAATCCAGCTTTTACGGTGGAAGACATCGTCATCCCGACAAATGGCACCAAACCTGTTGAAAACACGCTTGTAAAGCCCGAGAAGCCTGCGGAGACCGAGAGCGATGTGAAGTTGGAAATTGAGCAGACACCGAAAGAAGAAATTGTGGAGAAGCCCAAAAACATGGAACATCATACGCTTGATACGCCTTTTGATCCCCGTTATGAACTGCGCGACTTCAAGTTCCCGACGTTGGACATGCTGAAAGATTATGGTGACAAGAAATCCGAAATCAACAACGAGGAATTGGAGGCCAACAAGAACAAGATTGTGGAGACTTTGGGCAACTACGGCATCGCCATCGACAAAATCAAGGCGACCATCGGCCCAACGGTGACGCTGTATGAAATTGTGCCTGCGGCGGGTGTCCGCATCTCGAAAATCAAGAACTTGGAGGACGATATCGCACTGAGTTTGGCCGCTTTGGGCATCCGCATCATCGCCCCGATTCCAGGCAAGGGCACCATCGGTATTGAGGTGCCGAACAGCAAGCCTGAAACCGTTTCGATGCGCAGTGTGTTGGCTTCCGAGAAATTCCAAAACTCGAAGTACGCCCTGCCTTGCGCCATCGGAAAGACCATTTCCAACGAGACCTATGTCTTCGACTTGGCCAAAATGCCACACATCCTTATGGCAGGTGCTACAGGACAAGGTAAGTCGGTGGGACTCAATGCGATAGTGGCTTCTTTGCTCTTCTGTAAGCACCCGTCGGAACTGAAGTTCGTTATGGTTGACCCGAAAAAGGTGGAACTGACGCTATACAACCGCATTGAACGGCATTATTTGGCTAAACTTCCTGATTCTGAGGATGCTATCATTACCGATGTGAAGAAAGTGGTGCGCACACTCAATTCCTTGTGCATCGAGATGGACCAGCGTTACGAACTGTTAAAGCAGGCCGAATGCCGCAACATTATCGAATACAACGAGAAGTTCAAGGCGCGCAAGCTACTGCCTACCGAGGGACATCGTTTCTTGCCCTACATTGTGCTTGTCGTGGACGAGTTCGCCGACCTCATCATGACCGCAGGCCGAGAAGTGGAGGCGCCGATTGCCCGAATCGCCCAATTGGCGCGTGCCGTCGGTATCCATCTCATCATCGCCACGCAACGTCCTTCGGTCAACATCATCACGGGTTCCATCAAGGCCAACTTCCCGGCCCGTATTGCTTTCCGCGTCATCTCGCAGGTCGACTCGAAGACCATCCTCGACCAAAGCGGTGCCAACCAACTCATTGGGCGCGGTGACATGCTGCTTTCCACGGGCAACGACCTCGTTCGTTTGCAATGTGCTTTCATCGATACGCCTGAGGTGGAAGCCGTTACCGAATTCATTGGTGCGCAACGTGGTTATCCCGAACCGTTCCTGTTGCCCGAAGTGCCTGAAGAAGAGGGTGAAGCCGTTGATATTGATGATGAAGGCGAGCGTGACAGTCTCTTCGAGGAAGCCGCTCATATTGTGGTGCAGACCCAGCAAGGTTCCACCTCGATGATTCAGCGCAAACTGAAGCTTGGCTACAACCGCGCAGGTCGTATTATCGACCAGTTGGAGGCTGCAGGCATCGTCGGGCCGTTCTCCGGAAGCAAGTCGCGCGAGGTGAAAGTGAAGGATGAATTTGCTTTGGAACAGATTTTGCGGGATTTGGACAACAAAGACAACGGAATCTAAAATGAAAATGAGAAACATTATCGCCAGCCTGTTCTTATTGTTTGCGACACAGGTGCTTACGGCGCAAAACAGCGCGGATGTCCTTGTTCGCGGCATCGTTGAGCAACTCAGGGCGCACAAGAACCTTGAGATGCAATTCAGCTATCAAATCAGTCCCGACGGGAAAAATTTTGACAATTCACAAAAAGGCCAGGCTTGGCTGCAAGGCGAGGCCTACAAGATTGAAATGGCTGACCAGCAAACCATCTCCGACGGCAATACGATTTGGTTGTATCTTATTGATGAAGAAGAGGTTATGGTAAGTAATGCCACCGAAGGCGAGGACAACACGCCTTTGAAGCTTCTTACCTCTTTGGATCAAAACTATGCTGCTACCATCGCCAAGATTGATGAGAAGGGCATGGCTACCATAGAACTGGCTAACCCTAAGGGGCAGTATAAGCGCATAACATTGAAAATCAATACGAAAACAACTGAAATCAAGAACATTGACATTTATTTGGAGGATGGGAGCAAGTTCGTTCTTACTGTCGAGGAAATGAAATTCGACCAAGATTTGGACGACAAATTCTTCACCTTCGATGCCAAGGCGCACCCCAATGTGGAAGTGATTGATATGCGCTGACGCAATAAATAGCTTAGTTTTCAGTTAAACAAATCAACGAATCAACAATTAAACAATATGAATCTCCTTCAAATCCAACAGGCTGTCAACGATTTAGGAACAGCAGCGGCAGAAACCGCAACACAACCCACCGAATTCAAGCTCTCCATCCTCGAACTCGCCACCAAAGGCGGCTGGATCATGATTGTCTTGGCCATCCTTTCCATTGTCGCGGTTTACATTTTCATTGAGCGTTACATCACTGTTTCGCGCGCCACAAAATACGACAACGGCTTCATGGACCGCATCCGCGAATACATGAAAGACGGCAAACTCGATTCGGCCAAGGCTCTATGCAGAGGCAATTCCACTCCCATTTCGCGCATGATTGATAAAGGTCTGTCGCGCATAGGACGCCCGCTAAATGACATCAACTCAACCATTGAAAATGTCGGTAACTTGGAAGTTGCGAAGCTGGAGAGAGGTGTCAGCATCCTCGCCATGATCGCCAGTGCCGCCCCGATGATTGGTTTCCTCGGCACTGTTACGGGCATGATTCGCGCCTTCTACAACATGTCGATGGCGGGCAACAACATTGACATCGAGTTGCTCTCGTCGGGCATCTACGAAGCCATGGTGACCACCGTCGGTGGTCTGATTGTCGGCATCATCGCCTACATTTTCCACGCCGTGATCACGACGAAAATCCAAAAGGTCGTCAATTTGCTTGAAGCCAAGGCGACCGAGTTTATGGATGTGCTGAACGAACCTGCTTAAATACCAGTGCGTTATGGCTATCAAAGCAAGAAATAAGGTAGAACCGGCGTTCAACTCCTCGTCCATGTCGGACTTGGTGTTTCTGCTGTTGATCTTCTTCATGTTGACCTCGACTTTGGTCGCGCCGAACGCCATCAAGCTCATGTTGCCGTCGAGTAGTAGCAAGACCATGGCCAAGCAGACCGTCACCGTCTACATCAACGAGGAAATGACCTATTTCGTTGACGAAACGCCCGCCGATGAGAGCCAGCTCATGGAACTCATCAACGACAAAATCGGGGTCGACAGCGAGGCCACCGTGGTGCTCCGTTCGGACAAGTCTGTTCCTGTGCAATACATTGTAAACGTGATTGATGCAGTGAACCAAATCAATAACGCGACCGACAATAACCACAAGGTCATCTTGGCCACCGCGCCAAAGAAATAGGAGGCTTTGAAATGGACAAGAACGAAAAGAAAGACAAAGGTATAGCGATTGGCGGAACGATTTTGGTTCACGCCTTGGCTGTGCTGATTTTGTTCCTGATGGCCTTCAGGACACCTTTGCCATTGCCTGGTGAAGAAGGCGTGGAGGTCGATTTGGGCATGATGGACCAAGGCATGGGCAATATCCAGCCTGAGAAGCCTGCTGTGCCGCAAACTGCTTCGCCGCAGGAAAAACAGGAGAAGAGCGAGGAGGAAAACCTCACGCAAAATGACGAAGAAGCTCCTGCCATCGAGAAGCCGAAGGCCACCAAACCCAAGGAGGAAAAGCCTGTTGAACAGCCTCAACCCGCTGTGAATCAGAAGGCTTTATTCAAGGGCGGCGACACGCCACAAGCGGGTGGCTCGGAAGGCATCACGGGTCAGCCTGGCGACCAAGGCAAGCCCAACGGTTTGGCCGGCATCAAGCAGTACGAAGGCAATGGCGGCAAGGGCAACGGTCCAGGCTACAGCCTTGGCGGCCGTGGCGCAAAATCGTTGCACCGCCCCAGCGACGACTTCACCGAGGAAGGCACCATTGTGGTGGATATATGGGTCAATCGGGAAGGGAAAGTGGTCAGGGCAGAAGTGGCTACCAAAGGCACTACATTGATTAACAGTGAGATGCGGCAACGTGCCGTTCAAGCCGCATTGCGTTCGTCCTTTGTGGAGGCTGCCGACGCGCCCGAAGAACAGCACGGCACCATCACTTACACATTTGTCATTAAATAAAGAACCAGGGTGCATCCCGATGGGATGCGACAAAGCCTTTGAACGACATAATTCCACCGAACGCTTTCCCTCGGGAAAACTTTGCATCCCAGAGGGATGCTCGCTCGGTAAAAAACATCAATCAGTGACCAACATCCCGTAGGGATGAACCTTAAAAACAAAACATGACCTACCAAGAAACCCTCGAATGGATGTTCAACAAGCTCCCGATGTATCAACGCATTGGAGCCGCCGCTTACAAGGCTGACTTGAACAACACCATCCAACTTCTCGACCTCCTCAACAACCCGCAAAACGACTTTAAGTCGGTGCACGTGGCGGGCACCAATGGCAAAGGTTCCGTTTCTCATATGCTGGCTTCCGTGTTTCAGGAAGCGGGCTATAAGACTGGCCTTTACACCTCGCCCCACCTGCGCGATTTTCGCGAACGCATCCGCATCAACGGGGAAATGATTCCTGAGGAGAATGTGGTGCAATTTATTGACACTTACAAAGATAGGTTCGATGCGATGGAACTTTCCTTCTTCGAGATGACCGTGGGTATGGCTTTCGACTATTTCTCTAAAGAAAAAGTTGACATTGCTATTGTTGAGGTGGGCATGGGCGGCAGATTGGATTCCACCAACCTCATCATGCCTGAGTTGAGCGTCATTACCAACATCGACTTCGACCACATGAAGTTTTTGGGCGACACGCGAGCTAAAATCGCCTACGAGAAGGCTGGTATCATCAAGCCGAACATTCCTGTCGTCATAGGCGAGACGCATCCCGAGACCGCTCAAGTCTTCATCGACAAGGCCCAAGAATGCCACAGCCCCATCTATTTTGCCGACCAAATCTTCGACTGCGACAAAATCCATATAGAGTCTTATACCGAGCAGAAATTTGACGTTTGGAAAAACAGTGAGCTATACACGGAGGCCCTCGAGATTCCGCTGATGGGCAACTACCAGCAGAAAAACCTCGCCACCGTAATGTGCGCTTTGGATTTGCTTCGTGGTAAGTTCAACCTCTCTGAAAACGACATCCGCGACGGCATTGCCAAAGTGGTCAGAAACACCCACCTGATGGGTCGTTGGCAAATTCTCTGCAAAGACCCGCTGACTATCGCTGACACGGGACACAATGTGGCTGGCATCACTGAGGTGGTACGGCAATTGTCTGAAATGCAATACGATAAGCTGCATTTCGTCCTTGGCATGGTCAACGACAAGGACATTGACAGTGTTTTGCAACTGTTGCCTCACAATTGCGAGTATTATTTCTGCAAGGCCGATATTCCCAGGGGCCTGGATGCCAACATTTTGGCTGAGAAGGCTTTCGACATGGGGCTTCGCGGCCAGGTTTATGAATCCGTAAGTCACGCTTATCGTTCGGCGGTCAACAACGCCCATTTCGGCGATGTGGTTTTCATCGGCGGCAGCAATTTCACCGTGGCCGAAGTAGTGTAACAGATTTATTGTTACCTTTGCGCCAAATATCACCCGTTTTGCAAGGTAAGAGGCTTCATATCATCTTTTTGGCACTAGTTTGCATTGTGTTGAGTTCATGCAACATCAACCGCTTTGTGCCGGAAGGGAAATATTTGGTGAAGAGCAATACCGTGGTTATTGAGAAAAAGAAAACAGAAATCAGCAAATCGAAACTTTCGTCATACATTGTGCAGAAGCCGTACAAAAACTCTCTTCAGACCAATGTGCCCACTTGGATTTACTACAAGTCGGAGAGAAGGCCCAACAGCAAGATCTGGAAATGGATAAATGAAAAGTTTGGAAGAGAGCCGGTTTATTATGAGAAGTCGGAAGCTAACCGTTCTGCTGAGCAGATGATGCGTTACCTGAACAAAGTCGGTTATTTCCATTCGAAGGTGCGTCACGAAGTGAGTACCAGACGGAAAAGAGCTAAGGTGAAATATTTTGTCACGCCCACAGAACCCTACCGTGTCAACAAGATGGAATACGTCGTTGAGGACAGTCTCATGAGAGTCTATCTTATGCGTGACAAATCGAGATTTACCCTCCAGGAAGGCGATATCTACAACGAGTTTTTGCTTGGTGACGACCGCGATATGATGACTGAGAGACTCAGAAACTCAGGCTATTACTATTTCAGCCGTAACGACATTACCTTCGAAGTGGACAGTAACTTCCTCAACCACAGCCTCTCCGTTACGATGCATGTTTCGAAAGAGCCACTTTCCCACAAACGATATTACATCAATCGCATCAGCATTTATCCTAACTTTTCTTTGTTCCGGATACACGACCGTCCCAGCGATTCTGCCTCGTTGACTATGAGGGTAGGGCGGAGAAACATGCTCAACACTTTGGATTTCTATTATTTTGGTAAACAGAATGTGAAGCCCAAGACTTTCTCACGCTCCATCCAAATCATGCAGAGGATGCCTTACAACCTACGAAGCGTTACGGGAACCTACCAAAACCTCAACAATTTCAGGCTGTTTGGCAATGTGAACATTGAGTTTGACACAGTGCCCAACAGCAATGACTCGCTTAACCTGCTTGATTGCAAAATCACCATGCAGCAAAACGACGTGCATTCCGTCACCCTTCAGACCGAAGCTACCAACTCAGACGGTGATTTGGGTGTCAAGGGAAGCTTGTCATACACCAATAAGAACATTTTTCATGGGGCGGAAACCTTCCAATTTGGCATCAGGGGTGGTCTTGAAGCCCAAAAACTGATCAGTTTGAATGGTAGCGAAAGCCAATCTAAAAAGTTCAATACCAGAGAATTTGGTGTTACTACTAGTTTGGCTTTCCCCAAATTCTTGAGTCCCATCCATTTGCGTAACATAGCGAGAGATTATCAGCCCACCACGACCATTGGCTTGGGTTATAATATGCAAATCAGGTATTACTATTCGCGCTACATTTCCTCGGCTTCGTTTGGCTATGACTGGAAGAGCAGTTACCGCATGAAGCACACATTCATGCCAGTTTATGTCAACGGCGTGAAAATCGACAATATTGACTCCACATTCCAGGCCTTCCTTGACGCGGAGTCAAATCAACGCAAGAAAAACCAATACACCAGTCATCTCCTCCTTGGAACGCGCTATTCATTGATTTACAACACACAAAACATCAATAAAGAAGGCAGCTTCTTTTACCTTAGGGCTGACTTGGAATCAAGCGGTAATCTGCTTTCCTTGTTCAATAAGACCAAGCTGATGACCGAGGACAACGGACACCATAACCTTTTTGGCATCCGCTATGCACAATATGTCAGGACTTGTTTCGATTTGCGAGAGCATCTCGACCTTGGTCATGATACATGGTTGGTTTTCAGGCAGTTTATCGGTCTTGGCATTCCTTACGGCAACTCTGAAGACTTGCCTTTTGAGCGCAGTTTCTATGCGGGAGGTGCCAACAGTCTGCGTGGTTGGACTTACCATGGCGTAGGACCAGGTGGTTTCGATGCGTCTATGAGCGATATGGAGTGCATTGGAGACATGCAGTTGGAACTGAATGCCGAGCTCCGTTTTCCTCTTTATAACGTCATTAATGGTGCCGTCTTTTTCGATGCAGGCAACGTATGGACCTATAATCCTAATTTTATGACGCCGTATTCTGAGTTTAGGTTCGGAGAGTTCTACAAACAAATCGCTATGGATGCGGGCTTTGGTCTACGCATTGATGTCTCGTTCCTCATTCTCCGTGTCGATTTGGCCTACGCCATGCGCAATCCGTTCCCCAATAGTGAAGGCAGTTATTGGCGTTTTGGGAAAGGGGACAATTTCAGATTGAACGTGGGCATCGGTTATCCATTCTAACACAATATGTTGAGCCGCAACGACTTATATCAGATGCTGCTCCAAAGTTTCGGCTTTGAGCCAACCGAAGGACAAGCCATTGCGTTGCGTCATCTTTCGGCTTTTCTGCTTTCGGAAAGATCCAATCCCACTTACATCCTCAGAGGCTATGCTGGAACGGGCAAGACCACTTTGGTCAGAGTATTGGTGAAGACGTTGCCCATGTTGGGAATGAGGCATGTCCTTCTCGCTCCGACGGGTAGGGCGGCCAAAGTGTTGAGTAGTTATACGCAAAAGGACGCTTCCACGATACACCGTCGCATTTATCAAGCCCAAGCCTTTCCTGATGGCAGCTTCCGTATCACGCGAGCGGAGAACAAAAGCAAAAACACATTGTTCATCGTTGACGAGGCTTCCATGATTGGCGAACAGCGCGAATTTGGGAGTAAAAGCCTTTTGGACGACTTGCTGGAATATGTTTTCAACGGCGAGAATTGCCGTTTGCTCCTCATCGGCGACACGGCACAGCTGCCACCCGTTGAAAGCAGTGAGAGTCCTGCCTTGGACTGCGAGTATCTGAAAGCCGAGTTCCCTGTCACTGTGGCGACCTATGAACTCACTGAAGTGAAGCGTCAGGCCTTGGCATCGGGGATCCTCTACAACGCCACAACAATCAGGGAGCGTATAAAGGAACAACGGTCTTCTTACGACCTGCCTATCTTCACCCTTGAGGGGTTTGACGATATTCAAAGAATTGAACCTGAGGTGTTTGAAGAGTTGCTTTATCGTGTCTTTTCTGAAAATGCAGATAATGAAGCCGTCATCGTGTGCAAATCGAACAAGCGGGCTAACCTGTTCAACCAAGCTATCCGTGGGCGCATTCTCAACATTGAAGGGGAGTTGGCTACCAGCGACCGCTTGATGGTGGTAAAAAACAATTACCATTGGGCTGAAGGCAATTCCAATATCAGTTTTATCGCGAACGGCGACATGGCTGAACTTAGAAAAATCAAGCGGTTCGAAGAAATGTACGGCTTTCGTTTCGCTGATGTAGAACTCAACTTTGTTGATTATCCCGATGCACCCAATCTGGAGGCGAAGATTCTTTTGGACACGCTCTACAGCAACAGCGCCTCGCTGACGGAAGACGAAAACCGCAGGCTGTTTCAAGCCATTGAGGAGGACTATATGGATATCCCGAGCCGACGCGAACGCTACAAGGAAATGCGCAAAAACCCGTGGTTCAATGCCTTGCAGGTGAAGTTTGCCTACGCGCTGACCTGTCACAAGACACAAGGCGGCCAGTGGAACACGGTCTTCATTGATTCATCATTCAACCAAAAGGACGCCTTGGAGGTGGAGGATTTGCGCTGGATCTACACCGCTCTGACCCGAGCGCAGCAGCGGATCTATTTCGTGAATTTCAAGGAGGCGTTCTTTAGCAAATGAAAAAACCGCCCCAAATGAGGCGGTTTTTTCATTTATTCCCAAAGGAATATTACTTGGTGATGACAACGCGTTGCACGCTGTTGTTGCCGTTGTTGTCGTAGATGCTGAAGAAGTAAACACCAGCTTCAACATTCATGTCGATGTTGTTGATCACGCTGTCCAACTTCACGATGCGGACCAACTGACCCGACACATTGTAGATAGCCACAGCGCTCAGGTTCTCGCCTTCGAGGGTGATGCTCGTAGTGGCAGGGTTGGGATAGATGTTGGCCATTTGTTGGACATTGTTTTCTTGGACTGAAGTGTAGTCAACCTTCATGCGGATCGGGATGCGATACTCTTCGTTTTCAGGATCGTTGGTCTTGAAGATAACTTGAGCTTCCAGATTGGTCTGGTCGTTCATGCCGATGGAGTTGAAGTTGACGGAAACAACATCACTTTCGCCGATGGCGATGGAGCCTTCGGGCTTGCTCAAGGTAGCCCATGTTGCAGAAACAGGAGTACCCGTGATGTTGGCGCGGAGATGGAGGCAACCATAGTCGCTGCTCAAATTGTCGGGTCCGAGTGAATTGAAGGCACCGCCGCCGTTGGTACGATAGAAGCCGCTATTGGGCAGGTATGACATACCATCAAAAGCCATAGCATAACCATCCACAGCTTGAGTATATTCAACGGTCACCCAAACATTGAAACCAGTCAAGTCGACAGGAGTGTCGAAAGTGGCGACGGTCCAATCCTCTTGGTTGATTTGGGCGTATGGAACAACTTTCTCGGCAAGGACTTCGCCAGGTTGGCCATTCATGCCTTGACCATAGACACGGAAGGTGAGGTTGGTGCCAGCTTCGATACCAAAACCGGAAGAGGTAGGAACGATGTAATACTGGGCACTGACAATTCTACAACCCATAGCAGCACCTGCGTAAGACATGCCTGGGAACATGGTGGCAATTTCAACCAAGGTAGGTTCTTCCCAGCTGAAACCGACAAACGAAGATTCATCGTTGGGTTCGGCGTCATAGTTGATTTGAGAGTTGTTGGAACCACCTTCACCCATGCCAAAGTCAATCCAAGCAGTCCAGTCGCCGATGGAAGTACCATTGGCGTTACTGATTTCGATGTCGACAGAAGTGGCATCGTCTTCCTCGAGTTCAACAAAGATTTGGTCGGTGTTGAATTCCAACGAAGCGGCAGTCTCTTGACCGATTCTGGTGTATCTGAAGTTGTCAAGATAGTAGCAACCGAGTGTTGAATGAGGTGCATAGAAGTCCATGGCATCCATCTTACGGCCCACCACGTTCTCACCGAAGCTGTCCAAACTCCACTGCCAGCTTACGATTGAAGTCTCTGTAGGATGTGTTGTCTCGGAACGATAGAAGAGTTCTGCAACGTCAAGGTCGCAGTCAACGTGAATTCTGAAGAACATCCACTCGTTCACGACTGCCGGGATGTCACCATTGCTATTGGCACCAGCGTGGACGGTACCATGGCCAACAGAATAGGTAGTTGAACTTGTGCTTCCATCGTTTGTTGCATTCAGGTAAGCCTGCATGGCCCATGTGGAACCGCCGCCATTGAACTCGTGAAGGATGTTGAAGTAACCATACTTGCCTTCGTCGCAGAAAATGGCGAACTCAAGGTCGTAGGCACCAGATTCCTGACCACCGAGAAGGAGGACGTTGTCGTTGGAGCCAGAAATGTAGCCGCACTGGGTGCCGCCAGCTTCAGCGATAATGCCGTCTTCGTTGCTGCCTGGGTTGTTGGTCCATGTGGTCCACCAATCGATTCCCATATCAATAGCGCTTTGGGCAATCTTGCCACCAAGAGGATAGGCTTCAAAATCGTCGTCAATCAGCACTTGGTCGTCAGCACCGCTGACGATACCAATGTTGTCAATGAAGAATTCAGAAGTGGCTGCATTCTCAGGAGGATAGAAGTCCATGGCATCAAGGGTACGGCCAACGGTGTTCTCACCGAAGCTGTCCAAGCTCCATTGCCATGAGCACATTTCCTGCTCGGGTTGGCCAGCGATGTTCCAGTAAAGAGTGGCCAAGTCTTGGTCCATGTCGATGTGCACTCTGTACTGCATCCATTGATCATAGACGCAAGGGATTTCAACAGTGCCATTGCTACCAGCGTGAACAGTGCCCAAACCTTCACCAAAAGCCGTAGTGTTCTGACCATCATTGGTGCAGCAGAGATAAACCTGCATAGCCCAAGTGGAACCACCACCAGCAAAGTGGTGCAACACATTGAAGTAACCGTTCTTGCCATTCGGAACGAAAGCGTCAAAAACGAGGTCAAAGACGCCCGTTTCAATGCCGCCAAGTTTCAGGACTTGGTCGTTGCCATAGGTGAAGTGAGCGGCCATTGTGCCGTCAGCCTCAGCGAAGACACCGTCTTCGGCACCACCAGGTTGGTTGCTCCAAGTGGTCCAAGGATTACCTAAGGTTTGCGCTATCTTAGCGCCAGCGGGGCAGTCGTTGAAATCAAAGTACAGCGACTGTGCGAAAGCATTGCCAAATACGAAGGCAATCATCGCAATGAGTAAAGATACTTTTTTCATTTTGTTAAAGTTTTAGTTAGTATTAGGTTAATTGTGTTAAGTTTACAAAGGCATAAAATGCGCTGCAAATATAACCAAAAAATAAAAGGTGCAAGAGGAAAGAACGTTTTTTTTCAAAAAAGTTGACGGTTGTTCAATAGTGTGAGGATGGGGCCAAAGCCTCAATATGCCTTTACTTTGCTGTAGTTCAGCGACAGCTCGAAATGCTGTGTCTCGATGCCGTCGCCAGTGAGTTCGATATAGAGCTTGGCGTTTTCCTTGATGAAGCTTCGGAAGGGCAATATCTCCGTGCGGCGGATGCCTTCGGGAAGGTCGTCGAGGTCGAAAAGCTCCTCGGTAATCACCCTTGCGTTGTTGAGCGTTCCTTCGTAAATCCAAATGTGGAGTTGAAGCCCTGTCGCCCTGCCTGGACCCAAGTTGTGCAATTCGACGCGAAAGGTGCAGTCGGCTTTCTCGTACACGGGTGTCGCCTCCGATTCGAACTGCATCTCCTTTATTAATAGGGTAGGCGTAGCTTCGCAGGGATAGACTTCCACCTCCGTGAAGGCGTAGTCGGGCGGCACTTGCCCGATTTGCCAGCCTTCCATCGTGGTCTCGATGTAGTAATACTTCCTATTCCGAAACTGGATGTAGCGTTCCGCCTTCACGCCATCGCAGTGCACCGCCAAAGCCAGATGCTCAGGCAACGAAAGCAGGATGAAATCGATGTCCATCTCGTGCAAAATGGCTGCAAGCAGAGCCACCTTGTCCTCGCAGTCGCCGCTGCCGTCCACCAGCGTCTCGATGGGATAGCGCACGTACTCCTCTTCGCCTTTTGAGTCGTTGTCGTAGGCGTAAGGAAACGACTGCACGAAGATCATGGCGAGATTCACTTTGTCGAAGTCCGTGAAGGCCCGTTCGGAAAAGCGGTCAGCCAGTTCGCGGATGAAAGGTCGGTCGTAGTCGGAGAGGATGAAGCTGTAGAAATTGACAGGTGTTTCGGCGTCCTCAATCTTGTAATGGTAGGCCAAATGCTCGCGTTCGTTTTGGTAATAGTCATATAGTTCCTCGCTGATTTCCAGTTCAATGGAATAGTTTTTCCCCTTGCAGTCCCAAGAATGCCGCACGGTGAACCAATTGTCGGTTTGCGCCAAGGCCGACACGGTGAGGAGCAATAATACTAAGAGGTGAACATACTTGTGCATGAGGATCCCGTTTTCCCCAATGAAACGCAAGAATCGTGCTAAAATTGTACATTAGTTTATAAGACTGTCACACCGTGGCAGACGCATTTTATGGCATGTGCGGTTGCCGTAATACGACAGCCCTACAACCTTATTTCCCCCAATAATGGAAATCTTTCACTTCCTTTAGCAGTTCTCTGACGGCGGCTTCCAACTGTTCATCTTCGCCTTTCGCCATCTTCTCAGGTGTGTTACGCACTTTGACATCAGGCTCCAACTGGGTGTTTTCCAACCAATTGCCTTGTTCGGTGCGATAGCCGACCACGGGCAGACCAAAATATAGTGATGGGTCTTGCAGGGTTTCCCAAGTCACGCTCGACATGGTGCCAGGTACGGGCATTCCGACGAGGCGGCCCATCTTTTTGTACTTGTAGACCCACGGTGTGCCGTGCGCGTTGCTGTAGTTGGCCTCGCCGATAATCATCACCGAGGGCTTGTTGTAGCGTCGCGAAGGCATCACACAGGCCACGCTGTCGTTGATGACCTGTTCGAGGTATTTCTCACCACTGAAGAGGATTTCGATGTCCTCGTGCAGGCGACCGCCGCCGTTGAAGCGCGTGTCGATGACGATGCCGTCGCAACGGTTGTATTTGCCGAGGATTTGCGAATACACATCGCGGTAGCTCGCGTCGCCCATGCTGCGGATGTGGACGTAGCCCAAACGCCCGTTCGACAACTTTTTCACGGTCTCTTCGTTGTGCTTCACCCACCGGTCGTAAAGCAGTTCGTTCATCGCGCCGTGGCTGATGGGCTTCACGGTCTCTTCCCATGTCTTTCCGCCGTCGGAAAGGGTCACGAGGACGGTCTTGCCACTCTTGTTGTTCAGCAGGGGATAATAGTCCATGCCTTTCGTAATCTCCACACCGTCAATCTTTTGGATGATGCAACCCTCTTTTACCTTTGAGTTTTTCTTGTCGAAGGGGCCGCCTTCCACCACCTCGTCGATTTTCAGGCCATCGCCCTTGTAGTCGAGGTCTAAAAGAACGCCAAACTCTGCCGTGGCATCGCCCTTGCTTGAAGGACGGTAGCCCGAACCTGTATGCGACACGTTCAATTCACCCAAAATCTCACTCAGCATCTCAGAAAAGTCGTAATTGTTGTTGATGTGCGCCAAAAACGGGCGATAAGCCTCCTTCATCATCTCAAGGTCAACGCCGTGATGGTCTTTCATGAAGAAACGCTTCTCGGTTTGCAGGAACACATGGTTGAACATGTACTCACGCTCGGCGGCGAGGTCGAGTTCCATGGTGGCATCGTATTTGATTGACGTCGATTTGCCGCCTTTGTCCACCTTTTGCAGGTTGCCGCCCGAAAGCAGGAAAATGTTGTCGTCCTTCATGGCCAAACGCGCACCGCCTTGTCCCATCTTCTTCAAAATCTTCATTGACTTTTCGCGTACGTCGAGTTCCCAAAGGTCGTAGCCCTTCTCGAACGAGGTCATGAAGTAAAACTTCTCGCCATCGTTGGAAAGAGCCATGCCGCTCAGGTTGGACGACATGGGTGTCAGACGGATGACGCGGTCTTGCAAATGCTCTAAGTCCACCTCTATCTTCTTGTCTTCTTTAGGTTTATCCTCTTTCTCGTCCTTTTTTTCGTCTTTCTTGCCTTTTTTCTTGTCGCTCTTTTCGTCCTTCTTCGGCTCGTCTTTTTTGGCGTCCTTGCTGCTCTTTTCAGCCTCTTTCAGCAGGGCATATTCTTCTTTGCTGAGGCGGAACTTGTCGTATGCTTCTTGGTTCAAGAAAGCGATGAAGGCATCCCTTTGGCTACCCCATGAGGCATGGGAACGCATACCGTATCTATCTGAATTGTAGATAATTGCATTGCCATCCAAAACCCATTGCGGGTCGTCGTCAAAATAGGCACTCTCGGTGATGTTGTACATTTTCTTGTCGCCGCTGGCCGACACGATAGCGACATCGGAATAGGGGTCGCGCATGTGGGTTATCAAGGTCACGGCAAACCATTTGCCGTCCGGCGACCATTCATAGTCTATGCTACCGTAATGCTGTGTGCCATCGGTAATCTGGCGTACTTCCTTGGAGTCTATATTGTAGACTTTCAAGATATTGCGATTCTCGATAAAGGCGATTTCCTTGCCATCAGGCGAATAGTCGGGATTGCTACGCTCGATGCCGTCGTTGTCGAACAGCGGCTTCTCGTCGATTAGGGTGGCGTAGGCGAAGTTGTAGTCTTCCTTGCGCACGATGGTGGCTTGGTAGAGGTTCCAATAGCCATCACGCTCCGAGGCATAGACCAGCGTGCGGCCATCCTTCGAGAAGGAAGGGCTGCGCTCAGCCTGCGGCGTGTGCGTGATTTGCTTGGTGGTAGCGTATTCGTCCACGCCCGTCACGAAAACCTCACCGCGCGAAACGAAGGCAATCAGTTTGCCGTCATTGCTCAAGTTGAAGCTGCCCGCACCCTTGAAGTCTTGCTTTACCAACTGTTCCGATTCTTGGTCGTTGACAATTTCGATGTTTACCTTTTGTGGCTCATTGCCAATGCGTTGTGTGTAGATTTCGCCCATGTATCCGTAGCACAAAAGGCCGTTGTTGGCCACACTCAAGAAGCGCACGGGGTGCGTCTTGAAGTCCGTCACTTTGACCGCGTTTTCGAGGTTGTTGGCGGGTGCCTTGTAAACATTGAAACTACCACCATTGCGTTCGCTCAAAAACACAACATCTTGATAATTATTCAGATAACGCGGGTCACGGTCTTCTCCGACATTGGTTGTGAGGATGATATGCGTCTTTTTCTTGGCATTGTAGTACACCACATCGCGCGCCACGGACGAGGTGTGATGTTTGCGCCAAATGTTCTCGCTGCCCTTGCGGTCGTAATAAAGGAACGACTTGCCGTCCTTGTCGAACGACATGCTGCACACGGGCACGGCCACCACTTGTTCAGGTCGACCACCATTGACGCTCACCTTATATAATTCTGTAATCCAACCAGCGGCAAACTGCACATTCTCAGCTCCTTTCATCACTTGGGCGGAGAAATAGATTTCTTTGCCGTCAGGGGAGAAAGCCAATGGCATTTCAGTAACTGAATTGGTCGTAATGCGACGAGCCACGCCGCCCTCGGCAGCCACGACATAAATGTCAAAGTTGCCATTGCGGTCGGAGGCGAAGGCGATTTGTTTGCCGTCCGGCGACCAAACGGGCGAGGTCTCGTAAGAGCTGTTCGTGTTGATTTGCAAGGCTTTACCGCCGTTGGCGTTCACCACATACACGTCGCCTTTATAGCAAAAGGCAATTTTGTCGCCTTGAGGCGAAATCACGTTGTCGCGCATCCATAGGGGCTGGGCGGAGAGTTTTAGGGTCGCTGTGAGGAGGGCGATGATGAGTATTTTTTTCATAATAAATTGATTTACAATTAATAATAAATCACAATTTGTTTATTTCCTCGAGGGAAAGTCCCGTGATTTCAGCGATGTCAGCAACAGCAAAGCCTTTCGCTTTCATTTTGCGTGCTGTCTGTATTGCATTGTTATATAAGGTATTGTCCATTTCAGAAAATGTGTTTTCAACATTTTTCCACGCATTCCAATCTATTTCAGCGAGATATTGCTCGATTTGCATACGCAAAGGTTTGATGTCATTGTAGGCCGTATCCCACAAGTCGGCATCACTCACTTGTGCGTAACCGTGAACCAACACATTGCGCATTTTGACGATTTGTCGCCAAGGCAATTCTGTATGCTGTTCTTTGAAGTCTTTAGTTAACATGTTGGCAGCTTCTCCAATAACTTCTATATTCTTCATTACAGAATAATAGATTCGGATGTCACGAACAAACTCATCGAATATAACCCCATCTAGAATCTGTTCAACGTTCAACGCATATTGTCTGATATCCTCTAACCGGCCTTTGTCTCTGCTATGCTCTCTCATAAATAAGTTGTTTTTCTCTGTTCACACTCTCTATGGCCCACGGACGAAGTGTCCCGTTTTCAACAAGGTCGACCTCGCGACCCAACAAATCTTCGAGGTCAAGCTGCATCCCAGCAATTTTCAGTAATCCGATGGATTGGCTCCGGTCATATTGAACGAGTATGTCCAAATCGCTCCAAGGCTTTTCTTCACCTCTCGCAAAAGAGCCGAAAAGCCAAGCCTTGAGGACAGGTTGCGTTTTGAAATAGTTGGCAATGATTTGAACCATTGTTTGTGTTTGTGTGCTCATCTCTAATGTGTTTTGTGCTGCAAATATACTACTTTTTCAGACCACTTCAAGACCAAACACCATTTCCCCTTCCAAAAACAGTTCCAAAACATCCCCCACATGCACCTCACCAACTCCTTGCGGTGTGCCCGTAAAAACAAAGTCGCCTTCTTGAAGTGTGACAAAACGTGAAACATGGGAAATGATGCGGTCGAAGCTGAAAATCATGTCGCGGCTGTGGCCTTGTTGCTTCCATTCGCCGTTGAGCTTCATGCCGAAAGAGATGTCTTCGGGATGTTTCAATGCGCTGATTTTCTTAAACTTACCGATGGGTGCGGAATAGTCGAAAGCCTTGGCGATTTCCCAAGGATGTCCTTTGGCCTTGCATTGGCTTTGCAGGTCGCGGGCAGTGAAATCGATGCCGACGGTGAGGGCATCATAATAATAAGATGCGTCCTTCTCGGCAATGTTTCTCCCTGATTTGCAGATATGTAACACCAATTCTGTCTCGTAGTGGACTTCCTTGCTGAAGTCGGGATAAGGGAACGGTTCGCCTGCTGGCAACAACGCCGTTTCTGGCTTCATGAAAAACATCGGCTCGCTTGGCAGGTCGTTGTCGAGTTCCTTGATGTGCGCCAGATAGTTTCGCCCTATGCAGATAATCTTCATGGTTTTCAGTGTTTTACCTTCTTTCCACCCATGCGCAGGCGGATGGCCGTCACCACCTTTTTCGTGTAGCGAGGGAAGTCGTTTTTCATGATCCAGTCGTAATAAGCAGGTTCCTTGCGGAAGATGTCTTCCACACGCTGGCCTTTGTACTTGCCGAACATGAAGACCTCTTTGCCTTCCTCGTCGAAGATGATTTGTCCAGAGAGGTCGGCGTTCTTGTGGTGTGCCGAAAACTCGGCCAATTGTTCCATATTATTGGTAGGTCCTTGTGACCGGTTGCCCCTTGCATCTTCATAATCAACGCCTTGGTAATGGTCGAGCATGGCACGAAGTACATCGTAGGTGGCACGAGTATCGGTCATGGCACCGTGTGCACCCTCCAGTTCGGCGTGACAGAAATAACGATAGGCGCCTTTCAGCGTGCGTGGCTCCATCTTCATGTAGATGTTCATCACATCGATGAAATGGCGGTCCTTGAGGTTGAAGTCGTAGTCAACGCGGAGAAACTCTTCCATCAAAACGGGCAGATCGAACTTCAGGATGTTGTAGCCTGCGAGGTCTGCGTTGCCGATGAATAGGGCGATTTCCTTGGCCTTTTCGCGGAAAGTGGGCTTGTCGGCCACCATCTCGTAAGTGTAGCCGTGCACCGAAGTGGATTCCTCCGAAATCGGCATTTCGGGGTTGAGCAGCCAAACACGCTGTTCTTCCTCGCCGTTCACATTAAGTTTCAGCACGCTCATCTCCACAATGCGGTCGTGTGAAGTGTTGAGGCCAGTCGTTTCAAGGTCGAAAAAGGCGATGGGGCGTTTCAGGTTCAGTTCCATACTGTTTGTGATTTTTGAATGCAAAAATAACACATAATTCGCTCGGCAATCCAAAAATTTCCTACTTTTGCCCCACTTTTTCAACCAACAAAGAACAAGAATTAGACATCAAATTATTGAAAGACATGATGGAAGACAAAGAAATGAAGGAAAAGGACGGTCTGTTCTCGAAGGCCGTCAAAGCAGGAAAGAGGACGTATTTTTTCGATGTGAAAGCCACGAAAAATGACGAAAAGTACATCACCATAACCGAAAGCAAGCGTCGTTTCGATGACCAGTTGAACCAATTCTTCTATGAGAAGCACAAGATTTTCCTCTACAAGGAAGACTTTGAGAAGGTATCCAAGGGTTTGAACGATGCCATCAATTTCGTGGAGACGGGCGAATATCCCGCCGACTACTATGACGAGCCGGAGCCGACACCACGCCGTTACGACAATGTGGATGCCGAGAAACCCCATAGCGCGATTGACAGCGCCATCGACAAGTGGTTTGACAGCCTCGACAAGTAAATAGTTGTAGTTAATCATTATAAGAAAGGTCACGCTTAGTCGTGGCCTTTTTTGTTGTATGGTAGAATTTATCAACAAAACGTCAAAGTGTTGATAACTTTCCCCTTCAGACGGCAATATTTCAAGGCATTTGGCGTAATTTTGTAGCGTAAAACAGATTGAAATGGGCAAGATCATAGCGATTGCAAATCAGAAAGGTGGCGTGGGCAAGACCACCACTGCCATCAACCTTTCGGCCAGCTTGGCCGTGTTGGAGCACAAAACGCTCCTTATCGACGCCGACCCGCAGGCTAACGCTACTTCGGGTGTGGGCATCGACCCTAAAACCGTGGAAACCAGCATCTATGAGTGTATCATCGACGAGGTGGACCCGAAGACCGTCATCGTGGAGACGGAGACGCCGAACCTTTTCCTGCTACCGGCGCACATCGACCTCGTTGGCGCTGAAATCGAGATGATTAATCTGCCTGAGCGTGAACAGATGATGCGGAAGGCTCTTGCGCCTTTCAAGGATGAATACGACTTCATCATCATCGACTGCTCACCGTCATTGGGGCTGGTCACCGTCAACTCACTCACCGCCGCTGATTCGGTCATCATCCCCGTGCAATGTGAGTATTTTGCCCTTGAAGGTCTTGGCAAATTGTTGAATACCATCAAGATAGTCCAAACCCGACTCAATCCTGACTTGGACATCGAAGGCATTCTGCTTACCATGTTCGACACGCGTCTGCGCCTCTCGAAACAGGTGGTGGAAGAGGTGAAAATGCACTTCCAGGATATGGTGTTCAACACCATCATCAACCGCAACACGCGTCTGAGCGAGGCCCCGAGTTTCGGCAAGACCATCATCATGCACGACGCGGGCAGCACAGGGGCCATCAACTACCTCAACCTCGCCCGCGAGATTCTTGAAAAGAACCACATCACAACCCAAAACGCCTGACCATGCCTGACAAGAACAAGAGAGCCTTGGGCCGCGGCCTCGACGCCATACTGCAAAGCCCCGAAACCGACATCACCAGCAAGGACATCAGCGGCAATTACGTGGCTGGTGCCATCGCTGAAATCGATGTCAATCTCATCGAGACCAACCCCTTCCAACCCAGAACCGAGTTTGACGAGACGGCCTTGCGTGAATTGGCTCAGTCTATCAGAGAACAAGGTGTGATTCAGCCTGTTACGGTCAGGAAATTGGGCTACAACAAATACCAACTTATCTCTGGTGAACGCCGTTTGAGGGCCTCCAAGATGGCCGGACTCAAGACGATACCTGTCTTCATCCGCGTGGCCAACGACGAGCAAATGCTTGAACTCGCCCTCATCGAGAACATCCATCGTGAAAACCTTAATGCCATCGAAGTGGCCATTTCCTACCAGCGTCTCATCGACGAGTGTGGCATGACCCAGGAGGAAGTGAGCGATAAGGTCGGCAAGAGCCGCAGTGCCGTGGCCAACTTCTTGAGATTGTTGAAGTTGCCTGCCGAGGTGCAAATTGCTATCCGCGACGGCCATATTAGCATGGGTCACGCCCGCGCCCTCATCAATATCAGCGACAAGGAGGAACAGCTCAAGCTCTTGCAGCAGATCATCATGGAAGAAATGAATGTGCGCCAGACCGAGGAATTGGCCGACAAAGCCAAGAACAGCGGCAGGGAACGCAAGCAGACCAACTTCTTGCCCGAGCATTTCAAGAGCAAAATCAAGACGCTGTCGCAAACACTCAACACTAAGGTGAAGGTGAAACGCAACATCAAGGGCCAAGGCAGCGTCGTCATCGACTTCAAGGACGAGGCTGAGTTCGACCGCATCATGGAACTGTTCAACAACAAGTGACGATGTGGCGCCGCTTCTTGCTTCTCATCGGCTTGGTTGCGCTCATCGGTTTTCAAAAGGCCGAAGCGCAAGTTGTGGTGTTTGACACGGTGGGTAATACCCAAATTACAGCCGATACCGTTGTAAGAAGCTCCAAATCGACAAAAAAGAAAAAGAAATCCCATAGTCCGACAGCAGCCACCATCATGTCGGCATGCCTCCCTGGATTGGGTCAGGTGTACAATGGAAAATGGTGGAAGGTGCCTATCGTCTATGCCGGTTTTGGCGGCCTCGGCTACATGGTCTACAGCAATTACTCCAACTACCGCCTCTATCTGGAAGCTTATGAATACAGCACGGGCGACCTCACCGAAGTGAGTGAACAAGCCGCCCAACTTGCAGTGCATTATTCCAGCAGTCAGCTACAGACTTACAAGGAATCGTATCGACGTGATTTTGAGTTGTTTACCATAATCACCGTGGCTTGGTACGGCCTCAATATCCTAGATGCCTGCGTGGACGGGCACCTCTATACCTACGACATCAGCGACGACCTCAGCTTCAGCGTCGATCCTTATCTGCGACCGTATCAGCCGCAAGAACTGAAGTTGCCGCAATATGCCCAAGTCGGATTGTCTTTTCAACTGAATTTTTAATTTTCCACAAAACCTACAAAACAATGCAAAACAATCTTTTAAACAAGGTGCTGCGGCTGGCACAACCGTGCAGCCGCCGGGAAACTGCCGGTTGGCAGGTTTCCCAAAAACCGAAAAGAGGTTTTGTGAGTTTTGAAGGTTTTGTGACAAAAAAACAGCCATGAAAATTGCTTTAATCGGATACGGAAAAATGGGCCACGAGGTGGAGAAAGCCGCCCTCGCCCGCCAGCATGAAGTCGTTGTCACCATCGACAACGCGCAAGAATGGGAAGAACGCCTCGACTTGCTGAAACAAGCCAACGTCGCCATCGAGTTCAGCCAGCCCGACCAAGTGGTGGCCAACATCAACCGCTGCTTCGACTTGCACATCCCGATTGTCGTCGGTACCACGGCGTGGCAAGACCATTTCGAGGAGGTCAAGTCTCGTTGTTTGGCTGAAGGACAGAGCCTCTTCACTGCGCCCAACTTCAGCATCGGGATGAACATCATGTTTTTGCTCAACAAGCAGTTGGCACGTCTTGCCGAGCGGTACGGTTACCAGCTGTCACTTTCGGAAACGCACCATATCCACAAGCTTGACAAGCCGAGCGGAACCGCCGTGAAGCTGGCCAACGACATTATGGCCGTCAACAGCGATTACGACCGCTGGAGTATCGACGCGCCCACCGACCGCACCTTATTTATCAATGTGAAGCGTGAGGGTGAGGTGTTTGGCATCCATAGCGTGAGTGCCGAGTCGTCAGCCGACAAAATCACAATCACCCATGAGGCTTTCAGCCGGCAGGGCTTGGCCCAAGGTGCCCTCGCTGCCGCCGAATTTCTTGTCGGGAAACACGGTTGTTTTACAATGGCGGATTTGATGGCGGAATGATTATAAAAACAGGCAGAGGTTGACACCCCTGCCTGTTTTTTATCGTCTCTCTACAGAACTTATTTCACCAAGATTTTCTGGACTTTTACGTCGTTGCCGCTGATGAGGCGGAGGACATACAGTCCGGGTGCCATTCCGTTTGTAGAGATGGAGTGTACGTCGTCTCTACTGATGATGATGCGCCCCATCATGTCGACAACCTGCAACGTGGCGTTGTCGTTGTTGGCAGTGACCCATTCGCTGCCGTTGTAGTAGGCGAAGGTCTCCGCAGCCTCTGTGCCTGAAGAAGCACTGTCGGCGAACAACAATCTGAACCGCGAGGCGTAGTCTTTCGTCCTGGCGGTGAAGCGGTATTCGGGCGTTTGCAACAGGTCGATGTCGGCGCCCGTGAGGTTATCGATGAGGTGGAGGTAATCCAAGCTCGTATTGTTGAGACTGACGCTGAGGGTGTGGATGCCGTTGGTGCGTGCTTCGTAGTTCAACGGCATTTCAGTGGCCTCGTTGCGGACGAGCATCACGTAGGGCTTGCCTTCATGCTTCAGCGAGAGGCTTGAGCGCTTTCCGTTCAGGCTGAACAGGGGCATGCTGATGCCTTCGTTTTGCTTCACGTAGACTTTGTCGCCATCGATGTCGATGCAAAGGAATTGTCCTTCTTCCTGTTGGCTGTCTCGGCGGCTGTCACTGTTCAAGATGACGGACTGATTTGTAGCGTTGGCCTTGACAAAGAATCCTCTTCCCGCAGGAACGGTGCTCCCTGTTTCGTATGTCAAGGTGGAGCCGTTTTCAACCCAATAGTATCCGTCAGCGACGTTGTCGCTCTTCGTGAAGTTGATGGCGTGTGCTGTGGGGTTGCCTAAGAGATTGTAACCGCGTAGATCTTCGTTGTCGTTGGCGTAGCTGAGTTGGATGGTCGGGGAGTAGTCGCCGTTGTTCAGGGTGCCATTCATGCGAAGCGTGAGAGCGGGATTGTGGGCATAGAGGTAACCATAGCCTGGGTTGATGACGAAATTGTCCAGGTCTGCTTTGTAGTTTTGCCATTCAAGCTCAGCGTCCTCGTCGTAAGTATAGAGGTCAAAATCGTCGGTTGCGGTCAGGCAAGTCAGGTCGGCATTGGTGAACGGGGTGGCAAGGGTGTACCAGCCAGATTCGCCGGAATACCCCGTGATGCTTTTTTTCACCAAGGCATTGACGCCATCAGTATGGTGGACGAATTGTGCGCCTTCCTCAATGACAAGGTGGCTGGCTTCAGTACAGGTCGCTGTTCCCGTGACGGTGAGTGTGGCACCATTGTAGACCGTATGCTTGTCGAAGGGGAAGAGATGGGCGATGGTTTCGCTTTCGGTGTGGTCGTATTCCTCGCTGCGGATGTATAATTCCACTTTTGCCAAATCACTTGTACTGCCATAACAACTGAAAATGGGAGAATTGTTGTTAGGATTATAACGGAGGTTGTTTCTGGTGTTGCTTCCTTGGGCGACAATTGTGGCAGTGCCATTGGAAGCAATTGATACGCTCCATTCTCCGTTGGCATCGTTGGTGGCTTGGGTTTTCAGGTAGTTGTTGGAACTGCTGGCTGCGTATAGGTAGCCGCCGTTGTTGCCCCAATTCGCGTCAAAGAACGTCCAGGCACCCGTGGAGCCGCCCAAGGTCAGTTCGCAGACGTCGTTTCCAATGCTTGAAATCGTGTTGCTGCTGATAGTGACTTCAGCGGCTGCACGATTGTTGTTGTTTTGGGTTGTGCCCAAGGCCTTGCCGTTGGCGGTGTTGACAATCAGATAGGTTCTGCCGGCCACCAGTTGGTTGGTGGAAGTGACCAAATGGTATTCTTGCTCAAAAGGTTGTCCCACATAGACGAATGTCGCGCTGACTGTGACGTCAGAGGCGGGCATCTCAAACTGGTTTTCTGTTACGGTGATGGGATTGTCGGAGGCATCCATAACCGTCCAATGGTCAAATTCGTAGGTGGCGGCAGGCGTGGCCGTCAGGGTGATGACGTCGCCTTCCACAGCTTGGTCCTGGCTGGCAGTAATGGTGCCATTCTCGACGGTCGCCAGCGTAATAGTGAAGAGTTGTTTCCATTGGGCATAGAGGGTGAGGTCGTTCAGCAAGGTGACCGTAGCGCCGTCAAAATAGGTGATGCCTGTGCCGTCGGCAGCGGTGTTCCAACTGTCGAAGGCATAGTTTTCACGAGTGAAGGTGTTGGCCTGCAATGCCGTAGGCTCAAACTCGTTCACGGTTTGCGTTTGCGTTGAATTGCTGCCCGCATTGGAGTTGAACTGGATGGTGTGAGTGGGCGTAACGATGTTGCCTGTCTTTTTATAAAGTTGGACGGGCTGCTGTTGGGAATAGGTGCTAGATTTGAAATAACGGAAACGTTTTTGGTCGTTTGCATTATTGAATCTCATCACGGAGGTGTTGGAAGTGATGATGACGCTGTTGGATTCATAGGAAAGGGTGTTCAGGGAGGCAGAGGTTCCAAAATTGATTGTGTTGGAGCTGCTAGACCCAGAAATGTATTTTCCATTGTTTGTTCCACCGTTTACTTTGATGGAATAGCCACTAGTCATCGGAGCGATGGTAATTGAAACCATGTTGCCATTCGCAATGGTGTTGTCGGTAATGGTTTGTTCTGAATAACAATTGGCTCCGTCCACTCCTGTCCAAACATAAGCCGAGGTCTCATCGTTCTCATACACCAAGAGATACTCGCCGCTCCAATTCGTAGGTGCATCCGTGACCTTTACGTAGGAATAACTCGAAGGTTGTGCGAACGAGGCCGACACCGTAACGTCGAAAGCGGGCATGGTAAAGGTGTTGCTTGAGCCGGAATAGACGATGGTGTTGATGTCGCCAGTCTTGTAAACGTAATAGGAATACAGGTTGTAGCCATTCGCTGGGGTGTTGCTGAGGGTGATGGTGGTTCCCGATTGGGCACTGCTGAGGCTGGCGCTGATGCTGCCGTGCGAAAGGCCTGTGGCGCAGGTGATATTATATAAGGTGGTATTCTGAACGAATGTTGCGCTGACCGTGACGTTGAAGGAGGGCATGGTAAAGGTGCCATTGCTGCTCACCGGAACGGTAGTGCTCGTGTCTCCAGTTTTATAAACGTTCCAACTGCCGAGCATATAGCCTTGTGCAGGTGTGGCGGTGAGGCTCACCATAGTACCTTCCACGGCGCTTGTCGGTGCCGAAATGCTACCATTTTGGACACTGGCACAGGTGATGTTGTAGGTGACGCCTGTCCAGCCTTCTTCCCAGATGATATGGGCGTATTCCGGATGGTCGATGAAGGGGTTACGGTTGCCTTGTATGCCATACACGGCATTGTTGCGGTCGATTTCCTTTTGGCTGACGGGATCGTTGTCACTCCAGTCCAACAGCATGTCGATGGCCCAAGGCTTGATGACGGACTTGTTGGTCATGCCGCTTGTGCTCCAGTCGGAGTCCTCGCCGTAGTAGCGCACGCTCATGTACATGAGGGCGCGGGCGAAGTCGCCTTTGTACTCGTCGATAGGCTCGAAGACGGTTCCTGAATAGCCCAACGAGGACTTGCAAGTTCCCAATTTCGAGCCGTTCTGTGAAGTCCAGGTGGCCGATTGCACTTCGCCAAAGGGGTAGTTGCTTCTTTTGAAGTTCACGAAGCCGTCGGTGGGGAAGATGTGGTGAAGGTCGGTGGTCGGCGTGTTGGCGTTGCTGAACCAGCTTTGCGGCCAGGAGTGCTCACGGTTGTAGCAGTCGCCTTCCTGCTCGTAGTCGCCGCATTGGTCGTTGCCGTTATAATAATTATAGGTGTAATTGGCTCCGTCGGAATACATGTCCCACACCACGTTGTTGCCTTTGTTGTCGGTGCTCCAGAAGGCGCTCCAAATCTGTTGGTAGGAGATGGTGGTGTGCCCGTCGATGATGTCGTGCAGGGCGATTTTCAGTTCGTCGCCGGTTTTTCCGGTGGCGTTGTTGTAGTAGCCGGACGGGATTTGTGCTTCAAGGCGGCCTGCTGTCACGGCGAGCAGGAGCAGCACGAAGCGGTACAGGTAGTGTCGTGTCATTGTTTGTAGTTTTTATGTTGCCGCAAAGATAGGGAATATTACCCTACGAAGGCCGATTTTTCTGTTTTAGGCGAAAAAAAAGCCGACATTGCTGCCGGCTTGTCGCGATTAGGGACGCAATGCCTGCAAGGGCTTGCGTCTCCGTTAGGAAGATTCAATCTTTACGCTTCTTGCTGAAGGCGTAGGCAGCGCCCAAACCCATGAGCACAGCGATGCCGCTGCCCAAGGGAGTAGTACCTTCTTGGTCAGTGGTTTCCCCAAATGCGGGGAGTGTCGGCATGGTCAGACTGGTATTATCACCTGAAACTCCTTCGTCGGAAGAGGATCCGAAGCCAAGCAAACCGCCTTGTGCGTAGACACCCAATCCCATGACCAGGACGATAGCAGCTGTCAATGCAAATTTCTTCATTTTTTTTGTTGTTAAGTTATTTAGTTATCTAGTTGTTTAATTGTATGTTCGTTGTTTTCTTTTGGCCTCTGGCCGGTTTATCTCACCACGATCTTTTGTGTCTTCACTTCGTTGCCGTTCACTAAGCGCATGACGTAGACACCCGTGCTCATGCCGTTGGCGTTCAGTGTGGCGTTGCCGTTGACGGTCTGGGTGCTGACGATGCGCCCCATCATGTCGACCACTTGCAGCGTGGCTGTGCCGTCGTTGGCGACGACCCATTCGCTGCCGTTGTAGTAGGCGAAGGTCGCTGAGCCTGTCGAAGTGCCGTTCTCATTGTTGGCGGCGAACACCAAGCGGAAGCGGCTGGCATAGTCGCGAGTGGAGGCCTCGAAGGTGTAGCTCGGGGTCTGGAGCAGGTCGATGTCCATACCGGTCATGTTGTCGATGAGGTGGAGGTAGTTCATTTCCACGTTCTCGGGGCTGACGGTGAGGGTATAGGAGCCATTTTCGCTGGCCTTGAAGCTGACGGGCATTTCGCCGTTGGCTTGGGCGCTGACGATGGCGTAGTCCTTACCGTTCTGCGGAATATAAAGTTTGGTGTTGTCCTCATTGAACATGAACTTGGGCAGTGTGAGGCCTCCGTCGAAGCGGACGATGGCGTTGTCGACAACCGAGGCATTGTGTTTCACGTTGAGGTTGACGATGCCTTGCGGCGCATTGCCCGAGCGCGAAGCAGTGAAGGTGGCCGTTGTGATGGCTTGAGAAGTGGTCTCATTGTAGGCATAGACGAATACGCCTTCCATAGCGGCAATTTGTTGATTTTGTCCGCTCTCAGTGCTCGCAACAAATGCCGTTCCTGCCTCATTCATCCTGTAGAAAGGCATGTTGATAGTGGCAGCAGTGCTGAAGGGGTTGCCAATGAGATTGAAACCTGCAAATTCGGCATTCTCAATATAGGTCAATGTGACTACGCCATTTCCGCTGTAAGGTGTACCTGTAAAGGTAAGGGTGGTGCCGTTTTCGTTGCCATTGGCATAGAGATAGCCCTTGCCGCTGACAAGATTGAAAGAATTTGCCTTGTAGTTCTTCCATTCCTTTTCGGCACTTTGATCGAAATAGTAAAGGTCGTAATTCGCAGGGGTGGTAGCGATGAAGCCGTTATCGGTAGATGGCGTGACCGAAGCCACTGGCGAGGCAATCAGATGCCAGCCGCCGTCGGCGGTGGTTGCGCCGTGCTTGGCGATGGTAAGGGTGTACTCAATACCTCTAATTGTGATAGGACCAACACCCACGTTAGAGCCCTTGGTGAAGAGCATTCTCACGTAACGATCGTTAGCAGCAAAAGCATTGGTGGTTTCAAGGGTCAACACATTGTTTTGAGCACCGCTGATGGTCAAAGTCTCAATGTTGGTGAAAGTTTCGCCGTCGGCAGAACCTTGGATAGTGATGGTAGAGGTACTGGCACCGCCAATCATCTTCACGCCAATGGTGACTTTACCTGGCTGACTATCAGTCTTGACCAAGATGTAATCGTTATTATCGTCAAGTTTCATCCTATAAATACCTTGGGTTGCAGTATAATCACCTACGCCATATGTGGAAGTGCCATTTAAAGCATCAAATGCGCTTCTTTCTCCGCCTTCCCATACGAAGGGCAGCACAGCATAGTCAATCACATGTTGAGCTTGGTTGACAGTGACGATGGCATAAACTTCTTCCAAATTATCATCATAGGTATAAACTTTGATGTAAGCCGTGCGGGCTTCCCCGTCGTTGGCATCGATGGTGTAATCGAGGGTATAAGTGTTATTGTTTTCATTAATTTCAGCATTAATCCAATCAGGATCCTCTGCGAGTTCCTCACCATCTGCATCGCAGAAATAGTAATCGAAACTGAATTCATCTGGTAAGTTGTCGTAGGTTATAGCAAGAGTGCCATCAGCACCTCCGAAAGGAGCACTAATCGTGGCAGGGATGACAGTGACGGAAGGCTCAGTGCTGGCCACTTCCTCAATGCTTTCCATCATTACAGAGAAATAGTTGGAACTATTGATACCAGCAAAGTATCCTTTAACGCGAACGGTTTTGTTTTCTAAAGCGTTCATTGCATTTTGCTGAGTTGTGCTAGGATAAGCAATATTGATTTGTCCCTCGCCAACTGACACATAGTAATATCCACTCGATTTCGTAAGAGTCCCTTCAAATTGGAAATAATCGCTCAAATGCAGACCAGAAGAATAAGTCGAAGTGGGAATTTCAGTAATGACAGTAATTGCAGGTGTCCCATTATAATTGGACGATTCTGCTGTTGTTATTGTTGCAGTATTGGGGGAATTGTTTGAGAATTGATAGATGTTGCCGTATGAGGTCATACTTCCTGATACCGTTACCATATCATTAATAGCTACTGAAGGAGCAGTATATCCATTATAGAAATTGATGTATCCTGTTCCATCACCAATAACGCAACCTCTTGCGTTGACTGCAACAACAGTACCTCTAATAGTGTAGTAAGTATTTATTGCATTAATATCAGAAATCAAGTCCACTATATTGGGGTTGCCGGCTTGGGTAACGGTCACTTCCTTGGTGACGGTTTCGTTGGTGTTATAAGTATAAGTAAGGGTTACAGTTTCTGTACGGACAGCAGATGTGGGGTTTGCTGTGCAGGTGAACGGAACCGTTGCACCAACCGTACCGATGGTGAGCCAGCTGTTTTGAGGAACCGAAGCGGTAAGTGTACCAGCAGGATCAGGTTCGTTGTTGATGGTGTAGGCAATGTATCCTTCCTCGTCATTGTAAGCGATGCTCACATTTTCTGCGGTAATGTAGGGGGTAGGAGCAGCTTCAACAACCAGAACTTCATCAAGGAAGAAACGGCTGTTGCTGGAAGAGTTGCCTTCAAACTTGATTTTTGTTGAGGTTGTGATGCCTGTAATATCAATGGTGTAATTTGTCCATGCACCTTTTACCAAAGTTACAGTCGATTCTGATAATGTACCACTTGTAACAGATAATTTCAATGTAGTACTTTCAGAACTGGCATTCCAAGCAGCAGCCTTAAAAGTAAGCGTGGCGTTGCCAGTGTGACTAATGGAAGGAGTTTGAGCTGAGCCGAGCTTAGAACTTGTGCCAAACTTAGCACATTTATTTGCGCCACCTTCATTGGCAAACGTCCAATCCTCATTATCGGGGGTTAAAGTGCTACTCGCAATAGAACCAGACCACTGGTTATCGTTTCCACCAGTTCCATTACAATCGTCAAATGACTCATAGAAGAGGAGGTTATCAATATCCAGCTCCCATTGGGCAGTCATTGTAACATTGCCGTTAACTGTATATGAAGCACCAGCTTGATAAGTGTTGTTGCCATCGCTCCAGCCATTGAAAGCATAATCTGTCTTGGTAGGGGCAGCAGCTAGGGTAATGCTTGTTCCAGCAGTAATGCCAGTCTGATTCTCAGGACAACCGTTAGTACCACCGTTGCAGTCGTAGGTGACGGTGTAAGTGGCGGTGCCACCGCCCGTATAGGTTAGTGCAATTGTTTTAATACGCAGTTGAGTGTTGGTGGTATTGACATTCTGAATTTTCAAAGAAGTTGATACGGAAATATTGGAAATAGTATAAGTACTATTTGAAGCAGTAACACTAGTGCCAGTTCCACCATCCACAAAATATTTCACAGAAGGAGTAGTAGAAGTGGTCATAACTGCACCTGTAATCGTTACACCTGAAGCAGGTGTGATGGTAATAGAGCCGCCATCGCCATTTGATGCATAATAAAGACGTAGTTCAGAGGCGTTTGCGTTGTAAGCAGGACTAGTTCCAGAATTATTTTTTTCTGAAGAAAAAGATAAAACGCCTGCAACTTGGCCACTTACTGCGGTGAAATTAGTGTAAGTGCCAGCATCGCCAGAGGCAGTTCCCCAGCCAATTGTGTGTGTGGTTTGTCCCCACATCCCCATCGGGATGGCGAGGCTTACGAGCAGCGCGAGGGCTGCGGTTAGGATTGTAAATCTCCTTTTCATTCTTTTTGTTGTTTTAATTGTTGTTTGTTATTCAAATTTCATTATTTCAAAACCAATATCCCCACTTGGGCCATGCTTTTTTTGGCCTTCTGTTGGGTTTGCTTTGGCGAAACTGCCACATTCCCAATGGTTTATATCGGTTATGTGGCCATAAAAACGCCTGTCTGTCGTGCCTTTTTTAGGGCATTATTTCAGCCTGCAAAGATAATTAATTATTATAACATAGGTGTGGATTAAAAAGAATTAATCTCAAAAAGTTACCAACACTGTTGATAACTTTTTTATTCACTGATATTTAAGGGTTTATGAAGGATAAGGGAAAACTTGCGGAATTTTCAAGGGTTTCAGGATTTATCTTTCACCTGTTGTGCTTGGGCTTTGGGCTCGCGGCGGGTGTCCCAGAAGTCGGCGATATGGATGGTGTCGTCCGCAATGTAATAAACCATCTTATTCAGGTGGCTCACCACAATACTGTGGTATCCAAGGGGTAAGTCTTCTAACAGAGGCTCAACGGGGCCTAAATAAGGATTGGCTTTTAAAAGATCGTTCACACGTCTCACCTCTTTCTTGAACCGCATTTTCGACCGCAAACCAAACTGTTCTTGTATGAAATCAGCGGTTTTATCCATTCTCTCTCTTGCGTCTGGACTCCATTTTACTTTCATTATATAGCTTTAGCATATTGAAGTTCTTCCTGCTTTTCATACTCATCAAGGTCGGCAAAGACCTCATCATCAGTATAATAGCGCCCCTCAGCGAAATCACGCTCCGATTTGGCTATCCTTTCGTGAAGCTCTTCAATGGTGTAAGGCTTCAGGTCTTCCGCATTGGCTCGTTCAATCAATTGCTCGCCAATCCAACGCTTGTCTTCAGAAGAGAGAAGTCCGTACAGAAATTCAAGAAGGCTTGTCAGTGTTGCTTTGCTCATTGTTTTTGTCCTTTCTCTTGTTTTTTTTGGTTTTAATTTATTGATATTTAATAATTTAAGTAACTATTCTAAATTAATCTTCAATTTGACATGGGAACATTGAACTTGACCGTTAACCGTCATTGCGGGCTTGACCCGCAATCTCCTACGTGGGAAGGTTTCGTCTTCCCGCACTGGAGATGGCAGATCCTTGTCCGCCATGACGGTAAAAGGCATAAGATAGACCTATCCTGTGTAGAATCCCTATATGTAAACTAAATATGCCCATCTACTTATATATTTTTAATCTTCTATTTCAAAACCTACCTTTGTAGGGTGGTTTTTCAGGCTACAAAGATAAACAATTAATTAAGGCGCAAAGGACGAATTTGAAAAAGTTATCCATAGCTGTTGAAAACTTTTTGTTTTCTGAAATTCATGGGTTTATGAAGGATAAGGGAAAACTTGCGGAATTTTGTCGCGGAGCCGTCGTTTTCCCGTCAAAAAGGTCTTCGAAGGGCGGGAAAAACGGCAAGGATTAATTAATATAAGGTGTAGGCCGCTGCCCGAAAAAGAACAAAATCCTTCTCATTTTTCTTGGTCGTATCGAAAAAAAGCGTAATTTTGCCCTGCGAGGAAAAAGGGGGAGTTAATAGTTGATAGTTGATAGTTGATAGTTGATAGTTGATAGTTGATAGTTGGGAGTTGATAGTTGATAGTTGGGAATTTTGAATTTTTAAATCTTTGAATCTTTGAATCTTTAAATAAAAAATATGTTTCACTAAAACCTTAATCATCATGAAAAAACTATTACTAATTATCATCGCGGTGATGGCCTTCACCGGATTGAGCTTGGCCCAAGATGTGTACTATTCGGGGTACTACAACAACGCCATTACTGGGATAAAGGTGGCCGCCGTATACAAAAACAACACAAAACTCTATGAAGCAGCTGGAAGCACAAATAGTGAATCGACTTGCGTATTATTCCGAGGAGACGGTTACAACACAGTGTTTTGGTCTGAATGTTCCTATCATAGTAACGGTTCATATTACTATGCCGACATATGGAAAAACGGTTCAAGATGGCTCAACAGCCCCTCCGACGAATATCGCTATATTACCGATATGTGTTTAGATCGCGGCTACGCAGATGTCTATGCCGTGGGCAGCATGATTACCAGTGGATTGCGTAGAGCCGTGGCTTGGAAAGGCAATGCCAGCGAGTCCTCCTGCAACGCCTCTCCCTACTACACCATGGGCAACAGCAATTACGGCAGCGAGGCTTTAGCTGCCACGTCTTATAACGGACATCTTTTTGTCGTTGGCATCCAGTATCTTTCCGAAATAGGCGATTCCTACAGAGGTGTACTCTGGAAAGACGGTGTCGAGTTTTATAATTTTGGACAGAATTACAAACCTGAAGGCATCGATTATCGTGGTGGTGGTTATATTTACGTTACAGGAACTTATCATAATGGGTCAACTGATTATGTAAAAGTCTTTGATGGTATGTATGATAATGTTCATTCTTGGCAAGAACAAGGTTTAGCCTTTTCTTCAAACAGCAATGCTTTCGGCATGGCCGTTGATGATTATTTGTATTATGAAGTCGGCTATCAGGGAAATCAACTAAAAGTTTGGAAATACTCAATTGACCTCTATTCTCATACAATGAGCGGAAGCAACAATGCCTTGCGCGCTGTGATAGCCAACCCCAAAGGCATCTACTATGCAGGACAACTCAATAACCAAGGCAAGGTTTGGAAAGACGGCAGTGTGCTTTATTCCCCGTCCAATTGCAATTATATCTATGACCTGTTTATGATGGATCCAACATGCTCGCAAACCACTTACAATCTTCCCTTTACAGAGGATTTTCAATATGGAAGCACACATTGGCTATGTTGGGAGCGCGAAACCACAAATGCTCAATATCAATGGTTTAGGACAGATACTTACAACGATTATTATGCTGGTGAGTATTATGCCGAAGCCTTTGCGCATTATAATGATGTTATTTGGCTCAAAAGCCCTAAAATCAACATTCCGGCAGGCAGCGGCACTACCACACTTACTTTTGAGTCAACGACAAGGGCGAGTGATTTTACATTAACTTCTGGCACGCTTAAGGTTTTGGTATCGACAGCGTCACTACCCTTGCCTAACACGTTCACTGATCAGATTTGGGCTCCAACTTCGATAACTGGCAATGGCAACTGGGAGAATGTAACCATCGACCTTTCCGCCTATAATGGACAGTCCATCTATCTTGGTTTCAGAGTAAACAATGCTACTAGTAGTAGCGGCGTTCTTTTTTGGGGAATTGACAATGTAAGTATCACCCAATCTGCCCCCACCCAATACACCATCACTGCCAATGCCAGCCCCACGAATGGCGGCACGGTCACGGGCGGCGGACAATACAACGCCGGTGCTACCTGCACCCTGCAGGCCACGCCTGCCAGCGGCTATGAGTTCCTGTATTGGAAGAAGGGCAACACCCAGGTGAGCACCAACCCCAACTACAGCTTCACCGTCACGGAGAACGATCGGAAGACCGCCGAGTACGGGCAGAGCGCAGCTCCCGATGATCGCCGCATCATCAACGCAAACAACA
>JAEEGK010001337.1_pt1 | contig 61881 bp, 44 predicted proteins | sample 8958771 | NCBI WGS metagenome assembly JAEEGK01 (sample SAMN16246547, study PRJNA631951) | gut metagenome | biome: gut microbiome; feature: rumen; material: SC-attached | host: Bos | place: Iran: Karaj | collected 2018-10 | reverse complement strand
ATTTGGCAAACAGTGTTTGCCAAATCTGTTTCCGACGGTGGCAAGGTTGCCAAATTAGCGCCCAAATTGTTTGTCAAAAGTGTATTTGATGCGAATTCTGCAGCAGTAAATTCCAGAACGGGGCGTGTCGCGCCTGCAAAGGGAGGACGGCGTCAAGCAGAGAGTTGAACTACCCGCCCGGAACGAATGCGCTGTCAGCGGGATTGACTGCTATTACTGAATTGAATATATAAAAACGCGTGACAAAAAACAAGAGGAAGGTTATCTTTACTCCCGTGTCCATATTCACAAAGTACATCCAGAACGAGGAACATTACTCCGAGGTCATCGCGCGGATTGCGAAGGTCCGCGAGACGTTGTGGATCGGTACCACCGACATCAAGGATGTCTACGTGAAGCAGGACGGCGAATCGATGCCCTTGCTCGGGCAACTGGCCGAACTCGTACAGCCCGCCATCGAACAGTTCGACACGCTCTGGATGGGCTCGCACTGCAAAAATTGTGGTCGCCAGGAATTCTGCGGCGACCGGATTAAGTAAATTTCATATATGTATTTGTGTATATTTAAGGAAAATTAAGGAGTACTTTATGCGTAAATTGTTTTTTCTGATGCTGATCATGCTTGTGTTCCAGCTGACGGGCTGCATGGGGTTCTTCTTCCGAATGAACCGGCTGGAACAAAAAACGTTCGCTCCTGAACTTTCGGATGCATATAAGAACAATGTCGGACTCGATACGACTTATGATGTTAGTGCCGGCAGTATGAGCTTGGAACAGATCAAAGAAAAAACGCATCCTGCCGTGCGGAAAATCCTAATGACATTTATTCTACAAGACGAATTTGATTATAGGAAGCATCTGAAGTTTAATTTGGTCAACGGTTATATCATGGACGCCGTCATGAAACGCGATGATGATGAAAACGCGACAGTTTACTTGGCGCATGTGAACTACGGTGGCGAAAAAGATGACGTTCTAAGAAACAAGCTAAAAGCCGTTTATGATGTGTGGCATATTAATGGCCGGGTCACGAGGATAATGCATCGGTTGGATGATCAGATCCTTTATGACATGGATGTCGAGAAAAAATATGAACTGCAATACTACGATAACGGTCAAATGATGGCCGATTACCGTGGTGATTTCCTAAATGATACTGAAGGCGCTGTTCGATATAACGGAATATGGACCATATATTCCGAAAGGGGCAAAAAGGTTGCTGAATGCGAAATTAGCGATGCCCGAGTGAACGAAAGTTCCTGCCAAAAATGGGATGAAAAGGCTGATTTAAGCAAGCTTGATCGCCATCTTTATTAATCTGTACTGCCTATGTCCTCCTCGCAATCCAAAATCCAAGAACTGGAACTGCTCTACAAGATCAGTTCCATTCTGAACCAGACGCTCGATTTTGAGAGCGTCGCGCACCCGATTCTGGAAGTGGTGGAATCGACGATGGGCGTGGAACATGCGACGCTTACGCTGTACAACCGCCACACGGGCGAAATCTCCATTGAAATTGCGGAAGGCTTGAGTAGTCGCCAGGCGCGCAAGGGCCGCTACAAGGTGGGCGAGGGCATCACGGGCCGCGTCGTGGAGACCGGCAAGCCCATCATCATTCCCTCTGTTGCGAAGGACCCGGACTTCCTCGACCGCACTGGCCGCGGCAAGACAGAAGACAAGGCGTTCCTCTGCGTTCCCGTCATCATGGAGCACCAGGTGATTGGCGCATTCAGTGCCGACGTGCAGAACCCGGTGGAAGATGAGCTTCCCGAGAAGTTGCGCCTGCTTGAAATTATCGCGCAGATGCTTGCGGCGGCGGTTAAGCTCCGGCGCGAGGCCCGCGAAGAAAATGAACTCTTGAAGGCCGAGAACGAGCGCTTGACGCTCGAACTCAAGGACCGTTTCCAGCCGGACAACATCATCGGGCGTTCGAGCGAGATGCAGCGCGTGTACGCGCAGATCGACCAAGTTTCCCGCAGTCCGCTCCCCGCACTCATCGTGGGCGAGGTCGGCACGGGCAAGGGCCTCGTGGCCGAAGCCATCCATTACCGTTCCGACCGTAACATGGGCCCGTTCGTCCGCGTCCATTGCGCTTCCATGCCGGAATCGGTTTTGGACCGCGAACTCTTCGGCAGTGTGCGAGGCGCCCTCGTTGGCGTGTTTGCCGAGACTCCCGGCCGCGTAGAACAGGCCGAAGGTGGCACGTTGTTCCTTGATGAAGTGGGCGAGCTTTCGCCGAACCTTCAGGTAAAGCTTTTGCGCCTGTTGCAAAACGGCGAAATTGAACGCATCGGCGCCCGCATCTCGAAGCAGGTGAACGTGCGCGTGATTGCGGCCACCACCAAGAACCTGCAGCAGATGGTGGAAGAAGGAACCTTCCGCGAAGACCTCTACTACCAACTGCATATCTTCCCGATATATGTGCCGCCGCTCAGGAACCGCAAGACAGATATCGTGCTTCTTGCCGACCACTTTGTGGAGCATTACTGCCGCATCGTGGGCAAGAACGTGCGCCGCCTCGCCCGCACGACCATCAACATGCTCATGAGTTACCCGTGGCCCGGAAATGTGCGCGAACTCGAGAACGGAATCGAGCGCGCGGTACTCGTGGCCGACGAAGATGTCATCTACCCGCACCATTTCCCGACCACGCTCCAGACCGCCGAAACCAGCGGGACTCCCGTGAACGGAAACCTGAAACTCATGGTGGAGGCCTACGAGAAGGATATCATTTGTGACGCCCTCAAGAGTTCAAAGGGCAAGGTCGCTGCTGCTGCGCGCAGTCTCTCCACGACTCCGCGCATCCTTACATACAAAATAAACCAACTCGGCATTGACCTCGCTGGCTTCGGGAAATAGCATGTATGCTTTAAAAAAAAGCCTAAATGGCGTTTTTTGGGGGAAATTTGGCAGAAAAGCAACAAAAGTTAACTTTTTTTTAGAAAAAGTGTTTTTTTTGTTCTTTTTTTGATTAGATTAAAATTCAGCTGTTTAATACGCGCTAAAAATCATAAAACAAACGGAGGTTTTTTATGCCGGCAGTACAGTTAAGAACGGACTATGCAGCAGTCAAAACATTTCTGCTCTCCCTTATAACGTTTTCCATCTACTTCCTCATTACGATGATGAATGTCGGTAATGACGTCAATACGGTTGCAACTCCCAAGGATGGAAAGCAGACAATGAACTATATCTTGTTGGTGATTTGCGCCCCGTTCACACTCGGTATTGCGTACTTTGTATGGAACCATCGTCTGTGCAACAGAATCAAGGCTGAATCGGATCGTAGAAATATTCCGTGTGAACTCAGCGCAGGAACCTTCTGGCTCTGGAGCACTATTGGGCTTATAACGGTAGTCGGTCCCTGGATCTATATCCACAAGTTGTTTACGGCCGTGAATAACTTGAATGCCGATTACAATGCTAACGGCTAGATAGAACTTTGCTGAAGAAGGTGATTACATGGCGAAGATTATTCGTATAAAGGGCGATGTCGTTTCCGTGGGATCAGAAAATGGAAGTTTTTTTGATGTCAACCGAAACGAGCTAGATTTTAAACCCGTTGTTGGGCAAAATGTAGATGTCTATACCACGAATAATCAAGTCATTGTTACCAAATCGGCTGTAGATGTGGCTGCTCCGGTGGCGGGATCAGTAGTGTCCTCATCTCCGGTTAGGGTACAGGTTGTAAATCAATATGTATCTGGCCATGTTGTAAATCAGGCGGCTTTTGCGATTTTGGCAATTTTTTTGGGATCCTTTGGTATTCACAGGTTCTATGCTGGAAAAGTAGTCTCAGGAATATTCTATTTGCTCTTCTGCTGGACTTTTATCCCAGGGATAATCGCTTTTGTGGAAGGCATCATTTGCCTGACGAAAACCGCAGATGCCAATGGAAATGTAGTCGTTTAAGCGCCTTAGAACGTGTTCTTATCAAAAAGGCCCCATGGTTGGGGTCTTTTTTTTCGCAGATGGTCTATGCCTAGAACTGTTCCATGAATTCACGGGCCTTTTGGGGAACCCAGGTGTTTTCCCAGTTGCCGTCATCGGAGGCGGTCCACTGGTGGCCTCCATTCCAGGTACAGACTTGGACAGGGAAGCGCGGGTCAACCTTCTGGAAACTGTAGCAGACGTGCGTGTCGCCCATGTCTGCCGTATAGCGCTCCATGATTTCGATCTCGTCGCTGACATCGGTGAAGTTGCCTTCGCTATCGGCGGGTCCGTTGTTCTTCAGGATTCGGGTAATGGCGTTATCCAGCCTGCTGTAAACGCAGTTGTCGTCGTTTATGCCATGGACGTCCATCCATGCGATGGGCTTGCCTGCGTTTTCGGGAATATAGATGTTGTAGTCGGCTACTCCATAGGTTACTGCCGCACGGATGCGGTGCTGGAAATCTTGCGCCAGGGAGTTGCTGAACATGGCTCCGAAACTGAATCCCGTGACAAATACTCGGGATGTGTCTATGCAGAGGTTCTCTTCCAGCAGGTTCAGCATATCGCCGAAGAAGATGTGGTCCTTGTCGTCTTTTTGGCTCCAGATGTAGGAACGGGAATCGCTTTCTCCACGGGGTGCGACAAAGATGTAGTTGCCTTCGGTGTCCAGTTCCTTCAGGCCGTAGTACGGCGAATACAGCGCTATGTTGCCGCTTTTTGTGGCGATGTCCTCCGGAGAGCTTCCCATGAAGTGGAATGCAAAGATGATTTTGTAGGGTTTGTTGCTGTCGTAGTTCTCGGGGAGATCCATGTAGAATTCGCGCCTGATTCCTGCACTGACCATTTTGTAGTGCCTGGTTGTGCCGTTGTCGAGTGTCGAGTCGGATTCCAGAGTGAACGGGGTGCCGCATCCATTACTGGGTGTGGGGGCGTTCTTCAGCTCGTAGCCGAAAATGGGGCTTTCTACGACGGGTTCGCTGGAACTGGATTCGGGCTCTTCGCTGGAACTTGATTCCGGTGGTGGTATTTCACTTGAACTTTTCGGTTCATCTGGTAATAACGGACTGCTGGTATCGTCCGAACAGGCGATAAGGGTTGCCGCCATCAAGGCGGAATAGGCGAAATGGAATCGTGTTGTCATTATAACTCCCTGTACTTCTTTTTCCTGTCGTTTAAATCTACAAAATTATTTATATTTATCCAGTATGATTATCCATTCCTTCTACATGGGCTTTCAGTGATTGGCGGTTTAGACTTGTAATTTCCCTGACCACTAATCACTAACCTCTAACCATTGAGAAAATTATGCAATTTCGTCCCGTTAAGGAACAACTTGAAATTTTGATGCGCGGCGTTATCGACGTCGTACCGCAGGAAGAACTCGAAAAGAAACTCCAGAAGTCCTACGATACCGGAGTGCCGCTCCGTATCAAGATGGGCGTGGACCCGACGGCCCCGGATGTGCACTTCGGCCACACGGTCGTGATGCGCAAGCTCCGCCAGTTCCAGGACTTGGGCCATACCGTCGTGCTTATCGTGGGTGACTACACCGCCCAGATTGGTGACCCGAGCGGCCGCAACAAGGCCCGCCCGCGCCTCACACACGAACAGGTGCTCGAGAACGCGAAGGAATACCAGGAACAGTTCTTCAAGGTCGTCCGCCGCGACCAGGTGGAAATCCACTACAACGGCGAATGGTTCTCCAAGCTCCCGTTCAGCAAGGTGACCGAACTCATGGGCCAGTTCACCGTGGCCCAGATGCTCGAACGCGAGGACTTCCACAACCGCTACACGGCCAATACGCCGATTAGCCTGCACGAGTTCATGTACCCCATGATGCAGGGCTACGATTCCGTAGCTATTAAGAGCGACGTGGAATTGGGCGGCACCGACCAGAAGTTCAACGTGCTCCGTGGCCGCGACTTGCAACTCTTCGAAGGTATGGAACCGCAGATCGGTCTCTTCATGCCTATCCTTCTCGGTACCGACGGCAAGGTCAAGATGAGTAAGTCCATCGGCAACTATGTGGGCCTGAACGAGCCCGCCGACGTGATGTACCACAAGATTTACAGCCTCGCCGACAGTATCGTCGAGAACTGGTTCGAACTCCTCACCAACATCCCGCTGGCAGAAATCAAGCAGATGATGGCCGATATCGCTGCGGGCAAGATGAACCCCAATGACGCCAAGCACCGCCTCGCTATCGACATCGTGACGCAGTACTACGGCGCAGAAGCCGCCGAGGCCGCCGCCGCGAAGGAACGCGAAATCCACAGCGGAAACGCCATCCCGAGCGATGCTGCCGAATGCAGCGTGGCGGCCGGCACCTATGGTGCCCTGGATCTGCTTGTGGAAATCAAGGCCTTTGCATCTAAGGGCGAAGCCCGCCGCATGATCCAGAACGGCGGCGTCAAGATTGCGGGCGAAAAGCTTTCTGACCCGCAGGCCTCGTTTGAAATCAAGGGCGGTGACCAGCTGGTTGTCCAGGTGGGCAAGCGCAAGTTCTACAAGGTGAATTTCTAGTACCATGCCGCAAGAAATCCTCATACTCGGTCTCAATCCCGCCTGGCAGCGTTTGTTCTTTTTGGACAAATTCACTCCGGGCGAGGTGCACCGCATAACGAACGTCGAAGAATACGCTTCGGGCAAGGGAATCAACTGCAGCCGCGTGTTGCAGAACCTGGGCGGAAAGCCCCTCCTGATGCACTTCCTCGGGTCCGACCACGGGTCCCGCATTTTCGACGAGATTTCCGGTTGCGGCATAAGCCAGGCCCCGATATGGATTAAGGAACCGACACGCACCTGCACGACTATCGCCTGCGGGGGCGAAGCGACGGAACTTATCGAGCCTTCTCCGGTACTTACCGATATCGAGAACAAGGATTTCGCGCAGACTCTTGGGGAATACTGGAACACGGCGCAGTGCGTTGCCCTCTGCGGGTCTTTCCCCGGGAACTTTAACGTTGAGTGCATCAACGATCTCGACTTTACGGGCAAGCGCGTGTTTGTCGATGCCATCGAGAATATCGACTCCTGGCTCGAGAAGGGCGTGGAACTGCTGAAGATCAACATGCACGAGTACAGCAAGCTGCTCGACCGCATGGGAATTCCGCAGGTCAAGTCGAGCCCGCAGTTCTGGAAAATGACCGCGACCGCAGTGCTCGAGCGCCTTCCCATCAAGAACCTCGTGGTGACCGACGAGGAATCGCCGGTACGCGCGTTCCGTCTGGTCGAAAAGAAGTTCCAGAGCGCGATAGTCACGCCTCCCGCAGTCGAGGTGCAGAACAGCGTGGGTGCGGGCGATTCGTTCTTTGCCGGCTGGCTTTATGCCGATAGCATGGGCCTCGAATTCGAGGAATGCCTCGTGAAGTCGACCGCCGTCGCTGTGGCCCGCTGTGAAGTCGACAAGCCCTGGATGCTTTCGCTCGAGCGCGTCGCCGAGCTGGAAGAAACTATCCGCGAAAGCCTCGAACAGCAGGAATAGGCAGGCCGGCATGAACGGGACGCTTGTCGTATTTGCCTCGAAGCAGGAATTCAACACGATTTTCCCGCAGATATCCGCTGTGGTGGCGTCCACTACGCCGCAATCCATAGACAACCGTTTCGATGTCGCCGTGTGCGGGGTGGGAATGCTCGACTTTTCGGCGAACCTCGCGTACATCCTGGCGAAGAACCGCTACGAGCGCGTAATCCAGGTGGGCATCTGCGGGGCTTACCCCAACCGCGGGATAGAAATTTGCAACGTGGTGCGCGTCGATACCGACGTTGTCGGCGATATGGGAATCCAGACGCGTGAAGGCCATTTTGTCGCCTGGAAGGATGCTTCTGGTGAAGACTGCGTATATGCGGGCGAATCCCCGCGATTCCTCACGATTGCGCTTGCGTCTATACGTTCCGTTGCCGGCGTCTCGGTGAACTGCTGTACCGGTACCAAGTACCTGGCGCTCCGTCGTGGCGGGCTCTTCAAGGCCGATGTCGAGAGTATGGAAGGCGCGGCATGCTTTGCCGTGTGCAGGCGCTTTGGCATTCCCGCCTACCAGTTCCGCGCGGTAAGCAACATCGCGACCGACCGCGACACCTCTACCTGGAAGATTCCCGAAGCCCTCATGGCCCTCAAGGAACAGGTCCTGGACGTGTTATGAGGCTTTCTCTCGGCATTTCCACCTGTCCTAACGACACCTACATCTACGAGGCGCTTGTCGCCGGTCTCGAGAATTCCCCTTTTGAATGGGACGTGCATTTTGCCGACGTGCAGACATTGAACGAGATGATTATCGCGGGCAAGCTCGACGTGGCCAAAGTGAGCGCGCAGGTCTACCCGAAAATTCGTGACAACTACGTGTGCCTCGGGTGTGGCGGCGCCATCGGGTATGGCTGCGGCCCGCTCCTGCTTTCTTCTGTGTCCGGCGCCTTCGACCCTGCAAAAGAAACTGTACTCCCTGGAGCGAACACGACGGCCGCGCTCCTTTTCCGGTTCTGGTTTGCCCGCGAGTTCGGCGTAAAGTCCGGTCGCCCGGGTGCGTGTGCGCCGCAGGTACGCTATGCGCTTTTCAACGAGGTCTACTCCTCGCTGCTCAACAAGTCTGCGGTTCAGGGTGTAACCATTCACGAACATCGCTTCACCTGGAAACGTGACGGGCTTCACATGTTGCAGGACCTCGGCGCCTACTGGGAACAGGAAACGGGCTCGCCGATTCCGCTCGGGATTGCAGTCGCGCGCCGCTCGCTTTCGTACGAACTTGTCAGGAATATCGAGAAGGAGATTCGCGATAGCCTCTCGATGGCTCGGAAAAGGTCGGAACTCGTGACCCCGTTTATTCGTGAAAAAGCGCAAATTTCCGATGAAAAAGTCATCGAATCGCACATAAAAATGTTCGTGAACGACTTTTCCGAGAGCGTGGGCGAGGCGGGTCGGCGCGCGCTCGAGTCCCTTTGGGGTATCGCAGATTGTTGATAACCTGTTGATAACAACAAAAATCGTGTAATAATCCGTAAACGTAAAATTGTTTTTACAAAACTGCGAATTTTTGCGAAAAACTTTATTTATTTTCCAAAAAGCACTTTTTTTGGGAGTTCGCTTATGAGTTTAGTCAACGACCTCGATCTCGAAGTTGAAAACTTCAAACGTGAGTACGAAAAGTTCGAACGCGGCAACAAGTCCGCTGGAACGCGTGCGCGCAAGGTTCTGCAGGATATCAAGAAGACCTGCCAGGAGATTCGCGTGTCCATCCAGGGGGCGAAGAAGGAGGAGGAAAAGTCCAACCTTTCCCCTGAGAATTGACGTTCAAGACCTGCCTAACGGGCACTTTTTGCTTTTTTTAAGCGTTTTTTTTGGGTTATTTCTCAAAAAGCGTTTGACTAGAGCCCGTTATGAAGGTATATTCCCATTCGGGTTTTGAATTTGTCGATTCGGCAAACCAAAAAACAAACGATTTTATGTGTTCTATGATTGGAGAAACGTAGCAGTATGACCCTAAAGAAACTGGTCTTAATTACGGCCGGGGCTTTGCTTCTTTCCGGAACCGCCATGGCAAGAATCATCAACGTGCCTGGCGAATTCCAGAAAATCGGTGACGCTCTCGGTAATGCCGATGCTGGCGATACCATCAAGGTAGCGCGCGGCACCTACAACGAAAACATCACTCTGGTGATGGGCGTGATCCTGAAAGGCGAAGATCCGCTGACAACTATCATCGATGGTGGCCGTAATGGTCCGACCGTCATGGGTACTTCGGGCGCAGAAATGTCGCACTTCACTGTGAGGAACGGTCTCGAAGGCATCCTCTGTGAAAACGCTGCCCCCTATATTCACCACTGCTACGTGATGGATAACCACGCTACGGGTATCGGTGCGTTCATCTCGCTCCCGCATCTCCGCAACAACGTGGTGTACGGCAACCGCTGGTCCGGCATCCTCGCTTGGGGTGCCAAGTCTCTCGACGCCTTCATCGAGCACAACGTCGTGCTCCGCAACGGCTACTCGGGCCTTGCACTGAAGGGACCGACCAACGTGGTCGCCCGTAACAACATCTTCATGGAGAACCACTACTACGGTGTGTTCGCCGACCCGGCCGCCGGCCAGACGAAGGTGGAGTACAACAACATCTACAAGAACTACTACCCGTTCAACCACTTCATCAAGGTGAACCGCACCAACGTTTCCCTCGATCCGAAGTTCATGAACCACTCCCTCTCGAAGCCGAACTTCTACTGCCAGTCCACCTCGCCGATGCTCAAGCGCGGTAAGGGCAAGCTCGACATCGGTCTTACGACTGTCGAGGTTGTGAAGGAAGAAGAACAGGCCGAAGAAACCCGCAACCCGGATACCGATGCCGATGGCCTCTGTGATCCGTGGGTTTCCGAAGAAGGCGTTTCCGACAAGTATGCTTCTGTTTGCACCGGCATCGACAACTGCCCCGAAGAAGCCGAAGACTTCGACGGTTACCAGGATGACGATGGCTGCCCGGATGCCGACAACGACCGCGACGGTCTCTGCGACCCGTGGGTCGAAGCCAAGGGCTTGCTCGCGAACTTTGCTCATGTGTGCCAGGGTGTTGACCGCTGCCCCGAACAGGCCGAAACCCAGAACGGTTACAAGGACGACGACGGATGCCCGGACGAAGTCCCGCAGCCGCCGAAGAAGGTGTTCGTGCTTGAAGGCGTGAACTTCGAATCCGGCAAGGCGACCATCACTCAGGACTCTCACATTTCTCTCATGAAGGTTGTCGACATCATGGAAACCTTCCAGGAAGCGACGTTCGAAATTGTGGGTCATACGGACAACGTTGGTTCCAAGGAAAAGAACAAGCAGCTCTCCGCCGACCGCGCCGCTGCAGTGAAGAACTTCCTTGTCGAGAACGGTATTAACGAATCCCGCATTGTTACAAGCGGTAAGGGCGACTCTCAGCCGGTTGCCTCTAACAAAACCCCCGAAGGGCGTGCGCAGAACCGTCGTATCGAGTTCATCCGCACGGATATCAAGTAAAGGAGTAGGTGATGATGCATACTAGTTTCATCAAGACATCGGTCCTCGGACTTACAGTGGCGGCCAGCTCCCTGTTTGCTGACGCTACCTACTCTCCGCACAAGTATCAGCAGAACGACTGGTTCGCAGAATTCGGCGGCAACACCGCCATGTACGTGAACCCGGCCAGCATTGCTGAAACGGAACAGTTGGAATTCAGCGCTGCGTTCTTCAGCTCCATCAGCGGCGAAGCGAGCCAGGAATACGTGAGCTTGACCTTCCCGATGGACTACAAGCACACGCTCGGCTTCTCGTTCTTCGAGAACGGCGCTTCTATCGACGGTGGCAAGTCCTACGGTGAATACGCGTTCATGTTCGGCTATGCCTACAACCTCTTCCAGTTGATCTCTCTCGGTGTGGACATCTCGGTGCTCTACATCAACCAGTTCGACGACGTGAAGCAGGTGACCTTCGGTTCTGACATCGGTATCAGCTGGAACCCGCTCGCTTCATCCAAGCTCGGCTACCTCCTCGTGGGTGTCGCCTTGCAGAACGTGCTGCAGCCGGCCATCGCCACGAGCGACGACGCTCCGGCAGTGGTGCTCTTCACCGAAAGCGAAGCCTACAAGATTCCCGCGAACCTGAACTTCTCCTTGTTCTACCGCGGTCTTAACAGGAGCCTCGAAGCGAAGATCGAAGCATCCTTCATCGACATCATGCACGATGACGAGGAAGGCGGCGAAGGCTTCAACCTCGAGACCAGCTTCACCTTGACCTACTACCTCTCCCCGCACTTGGGCGTGCGTGGCCGTTTCACCAAGGAAGGTTACTTCGTTGCTGGTGCTACGGTGAACGTGAAGGACGTGAGCATCTTCCGTTACCTCCAGTTGGATTTGGAAATGTCTCATGACGACCTCTACGCCAAGAAGAACCGTGGTTTCATCTGGGCCGTGAAGATTACTTCTCGCTTCGGTGACACCCGCGAAGAGAAAATCGGTGAGGAACGTTACCGTCGCTTGAAGATCGAACCTGAAAACGACTACCGTGCCGCTATGCGCCTGTACTTGAACCGTCAGTTCCTCGAAGCTGCTTACGCCTTCGGTAAGGTCCAGACCAAGTACCCCGCATTCCACCTCGTTGACCAGGCTGCGTTCTACAAGGCAAAGTCTTTCGAAAACCTCCGCATGCACAAGGCTGCAAAGTCCGTGTACGAAGACGCTATCAAGCGCTATCCGCAGAGCGACCAGAAGGCCAAGTACCACTTCCAGTTGATGAACATCGACTATAAGGAAGGCAAGTACACCGAAGCCATGAGCAAGTACCAGAACATTGCCCAGAAGTTCGGCGAAAGCGACGTGAAGGCCGACGCCGACTACGTTGCCGGCCAGATCAAGTTCGAACAGGGCCTCTACCAGGAATCTGTCGACCTGCTCGCCGCCATCCTTCCGGGTAACGCGAACTACTTCTACGCCCGTTACACCATGGGTATCGCCTACAGCCGCCTCGGCAAGTTCGAAGAAGCTGAAAACTGCTTCCGCGACATTACCGAGCAGCAGTACTCCAACCAGTCCGAACAGGACCTCCAGGATGCTGCCCGCGTGAAGCTCGGCCACCTCTACTTCTCCGGCGAGAAGGCTGACATTGCCGCCGCCGCCCAGATGTATGGCCAGGTGCAGCCCGGTTCTCCGGTGTACGACGAAGCTATGCTCGGCATTGCATGGTCCTTCCTCAAGGTGAACAAGCCGGACGAAGCCATGAAGCCTGCCAAGTGGATTATTTCTAACCTTCCGGAATCCTTCCTCGTGTCCGAAGCCTACCTCGTCCAAGGTTACTGCTACTTCATGAAGAAGGACTACCAGAACGCTGCCAAGTCTCTCGAACAGGCTGAAGCCAAGACCGAGAAGCCGGCTGTGTCCGTGGCTGCCCGCGATAGCGCCCGCCAGGCATACGACGCTATGCAGAGCGAATTCGACTCCGTGCAGGTCCAGGCACTTGACCTCGCTCGCCAGCTGCCCACCCCGCGTGTGGAAAGCAAGCGTGAGGCTCTGCGCCCGACCTTCGACAAGGCCAACCAGGCTATCGAAGACTACGCCGCGTTCACCCAGAGGGCCATCCAGAGTGACCGCTTTGAATCCAACCGCAAGCGCATCCTCGAAGATGCGGGCTTCACTCTCGCTACTGTGAAGACCAAGATGGGCCAGGGCTCGACTTCTTCCGAAGCGGCTCAGGAACTCGAAGAATTGGAGGACCTGGAGTAATCCGGGGCCTCCCCTTTTTATGATTATATAGGTGGATAGAGAACGATGAAAAAAATCATTCTTGTCGCTGCGATTGTTTGCTCCTTTATCGGAACTTCTTTCGCTGCATCGGATCCTTGTAAGGAAAAGACCAACGAAGCAAAGAAAATGCTTGCCAAGTGCAAGTCCATCGGGAAGGGCAAATCTGGTTATGAGCAGTGCGCCAGTTCCTATAAGGTAATCAAGAACCAGGCCGAACAGGCATGCCGTTCCGGCGGCCTCGACGAACAGGGCATGGTGAAGGCCATCGAGCAGTGGGAAAAGCTCGCCAAGGGCGAAACCTGTAAGGGCAAGAAGTCCGACCGCTGTGCCGGTGCTCTCCAGCAGCTGGGTCACTACCAGTTCATGCTCGAAGAAAAGCAGTTCCTGGATATCCAGGGCCAGTACGAAGAAGATGTCGCCTGGTGTGCCGACCGCGATAACAAGCCGGCCAAGTGTGCGAACATCGGCCAGTACCCGAAGGCCGACCACCAGAAGTCTCTCGGCTACTTCCTCGAGTACATCGACAAGTACCCGGAGGCCCCGAAGATTCCGGTGGTGCTCTACCAGGCCGCTGCCGTGCTGGAAGCTAGCGGTGAAGACGAGAAGGCTTTCAAGCTCCGTGACCGCTTGGTCAAGAACTTCCCGAACGACGGTCTCGTTCCGAAGGCCTGGCTCCGTATCGCCGAATACTACTTCATGAACCGCAAGTTCCGTGACGCTATCTCCGCTTACAAGAAAGTGGCTGGTTTCGAGAACCTCACCGGTAAGGAAGCGGCTCTCGCCATGTACCACTTGGCAGAAGCTTACTACAACATCGCTGAGTACGAAACCGCTGCTTACAAGTACTACGATTATATCGTCGGCGCCGACAAGGGTAAATACCCCAACGATTTGCGCGCAGAAGCGATTGATTTTATGGCAGATTCTTTTGCAAAAATGGGCGACGATGGTCTTGACCGGGCCAAGACGTTTTTGGGAGGTAAAAGCGTTGATTTCAAGGACTATGTTTATCGGCGGATTAGGGAAAATGGCTCTCCGAGCAAGGTTTCGGGAAGTGCAAAACCTTTGGCTACGGGAAAACTGGTTGACAAAAGGGATGGTGAAACCTACAAGACCGTCCGTATTGGCGATAGGGAATGGATGGCGGAAAACTTGAGGTTCAAAGATAAGCGGACTTTTGTTACTGAAGGTGAATATGGAGCGTATTACGACGGAAAATATTTGGAGGGAGTTTGCCCTGCCGGATGGCATGTCCCGAGTGCTGATGATTTTAGTTCTTTAGTGTTTTATGCTTCGCAAAAGTGTAAAGATGTTTATGCGAAAAATGATTGTGATGATATGAGCATGGTTAGCAAAATTTTGCGTTCGTCAAAAGACTGGGTAGCTAGTGATGGTAATGGGACGAATGAATTGGCCTTTAACGCTTATCCTGCAGGGGCTGCGTTAATAGATGAAGAGGGCGTGTTCCAAAATATGTCCTTTGCTACGGGATTTTATAGTTCGACAAAAGCTGAAGATGGTTCGGCTGTCATATTTGTATTGACTTTGAGTGATGCTCTTTTAAATAAATGGCAATTGGGTTCTGAAGCTTTTGCGATTCGTTGCATCAAGAACGAATCGCCAAGTGAAACTTCAGATGAGTCTGAGCAGAAAAAAGAGAATATGGATTCTCAAGCGCAGAAGGAGGGCGTTCGCACCATTAAAGTGATGAGCGACCATCCAGGTGGTTCTGCATCGAATAAAAACGGCTATAGATAGTGAGTCTCTGAATATGAAAGGGCAGGCGTCAAGCGCCTGCCCTTTTATGGAGGTGAGGGGAGTCGAACCCCTGTCCAAAATCACGTCCATGTCCATTCCTACAAGCTTTCCCTTCGTATTTAAGGTCTCGCCTTGTCCACGCCCAAGAAGGTCGGCGCAGATTTCAGCCAGCCTAGTGAATCTCGGACTCTAGCCCCAGGCATGCGAGAATCCTATCCCATATTTCGTCCGGACGTTCATCCCGATGGGAGCGGAATGAGGCCCGGCGTTGCCGCTAATTAGGCAGCGAGTGCGTAGTTTTCGTCAGCACTTATTTTTTTTCAGACTTTTTTACGAGTGCCCTCGTCTGAGACCTCGGCTTGCAACTAACACTTCGGTAACCCTGTCGATGCCAAAGCACCCCCAAGGTGAGAGCCGCGACAAAATGCTTGCATTTTGGCATGGCCGAACCGCGGGTGATTCTACCGAAGGTAGAATGCACCCCCCGTACTTATTAGTTAGCTCAAATATACAAAATTATTGTCAGTTCTCAAAGATTTCTCCATGCCGTTTTCGTCAAAACGGCCGGAATTTCTATCTTTTGTCTATAACCTAAAGGGTAAATAAACGAGGATAACATGAGAGTTTTTCAAAAGACTGTAAGTCTTTTTGCGCTTGCGTGTATGTGCGTCATGATTTCGGCCTGCGGCGATTCCGGCAGTTCCAAGTCCGACGATCCGGAAGAAGGCGAATTCCCCGCAAAAGATATTGATGTCGACAACAAGGTTTCCGATGCCGCCTATTACAGGGACCGGTTCTACAATTCCGGTACGGGGTCTTACGTGAACACGATCCAGCTCGGCATGTATATCTGGCTCGAAGACAATTCTACCGAAAATACGTCTTACGCCAGCAGTTCCATGTGTTACGACAATGATGGCGAAAACTGCTATACTTACGGCCGCCTGTACAGTCCCGGTGCCGCCCATTGCCCTAGCGGCTTTAGGGTTCCCACCAAGGATGACTGGTCCAAGACCATGGGTTACCTGAAGCGTTTCGACGAACTGGATACGGTCTTCGGTTTTTCGAAGGGCGGCTATTGCTACGAGGGATCCCTGGGTCTCGGTTGTTCCGATATTGGCGATGCGGGTTACTACATGACAAGCGACAGTGCCGTTGCCGTGGTCAAGGGGCGCTCCGTTTCCTTCAACCGCTCCCAGGAAGAGGGCTTCTATCAGGTTCGCTGCGTGAAGTATACCTACATCGTGGGCGAGGTCGACGATCTCCCTGCTTGCGATACGGTCAACCAGTATAGAATGAACCCTTACTATGTCATGAGCAAGAAGAGCAACTTCCGTTGTATCGGTACCCGCTGGGTCGACGACTTCTCGATCAACTGCGGCCATGTTGAAGACGACATGTTCGGCGTCTATCATGATTCCATGTACATCTGCAAGGGCAATAGCTGGCAGCTGGCCAGCATCAACGATTCCAAGGAAACCTGTACCGAAGAAAAGGAAGGGACGACGTTCCTGTTCAACGGCAAGTATTACGCCTGCGAAGATGAACGCTGGCGCGAGTTTACCAAGGCCGAAACCTATCTCGGCTATTGCAACGAGAAAAAGCGCGGTACGGTGGATTCTGTTCCTACGGTTTACAAGGTCTTCAACTATGAAGAAGGCGGCGACGATAGCAAGACGGTCTACTCTCGCTATGCTTGCGATTCCCTGGGATGGCGCGAAGCCGGACTTGCCGATTTCTTCGGCAAGTGCGATTCTTCCAAGGTGGGCCAGACGGCACACTATGAGGGTCTAGACTACGTGTGCCGCGGCAAGAATTGGGATGAATTTACGGAAGACGAAATGATCATGGGCGCGTGCACAGCTAAGAATCAGGGCCAGTTCGATTCGTCTTGGGTTGATGATCTGTACATTTGCGACAAGAATGAATGGCGTATAGCGACCAAAAATGACTACTTGGGCAAATGTACTTCCAAACGCGAAGGTGAAATTCTCGTTTTCGAATCCACCTACTATATCTGTGAAGATGAATATTGGGACGAACTCGAAGGAATGAGTTCTCTGTTTGGCTTGTGTACAGTACAGCGTCAGGCCGAGAGAGATACTTTTACTTCGCCTTATGATGCCAGCAAGACTGTTTATATTTGCGATAGTACCAGGTGGCGAGAACTTTCGGCCAATGATGTTGGTGGCGAATGCACGTATGAAAAGCAATATAAGGAAGTCCAGGTCGGATTCAAGAAATGGTATTGCTATAGTGAACTCTGGCGTAAGATGGATGATGTAGAAGAGGCTTATGGCTTGTGCCGCACAGACAATTTTGGAAAAGAAGTTTCTTTGAAGGGTGTGCGTTATGCCTGTCACCGTCAGGGCGGCTGGAAAGAGTTGACGAAAGTGGAACGCGCGTTAGGCGTTTGCAACGACTCGCTCGAAGGCAAGGTCGAGGTGATGGGCGATTCTACCTACAAGTGTCAATCTTATGAATGGGTGCGTAAATCCAGCCGTGAGATTTTAGGCGATTGCGATGAAACGGTATATGGCGAGACTGGCTCCTATTCCGGCGTGACGTATGTCTGCCGCGAGGACGGCTGGAGTGCCATTAGTGCCCTGGACGAAGCTCTCGGTATCTGTTCGCCCCTGAATGCAGGCGTAATTAAGCAGAAAGGTTCATCGGATTATCGATGCGAAGCAGATGGCTGGACACTGGTCGATGCGAACATTGCCAATTTGGGTGAATGTACCAGCGATACAGTGGTCATGAAAAAAGTCGGAAGCACCTACTACTATTGCAAGGACCATGAATGGAATGTTGCCGAATCTATTGAGCAGGTGCACGGCAAATGCATTGATAAACGCAAAGCGACGGTTACGTATAAAGATACGTTATACTATTGCAATGACTATGCGTTTAGCGGTAAAGGTTGGATGCTTTACGATGATGTCGATATGTCTCAAGGATATTGTGGTGTGTCGAACGACACATTGACTTTTAAGGGAATTCGTTACATGTGTAAGAGCAGTCGGTGGAGCGAAGCCTCTATTCGTGAATATATGCGAACTTGTACCACCGCTCGCGAAGGCCATGTCATGTATAATGGAATTGACTCCAGTGTTTGCACCGAAGGGAAATGGGTTGCTAAGCCCTTTAAAACCATGACAGATCCTAGAGATTCTAAAAAGTATGAGATTGCGAACATTGACGGTGTGACTTGGATGGTGCAGAACTTGAATTATGACGATGCTTCGGATTCTACGGAATGTGTGGATGAAGATGAAGTCAATTGCGGAGAACTGGGCCGTCTTTACAGCTTTACTTCGGCTAAAAAAGTCTGCCCGACGGGGTGGCACCTGCCCGAATCTTCGGAATGGAAAGCCATGGTTGCGTATGTCGATACGCTTTATCGCTATGCCGGTACAAGTCCTTTCTGGAGTGTAAGTAATAATTATCTGGGATTAGAAATGGAAATGACTGGACTGAAAATTTCATACCTGCGAAATGGCTTTGATGCGGCGGAAACGCGGTATAGAGTGGGTGTTGGAGCTTATTACTGGTCTGCGGAAGCTACCGTTATGTCTTTTGGATACGATTATGAAGACAACCAATCCACTTCGGGACAGATCCAAAATGAAAAGGCCATTGGTGTCGCAGTCCGTTGCGTAAAGAATTAGGGTAGGGGGAAGACTATGAAATTTTTCGAAAAAATGAATCGTGCAAGTTTGTTTGTCTTGATGATTGCCGTGTTCTGCGGGATATTCTTTGCCTGTAGCTCCACCTCGAGTTCTTCGAGTGATGACGAAGAGGATCTACCCAAGAATAATGGTGGAGCGGATTCCTTGAACAAGGCGGATAGCCTTAAGCTGGATCGCTTTAACGTGGCGGCCGAAGGGGAAGTCCTTGCCAAGGATGGACAAAAGTACAAGACGCTTACGGTGGGTTCTGCCATTTGGATGGTCGAAAACATGAATTCCGAAGAACCGCTGCTTGTTAAGAGCACTTGCTATGATTACGCCGAAAGCTGCGATTCTGACGGCCGGTTCTATATGCAAAATAGTTTCAGCGATGCTGAATCGGTTTGCCCGGAAGGCTTTACGCTGCCCTCCATTGCCGCCTGGAAGGAACTGATTGCACAGGGGGTCGATTTCAACCTGGAACTCGCCGGTATATGCGACAAGAACGATACGCTTGAATGCCACGACAACAAAAAGTTGGCCAGGTATCTTGCCTATGGTGGTGAGGCAATCGTTCTCCAGAAAAATGACAAGGGCAAGATTTCGTATGAGGTCGAGAATGCTTCGATGTATGGCTTTTATTCCTTGCGCTGTGTCAAGAACCGCTCAATCGTAAACAAGCTGACGGATCTCCCTGCCTGCGAGGTTTCTAATGCCAATGTCCCGGTGATGATGGTGGTGGACAGCATGGCTTATTTTGAATGTTCCTTGTTAGATGAAACATGGGTCCGTTCTGACAGCAGACTTTGTCAGGAATCTGAAAAAATGGATTTCTTCTTGTCTGGCGACCGGCTGTATGTCTGCGATGGAAATTGGCGTCTGGCAAAAGTCTCGGATTTGAATGTTTCCTGTTCCGAGAAAAATCTGGAACAGGAGTATACGTTGAACGACAAGCGTAATGCCTGTACCAAAGACGGTTGGATTGTATTGGATTATCCGGCTTCGGAACTGGGGTACTGTGGCACAAAACAGCAAGGCGTCCTCGCGACGACTTCTAACGGGATGATGTATTTCTGCTCCAAGTATGGTTGGATGCAACCTGAGATATCGAGTGTCTATGGAGAATGCGATGATAAGAATCGTTTCAAGGTCGTAGAATACCAGACAGACTCCTATTTCTGCGATGAAGAGGGATACTGGAGAGAAGCTTCCATGCTCGAATCTTCTATCGGTTTCTGTACCGATAGCCTAGAGGGCACCTTGAAGACTGATGACTATGACCTGTACAAGTGCGAATCCGGCACATGGTATAGCGCCGATCCCCTTGACTATCTTGGTTCCTGCAATGTCTCCAAGGCGGGAGATTCGACCTTGGTGTCGACTTCCAAGTTCCTGTGTACGGGCAAGGGCTGGATTTCGGGAACGGGCCTCGAAGACGCTCACGGTTTCTGTCTTGGTGCAAAGAACAATTCCGTGGTGGAATATTCAGGCGGTTATTACAAGTGCATTGCCGATGAATATCGGTGGAATAAGGAAAACTTTGAGGATTATGCACCTCCTTGTGATTCGACCACGCAAGGTGAAAAGTTGACGGTCGGTGGAACCGAGTATATATGCGATTTGAGTAATTACGGTGGTTGGCATGTTCCTTTCATTCCTCCTGCGATACTTATCTATCCTAGGTCTTCATCTTCTTACTGGTAGTTGTCTTTTGCTATCTTTGCGAGCGTGGTAGAATCCCTCTCAGAATTTCTTACTTTTGCTCGCTCCGAAACGCTTTCCCTCTTCAGCAAGGCTGAGGGGGGCGCTATTCATGTAAACGGAGCCACGGTGCCGCTGGCTGCCATGATGGTGGCAGTGCGGTTTCTTAAGAAGCCTGCCCCGATTCTGGTGGTGGCGAAGGACTACAAGAGTGCCGAAAATTGGGTAGAGAATCTGGAAGGGTTGCTGGGCGAAGACTTTGTTCGCTTTTTCCCTTCGATAGGCTTGAAACCTTATGAAAAGAAGGTGCCTTTCGAAGGTGTCGTAGAAGAACGCCTCAAGTTTTTTAGGGATGTTGAGGGCGCAAACCCCTTTATTACGGTATGCCCGCTGGACTCCTTCTTGATGAGGCTCCCGGCGCCCCATTCGGTGATGAAGGGTTGCCTGGAACTCAAGGTTGGCGGTGTTGCCGAACCTTCGTCGCTTCGTCCCTGGTTCCTGGATCACGGATTCGTGGAACAGCCCGTAGTTTCGGGCGTGGGGGAGTTCTCCATTCGCGGCTGCATTGTAGACGTAAACTGCCTTTTGTACCCGCATCCGATCCGTATCGAGTTCTTTGGCGACGAAATTGAATCGATCCGCAGCTTTGACATTTTCTCGCAGCGTTCCGTAGAGACCATGAAGTCGGTGAAGCTTTTCCCGATGGGCGAATTTACGGTCAAGGAACACGAAGCAGCTTGCTACAACGGCGATTTGTCTGGCTTATGGTGGCATCGCGGGCGTTACGTGAATCTGGATTACAGCCTGCTTGACTATTTGCCGAATGCATCGCTTGTTTTCGAAGAGCTTTCGCTTTTATCGGAGAATGCATCCAAGTATTATGTGAACTGCGAGAATACCTTCCGCGAAGTCCGTCAGGTGGATTCCGAGGCTGTCGACCCGGCCCATACCTGGTTCAAGATGGGAGAACTTTCGCGGCAGTTTGTGGGCCGCACCTCCATGGATGTTTCCCGTGTGCAGCTCAACGATGGCAATAGCCACGAGTTGAATTGCAAACCGCAAGATTTTTCGTCCAACGGCACCGATGCGGTTGCCAAGGAAATCGAGGAATTTGCGGCCCGTGGCGGGACCGTTTATGTGGTGGCCCCCAATGCGGGCGCCTTGAACCGTATCAAGCAAATGCTCGAAGGCCTCCCGGTAGAAGACTACATTGTCGGCAACATGTCCGAAGGCTTCTGGCTCGAAACCGACGGGCTTGCGTTCCTCACCGAGACCCGCATTTTCAACCGTCATACCAACAAGACCCGAAAGCGTAAAATCGCGGGCTCCGTTTCGAGCGCCCTCATGATTGAGTCGCTGAACCGCGGCGATTACGTTTCCCACGAAGATCATGGCGTTGGCAAGTATTTGGGGCTTGTGCGCGTGAATGTGAACGGTGGCATGGTGGACTGCGCCTTGCTGGAATATGCGGGCGGAGACAAGCTCAAGTTCCCCGTGGCGGACTTGCAGAAGATTGAACGCCTGGATACGCAGGAAACGGCACCGAAGCTGGATCGATTGGGCGGCAAGGCCTGGGAAAACCTCAAGGAACGCGTCAAGAAGAAGGTTATCCAGATTGCCCGCGAACTGGTGGAACTTTACGCCAAGCGCGAGTTGGTCGACGGTTTTGATTTCCCGCCCGATGGCAAGCTGCAGAAAGAATTCGAAGACGCTTTTGAGTACGATCCTACTCCGGACCAGGTGAAGGCTACCGAAGATATCAAGCGCGATATGGAAAGCCGCCGCCCCATGGACCGCTTGATCTGTGGCGACGTGGGCTTTGGAAAGACGGAAGTTGCCATGCGTGCGGCGTTCAAGTGCGTAGTCAGCAAGAAGCAGGTGGTGCTCCTGGTACCGACAACGATTTTGGCGGCCCAGCACTACGAAAACTTCATGGACCGTTTTGCGGGCTTTGGCGTGAACATCGCGCTGGTGAACCGCTACAAGAGTGCCAAAGAAAAAAAGGAAATTTTCAAGCAGGTCAGCGAAGGCAAGGTGGATATTTTAATCGGAACCCACAGCCTGCTTTCGGAAAAGAACCAGTTCAAGGATCTGGGGCTTCTGATTATCGACGAAGAACAAAAGTTCGGCGTCAAGCAAAAAGAAAAGCTTCGCGAGTTGCGCCTTGCCGTAGATACCTTGAGCATGAGCGCTACGCCCATTCCGCGCTCGCTGCACTTGAGCATGTCGGGCGTACGTGATATTTCGCTAATCAATACGCCTCCCATGAACCGCTTGCCTGTCGAGACGACGCTCATGAAGCGCGACGATATGGTCATCAAGCGTGCCATCGAAGATGAATTGGCTCGCGGCGGCCAGGTGTTTATCGTGAATGACCGTGTGCAGAGTATCTACACCTTGGCCGACGAGATTCAGGAAATGGTGCCCGACGCTACCGTTGGCATTGCCCATGGGCAAATGAACGACCGCGACTTGGAAAATGCCATGGACGCCTTCATTTCGCGCAAGTTCGACATTCTGGTCAGTACCAGTATTATCGAATCGGGCCTGGATGTCCCTAACGCCAATACGATTATCATTTTCAATGCACACCATTTCGGTATTAGTCAGCTGTACCAGATGCGCGGTCGCGTAGGACGCAGCAGCGTGCTCGCGAAGGCGCTTCTGGTGATTCCCGCGAAGAACGAAATTTCGACGGAATCGATGCGCCGACTCAAGGCTCTGGAACAGTTTACGGATCTGGGCAGCGGCTATCAGCTGGCCATGCGCGATATGGAAATTCGCGGTGCGGGCAACTTGCTGGGCCAGGAACAGCACGGCTTTATTGCCGAAGTGGGCTTTGAAACCTACATTCGACTGGTCCGTGAGGCGGTCGAGCAGATGCGCGGCGGTTCCGCCGAAAAGCCGATTCAGACTCGCGTGGAAATCGGCGTGGATGCGTACCTGCCCGAAGACTATATTCAAGACGGCCTCACTCGAATTTCGATGTATCAGCGCATTTCCCGCGTTACCCACACCGACGAGATTGCGGGGCTTTCGCAGGAGCTGGCGGATCGATTCGGGCCTGTGCCCGAAGCCGCCAAGATGTTGCTGCTGGTGACCGAAATCGGTCTCTTGGCGGGGCGGCTCCGTATTCAAGGCCTGGTGCAGCGCAAGGGAATGCTTGCGGCCACCTTCGTGGAATTCCCGCCGCCCGATCCGCGCATCATCAGCGAGATGTATGCGAATACTCAATTCCCCATGCGCATCATGGGTGGCTCGCCGCTGCAAGTCGTCATTGAACTCGGCAAGGGAAACGCCGTAGAATTGGCCGAAAAGGCCCTGAAGGAATTCCGGGCCTTTGCTGTGATTAAAGCGGATTCGATGGTGACGGTTTCTCGCTGATAGGCGAGCAGGCTAGTGGCTTACCAGCTGCTCTGTTTCTTTTAATTGCTCTATCAGGGCATCCGCGATTTTTTCGACGGATTCATTCTTCAGCAGATTTGCCGTGCAGAAGGTTTCGTCGGCATCGGTTTCGAAGCGCAGCTGTTCTGCGGGAATCTGCGGAATGGCGGCAAGCGTCGACTTCTTGTGGAATGAATCGAGGTGCAGCGAGAAAATCGGATTCAGGGCTTGGGCGGCATTGACGATTGAAATGTCGCCACCGAAGCGATGGAATGTCGCGTAGACTTTAGGGGCTCTTTGACGGGACTTGATATTCGATTTCTTTCCGGGATAACCGCAGTCTTCCAGGATCTTGATAATGCGGGCGTAGTCGCCAACGCAGTGAATATGCAGGTCTCGATGCATGTTGCGCGCGAGTTCCACCTGTCTTCTGAAAACCTGTTCCTGAAGGCCTCCCTCGGCGTAACCGTCGTAGCGCTTGTCCAGGCCGCATTCGCCGACATTGGCGTCGGGGTAGTTGTCCAGAAGCGATTCCAGGCGTTCCCAGTCGGCTTCGGTGACATCGGCGGCGACTACAGGGTGAATGCCGTAGCTGCGGGTAGAACCTTCAAAAAGGGAGGCTTCCATCTTCTGCAAGATTTCCCATTCCCAGGGCTCGCAGGCAATGGCATTAAAGCGTAAACCCCTTTTGATAAGGGCCCGAGCAATCAAATTGGGCTGGGGTAGCCGTGCCAAATGTAGATGGAAGTCGTACATACCTCTAATATATACCCAAAAGTTTGCTTTTTACTCAATTAAATAAAAAAAGTTCTTGTTTTTTTGTTAGAAAAAGCCTAATTTAAGGGTAATCATTACCCTTGCATTAAAAAGGAGATTTTTATGCGCGATCTTTTGGAAAAAGCCTTAAATAAAGGCCTTGGTGTTTCCTTTACTACCGAAGGTGGTTTTGCTGTCATTCGTATCACCAAGGGAACCGAAGTGGTTGCATCCTGCAGCCTCGGTTCGGCCGATTTCCGCACCAGCGTTGAAGATTCCTTGCAGTCTCTTTTGCTTGACCTGGAACGCAAAGGCTTGTAATATTCCAATTTGGATTTAAAAAAAACGACCCGCTTTTGAAGCGGGCCGTTTTTTAATGGTCTTTTTTTAAACCTAGTTGATTCTACCAACCAAGTTACCCGAGATCATGTAGTCCTTGGTGCAGCCGTAGCTGTGGAAACCGGCAGACAGGCTGAAGCGGCTGGTGAATGCCTTTTCCAGGTAGAGGGCTCCCAGAACGTCCTTCACGTGCTTCGGATTCTTGATGCCGTAGAATTCCTGATGGTCGTGACGGTTGCCGACGTATTCAGCTTCGAGGAGAATGCGGTCCACAACCGGAGTGTAGATGGCAAAGCCACCGGTCACCGGAATCACCATGTCGTCGGACATGTCCATGAGGGCTGCTTCGGCAAAGATGTCGACGATGTTGGAGACGATGGGCAAGTTAGCCTTCATGGAAGCGTTATGCTTGATGTCGGCCTTGCTGTCGTAAACGACGTCGAACACGTTGCTGCGGTAAGCGAGCTGAACCTTCAGGGCAGAAATGCCGGCGAGGTTGTGGAAGTTGAATGCGGCACGGACGTCGCCCTTGTCCAGGTTTTCAGACTTGCTGATCAAGGACACGAAAGCGGACATGTTGTCAGACGGAGTCAAACCGAACATCAACTGGTTTTCAGAAGGCTGAGTAGAAAGGAATCCGGCCAGGTAACCGTCGATGTAACCACCGAAGTAGTCACCGCTCTTGTCGGTGTTGTCCCATCGACCGACCTTGAAGGTGAACAGGTCAGTTTCCTGCATGGCCCATGCTTCGTCCAGAGAGAAGTAGTCGTCTGCATGCTGACGGGTGCCGTTGCGGAGTTCTTCTTTCTTTACATCCTTGTCGATGTTGCCATCAACAGACTTGAGGTCGCCCGGGTAGAAGGCTACGCCAATCTTGCCCTTGAAATCGTCGGCTTCGGCGAGCACTGCGAAGTTGGCTTCGCCATTCCAGGTTTCGAAGTTGTCGCCCATGACATCATCTTCGCTCTTCCAAAGAACCTTACCGGCTTCGAGTTCGAAGTCAGCGTTGATGTCGAAGTTGATCTGGTTAACCGACATCACGGCGTTCTGGATCATTTTTTTCTTTTTGCGCTTTTTCTTCTTGGCCGGCTTCTTTTCCGGTTCGGCTGCAGCGACTTCGGCAGCAGGAGCTGCTTCTTCGGCGGGCTTCACTTCTTCAGCCTTTGCTTCTTCCTTCGGTTCAGCCTTGGCTTCGGCAGGGGCTGCTGCGGGAGCGGCTTCGGCGGGCTTCACTTCTTCGGCCTTTGCTTCTTCCTTCGGCTGTTCTGCCTTTACTTCGGCGGGGGCTGCTGCAGGAGCGGCTTCGGCAGCCTTTGCTTCAGCAGGCTTAGCTTCTGCGGGCTTTGCTTCGGCCTTAGGTTCGGCCTTGGCTTCTGCTTTGGCGGGAGCCGGTGCAGGTGCTGCGGCCGGGGCGGCAGCAGGCTTAGCTTCGGCTTTAGCTTCAGCCTTGGCTTCTGCTTTGGCGGGAGCGGCGGCTTCGGCCTTGGCAGGAGCTGCAGGAGCAGCGGCAGGAGCGGCTGCGGGTGCTGCGGCCGGGGCCTTTGCTGCAGGGGCTGCAAATACGGCTGCGGCCATAATGCAAGAGGCAATAAACATCTTCTTCATAAAAGGAACTCCTTTATATATTCCACGAGACTAATTTTAGTAAAAATTTCTTTCCCTAGTCATTTTTGTAACCTTTTTTCGTATAAAAAGTTAACTTTACTCCCACAAAGAGGTTAGTTTTGAAAAAAATCCCATTTTTTACGTTTTTGATTTCGCTCTGTTGCTCACTTTCGTTTGCTCAGGAAACTTTAACAGTTTATAAGAAAACCGCCGCCGGAATCGACGAAAATACTCCTGCAGGTTCACTTGTTTTTACGGACCAGATTCGGGAACTTCCGCTTCCCATGGATTCAGTGAAGAAGGTCATTGTCGTTAGGGATACAATCGAATTGAAAGACTGCAAGGGCAATGTCAAAAAAGACAAAAAGGGTCGCCCAAAGATCAAGGTGAAAAAGCGCCGCGTCATTACCTGGGAAAAGGTAGAACCCAAGGAGCCGCCGCGCTTTGTGCCGATCCAGTGCAAGCTTGGCGAAGTGTGGGTCAAACGAGCCGACCTTGCCCGTTTCCAACAGGCATCCATGGACTTGAGTGGCGAATACGCTTCTAGCACCGGTAGTGTATTCCTCAAGAAGTCTCCTACCAATCCCCGCTATTTCTCCTTTGTCATCCAGAACGGCCCCTTCGGCAACCGCGCCGAACTGGAAGCCAGCAACTTGGAACTTCGCGAAGCCAACGGACATGCTCGCCTGACTTACACCGAAGACGGCTGTACGGTAGACATTGCCGTGGCAGACCGCAAGGTGAGGGTCGCTCAGCGTGGATGCAACGAATACAATGCCGGCAAGTACAAGCTTGAAGGCGAATACAGCAACTACAAGGGTAACCGCCGCGTCGTAGAAACCTTCAACATGCCCGAACAGAGCTTCAAGTACAAGAAGTACCTGTGGTGCGGTAGCGGCTTCGACAGCTGCGAAAAGGTCAAGGACGACAATGGCGTGGTGACCATTACCTGGAGTAAGGGCGGCAACGGATTCATCGAACGTGCTGCCGGCGAAGACACCCACGTGTACAGACCCTTCGAACATGTGATTCCCCACAAGCGTGACTTCTTCAACGGCGAAAAGCCCATTGCCATCAAGACCAAGCGTACCGACATGGCGGGCGAGTGGATGATCTGGTACTTCTATCCGCAGGCCCAGAGATTCAAGATGGTTCGCGCCGGCATGCGCGAAGATATTGCCTACATGGAAATCTATGAATAAGGCGCTTGAAAAATCGAGAGTCCTCTTTTTGGATACCGGCACCGTGGTGCGTCTTTTGCAGATGCACCCGGATTATTACCCCGTGGTATCTTCGGTTCTCGATTTTGCCTACGAAAATAATTTGACTCTCCTGGTCTCAAACGTTACTTTGTTTGAGCTTTCGAAGAAAGCCTTTGCCGCGGGCGAAGGTCTTCTCTCTCGTCAGTACCGCGAATTCTTTGAACATTCCCGCAACGTCAAGTCTTGCGAGGTCACCGGTGAAATTGCGGTGAAGGCCGCCGAATTCGCCGGCAAGAATAAGCTGAACGACGAAGAGGCCTTGCGGCTTGCAACGGCCTATGTTTGCGGCGCAGATTGCATCTTGACGGACTGCGTTGCCTTCCGCGACATGACCGATATTCCGGTAGTCACGCTCGACGAAGTGGAATAGTGCAATGTGGAATGTGTGATGTGTAATTAATCATCTCACACCTCACATTACTCATTTCACATTATATCTGCGGTATCACCTGATTGCCTTCGAAGGCGTTCTTGTAATGCACGAATTGCAGGGGCTTCTGGTATACTCTCGCTGTCAGCACGTCAAAGCGGCAGGGGGTCTCAAATCCCTTGGGGGCATCCTTTTTCTGCGTAGATAGGAAATGGCATGCCGTCTTCCAGATCTTTTTTTGCTTCAGGACGTTTACTCGGGCGGCGGGATTTCCTTGCTGGTTGTTCCATACGGATTTGACTTCTACAAAGACGAGTGTTTCTCCGTCTTTAGCCACAATGTCCAATTCTCCGCCCTGGTAGGCGTAATTGCGGGCCAAAATCCGGTAGCCCTGTCGGTACAGGTATGAGGCCGCCTGGGCCTCGATAAAGTTGCCCTTGGGGCGATTCTTTGCCTTAGGTGCATCTTGAAACATAGAGCTCCTTTTTTAGGGTTCCTCTATGTATATACGCCGTTTCTTGAAAAAGAGGGTATTTAGGGCAGTTCCATGCCCAGCAGGCGAATTTCCGAAATGGCGAAGTCTTCGTTTTCAGCTTCGTAGACGTCATCCAGATAGACCTTGAGTTCGCTGGTTTCCATGGCCTGGATATTGGGGTATTGCATGCCGCGGATATTTTCGAGCTTGACTTTCTGCTTGAATCCGTCCTTGGTTTCGAGCGTAATCATCTTGGGCTTCTTGAAAATGCGGAAGCGGTCTCCGAAGGCGTCGTCTACGGACTTCTGGTAACCGATGGCGATACCGAAGTGGGTCACGATGGCGTTGCCGTCAAAATAGAGCGTGAGTACCGGGTTCTGCGGTTTCTGGGGCATGGTGTAGAGCCATGCCGTTTTAAGGTCGTTGTCGTTCAGGTTGTCGAGGGGGTAGCCGCCAGAAATGTCGATTTCCAGCTGCTTTGTCTCGAAGTTTCCGAGGGCGTCGCTCCATTCCAGTTCGCGCAAGGTGCTTTCGGGCTTATGCGTGAGCATCAGCAAAATCAAAAGCATGATGATGAGCGGGAAAATGAAGATGGCAAGTGCCGTGAGCTTTTTCTTGAGCATGCGGGCACGCGGCGTAATGATGTTTGCCATTTCGGCAATCGATGCCGTGCGGCGGCGGAGCGGCGTATGCATGGTGGGGCGCGGAGCCGTCTTTTCGGTGGGGAACACCTGGTCGCAGGCATCCAAAAATTCCTGCATATCGTGGAAGCGCTCGTTCAGCTTTTTCTTGAGGCACTTGAGAATGAGCTGCGAAAGTCCAGGAGGCATGTCCTTGCGGAATAGTTCCGGTGCAGGGGGCTGTTCCTGTACATGCTTCAGGGCGATTTCTACCGGGCGGTTGCCTTCGAAGGGGAGGCGTCCGCAGGTCATTTCGAAAAGAATGACGCCCATGCTGTAAATGTCTGACTGAATGGTCACGTTGTCACCGTGGCACTGTTCGGGGCTCATGTATTCGGGGGTCCCCATAGTCATGCCGGTGCGGGTCAGCCTTTCCTTTTCCATTTCCTGGATGTAAGAAATGCCGAAGTCCATGATGAACACGCGGTTGTCGCGGGTGAGCATGATGTTCGAGGGCTTTACATCGCGGTGGACAATTCCCTTGTTGTGGGCCGAAAGAAGTCCGCGGGCAATCTGCCTGATGATGACTTCGATGGCTTCGAAGGAAAGCTGTTCCTTGTTATGCAGGATGTCGGCAAGGTTCGTGCCTTCCACATAAGTCATGGCAATGAAGAGCTGGTTGTTCTGCTGACCGAAGTCGAACACATGAACGATATTCTGGTGGTCCAGCTCCTTCATGGCTTGCGCTTCCATGTAGAAACGCTTGATTGCTTCTTCATCGGAAGAAGCGTCCAAAATCTTGAAAGCCACCACGCGGCCAAGGCGCTTGTCTATGGCCTTATAAACGTTTCCCATGCCTCCCTTGCCGAGAGTTCCAATCAAATCGTAGTTTTCGTTAAATGGGCGCGGAAATACTTCGTTTTTTTGCGGGGCGATCATTTTGCTTTCTTAGAACAGTTTAGTTTTATTGCTACCACAATATAAAAACATAATGTGATGCTGAGGGCAAGAATCGTGTTTTCGATAGCGTCTTTGCGCTCTAGGAGCAGATTCAAAAGGCTTGCCTGGTTGTAACGGGACCAAATGACGGTCGAAAGGGCGCGGCCAATGGCTTGCATTTGGTCCAAGGGAACCAAGGCTCCTGCCAAGGCGACCTGCGGAATAATCAGGAGCGGGAGCATGGCGTTTGCCTGCCCGGCGTTTTTAGAAAGTGAACTCACGGCAAGTCCCACGGCGACAGGCGGGAGAACCATCAGCAAAATGACCAGCAATAGCTGCGGGGGAGATGGCCAATTGAGGGTGCGGAACCCTACGAACAGGTAGACGATCAGCGTCTGAACAAAGGCGACTACCGTGGGCAAGAGCGCCTTGGCCAGAATTGTCGGGAGAATGGGAACGCCCTTGCGGAATTCCGCCTGCAGGATTTCTTTTTCCTGGACGATTTCACGAATCGAAAGGGAGAGCGAAAGCCAGTTCGCCGAGAGGATAATGGCGAAGGCCACGATCCAGAGCGATGTCAGGTTCGAGAATATTTGCGAGAAAAGGAATCCGATAATGAGGGGCTGCAAAAGGAGCGTGAGGAATTTGCCCTTGTCCCTGAACCATTGCTTGGCGGTAATCGAAAGCTTGTACAGGAACACGGGAGACAATCGGGTCTTGGGAAAATAGCTGGGAATCAGCGCTTCAAGAGCCGAGGTGCTTCTGATTGGTGCGGTAACGCGCTTTTGCTGGACCGTTTTCCACTGAGTTGCAGTTTCATCGTTCAGATTCGTGAGAATCGTTTCGGGATCGTCGCTTGCAAAGTAGTTGTAGGCTTCCTTGGGGCTTCCGAAGAAGGCCTGCTGCCCCTGATGCAGCACAAGAATCTTGTCGGCGATTTCGAGGGCCTCGTAGCTGTGGGTCGTCAGGATAATCGTGTGGCCGAGGAAGGCGAGCTGCTTTAAATGGGTGCAGAGAATCTTGCTGTTGTAAGGGTCGAGGCCCGAAAGGGGCTCGTCGAGAACAATCAGGCCCGGGTTTCCCATAAGTTCTTTAGCGAGGGCGACTCGGCGGCATTCGCCGCCGCTGAGCGTGCGAATGGAATTGTCGAGTCTTGCGCTCAGCCCGAAAAGTTCGGAGAACTTTTCGAGTCGCCCGGAAGCATTCCGCTTAAAATCGAGCTTCGACATCCCGACTCTGGCTCCGTCCAAAAGAGTTTCCTTGACAGTCAAGTCGCGGCGCAGTTCCGGGTCCTGTTCCAGGAAGGCGATGTGCTTTCGGATTTCTTCGTTGCGGTAATCCAGCTTCCCGATGCTCACGAAGGAATCCTTACCGCTTTTATGCTTGCCCTGCAGCAGACGCAAAAGGGTTGACTTTCCCTGACCCGAGCGTCCGATGATGGCGAGGATTTCTCTGGCACGGAGCTTAAAGTCGATGCCCTTGAGCAATTGCTTTTTCCCCGCAAAGACATCCAAATTTTCCACTTCGACGTCGAATCCGAGCGGTAGGTTCTTGCAGGTGAGTTCACCTTGCGCAAAACTCATGGTGCAGCCGGGAAGGCGAATCATTTTGCCTTCTTCAAGTTGAATCAGGCGCGTCGATTTTCCTTGCGTATTGACGATTTTGTCTTTGAAGCTGATTTCGGCCTTTCCGGCATGGACTCTGGCGGAACAACCTTCGGGAATGTCCATGTGCAGGCTGTCGAGAGCTTCCCAGTTGCCGCTTAGACTCTTGGTTTGCACCAAATCGCGTTCCACCGATTCCATCAGCAAAAGCTGCAAGTGGCCGTGCTTGAGGGTGGCGCGGAGTTGCAAGGGGCCAATGAGAATGGTGTCGCCGTCTTCAAGGACTGCGGTTTCGATATCGTTGCCGTTCACCTGGGTCACGCTGTTTTGCGTGAGGTTTTTCAGGTGCCAATGCTTATCTTCGAATTCCAACACCGCATGGTAGCGCGAAACCATCGGGTTGTCGAGCACCAGAGAATTGTCTGGCTTGCGACCGATAGTAAACGGCTCGCCAATTTGCGGAGTGATAATTCTGAACGACTGCATATGGTTAATGAGGAATGAGAAATGTTGAATGAGAGATGTTTGATGGATTTTTAATTACGCATTACACATCTCACATTTCACGATAGTTATTTTAGATTGCTCAGTCCCCTTATAAATCTGTCGCATGCCTTCTGCAAAGTTTCATCGCTTGCTGCATAGGAGAAACGCACGCAGCTGTCGTCGCCGAAGGCGGCACCCGGCACAATGGCGAGTCCCTGGGACTGCAGCAGGTATTCGCAAAGTTCAATAGAACCGCCAATGACCTTGCCTTCGGGAGTTTTCTTGCCATAGAAACTCTTGACCGGCGCGAACAGGTAGAATGCGCCTTCAGGAGCGCGGCAGGGTTCCGGCAAAATTTCGGCGGTGCGCTTCAGCATGTAATCGCGGCGCTTGCGGAAGGCGGCTTGCATCGCATGAACATTGCTCTTGTCCATCTGCAAGGCTCCGAGGGCAGCATATTGTGCCACGTTGCTCGGGTGGTGCGTGGCCTGGCCTTGAATCTTGCCGATAATCTTTGCGATTTCGGCGGGAGCAGCGTCGTAACCGACACGCCAACCGGTCATGCAGTGCGACTTCGAGAATCCGTTAATGACGATGGTGCGTTCGGCCATGCCGGGGAGGGCCGCTGCGGCAGAGCAGAATTCCGTGTCGTAGGTGAAGTATTCGTAAACTTCGTCCGAAATGCAGTAAATGTCGCTTTCGACAATCACCTTGGCGAGCGCTTCGAGTTCCGCCTTGCTGTAAACGGCACCCGTGGGGTTGCAGGGGTTGTTCAAGAGAATCGCCTTGGTCTTCGCGGTAATGGCGGCCTTCAAGGCTTCGGGCTTAATCTTGAAACCGTCTTCAATCTTGGTGTTTACGATCACCGGCTTTCCGCCGAGCCATTTCACCAGTTCCGGGTAAGTCACCCAATACGGAGCCGGGATAATCACTTCGTCCCCTTCGTTTACCAGGGCAGCCAGCGAGTTGAATACGGCGTGCTTTGCGCCGCTAGTCATGATGATCTGTTCCGGCTTGTAATCGAGACCGTTTTCGACTTTCAGCTTTTCGGCGACGGCCTTGCGGACTTCCAGAATGCCTACGGGAGCGGTGTAGCGGGTTTTGCCATCGCGAATGGCCTTGCAGGCAGCATCTTGAATCGGGGTCGGAGTCGGAAAATCGGGTTCGCCGGCACCGAGGCTTACAACATCCTTGCCGTCAGCAATCATCTGCTTGGCCAAGGTGTCGATAGCGACTGTTAAAGAAGCGGCGATATTAAGAGTTCTTGTGGATAAGTCTTTCATGTCTGAGTTTAGCCTTTTTCAAAATGCGGTAGGCGTCCAAGGTGCTAGCCACCAAGGGGTAAATGGTAAATAGTGAAATGAAAATGCAAATGAGGCCGAGGGCTGCAATGATGCCCATGCCGTTGATTCCCGGGTGCGACGAGAACAGCATGGCGATAGCGCCGATGAAAGACGCCCCTTGTGCAATGGTGACCGAAATCAGCTTCGTCTGCAAAACGCTCCAGGCGTTTCCTCCCTGCTTTTCGTAGTACGACGACCAAAGCTGCAAGGAGCCGTCAACACTTGCACCAATCAAAAGGACAAAGGCTATCGAGCTGTAGGCCGAAATCTGGATGTTGAATGCGTGGACCAATATGGTAACCCAGCTCATGGCAAACAGCGACGGTAACAGGGTAAAGAAGGCGCGGCTCAACTTGTTGTAGAACATCAGGAGGATAATCCAGAGGAGGATAGTTCCCAGGAGAATGGACTTGTTGATGTTTCCTAGAACGGTGTCCAGAAGCGAGGCTCGCAGAATGGGGGTGCCGCAAATCTTGAAGGTCTTGTCGTGGATTCCGTCGATCTGCTGCAACTGCTTTGCGATACGGCGGCAAATCAGGCCATTGTTCGGGTCGGAACTGGGGATGATAAAGGCGAAAACGCCCGATTTACCATTCCTGTCGGAGAATTTCTTGCGGATGCTTTCGGAAAGCTCGAATCCCTTGATGTCGCTTTCGTAATTGTCAAACATCTCGACAATCGCGGCGCTGTCCTTGGGATTCAGCCTTTCCAGGACATCTTCCGATATCAACTTTTTCAGGGTTTCGATCTTGTGCTTCTTTTCGATGCTGGCCTTGGGCAAGAACTGGTACTGCGTATAAATCTTGCCAAGGTCCTTCAGGCGACCTTTCTTTTGCAGGTGCTCGAAGTTTTCTACCAGGTCGTCGTTGTAAGACGAATCGGGGAGCATCACGATAATGGGGTCGTAGGTCGAAAAACCGGTTTCGGCGATCAGTGCCTTGGCTTCGCGTTCTTCCAGCTGCAATTCCGTTTTCTTGAAATCGTAAAGGAAGGTGAGGTTGATGCCGCTGTAAAGCCAGGCGACGGCGCTTGCGATACTGATAACGACAATGATAATCCAGTTGGTCTTGAACGAGAACAGTCTCTTGCGGTGGTTGGGGGTAATGCTGCTGAAACTGATGTCGAAGGGTTTCTTGCGCTGTAGGAGTAATAGGAGCGAGGCCGTCAAGAGCGGGCAGACCGTCAGGTTGAGCAAGCTGCCGATTGCACCTAGAATTCCGAATTCGCGAAGCCCCGGGAGGGGAACTAGGATAAAGGCGCTGAACAGGCTGGCCATGACTAGCGCCGAGGCTGCCACCACGGGCCCAATCCCGAGTAAGGCGCTTTCGATGCAAAGGGCCGGACTGAGCTTCTGTTCGCGTTCATGGAAGTACCTGGTGTAGACATGCGTGAGAATCTGGCAGGCATGTCCCGGGAGCAATAGTCCAAGGGAAAGTGTAAACAGGTTGATTCGACCGAACAGTAGGTAGGCACAGGCGAGTGTAAATACGGTCGGGAGCGCTAGCGGCACCGCCGAAATAAAAATCAACTGCGGCTGCCTGTAGAAGTTGATAATCAAAAGCACCAGGATGATAAGGGCTGCGATGCCGCCTGCAAACTTGGCTTCGGGGAGTAACGCCTTGCCGACTTTAATGGAGTCATAGACTTTCCCGGTGTAGTAGACATTGAAATCTTTCCCGTTTTCTTCGACAAAGTGTTCCACCTTCTTTAGCAGGTTTCTGTTGGCCTGCAAGTCCGAAACTGAAGTGGCGGGGTAGATGTCGACGACTCGAATAGAACCTTGCTGGTTCGAAAAATCCTGCCGCAGGCTTTTAAAGTACTTGGCTTCGATTTGTGAAATGATTTCGACGGTATCGCGCGGTGCAGGGGTATTTACCTCGGCTTCAGCTAAGTCTACCAGTAGCGGATTGTGTTTTTTGATTTGCTCGTCTTTGATTTTGTCCAGTTTTTCGATGACCTGGTCCAGGTCGCTTTCGCTGGCGTACAGGAGCCTGTTCTTCTTGAAGAACTCCAGGTCCGTATCGTATTCGGTGTAGTGGACGGTTGAATCTTTTTCAAGCTGCTGTGCCAACTTTTGCGCAAAACTGTAATTGGCGGCGCTATCCTTAGATTGTATCACGACAGTCAGGCTGCCGAGACCGCCGAAGGCTTTCTCGATGGTCTGGTAGTCTTCTTCGACTTCGTGTCCCTTAAGGGTGTCCTGCAGTTGAATTTCCCAACGAAGATTTTCGATGGGGTAGATGCTTAACAAGGTAACTGCAAGAAACAGCCCTATCATTGTTTTGGGATAGTGGGCTATTTTTCGAATTAATTTGGCAAAAGCCGAAAACATATAAATAATATAACTATTATCGCTTTTGTTCGAATTAAAAAACTAAATTAGAGGCATGGTAAAAAGGGAGTCGCGATGTCTCTTTGTTTGGGTCCTAGCTGCGCTATGGTTCTTTGGCGCAGTTTCGCTCTATGCAGAAGATGATGTTGTTGCAGATTCCTCTGCGGAGGCCCCTTCAAAATCCGCTTGGATGTGGCCGGTAGAAAACATCATCCAGCCGTTTTTGAACGGACTCATCTACCCGATTGCCCAACCTGTGGACTACGCCCTCAAGAACGGAATTCTCGAAAAGACCGTCGATCTGATTTCCTTTGGCGAAGACTATAAGATCATGATTTACCCGAGTTTTAACTTTAAACCGGGTGCAAGGACCATGGTCGGCGCGAATTATCGTCACCGTAGCATATTCCTTGAAAAAGATTACTTGGTGATGCAAGGGGAATATTATGCCAATGGTGACGTTGGCTTAACGGCTCGCTATACAAAGCATGCCTTGTTCGGGACGCGCTTTTTTGGTGGATTTCGCTATGATATAGACCTGGACCGAGACAAGCGATTCACGATTCCGGAAACCAAGAAGAATTATCTGCAACCTGATTCGAGCTATCAGTTTACCTGGCGTCTGGGAGCCCCGATTACCAATACGGCGAACTGGAATGCCGAACTCTGGACTTCCTTGTTTTTTAGTCGTGCAAGTCACCCCGATGTCCAAGATTCCGTGTTGATTAGCGATGAATTTAAAATCGAAGATCGTGGTTTGTACCAGAATGTGACCCAGGTGCCGGTGGGCTTTTCCCTTGTGTACGATAACCTTGATTTGCCCTATGCGCCTTCCCGTGGAAGCCGTATTGTGCTGGACGGCTACTATACTTTTGTCGGTAAGTATTCTGGCGTCCGTAACGAAGATTTGGGCATTATCGATGCCGACGATGGCAACAAATGGATCAAGGATGGCGGAAAGAACCATGATTTTGTGACAACGGAATTCATTTTCCAACATTATTTTTTGCTGGGATCTTCGCAAAAGTATGTCCTGTCAGCAAAGGAAGCGCGTGAAAACCGTCGGTTCTATACGGACTTTTCGTGGGAAGAAACGCTCCGTATTTGGCGACCGGAAAATATGCGTAACACCCTTTTTGAACGCCGCGTGATTGCCATGCAGTATCGTATGGTTTCCCTTTGGGAGATTGAGGAAGGGGGCGCTCCTCACGATGCCTTTATCAACTTGAATTCCAAGGCTCCCTTGCGCGGTTATGACGACAAGTGGACTACGCATAATTTGATGTCCCTTAGCGTGGAATACCGTTGGCCGGTGGACCGCCTGGTAGATGGCGTGCTATTTGACGAATATGCCTTGATTGCCCCCAAGCTCGACAAGTGGAGCTTGGACCATTATTACAATTCGTGGGGCTTTGGTATCCGAGTCCGCCAGCCTGATCTATATCTTTTCCGCTTGCAGTTCGGTTTCCATGGCTTGCATGGCGTGAATATGATTATGACGATTGCGCCTGAATTCAAGTAGACACGAAAGTGTCTTCTTGGAGCGTAGCGATAGGATTACTACCTGGAGTAGTATTCCATTTTTTTCTAAATTTCCTCCTGTAAAATTTTAACAAGGATAAAAATATGCGCGATCAGTTCGAAAGCCCGCTTATCAAGCGTTACGCCTCCAAAGAAATGAGTTTCATCTTCAGCCCGCAGTACAAGTTCCAGACTTGGCGCAAGCTGTGGATTTACCTCGCCGAATCCGAAATGGAACTCGGCCTCCCCATTACGCAGGAGCAGGTGGACGAACTGAAGGCCCACGAAAAGGATATCAACTTCGAAGTCGCCGAAGAAGAAGAAAAGCGTCGCCGTCACGATGTGATGAGCCACGTTTACGCTTACGGCGTCCAGTGCCCCAAGGCCAAGGGCATCATCCACCTCGGTGCAACGTCTGCTTTCGTGGGCGACAACACCGACCTTATCCAAATGCAGCAGGCCATGATCCTCGTGCGCAAGCGCCTTTGCCGCGTGATGGACAAGCTTTCCAAGTTTGCGATGGAATACAAGGACATGGCCCAGCTCGGCGCCACGCACTTCCAGGCCGCCCAGCTCACGACCGTGGGTAAGCGTGCTTGCCTCTGGCTCCAGGACATGCTCATCGACCTCGAAGAATTGAACTTCCTTATCGAAGTGCTTCCGTTCCGCGGCGTAAAGGGTACGACCGGTACGCAGGCCAGCTTCATGGATCTGTTCAATGGCGACGAAGAAAAGATTATGGAACTTGACCGCCGCGTGACTGCCAAGGCTGGCTTCAAGCGCGTGCTCACCATCACCGGTCAGACCTACACCCGTAAGTGGGACAACCGCGTGAACCAGGTGCTCAGCTCCATTGCTCAGTCTCTGCACAAGTTTGCAACCGACATGCGCCTCATGCAGGGCGTGAAGGAAGTCGAAGAACCGTTCGAAAAGACCCAGATCGGTTCCTCTGCCATGGCTTACAAGCGTAACCCGATGCGCAGCGAACGCATTTGCTCCCTGGCCCGTTTCGTGATGGCTCAGGTCAACAGCACAGCCTTCACTCAGGCAACGCAGTGGTTCGAACGCACGCTCGATGACAGCGCCAACAAGCGCCTCGCCATTCCGGAAGCATTCCTCGCTATGGATGCCATGCTCATCATTGCTGAAAACGTGACCAACGGTCTCGTGGTTTACCCGAAGGTCATTGAAAAGCGCATCATGGCCGAACTCCCGTTCATGGCTACCGAAAACATCATTATGGAAGGCGTGAAGAATGGCGGCGACCGTCAGGAACTCCACGAAGAAATCCGCGTGATGTCCATGGAAGCGGGCAAGGTCGTGAAGGAACAGGGCAAGGACAACGACTTGCTCGAACGCGTGCTGAAGAACGAAAAGTTCCAGAAGCTCGGCATCACCGAAGCTAAGCTCAAGGAAATCCTCGACCTCCGCAAGTTCGTGGGCCGCGCTCCGGGACAGGTTGTGAAGTTCGTGACCGAAGAAGTTCGCCCGGCGATTGAAGCCGTCCCGGAATGGAGCAATATCGACGCCGGCGAACTGAAGGTTTAATTTGCCTTATTGCCGTCGCGATACGGCATCGCATCGACTTACTCGGCGTACGACTTGTACGCCTTCGGTCGCTGCTCTTGGTCTCGCTAGGCACTAAGTCAAATTACTCGTTAGCATAAATTCATTAGTTTCGCAATTTTTCAAAAAACGCTTTAGACAAATTCTAAAGCGTTTTTTATTTAAAACATTTCGATGCAGGCGATCGCAATGCTAATGGGGTACATCAGTAGTCCCGCATAGATACCGCCGAGCAAGTCGTCTGCCATGACGCCCCATGCTCCAGGGAATTTTTCGAAACGGTGGATGCCCAGCGGCTTAAGAATGTCGAAAAAGCGGAAAAGACCGAACCCTATAAGAAGCACAATGGGGCTGTCCAGTATAATGTAGGGATTCACGAGCGCGAAAGTCATAAAGATTCCGCAGACCTCGTCTATCACGATCCAACCGGGGTCTTCAGTGCCCGTGTCTTTCATCGCCTTGTTAACGGAGGGGATTGCCCCGAAAAAGACGATGATTGCGGCAATAAAAAATAAAGGGTTGAATTGTAAGTCGCCAAATATTTTTAGCGCTAAAATGGCCATGGGGTAGGCGACGATAGTTGCTGCCAAACTTCCCATGGTGCCAGGGGCTTTGGGCGACATGCCCGAGCCAAAGAAGGTTGTTACGAGAGTAGACAACAAATCGGTGCCCCGCCACTCGTGGGGCACTCGTTTTTTGCCATATTTTTCTTTAAGTTCCTCGCGGTTCACGAGTACTTAGTTGTCCTCATATTCGGAACTGCCCCAGCCGTCGAGGTCGCCCGCTGCACGGCCAAGAGTTGCACCGCCGAGAATTTCGTCAATGCCCTTGTCTTCGGAATCGTCGTCCTCTTCTTCGAAGATAGAAGCTTCTTCCATTTCGAGGTCGTCGTTCGGAATGATCGGATCGTCATCCAGCGCGTTCTTGCTCTTCTTTCCTGCCATATTTTCTCCTTGGTGAAGGCGTTTTCGTATTCTTTACCGCTATATTATAAAATTTTTTTTAAAAAGGGAAATTTTTTTTGAAAAAAGTTGAAAAAAATGCATATTTTGGGGGCGAAAATGAAAAAGTCCCCCGTTTTGGGAGACTTTTGTCGTTAAAAACCTCAAAAAGTCACTTTTTTTCGTGGGCAGAAATGTTTTTCGCCATGAACGCGTAAACGGCTTTTGTGCCCATACGCGACAAAAAGCGGACCTTCGTATTCACCATGGAATTGTTCAATATCAGGTTATATTCAACGGTTTCGTTATATTCTTCGGAGTATACGAGTCGCTTGTAACAATCTAGAGCGCTCTCGGGAGGGAGTAAACTGAGCACTTCATTGATGTCGTTTGCACCAAAGGATCTGATTTCCTGGTAGAACGCCTTGTTGGCAAATATCGTGCGGTAAATCCTGTTTTCACCTTCGACAAGAGCAATGGGAATTTCGTTTGTGACATCCATGCGCTTTCTTGTCAGCGGAGAGTTTTCCAAGAAGTTGATTCGGCCCATATCGTCGTAGTAGCGGCGTTCCGCCGGAGTTTCGCTTGTTTCGAAACTGCACAGCTCCGCTCGTTTGTTGTAAAAATCTTCGATGGGCATGGGTTTGGCAAAATAGTAACCTTGAATCAGCTCGCAACCGATTCTCTTCAGGTATTCGTACTGGTCTTCGGTTTCGACGCCCTCGGCCAGAGTGTGAATGCCGAGCTTTTTCGCCAAGTCAACGATAGAGGCGATAATCACCTTGGACTTCGGGGTCTTGTCGAAGTTCCTGAGGAAGTTCATGTCTATCTTGAGGAAGTCGAAATCGTAAGTTTGCAGGTTATTGAAAGAACTGTATCCCGAACCGAAGTCGTCAATCCAGACTTGGTATCCGTCCTCCCTAAAACAGTGGATTATATCCCCAAGGCTCTCCTGATCCGACGCGAAAGCGCTTTCGGTGACTTCCAATACAATGTATTCCTTGGGAACATTGTATTTGGCGACGGCGTTATCAACGATTTTCTTGATATCGCTCAGTTCAAAGTCGAGTCTCGAAAGGTTCACCGAAATGGGCTGGTAGGCGTACCCGCTATCGATGTCGTCGCGCAGATCTTTGCATACGTGGTCTATAATGTAGGCGTCCAACTTGTGAATAAGGTGGACTTTTTCTAGTACTTCGATAAAGATGAGGGGCGAAATCATGCCTCGATTTGGATCGATCCATCGGGCAAGGGCCTCGTAGCCGCAGACTTTCTTGTTCAGTGTTCGATAAATCGGTTGGTAATACACCTTGAAAAATCCTTTTTCGAAGGCTTCGTCAAAGTGTTCCAACACATATTGTTTCTGTCCGTGCTTTTTGTTGAGTTCCTCGTCAAAGACGGCGTATTCCCTGTTAAAAATGCCATGGACTTCTCGACAGGCGAGGGAAGCTCGGTCCATCATGACAATGGGTTGTTGTGGGGTGCCGTCGGCGATATAGATGCCCGCCTTGATGAGGTTGCGGAGCCCTTTTTCGTAACTCGCCATCGCTTTGTTCAAAAGCTTGATTCGTAGGGCGATTTCTTCGACAGAGAGATTGAGACTGATGACCACCAGGTGGTCTGCTCCAGCTCGTAGGACTGTTTCTCCTTCAAAAAGTCTTTTGAGTTCGTCCCTGAACTTGCAGAGGTATTCGTTTCCGCCCTGGTATGAGAATCTTTGGTTTATGGTCTTGAAATTCATCACGTTAAAGAACGTGATGGTCGATCTTTCAAGAGGGTAAAAGTTAGGGTCTTTTTGGGTTTGGGCAAAGAACCATGCCACAAAATTAAGGCCTGTAATCTGGTCTTCTTTCTCGAAAATTGAAGTGCTTGGGCTCGCTCCCACGGGACGCATCATTTTCGGTTCGCTATGCTCCACGACCTTTTTCTCCTATATTCTTATGTTCAATTTAACTAAAGAAAACAGGAAAAGGGACTTTTCCTTGAAAAAAGTCCCTTTTTATTACGATTTTCTTACTCCAAATTGGAATATTCGTTTTTTTTAGAATTTCGGGTAGCCGTCCTTGAGACTTTCGTCGTAGTGGGCGCGTTCGCCGCCAATGAATTTCGGGCGCGTGCGTGCCGCAATCAGGATAGCCTTGCCGATATGTGTCTGCTGCATGTGCAGGGGGACGGCGACTTCTTTCAGGTGCATGCCGATAAGCGTGCCGCCGATGTCGAGGCCTGCGTCGGCCTTGATATGCTCGATGGCAACGGGTTGTTCGAATGCCCCGTAGCAGGCGGTGGCAAAGGAGCCGCCGGCCTTGGGTTGCGGCACCACGTTTACGATTTCGGCATTCGGCACGGCCGCGCGCTCGATGATGATTGCACGGTTCAGGTGTTCGCAGCACTGTGCCGCAATGTAGATGCCGAGCGGCTTGAATACGGACTGCAACCCTTCGAAAATCGCCTTGCCGACTTCGGGCACGGAGTGGCTCCCGATATCGTTTCCGAGCGTGGAACTCGTGCTGCAACCGATCACCACGATGTTACCTGTCTTGAGTCGGGCCTTTTCAACAACTTCCTTAGCGGCGTTCATCGCGTCGTTACGAATCTGCTCGACAATGTTCTTGTCGTCTATTTCGTATGTAATGCCTGCCATGTTTTACCTCATTGTTGATCTTTATAATCGTTTACATCGTAACCGGGGACCCGCTTGGCATCCATAAAGTAGAACTGTTCCTTTATGTTGCCAGCCTTGTCTGTGACCACGTCCATGATGGAATCCAGGGTTGTAACAAAGACTGTGGAATCTTCTTCCCAATAGACATCCTTAAGCATTTTTACGAGTATGTCTTCTTGTTCCGTGGTTGAGGCCGCGGGCCAGCCGACAACGAGAACCTGCACCGAATCTTCAACAGAGCTTTCATCATGTCGTCCGTCGTAAACATCTTTCCATCGGATTTGATATGTTCCCGCCTTGGAAAAAATTTTTTCACCATGAAGGCTTGTTCGCGTGAATAGGTAGTCTATATATGAAGGGCTTGTGTTGTCAACGACCGTCAATTGATAATCGTTAGCTGAAATATAATTCATACGATATTTATCCACATTTCTAAAATGAAAAGTCTTGTTGTAATACTTGTATTCACGATTTATTACTTGTGCCGGCACCAGCCAATCCTGGAAGATGAGGGCACAAGATAGCGTAGCACTGGAGTCGCCTTTCAGGAAGTTGTCCAAGGTGGCACTATCAAGTGAAACTGCGCCTTCTTGATAATACCGGGCGTTCATGATTTCGTAATCTTTTTCGAAATCAATCTTCAATTCTATGGAGTCAGATTCTGTTTTCATGAAACATTTCGATTGTACTGTATCCGCATAGGTGGAATAGAATCCACCATAGTAGCATGGATAAACTCTATTATAGAAATGCCCCTTGATGAATCTGCCGTAGTCATTGGTTGCTTCATAATAGCAGACTTCCGTAAAGTGCGCTTGGCCGGGATTTTTTGAAGGAACTAAAGTGTATGTTTCCTTTAGATTGCCGCATTGAGCGGAATCCAGTAATATTTCGAGGCGGTGGGTTTCATCTTGTTTTTCAAAAATATCTTTGAAAATTATACCCTGATAAGGATTTGGTCTTTCTTCGCCTTTGATTTCTTTACCGTTCAACAGAAATTTGGTGTTGCTGTAGTTGCAGACGGAAGGATCGCTAAAGCGAATGGTTACCTCCATTTCCTTAATGAACTTATTGATTTCAATGGTTGTATCAATAACTCTGTCCATTCGGAATCCATCGGAAATGTACATTCCGTTTCCGCCAGCGGAAAAGTTGAAACGAATGACTGTGGCCATGCCGCCAACAATGCTATCCATCAGATTTTGTTCAATGAGGACCTTTTCTCGCTGTAATTTTGCTGCTTTTTCTTCGGCAGTCATGCTGTTATCCATACAGGCGACAAAGGCGCAGAATAAAATAGAAGTCAGAGTAAAAAAATTGAATAGTTTCATTGGTTGTTAGTCCTTCAAGCAACGAATAGAAGCGTAAGAATCCATGCCGACTCCTGTAATAGAAACATCCGGCGTCCAATTGTCAAAAGAAATTGTTTCGGTGACAAAGTCATTTCTTCTGTCGGATGTCCAAAATAAAGCGACTTCGCCATGATCGATTGGCATTACATTGAAACCGTAATCGTCAAAGCCGTTTACGTCACGGTCCTTGTATTCTTTCCACCCATCTACGGATTTAAGGGCTTTTTCGACATTTGTCCAATAAGGCCAACCCGGTTCATTCTGACCCCCGATGGCCGTAAACAGAACTTCGAACTCGGCTATATTCGGCAAGTGCCATCCCTCGGGGCAAATGCCGCGGATTTTGCCGTTGGAGTTACTTTCGTTGGCGCATTTCCTATAATCGTAACCGCATCCTTTTCCTTTTTCAGAGAATACTGCTGCAGAATCCATGGCGGCAGACCACAAATAAAGGCGACCGTATTTTTCACAGAATTCTGCGTCTGTGTCATTGCAGAGGCTGGAGGAGTCCAGAGTTTTGGTGGGTTCAACGTATGCGTAAGCAAGATTTTCGGCCATCCAGGTTTGGCTGCCAATGGTCACGGTCTTGTATTCATGATTGTCTCGTTCATCGACCATGGTTCCGTGAATCGCTTCTGAAGGAGCCACATAGCTGATGCTGCTGGAAGAAGGCAAAATAGATTCGGTGCTCGAAGACGATTCTTCTTCCATGATTGAACTGGAGCTTTCCAATGGGGCCTGGGGTGCTGCGATGCGATAGTAGGTCACGCCTTTTTCCACTTTGCAGAGGCATCCGTCAAATTCTTTTTCCTTGGCCTTGGGAATCAATGTGTTGAAATCGCCTTCGCTACCTAATTTGTATTTGCAACCATTGAGGCTAACCCAGACTTGCCTGTAGCCGTATTCAGATTGAAGATTGATTTCAATCCGGTCATATTCGGGGTTATATCGCGCTTCATGGCAAGTGGTCAAAAGGTTTCCCGTTTCATTGATAAATTCAGCTGCCTTGGAGCAGGCTTCTTCATTGACCAAGGCGCTGTCGGTTAAAGTGCTTGACCAAGTGTTCTTATCGGAAATACCGTAGCGTTCCTTGCATTGCGCAGAACTCGGTTTGTCGGTTGTATCGGCTGGCTTAGAGGGGGTGGATTCCGAGGAACTGTCTCCGCAAGCCATCAGGATTGCGGAGGTGAGAGCCAATAAAAATAAACTTGTGCGTAAAGACATTTTCATATAGTCAATCATTTAATTGTGAATACAGCGGACATTCATGGCCAAAAGAGGGGCATCATACTCTATTTTTGCTTTTTCTTTAGCGTAATCCCACATAATGATGTAAGAAGCAAGATCTTCGTTGCCTGATTGGCTCCAGATATTCACCATATCGCCGTATTCAGCAAAATATTTTTCGACATCGTCACAGTCGTCATCACCGCAATAAGCTGCTTCATCGACAAAAAGTCCTAGGGGCAATGCTGAAAAACCGCTTTCGTTTGTGGTACTGCTTTCTTGCCAAGGCCATTTTGCCGATTTAAGGGATGCATCACTTGTATTTTCCAAAAGTGTCGAAATTTCGTCGCTCTTAGGAAGATGCCACCCTTCTGGGCAGGCCTTTTTGGCCGCTGCCTGGGAATAAAAACGTCCAAAGATTTCGCAACTGTCAGGGGAGTCGCCCAAGCAATGTGTTTTCCCGGCAAAGAAGGGGTGGGCGATGGAATCGACATAGTTCAAGTTTTCGGCCATCCAGACTTGTTCGCCGATTTGAACGCTCTTGTAGCATTGTCCGTCTCGTTCATCTTGGAATATTTCATATTCCACATCGGGGTTCAAATATTCCCAACTCTTCTTTTGAATGGTCAAGCAGGTGTCTACGCTAGACGAAGACTCTTCGATGGATGAACTAGACTGCTCTGTAGAAGAACTGGACTCAACGGAGGAACTGGAGGGGATAACCATTTCCATGAGCAAGGTGTCCTTGACGCAGCGTAGTGAAAAACCGTGGGACTTGGATTCCGAATAAATGGCTTTATCTTTAGGGTCTACGCTGTAGCTATATACTCTTGATGCAGGGATGGTTTCGTCAAAGAAGGTGTCCTGATTGTAGTCGATGTAGTAGTCCATTTCATCACTCTCGGTGGAGGTGAAGAATTGATCTGCGTTGTCCCAATAAGAGAAAAAGTAGTTGTTGTAAAAACCGCTGTGGAGAATTTTAAATCCGTAGGGGTCCTCATCGACAATGTCGGTGTAGCTCATCAGGTACTTCCATTCCAATGTGTCGGGGACGTGCCAGCCCGGCATGCAGATCCCCTGATGGTAAGGCTTATGAATGGAATCTTCGGCCGTGTTCCGCAAGTAATAGGATTTAAAATCCATTGCTTGAGTCCAGTTGTAAAGGCGTCCGAATTTGATGCAATTGGAATCTTGGTCTTCAAAACAGCGGCTGCCTTCGACTTTGTATCTTAAGTTTTCGGCAGTCCAAATGAGCGCGCCGATTTCTGTAGTGCGGTAGACCTTGAAATCGCGGGGGTCGCAAATTTCGTCTTTCTCTAGTTTGTCTGGACAAGAGGTGGGAAGATTTTCAATTGAACTCGAAGAACTTTGGTTCTCGTTTGCATCTTCAGGTTCCGATGAAGTGTCGCTACATGCGGAGAAGATGATTAGAAACAAAGAAAGTATTGCAACAATTATTCTCATGGTGTATTCAGAAGTCGTGCTCGAAATTGTGTCGTGAAGCCTTGATGGAAATAATAGCAAGTGGATAATCTGATGTCAATTTGTTAACTTGAATTTACTATATTTTGTAATAAATTTTGGAGGATGTTGTATGAAAAAGTTCCTTTCATCTCTATTGGTTTTGCCTTTTGCAGTTCATGCTGCCTGCGACTTGGTGTTGAATGAGGCGGGCGAGTATGAAGTGGGTACCTTTGAAGACTTGACTAAGGTGGGTATCGAGGATTGCGCTTTGGATGCAAAGTATCGTTTGACCGCAGATATTGTTGCTCCTAAAAGCGAAGATGACTGGCACGGATTCCAGCCGATTGGTGGTTTCAGTGCACCGTCTGGTTTTTCGGGCGAGTTTCATGGTGCGGGACACAAGATCAAAAACCTGCAGCTTTACAATGATAATTACGAAGGGCTGTTTGGGCGTGATATGGATGGCTTGGTGGATAGCCTTGGTCTTGAGGATATTTTTCTCAATGGTGGTTATTATACGGGAGCTGTTGTCGGCTATGGCGGATCGGGAAAAATTAAGAATGTTTATGTAACTGGAAGAGTCCAGTATGCGGGGTACAAACCCGAGGAATCCTATATCGGCGGCATTGCCGGTGTGTTCGGTGGTACAATCGAGGATTGCTACTTTGTTGGTGAAATCGGCGAAAACTACAATATCGGTGGTATCGTCGGCATGAATACGGGTACCGTAAAAACGAGCTACGCCATCAATGAAGGTGTCGTGCAGGGGATATACTCTTCCAAGTACAATATCGGCACAGTTGTCGGTGTAAATGAAATTACGGGAACTGTCGAAAATTCGTACGGAATGACCTATGCCGATTGCGACAAACGTAAAGTGGTAGGCTCGAATTTAGGCTCTGTCGATGAAAACAGCGCATCGGTCGATTGTTTCGATTACAATTACAATGGCGGCATGAAGGCCAAAGAATTCTTTGCCGGTTTCGACTTTGAAAATACATGGGGAATTAACGAAGGTAAAACATCTCCGTTCCTGAAGTCCAATTTGACTGTTGTCAAGGGCGTGAAGCCCGTTTGGTATGCAAAGCAATACTGCACGGGAAAAAAGGTGGGTATCGGAATGGCGCTGATGCCGGAAGGCTTGGATGAACGAAACTACGGTGGAAAATTCAACGTGGTGGAAGTTGGCGACAAAATGGTGGTTGACTTTTCAGGAGTCTATGCGCTGAACCAGAATGGCTATACGTTTGTCAGCGATACGCTTGATATCCCGATTGCACCACTGGCACTCGAGGTTACGGGCATTACTGTTGAGGACAAAGTTTATGATGGAACTACCGATGCGACGGTTACGGGTGAACCCAAAATTGAAGGGGTTTGTAAAGATGACGGTGTGACCCTGAAGGGAACCGTTACTGCCACGTTTGAAAATGCAAAAGAGGGAAAAAACAAGAAAGTGGTTCTTTCCGGTTTGACTTTAGCGGGCGATTCTTCGGTGGTTGCGAACTATGAACTTGTAATGCCGCAATTGGTTGCGTCTATTACCGCTGTCGAAAGTTCCTCTTCTGCAGAATCTTCTAGCTCGTCTATAGAATCTATTGTATATGGTCCCGCAATACGAAGCAATCAACCGTCAAAGGTGTTTTTCGATGGTCATTCTGTGATTATGAAAAAGAACGGAATGCGCTTCGATTTGCTGGGCAACAAACTCAAGTAAAGTGATTTATTTTGAATAAATAAAGAAGCCGAGTGAGTGAACCTCATTCGGCTTTAAAATTTTTATTCCCACTCGATGGTTCCTGGAGGCTTGTGCGTCACGTCGTACCACAGCGAGCCTGCACCTTCGGCTTCGAACTTGCGCCAGAGTCCTGCGAGCATGCCCTGGTCGATTTCGGCGAAGTTTGCGGTCATGGCTTCGGTGGAGTTCACCGGGCGCATCACGATGCAAGGCTTGTTTGCCGTGCGGAGCGGGACGAGCACGACCGGCATCTGCCAAATCTTTTCGTACAGGTCGTTTGCCTGCAGGAATTCGGTGCAGATGTTGTCGAACTTGCGGAGCGTATCAAAGTTCTCACGGGTGGCGAACTGTTCGACAAGCTTCGGATCTTCATCAGCGACGCTGCCGATCTGGTAAATCACGCGGTTGATGGCCTTGAAGCGGTTGGCAAGTTCGGTCGAGAACTTTTCGCAATCCTTCCAGCTTAAGCCCGGAGTGGTGATGAGGAACGGCTGCGCGTAAGTACGGCCATCGCCCTGCACGCCCACGCTCTTGATGGGGAGCAGGCGGCCTGCAATGTTGTTCGCCTTCAGGTAGTCGGCGAGCGACTGACCGGCGGTATCCTTCACGTCTTCGAACTTCACCATGTCATCGGTGAGCTTGCCGTCGCTGCAGAGCAGGCGCACGCCAAGACCCGGACCCGGGAACGGGTGACGCCACACGAGGTTGTGCGGAATGCCGAGTTCTTCACCGAGGGCGCGGACTTCGTCCTTGTACAGGTCGGCGAGCGGTTCCAGCACGAGGTCCTTTTCCATGAGGTCCAGAACTTCCTGCACGCGGTTGTGGTGCGTCTTGATCTTGTCGGCGTTCTTGGTGCCGCCGCTTTCGATGGTGTCGGGGTAGATGGTGCCCTGAGCCATCATCCACTGGTTCGGATCGAGGTTGAGCTTCGCCATTTCCTCGTCCTTCACCGTCAGGAATTCCTTACCGATAATGCCGCGTTTGGTTTCGGGCGCGGTCACGCCCTTAAGCTTAGCAAGGAAGTGTTCGCTTGCGTCGCGTACCTTCAGGTTGTTCATGCCTTCCTTCGTGAGGAAGTCCATAATCTTCTGGGATTCGCCGAGGCGCATCATGCCGTTGTCCACGTGCAGGCCCAAGACCTTTTCCGGTCCGAGTACGCGGTTCAGGAGTACGAATGCCACGGTGGAGTCCACGCCGCCAGACACGAGCAGGAAGACCTTGCGGTCCTTGACCTGGTCCTTGATTCTCTGCGTGATGAGCGGCAGGTAGCTCTTCATGTTCCAAGTCTTCTTGGCGCCCGTGAAGTCCACGAAGTTTTCGAGCAACTTCATGCCGAACTTGCTGTGCGTGACTTCCGGGTGGAACTGGATGCCGAAAATCTGGCGTTCAGGCTTGTCGCTATCGAATGCAACGGCCGCGATTTCGCAGTCCTTGGTGCTGGCCACGATCTTGTAGCCTTCGGGGAGCTTGGTCACCTGGTCGCCGTGGCTCATCCACATCGGGGAGGCCTTCGGGAGACCCTTCAAAAGCGGGCACTTTTCGTCGCCGACGATGAGGTCGGCAATGCCGTATTCCTTGACCTTGCCCGGTTCAACATGACCGCCCAACTGCTGGGCGATGAGCTGGTGACCGTAGCAGATGCCAAGTTTGGGCACCGGGAGGTTCAAAATTTCAGGATTGTATTCCGGAGCGTCAGCCGCATAAACGCTGCTGGGGCCGCCACTGTAAATGATGCCCTTCACGCCTTCAAGTTCGCTGACGGGAGCGGCGGGGGAGTGGATTTCGGTAAACACGCCCAGGCGGCGCACGCGGTTAGCAATCAGGTGGGCGTACTGCCCGCCAAAGTCCAAAACTGCAATAGTATCGACGTTCTTCATACGGGACCAAAAATAGAAATTTTACTCGGCGGCGCTCATTTCGCGCGCAAGTTCGATAAGCGTCTGTACGCCGAATCCGGTCGCGCCGTAGTCGGTGTATTTCCACTGCTTGGTTACGAAAGCCGTACCTGCGATATCCCAGTGGGCCCAGGCGGTATTCTCGGGGATGAATTCTTGCAAGAACAGTGCTGCCGCGATGGCGCCAGCGTCGGTTCCCGTGTTCTTGAGGTCGGCGAACTTGTCCTTGAGCGCGTCGGCGTATTCTTCTTCGAGCGGCATGCTCCAGAACTTTTCGCAGCAGGCTTCACCGCAGTTGATTACCTTGAGTCCGAGGTCGTCGTCGTTGCTGAAGAATCCGGCGACGGCGTACCCGAGGGCGCGTACCATGGCGCCCGTGAGGGTGGCGATGTCCACGATGTGCGTGGCGCCGACGATTCCCGCTTCGGCAAAGCCGTCAGTGAGCACTAGGCGGCCTTCGGCATCGGTGTTGTCGACCATGACGGTCTTGCCGTTCTTGGCCTTGAAGATGTCGCCCGGCAGTACGGACTTGTTGCCGATGGCGTTCTCGGCGAGGCAGCAGACGGCACTCACCTTGATGGGAAGTTCAAGGGTCGCGATGGCCTGGATGGCGGCGAGCGCGGTGGCTGCACCGCTCATGTCGCTAATCATTTCGGGCATGGATTTGGGCGGCTTGAGGCAGAGACCGCCGGTGTCGAAGGTAAGGCCCTTGCCGACGATGACCAGGTGGTCCTTGGAGGTGCGCTTGGCGGGCTTGTATTCGAGCGTGACCATGTACGGTTCGTGCGAGCTGCCCTTGCCGACGGTCACGAGGCCCATGAAGCCTTCCTTTTCGAGCTGCTTCATGTTGCGGACCTTGATGGAAAGCCCCGGCGTGTACTTGGCGACGGTGTTCGCGCGGTCCACGAATTCGGCGGGGAAAAGGTCGCTGGAACTCGTGTTGATGAGGTTCTTGGCGAGGATGACGGCCTTCTGCTCGACGGCTACGTCTTCGGCGATTTTCTTGAATTCCTTGAGGCGGTCGCCCGCGACAATCTCGAACGTTACCTGGAAATCTTCTTTCTGCTTGCTCTTGTAGGCGTCGAACTTGTAGTCGGCGTAGTGGAGGCCGTGGACGATGGCCTTGAACTGCTCGTTGGCGGCGTCGGCGAGGAATAGGCTCACGCAGGCGACCTGCTTTTTCATCGCCTTCTTGGCGAGGCGGTAAGCGGACATGCGCAGGTGGTCGAGGGCCGAGAGTCCGCGTTCCTTGGCGGCATCTACGAAGAAGGTGTTGCAGCCGTCGATTTCTAGAAATTCGAGGTCTTCGAACGGGCCGTCCTTCATGCCCTTGAGAACGGATTCCGCCTGGTCGAGGGCCTTGCCGGAAAGAACCTTGGAAAACTGGATGGATTCCTTGACAAAAAATAGGGCGTAGGCCTTTTCGTTGCTGGCCTTGGCCGGTTCGTTTGCGATGATGTTCAGTTTCATGCCTTAAATGTAGTTTTTTCGGCGGATTTTTGTTTTTTGCCGTCAAAAATGCTATAATAACAATGTGAAAATGGAGGTTCCTATGAATCACAAGATTTCAGGTATTCTTTCTGTCCTCGCTCTTTCGGCTTTTGCCTTTGCGCAGGCTCCCGAGGCTGCCCCTGCAGCTGCTCCTGCCGCAGAAACTCCCGCGGTCGCCGAACAGGCCGCAGCCCCTGCTGAACAGGCCGCTCCCGAAGCGGCCCCTGCCGCTGTTGCAGAACAGCCTGCAGCTCCTGCCGCTGCTCCTGCCGCTGAAGAAGCTCCCGCTCCGGTGGCGGTACGTGGTGGGGAAGTCCCGGCCCAGGAACCGGCCGTTGCCGCTCCGGCCCCGACAGAAACCAAGACCGTGACCAAGATTGTCTACCAGCCGGTATACACGACCGAGCCGACTGCGGTCCGCAATCCCGAATACACGCCGGTGCAGACGGTCTACGTGGCGCAGAATCCCGGCAAGGATACGGTGACGTTTGATGAACTCCGTGGCTTTGTCCCCGTCAAGACTCTCATTGGCTTGCAGGGTGCTGTCGGTTCGTACATTATTACCTCGAACAGGGACAACTACGATTACTTCGAGGACTATTACGGCCTTACTTGGCGCGTGGGTGCATTTACCGTTTTCCCGTTGACGGATTATACGGTGGGTCTGCGCTTGGGAGTCTTGTATGAACAGAGCGAGGCCAGCACGACCGAGACCTACATTTCCAGCTCTATCAAGGCAAAGTTCAAGCAGCGCAAGATTGACGTGCCTGTGCTCTTTGCGTTCAAGAGCCCGCGCTCTACTTTCATGTTCGAGGTCGGTACGCAGATGTCCTTCCCGATCAAGGACGAGTTCAAGGTTTCCTATACGGATGAGAGCTACAAGCTCGACATGATTGACAAGGATTACCGCAAGATGCTTGACTGGGATCTCGTTATCGGTTTCGCCGTGCGTGCGAACAAGTACGTGGGCCTGGATTTCCAGATCAACGGTGGCTTCTCCGAGATGTACGATTGCGAAAAGGTCGAATACGACCTGTTTAACCTCAATTCGTTGTCTGCATCCTCCTTCATGCTGGGACTTTCCTTCTACATCCTCTAAAAAATGCTTTTACCAATCATCGCTGTCATTCTCGGACTTGCCGTACTCGTATGGAGCGCGGACAAGTTTGTGGACGGCGCCGTGGGTGTCGCGAAGTTTTGCGGCATGTCCACGCTCTTGATTGGGATGGTGATTGTCGGTTTCGGGACGTCGGCGCCGGAGATGGTCGTTTCGGCCATTTCTGCAATGCAGGATGCGCCTGAACTGGCACTGGGTAACGCCTACGGCAGCAATATCGCCAATATCGCGCTCATTCTCGGCGTGACGGCGGTAATTTCCCCGGTCATCGTGGTGCGGAAGGCGCTCAAGCGCGATTTGCCCGTGCTGATTGCGGTGACTGCACTTGCCGTGATTCTCGACTTGGACGGCGCTATCGGACGTATCGACGGTATCGTGCTGTTGCTCGTGTTCGCGGGCGTGATGGGTTTCAATATCGTTTCGGAAATTCGCCAGAAGCACAAGGTTGGCCATGTCGAGGACTCGGAAGAAAGTTCTAAGGATGTTTCGCTCGGCAAGTCTTTGCTGTGGCTTTTGCTCGGGCTTGCCCTGTTGGTGGCAAGTTCCCGTGCGCTAGTTTGGGGTGCGGTGGCGATTGCGCGCGCCCTGGGCGTGAGCGACCTGCTAATTGGCCTTACGATTGTTGCTGTGGGCACCTCGCTCCCGGAACTCGCGAGTTCCATTGCCGCGGCCCGCAAGGGCGAAGACGATCTCGCCTTCGGCAACATTATCGGTTCTAACTTGTTCAATACGCTTGCGGTCGTAGGTATCGCTGCGACAATTGCGCCGATGCATTCCTTCGAAGCGTCGGTGCTGAGCCGAGACATGCCTGTCATGGCGGTCCTGACCATCTTGCTATTGCTGTTCGGATTGCCCGTGCGCAAAAAGCGGATTGATGCCGGCGGTCACCGTATCGGTCGCATCAACCGTATTGAAGGCGCTACCTTCCTCGCGATATACGTGGGCTACATCGCATTCCTGATAGCCCAGGCGATGTAAAATTATACAAGCGTCATTCCGGCCTCCGAGCCGGAACCTAGATGGCGGATCAGGTCCGCCATGACGTTGGCTGAAAAATACAGTCGTCTAATTCGGCGGGAAGAACAGGTACGCAATCGCAATCGCGGCAATCACACCGACTGCATCTGCGATGAGCGCGCATGTGACGGCGTGGCGCGTCTTCTTGACGCCCACGGAACCGAAGTACACCGCGATGATGTAGAACGTGGTGTCGGCGGCGCCCTGGAACATACAACTTAAGCGTCCGGCGAAGCTGTCGGGACCGAGCGTCTTCATGGCGTCAATCATCATGCCGCGGGCACCGCTACCGCTGAGCGGTTTCATGAACGCGGTGGGGAGCGCGGGGACAACGTCGTTGCCGATGCCGAACAGCCCGAGAACCCAGGAAATCCCGTTCATGAGCAGGTCCATCGCACCGCTGGCGCGGAATACAGCGACACCCACGAGGATGGCCACCAGGTAAGGAATCACCATGACGGCCGTGTGGAATCCTTCCTTGGCGCCTTCTACAAACGCTTCGTAGGCCTGGACTTTCTTGTATACGGCAAGCGCGAGGAACGCGACGATAATGCCGAAGAGGACAATCCCGCTGATGAAAAGGCTAGAAACGCCGATGGCGTCGGCGGTGAGTCTGGAGAAGTAGGCGAGGGTTGCGACGACGACTGCAGTAAGACCACCGATCCAGGCGAGGGTCACGGGGTCGCGCAGTTTAATCTTCTGGAAAAAGCTTACGGCGACAATGCCTGCAATCGTGCTGAAGAACGTCGCAAGCAAGATGGGGAGGAACACGTCGCTCGGGTTGGCTGCGCCCAGCTGTGCACGGTACGTCATGATGCTCACCGGAATCAGCGTGAGTCCGCTCGCGTTCAAGACGAGGAACAAAATCTGCGAGTCGCTCGCGACGCTCTTGTCTTCGTTCGGGTTGAGTTCCTGCAACTGCTTCATCGCCTGCAGGCCCATCGGGGTGGCCGCGTTGTCGAGGCCGAGCATGTTCGCGCTGATGTTCATGAGCATGGTGCCCACGACCGGATGGCCTTTCGGAATTTCCGGGAAGAGCCTAGTAAAGAGGGGCTGCACGATGCGGGCGAGAATCTGTACGGCACCGGCCTTTTCGCCGATTTTCAGGATGCCGAGCCAGAGCGAGAGAATACCCGTGAGGCCGAGGGCGATTTCGAACGCGGTCTTCGACATGTCGAATGCGCCGAGGATTGCCTTGTTGAAGATTCCAGAGTCGCCGAAGGCGAGCCACTGGACCATGCACGCGACAAACGCGCCAAAGAAGAAAATGAGCCAGATTACGTTTAAAACCATGATTTAAATATAGGTTAAGAAATTTCGGCCGAGGCGAGTTCGCTGCCGTCGTCGAGTTTGTGGATGCAGAAACGGGCAGGGGAGGCGCCATTCGCGCTTTCGTACAGCCCGAAAGTGGGCGGATTGCCGCCCTTGGGGAGGCTCGTGGAACCGGGGTTCACGAGCAATACGCCTTTGAAGTTCTTTTCGAGTTTCCAGATGTGCGTATGGCCGTAGATGTAGGCGTTGATGGGGATTCCGTCCAGTTCCGGGTCGCCCGGCGATAGCGTATGGAGTGCATCTGCCGGGAAGCATTCCGGCATGAAGATGTGTCCGTGGCTCAAGAAAAGCGTCACGTTGCCGTCTTTCACGACGGCGAATTCGTTCTCGATTTCCATGTCGAGCATCATCAGGTCCACATCGGCATCGCAGTTGCCGCGTACGGCGGTGATGCGGCCCTTGTAGGGCTCGAGCGCTTCCACGACACCCATCGGGCCGTGCCCTGCGGGGAGCGGATTACGCGGGCCGTGGTAGAGTGTGTCGCCCAGCAAAAAGAGGCGGTCGCAATTGAACTTTTCGAAGAACGAAAGCGCCTGCCTTGCGGCAATCGCGGAACCGTGAATGTCAGAGAGTATTAATGCTCGCATATTTAGTCACTAGTTGTTAGTCAATGGTCATTAGTGATTAGTAAATAGTGGTTAGTAAATAGGGACGCAATTATCAAGATGTTTTTCTTTGCATTTCCTAACCACTTTCTACTGTCTACTTCCTACTGCCGCGAAGCGGCTTTATTTCACCACAATCATCGGGCTCGTTTCGCTTAGCAGGTAGTTCCATTCCTCGCGTATCTTCTCGTATTCGCTCGGGTCTGCGTAAAGCGCGAAGGTCGTCCACTTGATGGAAGACTGTGCCGTTGTCCCGCTGGCCTTGTCGTTACCCTTCTCGAAGCTTACGTAGTCGGGTGTGCGCTGGAACTTCTTGGGCCCGACGATGTTTACGGTACGCCCGCTGGCCGCCTTGACGGTAAGGCTGTAGCTGAACTGCGTTTCGTGCGGCATGCGGATGGGGTGGTGGCGCTTGGAAACCTTCGGAAGCTTGAAGAGACTGCGTTCCCACACGTTCGGGAAGCGTCCCTTGAGTTCGGAACCGCCCTGACCGAAGTAAACCTTGGAAGCATACGTGGCGATGAGGTTGAGCGGCTTGTTGAATTCGCCGAGGTTCTCGATGCGGATGTTGCCGATGCTCACGTCGGGCACGCCGGCGGCCATGAAGTCTTCGAGCAGCTGTTCCTGTTCCTTGATGTCGCGGCCGTAGAACTTGTTGCGGATGGCGCTTGCGAACTTTCCTTCCAGCGATACGGAGTCGCGGAATTCGCATTCGCCGTCGTTACCGATGAACAGGCGGTGGTCTACCGCAATCTTGTGTTCCTGGTTGTCTTCGAGAATCGGCGTCGTCATGACCTTGCTGTTCTCGTCGTCGATGATGAGCGCGACCTTGCCTTCCATATCGAGCGGCACGGGACGTTCGTTACCCGTCTTGTCGGTTGCGTCGACCCACATCTCGCTTACCTTGTCCTGCTTGGGGATGTAGAGGATCATGTGGTTGAACTGCTGGATGGTGGGGAGGTGCTCGAAGCCTTCTTCGGTAAGGTGGATGGCGGCGAGGTAGCTCTTGACTCCGATGGCCTGCAGCATTTCCTTGAGCAACAGAGCCATGTCCTTGCAGTCGCCACGACGCTCCTTGAGCGTCACTTCGGCGGTCTGCGGAATAAGGCTATGACCGCCGAAGCGGACATCGCGGTAGCGGATGTCATGGCGCACAAAGCGGACTATCGCCTTCACGGCCTCGTCACCGAGCCTGCTGCCGCGTACCTCGAAAGCTTTTTCGCGGACGCTCACGGCCTGTTTGAACTGGTGCTTGATGAGGTTGTGGTAGTCTTCGCCTACGGCGTTCCATTCCTGCTTGCCGGTGAGCATGAGCCCTGCGCCGAAATCGCGGTACACGGGCATGTACATCTCGTGGCGAATCACGACCGGATTGTCGATTTTCCATTCGATGCCGCCCTTGATGTTGCTCTTTTCGAGCGGGCCGTATTCCTCGGTCACGAACTTGGAGGTGTCCGCGTAGATGCGGAAGATGGACTGGCCCACGGGAATGTCCCTGCTGCTTACGAAGTTGGTATAGGGAATCATTCCCTTGTTCTGGATGTTCGTGCGGCTGTACTGCATGTAGATGAAGTCGCCGGGAGCGAGGTCTTGCAGCGGGAAGTGCGCCGTCTGGCTCTCGTTGCCGCCGCCAATTTCGGTAGCGTACGTGATGTAGGCTCCGTTGAGGCTAGCCTTTTGCTTCAGGTTCCAGTTGCTGTCGTAAACCTCGAGCGCGTTGATGTAGATTCGGTCGAAACCGGGCAAGAAGTCAAACGTGAACTCGCGGTAGATGGCGGCGCCGCGCTGGTCGAGGATTTCCATGAGGGTCTCCTCGGTGCGTGTCCAGGCATAGCCCTTGTCGCCCGCCTTCTCGGCCTTGATGGTCTCTTTCTGGTAATGCACGACGGCGGGGAAGTCGCCTTCGGTACCGGCGGACTTTGCGCTTGGGCGCAGCAGCGACTTCAGGTCTTTCGGGCGGTCTTCGACAGGCGTGATGGGCTTTTGCAGCGTGCGGTTGTCGGCCTTGCCGAGGAATGCCTTGGTAGCGCTGAGGAAACTCTTCGCGTCTTCGTTATCGGATTTGAGTGCGAGTGCCTTGGTAAGCGACTTTTCGGCTTCGCGGTAGTTGCGGCTATAGAACAGGATTTTTCCCTGCATGGTCCAAATCTTGTAGTCGTTCTTGTCCTTGGCGAGCGTCTCTTCGCTGATGGCGCGTGCTTCGTCGTAGCGGGCGAGGAACACGAGGGCGTCCATCAGCGTTTCGCCGAGTTCCTTGCTCATGCCGAAACGGCCGCGCACGCCGTACAACACGTCGACGGCTTCGGCGTACTGGTCCAGGCCCATGTAAGTCTTTGCGAGGTAGACGCCCAGGCGGCTGCTCGGCTGCCTGTCGTAGAGCCTCTGCACTACCACGAGCGACTGGTGGCGCTGGCCGAGCCCCCAAAGGGCGTCGCTTAAGTTGATGACGTATTCCGGATTGTTCGGCGTGTAGCGCAGCGCCCCTTCGGCGCATTCGCGGGCGTGCCCGTAGTCGAATAGAGCTTCGTACATTTCGCCGAGAATGGAAAGCAGTTTTCCGTTCTTGCGAACGAGTTCCATCTGGCTCGTGAAGTGGCTGATGCCAGGGCCGTACAGTTCCTTCATCTGGTACACGAAGCCGCAGTTGATGAGGTAGAGCGGTTCTTCGGGGTCCATCTTGTTCGCGCGTTCAAAGTAGCTGAGGGCCACGAGAGGCTGGTTTTCGACCAGGCGCAAGATGCCTACCTGGCTCATGACGGCGGCGTTGAACTTCGCCTGTTTCTTGGCGGATTCCGCATCGGTCGCCTGTTCAGGCTTTGCGCCTACGGAAAGCCCCTCGACGGCGTTGTCCATGACCTTGGAATATTTCTTCTTGTTGATTCCCTGCGTCCAGGTGACGATGAGGATTCCACGGCCGTCATCGTAGAAATAGCGGCCCTTGTAGTAGAAGTCGAACTTGTTGACGGTGTGGGTGAGGGTGAATTCCTGGGCGTAGCGGTCGCCGACCTTGGTGCGCTGGATTTCAAGCGAAGGTTCGTTCGGATCGACGCCGAGCTTTACGAGCAGCACCTTGAACATGTCCTGCTGGTTCACTTCTTCGCTCGGGACCATGGCGCCGTAGACGAAGAGCGATATGTCTTCGGCCTTGTTGCTGAGCACGAGATCCGGGTCGTCGTTTTGCCTTGCGATTCCGCTCCAGAAGTGCCAGAGGGTGTCCTTCGTGCTCCACTTGTAGCCAAGAGCGGTGCTCTCGTATTGCTGGACGCGTTCGGGGGAGAGTTCCGGGCCTTCCTCTTCGCGGATGTCCTTCAGTTCGAATCCGGCGAAGAATACCTTCCATTCATCCTTAAGCGCTCCGGCGGGGAGGGTCACGTCCGTCGCCGACAGGCTGAGCGAGTAAATGCGGTTCCCGGTGCCGGTGACGAGGCCCACGGCCTCGTAAGGCGTTTCGTAGCGCTTGCCGGCCACGTCGAAAAACGCCCCCGTGACCCCGAATGCTTCTTCGGGGTAGGTTTCCGCGAGGCTCGCCTTCTTGCCGCTCGCTTCGTAGGTCTGCATTTCCATCTGGGCGCGGTCCATGAGCTTGAGCGGCTCGCCCTGCGGGAGTTCGATTTCCACGAGCACGGCGCGGCGGCCGGTGCTCGCGTTGTAAAATTCGTAGGGGACACCGCTCTCGTGGACGCCGTCTTCGCCGACTATCGCCCAGTCGCCCCCCGGGAGCTTGAAGCTGAATCCGTCCGAATCGTAAGAACCTGCGGAGTGGGACTGCCGATGGGCCGATTTTTTTGAGGTCCCTGAGCCTGTCGAAGGGCTGTCGTCAAAATAGCTTTCGGTATAGCCGCCTTCGTCGGCGCTCTGCTGCGGGTCGGACTCGGTCAGGGGTTGCCCGTTTCCGGCACAGGAAACTAGCGACAAGGCGAAAAACAGTGCGGATAGCGGGGCACAGGCAATATGAAGACAGTTCTTAGACGCGGAAAAATTCATAAGTGCAAAGATACAAAAACGATTTGGGGATGTTGTTAGTAAATTTAAATTACGGATGAAGCGGAATATTATTAGCTATTTTTTTAGTGAGAACCGGTTTTGGAGGCTTTATGAAGCATTTGGTTTATGTTTTGGCGCTTGCGTTGACGTTACTGTTCGTCGCCTGCGGCGACGACGAGAGCAGCAGCTTCGTGAGTCCGGAGAAGGAGACGAGCAGTTCCATTGCCGAGTCATCCTCGGAGCGCAGCGGAGGGGATCCATCCAGTCCCTCGTCTTCTGCCAAGTCAAGTAGTTCTGTTTCATCGTCCAGTTCAAAAAAATCCAGCTCGTCAGGCGGTTTGTCTTCAAGCAGCTTCCCTGAATTGCTTTGCGATGAAGAAGATGAAGGAATTACTTCTTGGATGTCAGGCTTGGGTGATTTGATTTGCAAGGACGGATACTATGTGCCCTACACACGGCCGTCCAGTTCATCGCAGGCGATTCCCACGTTCAAGGAAAGTTTCGAGGTGGACAGTGTTTTTGCAAGTGTGGATAAAGAAAAGGAGTATGGCTTTTTTACCGACCCCCGCGATGGGCAGGTCTATAAGACCGTAAAAATAAAATTCGGTTACGATGGCGCTGATTCCATAACGGTGTTCGCTCAGAACCTCAATTACGGGACGCAAATCAAGTTGGAAACGACGGAATTTGATGACAATAAGGTCGAAAAGTACTGCTATGATGACGATCCGTGGTATTGTGACACTTACTTTGGCGGCCTGTACAGCTGGAGCGAAGCGATGGGGTTCCCGAAGGCGTGCGACAGCGTGTTGACGGGTTCCACGCCGGACTGTCCGGAGCCTTTGGCAACGGGCCTGAAGTATCAACAGGATAGCCTGATAATAAAGCGCCAGGGAATATGTCCGGACGATTGGCATGTGATGAATGAAGATGAATGGCGTGCCATGATTGCCGGTGAGGAAACTTGCACTGATGTAGTGTCTAAGGCTTTTAGAGGGATCAATGCAACCGGTTTCTCCGCTTTGTTGGGTGGAATAACGGGAACACTGGATGGAAAGCGTGATTTTGTACATTTAGGCCAATACGGCTATTTTTGGGAGCCTCGAGAGTTGAATGAAACAACGTCATATCAAATCTACCTACAAAAGGTTGAATATAAATATATGGCGAGAGCATATAAGTTTGATGGACTCTCCGTCCGCTGCGTGAAGGATTATTAGTCCCGCATCAAGACGGTCCTGGCGGTTCAAAATAAAACCCGAGTTTCGTGAAGCCCGCAGGGACTAACAGTCTGATTGAGACCGTTCGCGCTACACTCTGGTTAATATACTCTGGTATGCGCTCACTCTCGCCATCACGCCTCGTTAATACGAGGCGCTTATGGCTCACAGGGGCTGAGCAGTACCCGCTCTTAACACGTACCTAGCGGTAACATTACATACCAGAGCCCCTCTCGTGTTTCTTTGCGGAGAGGAGGCGTTTCGCAAAGCAAACACTCGAACGAAGTGAATGTGTGAGTGTGTAAATCCGACCTCGTAGCAAACATTATTCAAAAAACGTTTTTGAACTTCTACAAGTGCGGTTATAAAAGTGATGGGTCCCCCTCGTTTCACTCGGGGGATGACGCGGTTGGGGGCGTTACGGGGGTGCCCCCCGTTAGAGGGGGTAGGTGGCAACGCAGTGCCGCCGAGGGGGAGGCTTCCCCCGTCCTCCGTTGCCGGTTTGCCCGATTTTTTGTATCTTTACGCCCGTCAACGCACCATCCTGCCCCCAAAAGCGGGATGAAGCAATTTCACAATAAAACAAAAAAGGATCCAATAATGGCTCTCAAACTCGGTATCAATGGTTTCGGCCGCATCGGCCGTATGGTCTTCCGCGCTGCTGTGGAAAACTTCTCCAAGGACATTACTGTTGTCGGTATCAACGACCTTCTCGACGTTGACTACCTCGCATACATGCTGAAGTACGACTCCGTGCACGGCGCTTTCAAGCACGACGTGTCTTTCGAAGGCAACTTCCTCATTGTCGATGGCAACAAGATTCAGGTGTTCGCCGAAAAGGATCCGACCAACATCACTTGGGGTGCCCTCGGTGTTGACGTTGTCGTGGAATCCACTGGCTTCTTCCTGACCGACGAACTCGCCCGCGCCC
>JAEEGK010001335.1_pt1 | contig 61924 bp, 56 predicted proteins | sample 8958771 | NCBI WGS metagenome assembly JAEEGK01 (sample SAMN16246547, study PRJNA631951) | gut metagenome | biome: gut microbiome; feature: rumen; material: SC-attached | host: Bos | place: Iran: Karaj | collected 2018-10 | reverse complement strand
GAAGATCCGGAGTTCCGTCGTGAGCTTCCCTTTCGGAGGATGGATGCGTCCCTCCTCCCGGAGAAGTTCGTTGAACCGGTCCACGAAATCGGGATACATGGCCAGGAACGTGGAATCGAAAGTATGATAGAATTCCTCACGGGCTTTCTCGGCACGCGAAGAATTGGCCAGGTCTTTCAGCAACTGGTCCGTCCTCCCCCGCTTGAGCAAGTTCCGCTGGCGGTTGTCCTCCTCCCGGAAAAGATGGATCTGCGTGGAGAGACTCTCCAGGAAGGAGACAATATAGCGTTCCTTCACCTGGTCGGCCTGCGAAAGTTCCTGATTGAGGTTTTCCAGCGCCGCATTGGCCAGTGCCAGCTGGCTGTTGCTTTCCTCCAGTTGCGCCCGCAGCCGGGAGAGATTGCGGGAGCGGACAATGAAGAACCAGGCCAGCAACAGCAACGCCAGCGACAGAACAGCCAGAAGGACGGAAGAAGCCGCAGACGCTTTTCGCTGCTGCTCCCGCCGGGCCGTATAGGCGTCTTCCACTTGCATCATAAAGCGGGATATCTGCCACGGGCGCAGCTTCGCATTGTAGAACAAAGCGTCTTCCTGCGCGATGCGGAGATATCGGAACGAACGGTCCACATCTTCATCCAAGATGGACTGGGCCACCATCGTCAGGGATGCATAATCTTTGACCGCGTTGATGATATCGCTTTCGGCAGAACGCACCAGCCACTGCATCCGCTCCATCTGTTTGCCTTGGCGTTCAGCGATTTCTGAAAGATAGAACGCATAAATCGCATAGGCATGCCGGTCCGGCTGTGTACCGGAAAGAAGCAGCCGCGCCACACTGTCGGCCGCTTGGTAGCGCTCCTGCCACATCAGTTCGTCACGAAGCAGGCTGCGCCAGGTCTCCGAATCGCGGGGAATGCGCTGCAGCAGCTGGGAACGATAGGTAGCGGCATCCGGAATAGCCAGCCGCTCCACCATCCCGGAATTACCGGCCATATCCATACAGAAATCATACACCGTCAGCAAATAGTCTGTCTTCCGTTCTTCGGAGAGAGAAAGCGTATCCATCTGCTCATAAAGAAGAGAATACGCTTCCATATAACTACCCGCCTTGGCATAGAGATGTCCCAACTGGATCGTAGCACGATCGTACCGCTCTTTATCGCCCATCCGCCGGGCAAGCGCCTGGCACTGCTTGAGGCAAGCCTGCGTGGAGTCGAAGTTGAACGCGAAGAACTCATCGGCGATGCGCATCTCCGTCTCGAAGCGAAGCTCCTCATTGTGTGCCGACGCCGCAATCCGCCGCAAGGCTTCAATCTGGTCCAGCTTGCCCGCCACATAAACCCCGCGCGCAGCCACATACCCGTCCAGCTCATTGAGCAAAGAGCGCATGGTTCGCGTCTGCGCGCGCCGCGCCGGACTGCCGCACGCCGCCACCAGCGTGACAGCCATCAGCATCAGCATCCACAGAGACCTTCGGCAAGCATTCATGCCATAAAGGTAAGCATTTAATTCTGGGAATAAAAATCACGACCCCACCTTGTTTTGCAACAAGATGGGGGCGTGATAATCAGGATGTATGGCTTACATTCTAAATCCCCTTCGCCGCCGCGGCAAAACCATTGATCAGCACACGGAGCAAATAGCGGAGAGAATCGAGGGGAAAAATAAAGAAATGCGTCGCAAAATCAGCCAGACGACGTCCCAGGGAGATAGTCTTGCGCACCAAAAAAGGCTTGGTATGGAAGTAACTGGCGTCGCGGTTGTGGCCGAAGTTGCCGACGCGGAGGATAAACTTGCGGATGCGACGGGCTTTCCACTTCCAACGCGCTGCCGGATCGTAGAACGGCATGGCCTCAGCCGGCATGCCGAGATCCTCCACGGCCAGCGCGGCGAAGGCTTTCCATTCCGACATCAGCCGCATTTCGCGCAGACGCTGCTCAAGTTTCGCAAGGTCGATCGAATCGCAGTAGGTCCACAGGAGCCGGCACCAGTCACAGATCTGGCGAAGGCCGATGCCGCCCTTGAAGAAATGCTTCAGGAAATGCGTGAAAATGAAGATGATATCATTATCCGCACTAGGCAGCGGAACCGGCGTTCCCTGATTATCCCAGATTCGAACATTGCCGCCGGCACAGGTCTCGTCCTGCACGGCATCGATCATTGCATCCATCCGCTTTGAGACACCGCCCCGCAGCGTGCCGTGCAGCTCGACTTCCCACGGCTTGAGCGTCATGGCAAGGTGCTTCACAGAAGGGCTCTCCTTCTCGACCTTGGTTGCAATAGGCGTGAGAAGCGCCTTCGCCTTCTCGTAATTCTCCGCATCGAGCAGCAAATCCACATCGCCACACGCACGCCAAAGCGGCCGTGCGTAGCACTGCGCAATCCCCTGCCCCTTCACCAGCACCGCTGAGATCCCAGCTTCGCGCAATTTTCCGAACAGCTCTGCAATGAAAAGGTTCATCCGCGCATTGGTATCCTCCACAGACAGCACCCGCACCAGAAGGGGCCGTACATCCGCCTTCGGCACCGACAGTTCCTTATTGCGCGAATCCACTTGCTCCAGACCCACGGCCAGCAAGCCTGTCACGGACTGCTCCTCTGCCAGATTGCACACCACACGCCAATCCACCTTGCCCAAGGGAAACAGCTGTACGCACTTCTCCCAAAGTCCGGCACGGAGGAGAGTGAAGAAGGCTTGTTGGTTACTGTCCCGCTGGATCATAGAGTGACGGAATTGTCTGCATCACAGGATATTACCCGTAATACGCCTTATACCATTGTGCGAATTTACGCAGGCCTTCCCGGAGCGTAATCTTTGGGGTGAAGCCGAAATCCCGTTCGAGAGCCGAGGCGTCGGCATAGGTTGTGGGCACGTCGCCGGGCTGCATGGGGACCAGTTGCTTGTGGGCTTCGAAGTCGTAGTCCTGCGGCAGGACGCCCGCCGCCAGGAGTTCTTCCTGCAGGATCCGGACGAAATCCAGCAGGTTCTCCGGCTGGCCGCCGCCGATGTTGTAGACGGCATACGGCGGAATGGGCAGGCCGTCCTCGCCTACACGGCGAGCCGGCGCCCCGTTCATCACCCGCACAATCCCTTCCACGATGTCATCGACATACGTGAAATCGCGGCGGCAATTGCCGTAGTTGTAGATCTGGATCGTCTTACCGGCCAGCAACTTGTCGGTGAAACCGAAGTATGCCATATCCGGCCGCCCGGCCGGGCCGTAAACCGTAAAGAAGCGCAAGCCCGTCGACGGGATGTCGTAGAGTTTACTATAGCAATGCGCCATCAGCTCATTGCTTTTCTTTGTGGCCGCATACAACGACACCGGGTTGTCCACCCGGTCATCCACGCTGAAAGGCACCTTCTTGTTACCGCCATACACGCTGCTGGAGCTGGCATACACAAGATGCTCCACCGGATGATGCCGGCACGCCTCGAGGATATTGTAGAAGCCGATGATATTGCTCTCGATATACACATCCGGATTCTCGATGCTGTACCGCACGCCCGCCTGCGCCGCCAAATTGACAACGATGTCGAACCGATACTCCTCAAAGAGCCTGTCCACCAGCGCCTTGTCAGCAATACTTCCCCGAACGAAGGAATACTGAACGCCCGGATTCTGGCATCTCAGCGCCTCGATCTGCTGCAGGCGATATTCCTTGAGCGAAACATCGTAATAGTTGTTAAGATTGTCCAACCCTACGATGGTTCCCTCTGGCATATCCTTCAGCAGGCGCATCACCAGATTCGCCCCGATAAACCCGGCACTGCCGGTCACAAGAATGGTCTTCCCCATATAATCGCCTACTCCTTATCGGCGTAAAAAGTCACCGTATATTTGTCGTAATCCGTTCCGTGGAAGGTGATGACCACGTCACGATACAGTTTCACGCTGTCAACCTGGACCGAGCCGTCCTCGGCCGTCTTCTTGGTGAACTCCGTCGTCTTGATCGTTCCGGTATACGTCAATTTGTCCGGATGTGCATCCAGGATGTAACGGTCCAGACGATGCGAAACCACGTCGTTGTCATCCTCCGTAAGCAACTGCTCAACAAGCGGATAAGAATTCTCTTTCAGATCATCGATATCCGGCGCACCGGAACAAGCCACCGCCAGCAGCGGAAAAAGAAGGAAAAGATAGAAGTGCTTCATAATAAAGATTAATTCAGTTATGCTTCGCAAAATTACAATTAATATCGTTTCGTTTAAGTCAGTTTCTCTACTTGATAAACGGCCAGACCAGCCACCCGATGATTGCGTAACCCAGACGGAACAACCAACCCTGAGGCCAGTTCAGGTCCATATGCGCAGTCCGCGAACGAAAAATCCCCAACGCATAGAAAGCATTGTGCGTAGCCCACTCCCGCACCAGCGACCGAATCGACCGGTTCCACACCAGGCAATCCGGATGCTCCGCTCGGACGGCCATTAGCTCCCGTTCAAAATCCTTCTTTCGGATTTCGAAAGAGGATTTGACGTGGAGGTTGTTGGGGGAGATGGTGTATTGCATTTTTAAACATCTCTTGTCACCAACTCCGCCATCGACTTCCTTACATCGTGCATCGCCGAAGGCTTGCTGTCCGAAGCGGGATAGCCCACATTGATCATAGCTACGAGGTCGTAAGTTTCAGCTCCGGGAAGGATGTCGCGCAAAAGAGCCGGGTCAAAAGAGCCGACCCAGAGGGTGGCCAGGCCTTCGTTCTCTGCAACCAGCATCAGATGGGTAGCAACGATGGCGGCATCTACTTCGGCACCGTTCTTTCCGTCGTAGCGCCGTACCCACGCCTCAGCGGGTCGGCAGCCCACCACCAGAATCAGCGGAGCGCCATAGTTAGACCGCGTGACGCCTTTGATGGCCTCCAGCGTCTCATGACGGGAGACCGCCCAAATGTGAAGCGGCTGTTTGTTCACCGCAGTCGGAGCAATCCGACCGGCTTCCAGGATCCGGTCCAACTTCTCCGACTCGACACATCGTGCCGCGAAGGCGCGGCATGAATAGCGTTTTTTTATAAGGTCGTTGAATTCCATATAATATCAGCGGATAAAAAAACTACATCAAATCGCTACAAGCAATCCTCTGCACATACTGAGACAACCACAAGTCATCGGCCGTTAACACTTTTCATGATATCTTCAGGGCCTAGTGGCTCATACTGCCCATCTTTGCACTCCAGGATTACAGTTCCCGACTCAAGAACCCTAACGGTATGCCATTGCCCCAAAGGAATGTTGAGTGCTACGTTGGCACCGTTGGGAGAGAGTTCAATGGTTTCCGTGACGGTGCCTTGGTTATCATAGAACTCCTCAACCAAACGGCCCCGCAGACAAACCACTGTTTCAGAAGACTGTTGGTGTCGATGGATTGGTAATGGAGAGCCGGGTTCAATAGCATTGAGCATACGCTGAGAATGATCTTCCGGTGTATTTCGAAGGTCCAAATTCATTCTAAGGCGAGGTGATGCTTTTGCCTGGGCGGTGAGGTTATCCAATAATTGTTGTGTGATCTTCATAGAGACAGATATGCCCGGTCAGTGCCGGGCATCTTTTAGTGATTTAGTGATTTCAAGTATTCTTCGTGAAGGTGGTAGTATTTCTTCATGAATAGAATATAGGCAAGCGCTAAGACTGCAAATGCACACACCAAGTATATCCAATGAGCTAATACGGTATTCGGACACAGGTAAATGAATCCCAGTGATACCACAAGTTGCAGCGCCATAAATATCAAACTCACAGTCACGTGTCCTATCTTCAATTCGTTGGCCATCAATTGATACGCGTGCTTCCGGTGCGCGGCACCCAGATTCTCGTGCAGCTTGATCCGGTGCAAAATAGTAAGACAGCCATCTACGCCATATACCAGTACAAGGATTAGATATGTAACATCTCCAGTCTGGACAATCAAGCGTCCTATGGCAAACAAGAGTATAAAGGCAATTCCGACGCTTCCCACATCCCCGGCAAAGCACTTTGCCTTTCCCTTAGGACGGAAATTGAACAGGCAAAACACCAAAACGCCTAAGGTTGCTACAATGAGGTACGACGGCTCAATGAAGCCGCTCACAACTGGCCCTGCACCAACACCATCAACCTCAACTTGATCGGAAATCTGGTTCAATAGCAGCAGTGGTACCAGAATAGCCAAAGAGTAGCCCGCCGTAATGCCATTGATGCCGTCCATGAAATTAAAAATGTTCGTTGCCCCGACGCAAACAATCAACGCAAGGATAACGAACCACCACATATTCCAGTGCAGAATCCCCATGCTCCAGAACATCAACATCATGGCAGTAAACTGCGCCACAAGTCGCACAGAATCAGGCAAAGAGTGGATGTCATCCACAAAACTCACGCCCGCAATCAGTAGCAAGCCACAAAGAAAAGGCAGATACGCCAAAAGCAACTGCCCCTCTCCCCTGACGGCCATCAAAACCGCCCAGGCAATCATCGCCAAAGTGAAGATTACGCCACCGCCACGAAGCACGATTGTGGAGTGAGATGAGCGTTCGTTGGGTTTGTCGATAATGTTGAAATGGTCGGCGAGGCGGAAGTAGATCAACTCAGCAATGACAAGAAGTGCCGTCAATAAAAGATATACCCACATAATACTAAATCTTGTAATAGGCCAACACATCCAATGGTTTCCAACCCAATTCATTCTTTGCCTTCTCATTGCTAAAGGTCAAAGACTTTGTCATTTTCTCCAATTTGTAAGAGTTAATCGGGGCATTGCTCCCCATCAAATCACCCACCTTTGCCATGCACCATGCCATCCAATATGGAATACTAATAGGTCTATGCTTCCCCAGTTGCTTGGCCACAGAAGCAGAGATCTCACCAAATGAGGGATGATAGCTGTCGCAGACATTATAGATTCCTCCTCTTTCTGCCACAAGAGGGAGTAATCTGGCAATGTCTTCTGCCATCAATATACTCTTTTTAACTTTTCCACCAGCGATGTTCAAATAGCGACCTCTTTGGATTCCATCTACCATTGCGCCAAGATTTCCGGGAGCATTATGTCCAGCGAGTAATGACGGTCGAAGAATTCCAAGCACAACTCCATTATCCCTACACCAATTAGTTAGATACTCTTCTGCCATTATCTTACTTTCGGCGTATGGAGTATTCCCTTCAAGAGGATGCTCTTCAGTAATCAACTCTCCGAATTCACACCCATATACAGCAACAGTGCTAATAAAAACAATTGCTTTCGGAAAACCGGAATTCTCAAGGGCCTTACAGAGATTAACAGTCCCATTATAGTTCACATCATAGAATACCTGTCTCTCTTCCTCCGTTTTCGGCACAGTATGCGCTTTGCCTGCAGCATGAAGAACTATATCATAATGAGTGTTTATTGGAGGTACGTCCTTAGCAATATTAAAGTTGATATCATCATCGTCGGTCAATCCAATGGTGTGAATATCATACATCTTTTCAAGAATTGGAAGGATATTATTACCCAAGAAACCTGAAGCGCCGGTGAATAGCAATCTTTGCATATAATGAATATTTGAGCAATTATTCAGAGAAAAAAGACTATTCAAATAAACACTTGAGACAGGTCTCAGTGGCATTACCGCCATAATAGATAATCCTATTCTTGATCATATCTCTAGTTTTAACACTTTCTTCTTTAAAATTCATAGTATGAATCTTATCCATTACTTCCCTCTCCGTCCTTAGCACTCCACTGGGCATATCTTTCTCAAAATCCAAATAGAGCCCTCTCTCATTCTTGTATTCCTCATAATCATACGCAAAACACAAAATAGGCCTTTCAAGTATCGAGTAATCAGCCATAGTCGCAGAATAATCTGAGATAAGGATATCACTTATTTTCAGTAAGTCATTGATCACAGGATAAGATGAGTAGTCACGAATCACTTCATTAAATTCAATCCCTAACAGTTTGTTCGTATAACCGTGAGTCCTGAACAAGACAACATACTCGTCCCCTAACTCATGTTTCCAAAGATTTGCGTTGACTGGAGGATTTATTGAATATGTAGCCCCGCCATCCTTACTATCGCGCCATGTGGGTGCATATAAAACCACTTTTTTATCCAAAGGAATAGACAACCTATTCTTAATTGCTTCAATCTCTGCCGTACTAACATGATACAACTCATCATTCCGAGGAAGGCCAGTTGGAATCATAGCATCTTCTCTTGTCTTAAAAGCTCTTATGAAAATGTCTTTTTCATACTGACTGGCATAACAAATAAAATCTATATTACTGAAATCATAGTCATTCCGATTACCAACATCATTTCCAATTAGCTTAAATGGTGTGCCATGCCAAGTATTTAAGTACTTGCATCTCTTTTTCTTAAAGTGAAGGCCGCGTTCAATGTTAACACAAGTTATCCAATACCTGGCTTTTAATGCAATATGAAAGTACTGTATTGTATCAGATTTAATCTTAATAGCGGGCCCTGGGATTTGGACATTATCAGGATCTTCTAAAGCCCATACATATTTGAGATCCGCATAACGTGTCTGACCAATCATTGCTTCATATATCTTTCGAGGGCTGTCATTGTACTTCCTACTATGGGCACTAAATAAAACTAACTTATCATCCAAAGGAACAAATAAGCCCCAAAATTTCATCACAGCACTTGCCGTATGAGAGAAGAATCTATTAATCCAATGATTATGTTTCAGGATATAATCCAGCCAGGCCCGAAAACCATGCATTTGTTTTTCCATAGAATTATATTAACGTGTTAAAAACCGTGTACCTGTTTCTAATCTTTCGAGCATAAGGAATTAAAGAATCAAACTCGCTTTCAGCCCAAGGGATCATCTTTTCATATACTTCTTGCAAGCCAATATTATTGAAGAAGTCATTGACTCGGAAAGGATCATTACGCCAACGCTTAGCAATTATACCCTGGGCCCAACCAACTTGCAGTCCATGAATAGTAGATCTTTCAGGGAAAAACTCATCGATTGCGTGGCTAATAAGATGCTCAGCGCCACTTGTTCCGCGAGTATTTCCAGAAACGATCATTGCCAAACCGGATGTCACTATGCCATTGACCAAATCAAGAATTAATCCATCTGAATGTAAATCCTCTTTTTTATATCTCAACAATGGAAGAGCCGCCTCTTTTGCTAACATATATGATAACTCGTTGATTGGTTCACCAATCATATTATGCGCAAGGAGCCAATCTTGAATCGCAGATAAATTGGATACAATATCCGCTACTCCTGCATACAAAAGGACCTCGGGAGATTTATTAATTATATCCGTATCAACCACTATGCCTATAGGAGGCTGTACCCCAAAACTAAACTTCTTGCCATTTTTAGTGAGACGTGCGACACAAGAATATACGGCATCATTCGATAATGCAGAGGGAACATTAATATATGGCATATCGAGTTGGCTGGCACTATATTTAACCAAATCCAACACACTACCACCGCCAAAAGCAACAATCAATGCATCAGTTTCTTTACATTCTTCTTTAACCATCGAGACTTCATCCACATTCCCGCCCCTAACAATCACCACCTTATCGAAACTAACCAGCCTCAAATCTTGCTCATATTCTTGATATAAGTTATCCTGGGTTATGAGAATCTTCTTTCGATAAATAAGATGAGCATCTTCCAAGATCTTATCGATGTACTTTAAGATACCTTTTCCCGTCTTCATGAAAGCGGGGGTTTTAATAAGATTATAATACATAGCTAAAGAAGAGCTTGATATAATTCATAAATTGAATCAAAACAATAGTCAGGCTTAAACTCAGAGTTGGCAATTTCATCTCTAGTCGCTTCGCCTGTAAGGACACAAATAGACGTGGCACCAGCATTAATACCTACTGCGATGTCAGTATACAAACGGTCTCCGACACATGCTATCTTCTCAATTGGTATACTCCACTCCTTACTAACTGAATCAACCATGGTTCTTTCCGGTTTCCCCAAAAAAAGAGGTAATCGGTCGGTCGCCAGTTCTATCATCTTGGCAATAGCGCCACAATCAGGAATAAACTTATTGTCGAGGACTGGACACTTTAAATCACAGTTTGTAGCGATATATGGATAATCCCTACTGACATAATAACTTGCTCCACGTATCTTTTCATAGCTTAACTCCGTGTCGAAGCCCAGCAGGACATAATCAATATCTTCCCCCCTAAAATCTTCAGGGACTATCTCAAAACCCTCTCCAATAAGCTCCTGTTTCAATGATTGTGTTCCAATCAAATACAATTTTGCGCCAGGCTTATGTTCATTTAGGTACATTATCGTGGAATTGACCGAAGAGGCAATATTCCTTACACTGGCCTTGATGCCAAGACGGTTTAGTTTTTCCACATAAGAAATCTTACCCTTCGAAGAATTGTTTGTCATAAAGACGTAATTCTTCCCTTGACTATTAAGAAGGTCAAAAAACTCCGATGCTCCTGGAATCAGGGTATCTTCATTATAGATGGTTCCATCCATATCCAGCATATAAAGCTGAATGGATTTTAGATCCTGCATAACTTATCGCCTTTGAAAATTTCCTCAGCCTTGTGCAAGTCATCATGGTTGTCAATTTCAAACCAACGACCTTCAATTAAATAAGGTTTGAAATGAGCCTCCTTAAAAATATGATCCAACGCAACCTCTGTCCAGGAATTCTCGTCTTTTTTGACAAGTATTGTTTCTTCTACTTCTTTGAAAAGGGTTGCAGAATCTTCTTTAGATAATCTGTAAACATCAATGGAAACCGCATAATGATCCTGAGGTGTAATCTTCTTACTGATGTGATTGATTCTTTCTCCATCAAGAGTAATCTTCATAGATTCCTCCATATAATTGGAACGATCACATGCGATCTTGCTCTGATTCTCTCCAAGAAGCATTCCCTGAATAATGTTGGTATCGAAATAGACATCTGCATTCATTAGAAGGAATTCTTCTCCTTTGACAAATGACGAGGTAAGAAAGAGAGAGTACATGTTGTTAGTTTCCGCATAACGGGGATTAGAAACAATATGTACCTGTGGATAGATCTCCTTCAAGTGAGCAGAAAGAATATCAGCCTTATAGCCATCTACCACAAATATTTCTGTTATTCCATTTTGAAGAAGATTGTCAATCTGCTTGTCAATTATACGTATCCCATTCACGGGAACCATGCATTTGGGAACGTTATCAGTAATAGGACGAAGTCTGGTTCCGAGTCCAGCGGCTAAAATAACTGCTTTCATTGATTTATTGTTTTTACAATAGAATTAACAACTTTTTTTAGATTTACGACTCTTGTCATCTCATCAACCGCATACTTTCGGCTCTTTCTGCCCATATCTATCCTTTGTTCTCTAGTTAGACTCGCAAACAATTTATATCCTTCAGACAACAACTCAACATCGTCAGGCTTAACAGAAATACCACAGCCATTTTCTTGTAGAATCCTTGCCGTTGTACTATCTTCATCAACGCTGGCTAGAACGGGGCGACCAGAAAGTAAATATGATGTTAACTTTGATGGAAGGCAATAGTGTCCATTATCTCTTGGTAATGCAAGCACCAAAACATCTGACTTAGATTGGATATTTGGTACCTCTTCTCTTGATACATATGAGAATGATATATTATTCACTGTTGCATCTTCTACAATTTTGATACAGTGGGCCTTTCTATCACCACCCCCATAAACTGATAAATGAGAATTAGGTATATTGGCTCTAATAAAAGCAGATATTATTAAATCTGTATTTGAATGTGCATTTATACTTCCGACATAACAAAAACGAATAATTGAAGAGCTGTCAGGAATAGTCTCATGATATTTATCATCATCCTGCCAATTATTTACAACTAGAAATTTATTCTTCGGTAAACCTCTTGTTGAACACAAATAATCCCGCATTTCATCTGTGATAGTCCGGATAATAGATGCATTCTTTAAATAATACTTATCTATAGGGGAAAGAATTCCCATTCCTATCCGCTTCACCAAGGAAGGCACCTTTTTGTTAGTAAATAATGACTCGGGATAAATATCTTGAATTGGAACCAAATACGGAATACCATATCTATGACACATTCTAGCAACCTTATAGTAGCCAAAGAGTTGCCAACTTGCATTATATACAAAAGCTATTCTATCCCTATGATCTTTGATATATTTATTACATGCTGACGCAAAGCTAAGAGCCTCCCTCATTCTTCCGAAAGATCTCGATTGAGGATATAAATAAGAAGACACTGTAATGCAATCAAAAGGAAAATCAGACACAGTTTCAGATTCATTATAAACTCTGCCTTTGGGGCGAGAAGGCTTTGGCCTAATTACAGTGACTGTATATTTTTTCGACAACTCTACAGCTAAGTCATAATTTAAATATGCTGTTGTAACAGGTTCAGGAGGAAAAACGGCTGAAACTATTACAATATGATAATTATGCATTCCTCTTTAATTGTATTGATTATAAATATATTCTAATTCGTTCCTTGTATAACGATCTGACTCAGAATATAATACTTCTTCATGTTCTAAAATTTGCTCTATATTCCAATAAAATTTAATAAAACGAGCAGGCACTCCACCACATAAAGAATAAGGCGGCAACGATTTAGAGACAACAGATCCTGCTGCAACAGTGGTTCCCCTTCCTATTGTTACACCTGACAGTAGTGTTACATTAGCACCAATCCAACAATCTTCTTCAACAATAACATCTTTATCAAATCCAGAAGGTTTATTGTTATCATTTATATCAGTAATAAACATACCCGGTATTCTAGCATGATTCCCGGTATGAACTGTAAAATGATGGGCTATCGCACAATGACCTTTACAGATAAATTTTGCATTAACCGCAGATATTAAGCAACAACAACCAATATGTGTTTCTGGACCCAGATAAATGTTGGAAGGAGTAATATTAAATGGAGGATTAATACATGAATTTTTGCCAAAAAAGAGAAATGATCTCTTACGGACAAAGTAACTTTTATACCATGATAAAAGTCTATAAAGTCCCTTTATGTTTTGTTGACTTTGACTTCGTTTTAATAATTTCATACAAGTTAAGCACTAACTATTGATTTCCATATTTCAACTAGGCTTTTCCATACAATAGGTATAGCATACATCTTTTCTACTCGCTTCCTGGCTCTTTCAGACATGATATTCTTTTGAGATGTATCATGAAGAAGAGAAACAACGGCATTATGTACCTCATAACTACTTTTTGGCATTATACATACGCCACAAGGTTCATTTGAAATATCCAACATTTCCGGTATTGCCCCTACATTTGACGCAATAATAGGACAACCACATGCCATCGCTTCCAAAATAACATTCGGAAATCCTTCAGAATAACTTGGAAGAACAAAAAGACCCGCTGTGAGAAACTCCTTAATTACATCATCATGAGATATCTCTCCGAGGAATTCTATCCAATCTAATGAACCATCTCTAATTGCTAATGACTGAAGAACTTCCTTCATCTTATCGCTACACTTACCAATTATTCTTAGATTAATTCCTTCTATATTACGACAACCTTCAACTAATTCCACTATACCCTTAGTCTCGTAAACATGACCGACAAACAAAACGCGATTATCGTTCCTAGAAAATTGTTTATCACTTTGTACTTTAATCTTTTCTGTAATATCATTACTAAGAGGATTGGGAAGATACTTTACTTTGGAAAAACCTTTCTCCTGTAATGTGCACTCAGTGGGTCTATTCATGGGAATAACCATATCACAACCCTTCATGACTGCAGTAAGAAGTTTCCATTCCCAATTATTTCTTTCAGCCAATTCCGGAACCCTCCCGAAATGAAGATGTATAATGCTTTTAACTTTATATTTCCGAGCAACCTTAACTAATAAGTAGTCTCTAACACACCCTATTCCGGCACTTGTACAGATATGTACTACGTCCGGTTTTTCATCCCGCATAGACCTGATAGCATCTCGAATAGGATTAAACTGTTCATGAATACCGTAAATGATTCTATGAAACAACGTTTTAGAATCAATCAAAGAACGATGACGATCAAAGGAAATGGGGATAATTTTAATATCCTTATCATCGCATTCTTTATACCATGAAAGCATGTTTTGCCCCCACTGGTTGATTCCTCCTCGTACTATATCAGGAGAATTCTTATATGGAGTACACAAAAGAATAATCATACCACTACGCTACTTCAGAAGTAGTTTCCATTAATATATCATGCCAGTTAAAATAAGAAATGAGGATATAGGGTATTATTGACATTGGGGCAGTAAATAAAACACGATTGAAACAGTTCGCCATAAAAGCATATAAAATTAATGCTATCATAAAACTATTATTCTTCTTAAAAGCTCTCATTAAATTGATAATAAAAAAAAGGATGAATGAAATAAGACCTATAAGTCCCATTTCATTAAATATACGAAACAACATTGCGTCCGACATTGCAACTGAAGAATAAGGATTCACTTGTGAATATCTACCAACGCCTTTTCCAAAAAGAATACTAGATACGCTATCCAAATTCAAAATCTGCCATTGTCCCCCTCTAGTTTCAGCTCCGCTAGTCAAAACATCAAATCTCCCTATGTATCTTTGGGTCATTGTCTCTATTACTGAGAGCCCATTTACTTCAATACTTATTCTGGTGTATATAAAGGCCAGGATTAATATGATAAAAAAAGTAATCCACCTACTTTTCCCTTTTTGACTGAACAATGATACAATTAGAACAATAGCTATACCTCCAACCGGCGTTCTTTGCCCCACCATGAAGGTGCAAACAGTAAAAAATACCGACAATAGTACCTTATAAATAGAACGAATTGAAATCGGAGATAAAACGCAAATTGCCAATGCAATCACATTGGTAAAGCCGCCAAGGATAGATCCAAGCAATCCATATAAAGCATATGACACGGACTCACTATCTACTGCTTCCTTTTTAAAAAGCCCAACGACAGATGCGCCTGGGAAAAACAACATTATCAATGCTATAACATCGTAAACAATTATAGCAAATACCGTTATTTTTAAAATATACTGTGGATTGAGTGTTACATTAGTCTGCCTTACTAAAACATAAAAAAGGATTGGTATCAAAGAGTAAAGCCAATCCTTCAGCAACCATGAAGATTCAGGAATATTACCATATGCTACAAAAAACAAGGAAGACAATAAATAATAAATGAGGAAAAACAAAAGAACTTGAACATCATTTCTTTGTGTTAGTTTACTAATGCCTCTTTTACATAATATCCAAAACGTAATAAGTAAACTTACGCCATACAATATTTCAGTAATGGCGTTGGGCATTGAAACTAATCTTAGAAAGATAATATATAGTCCTATCAAGTAATAATAAGCAAAATAAAATGGTAAGCCTTTATTATTACTTAGAAGAATGCTCATCTTATCCGAATTCTGACTAAAATTAATACTCTCTTTTAGGTATTCGTTTTTTTGCAATATAAACGCCAAGCAAATCTAAGTAAGCACAAAATCTCATTCTCTTGTTGGAACAATTAAAATTCATTGAATCAAAATAATACTCTCTTCTCATAAATGAAATAGTTTGTCTTTTAATAGAGCAGAGGGAATTATCCGGTCCTTTCCTTTCATTGTTATAATAATAGTAACTATACTTCAACGCATCCTCATGACTGGGCTTATATCCAATTCTACCATATACAAAATCAAGAACATCTTCTTTGTTCTTAGGGACATAGTTCACATCAAGATAATAATAAAAACAAGGTCGCATTACCATCGCCTCCTTTCCTGCATATGCGGCTTCTACCCCCATGGTAGAGCCAAAAGTAATTAACCTATCACAAGATTCCATTAATGAATATGAACTAACTGGAGAATTACCAGGAATGACAGTAACATTACTATATTGTTCAGGTAATTTATATAAGTCGGTATGATACTTATAATGAATATTCATAAGGTTTGGATGAATCCTTAAATAAAAATGAATAGAATTATCTTTTACGTTTTCGAGCAGAAACTTAATACCCTCTAATTGAGAGCCAAAGAGGTTGTTCTTCTCAAATTCTCCCCCAATTGCCGCAAACTCGTCTTCAGAACTATTAAAAATGGCTATATTTATCTTACTTGCATCCCAATCGTCAGGCAAAACACCCTGTTTCTGCCCGCTGATATATACTTTATCATTTGTCTTTATGGCCTTAGCCCTCTTTTCATAAAAAGAGGAAGCAATAGACCTTCTCTCTTCAACAGATAACTTACTTGAATCCCAAAAATGCTTGATGTTATCAGAATTACCTGAAACACTATGGACTCGGACATTGTCAAATAACATACGAACTATTCTACCATCGATAGAAATACAGCTTTCGCCCAGTATCACGTGTTTTCTTCTCGCGAAAGCAATTTCTTGATAAGGCTTAGAATCAAAAAGACGTCCGTTAATAACATACACGCAATCATATTCACTCGTAATCATGTTACTTGCAATATCTGCATGTGTCATAGATATTTCAAGCCAGTTATCCAATATCCTCTTTAACCTTGAGGTAATACGGGGATTTAGATTTCTCGTTAAAGAAATATAGTAAGATGAAACTCCATATCCTATCTCAAAATCTCTATAAACCACTCTATTCAGTTCTTTTAAAGAATTATATTTGTAAGATTTATGATCAATCTTATGTTTTAGCATTTCTTTCTGTTTGATAATCCTAATATTCGATAGCTTCGATAATACTGATGCTGTCCGTCTCCGACACTCATGACAAAGCAACTTATTACCAAATGTATTACCACAACATTTATTAACAAAGCCATCACAAACCAATACGGTTACATCGTTGGATTGCGCATGAGAGATGATTGAATCTACTTCAAACGAGAAATTTACCGAACCGTAAATTGGGCCTAAAATGTATAAGATCTTCATAATAATAAAGAATACAAATAAATTATATTCGAAGCAAACGTTTAATTAGACTCTGAAACTTCGTTTTCTCAGAGCTATTGAGCACGAAGAAATATGTCGTGATACAAAGAACGAATAAGCTTATTAGAATTGAAACGATAATCCCAATAAAAGATGAATTAAAAAACCGATTTAAAATGAAGTATGCGAAACAGGTAATAGATATAGCAAAAACTTGTAGTGAAAAATCTCTAATAATTGTGATAAGCTTTATTGAAGTAAGTCTCAAAGTGTAAAAAATGGCGACTACCCACATTACAACGCAACTTAATAAGATAATATACATAGCACTAATAATAGCTCCGCCCATTTTCATGACAACATACATTATTATCATGGCAACCGCACTAACCAAACCATACGTAAGGAAATAACCCTTAATTCTCCCCGTTGCCATGATCAAAGTTCTATAAGGCAGTGATATGCTAGTAAAGACCGTCGCCAGAATGGCCAAGTCACAAAACTCTAAAGCATATTTAGGCACTTTATCAAGCCATAAATCTAATAGATAAGGACCGTCAAAATGAAAAACAATATACACAAAAGCCACCCCAAGAAAAGATATTTTAGAGGTAGTCATAACTAGCTGGTTTCTGTATCCATCGTTTTCCGTTGCCGTACTACTCGAAATCTGCGGGTCCGCTGCTTTTAAAACGTTGGACGAAAAACTAATAACAGCGTGTTGCAATTGTTTGGAAACACCGTATGCAGTATTATAAAGAACGCCTCCAAAGACGTTAATAAGAATATTCGAAACATATGTTAACGCAATCCCAGCAACCGCTTCCACAAAACTCCATCCCGAAAAGGAAAGCATATCCTTTTGCAATACTTCATTAATAGTATGATCATTGAAATATTCACCAAATTTTCTCCTGCAAAAGAATCTATAAAACGCAAACAATGAAAAATTTATTATCAGAAAAATACTGGCATAAGGAATCAATATATTTGTTGGGATGTAAACGATGAGGTAAAGAAGTATAATTTTAATAATAGCGCTTACAATCTCACAAATAGCAGGTATGCTCATATTCTCTCGAGAGAATAGAAGAGCCAAATAAGGAAGTTGAGCAAATCCAAAAATATTGGCAACTGCAGAAACTTGAAATATGACATTAACGGCAAAATGCTCTTGTTCAGGATAGTTAATGACATGATTAATCAAAAAAAGACCGACGGTTTCATAAAGAATAGTAATGATTATGATCATTATTGATACTATTCGTGAAGAAGTTCGAAAAACAACCGCCGGTGTATATTTCTCATTTGCTAATTCAACATTGAAAAACCTTTGAAGAGAATCACGAACCGGCATCGAAATAATGGCAAAAACTGCAATAATTCCTCCAACAATATTATAGATACCGTATTTTTCGTCTCCTAGTACCTGAAGCGTCAATCTGGTAATAAAAAACCCTAAAAAAAGAACTAAAAGCATCCTGAAAAGTAAGTATGCTCCATTCTTAACTACTAAATTGGGGTTCTGAAACTTCCTTGCCATGACCACTTAATACTCAGGTTCTATCCTAATAATCTTATAACAAGAAATAGAACTATCCAATTCACTATCATGGGATTTTGTTCTTGTACAATATGCAATGTGAGGTTGCCCATTAATATAGAAAACTCCTGGCGCTACGATAACCCATTTCTCATCATCGCTAATCCATTTATTCAGTTTACACTCTATTTCCTGTGAAAATAAACCTTCTACAATGTAGCATTTAACATAGCATGTATCTCTTTTCTCTTCAATATTGTTAAAATAAGTAGGAAATAATAAATCCTGAGTAGTATTTAATCGAGATGCTGCCGAATTATATACATAATCAAAAGATAGTAATGATAATTCACTTATAGGTTGAAAATCTAAATCATACAACAACACACCAACTTTTCTATTAGTGCCATTCTTGAGATATCTTGTATATAAAGTTAAATGATCACCCTTAGGAATAATCACATTTTGGGTATCATGTTTCTCTTCAAGAAGGACTCTTCGTCCGCTCCATGTAATACCATCTGAAGAATCCCAGACACAAAGTTTATACTTTCCATCCTCAATAATATTACCCACAAGTTTAAAACAATTATTTATAATAAAAACCGACTGCTCTATAACAGAAGACATTATAATACTCTCGCCCGAACTGTTACATATACTTTTATAATGATAACCATCCTCAGAACAAGCTAAATAGAGATTCTGACTGAAATCTCCTTTGTCCCAATTATCTTCAACTGCAGCATAGTACAAATAATAAAGAGAATCCGGACCCTGTATAATATTGAAATAATTAATAAGCAATTTCCCGTCGTCAATATTATTCAGTATCTCGATAGGAGGAGTAGGAAAATCAAAACCTCTAGCATTAACAATATCATTTTCAATCTGCCCTGAATTTGAAGAATCTACACAACTATAAAAAAAAGTGGTACAAAGAATCAATAAGTACAAACTTATTAACCTTACATACACTTTCATGTCTATTTTACGATTCCTTTCTTCTAAATAACGAATCATAAAAAATTATTTACTTCCAAATTACCATATCTAATGAGAACCGATCCCCTTTCTTAAGTTGACGACATACTTTCTTTCCGAGCACAATTGATAAAAACTTGGGATGCAAACCATACCCCGGTCGTACACTTCGCACATTATTCTCTGTTACTATATCTCCGACTTCTATATCCTCAGCCACATATAGAGAACGGCAATACTCCCTACCTTTTATCATTGATGGATCCGTTGGATAATTCACCTTCCCTAAGGCTTTTTCTACCATACGAATATTGTCAACCATATCCTTAAAATCAGCAGCTTCCATTGAAAAAGCGCTGTCGGGGCCTCCAATAGAACGGTTGATAATAAAGTGCTTCTCTACAACTTCGGCACCTAGCGCAACGGCAGCCATGGGGACAGCAGCACCTTCAGTATGGTCTGAAAGACCTACCCTTACGCCAAAACGATTCTTCATATCAGGGATTGTCAGCAAGTTAGCTTCCTCAATGGGAGCAGGATATGCCGATGTACACTTCAATAAGGTGATATCATTACTCCCCTCCCCACGAATTGTGTCCAAAGCCAATTGAATATCCTCTTCCATGGCAATTCCAGTAGAGAGGATGATAGGCTTATGCTTGGAAGCGATATACTTGATCAGCGGAATATCAGTGATTTCAAAAGAAGCGATTTTGTAAATAGGGTTATTCAAATCTTCCAGCAAATCAACAGCTGTCTTATCGAATGGTGTGGAGAAACAAACCAGCCCTTCCTCACGTGCAACACGGAAGATTTCCTCATGCCACTCCCAGGGTGTATACGCTTTTTTATAAAGAGTATAAAAAGTCTCTCCTTCCCATAGCCCTTTACCTAAACGAAAATCTGGAGCATCACAATTCAGCGTTAATGTATCCGCAGTATAGGTTTGAATTTTTACGGCATCTGCTCCAGCTAGCTTTGCAGCTCTGATACTCTCTAACGCCACCTGTTTACTGCCGTTATGGTTCGCTGATAACTCCGCGATGATAAAAGTATTAATCATTGTAATTTCAATAAATAGTAAATATACTCATTGTCCCTATTCTGTTCTTTGTAGCCAATTTTTTCGTGATACTTGATAGATCTCATGTTATCTAACTTGACCTTGGCTGAAACGGCTTTAATATCATATTGGGACAAAGAATTTAACAACTGTCGTTCCCATTTTTCTGTCTGTCCAGTTCCCTGGATGGAAGGGTTAGCAATGATACCTCGTTCCCAAACCCCTTTCCCTTCATTTGTGAGATTATAAGTCCCCACCAATGTACTATTATTATAAATGGCAAAAAAAAGTTTGTTAATATTACCTTTCAGACTGTCTATGAATTTAAAATGATTCTCTTCCGTAATATACTCTGAATTAACCATCCATCTCCGGACGTCATCATGGTTTCTCAATGCTAATATGTCGCGCTGTTGATCAGATGTACAATCTATGTAATTGACTACTTGATAGTCCCCATTCCACAAAGAATGAAGGACAACATCCTTATACGCACCGTTAAACCAACAATGATCCTTTAGTGTCGCCTCTCGAGTATAGCCATTGGCCTCTAATACAGAATAGAGATGCGGTCTCAAGTCAAAAGCGTAAGTGTAAATTTTATGCAAGCCCAAGTCATCAAAAGCAACAGATTTTAACATCGTGAGATAGTTGCGCCAGTGATCAGCGAAATGCTCAGCCTCAAGACTCGTATCCATGATAAACGAAATCTCGGCATTCTGATCAATCCAGTTAATATGGACAAGACCACCGTATCCTATGCAAGTACCATTCTCCAAATATGAAAAGAGTATTTGGTCCGGATTAGGATTGTCGAACAGCTTGGAAATAACAGTATCGAAATATCGCTGTTGATCATCCTCAGTAAGTGGTCGAGCCTGGCGCAAATGGTAAATCTGCTCGTTTCGCCACTTCATGATGAGGAATCTATCCTCATACCGAAGCGGAACAATGGTAAAGTCACCAAGCCTTTGTTCTTGTTTCTGTAAACAACGATAATTGGGCATTGTCTGTTATTAATTATCTGTTTTTAAATAACAGTTTGTACTTCAATTCCGCGAGCTTCCAATCAGTTTCAGTATCAATATCCTGAATAGTGGTTTCTTCTACTTCGATTCCACCAACTATAACTTTACCGGCAAGCCATTCCCTAGTTTTATACCAGTAGAAAGTACCTGTATCATGATACTCTTTAGGTAAATCTTGACTACGGCTATTCTCGTACTCGGGCCAGTGGCGTGTCATAGTCCCATCTTCTGCTAGATCAAGACAACGCCATATTGGATATGAGAATTGTACTACTGGATAGACACAAGTAAAACCAGATTGCTGCAAGCACTTAAACGCGGAAACAACATCATCGCTTCGTACCAAGGGAGCAGTCGCATAAAAACAACAGAAATTGTCAAATACTTTTCCTAACTCTTGATACTTGAAAAGAACTTCTTTTAGCACCTCTGCAGTAGTAGCGTAATCACTTGCTGCTTCTGGAGAACGCATAAAAGGAACTTGGGCGCCGTATCGTCTAGCGACTTCTGCAATCTCCTCATCATCAGTTGAGACCATAATTTCATCAAACAGACCTGATTGCAATGAAGTCTCAATAGAATACGCCAGAATAGGTTTCCCCAAAAAAGTTTTAACATTCTTTCTAGGTATGCGCTTACTCCCCCCCCTCGCTGGAATAATACAAAGATTCTTCATTAGTTTATGAATTCCTTAACCTTATCAATAATCCAATCCTGCTCCTCATCCGTCAAAGACGGGAACATAGGCAGAGCCAGGCACTTGGTGTAGTAATCCTCGGCTACGGGCATATCCCCGATCTTCCAGCCAAACTGTTTGTAATACGGCATGGTGTGAGCAGGAATATACAGCACCTGAGAGTAAACATTGTTGGCCCGTAAATAATCATACAAGCCTTTGCGCTTTGCTGGCTCAACTTGAATAATGTAGAGGTGGAAAGCATGTACGATATTTTCAGCTCTATATGGCGTCTTAACAGACGTACCTTTGAAGGCTTCGTCATATTTCTTAGCTATCTCATTACGACGTTGGATACTCCAATCCAAGCGCTTCAACTGGCTGATACCAAGAGCGGCCTGCATTTCAGTGATTCGGTAGTTGTAACCTAGTTCCTGCATCTCATAGTACCAACCGCCATCATTCTTTTTCAAAAGGGCAGGATCTTTAGTGATACCATGGGTACGGAACAAAGCAACCTTATCATACAGATCTTTGCGATTGGTTGTCACCGCACCGCCCTCACCAGTTGCGATATGTTTCACCGGATGGAACGAAAACACAGTAAGGTCCGCATACTTACAGTTGCCAATCATCTGCTTATCTCCCTTGCTGTCAATAAAACTACCGCCTGGCGCATGACAGGCATCAACAACAATGGCAAAGCCAAATTTATCTGCAAGTTTGCGCAGTCGCTCCTCATCAATTGGATACCCAGCAAAATCAACAGGAACAACAGCCTTGTAGGTTCCCTGGGGAGAATTTATCAGAATCTTCTCCAATTTATCCAGGTCCATCAAGAAAGACTTGGGGTCAATGTCGCAGAACACAACCTCCGCACCTTGATAACGGAAGCCGTTGGCACTGGCGACAAAAGTGATTGGAGTTGTAATAATCTTATCTCCAGGTTTAATGTCCAGAGCCATGGCACATAAATGCAAAGCAGCGGTACCATTGCTCACCATGCATGCATACTTACAGCCAAGGTACTCAGCAAAACTTTTTTCGAATTCACCGATACGTGGTCCTTGCGTCATGAAATCGGATTCAAGAGCCTCAACAACAGATTGAACGTCTTCATCTGTAATGAATTGATGGCCATAAGGAATGGGTTTTTGTATCATTTTGCTTTAAAATTATAATCAATATATCGACGAATTTTTTCACGTAAGGAAGCTACGGTTTCATAATCAGGATTATCGTGCGAACTATAGTGGAAATCTTCAGGAACTGGTTTCGCATTATAGTATTCCTCATACTCATGCTTCGTTTTAATAGCCACATATGACATGAATGGTATGATCACGAAAAAATCTTTTGCTTCTAATGTATTGTCGGCATCGGTCTCAGAGATAATGTCATCTGAAAGTTTTTCACCCGCTCTTTTACCTATTTCCTTAATAGTCATTTGGGGCGCTATCGCCTCAGCTAAGTCTGTAATTCGGTATGATGGCATTTTAGGCACAAAGATTTCTCCTCCTAATTGCTTGTCTATTACATAATGTACCATATCCACAACCTGTTGATTGGAAATCAGGAAACGGGTCATACGTTTATCAGTAATGGGTAACTCACGCCCTCCAAGTTTACTTCGATCCATAAATAGATTAAATACAGATCCCTTACTGCCCATAACGTTTCCATAACGAATAATGGAAAAATGAACGTCTTTCTTACCGACAATATTATTTGCGGCAACAAACAGCTTATCTGATACCAATTGAGATGCTCCATAAAGACTTGCGGGAGAGCAAGCTTTGTCTGAAGAAAGTGCTATTACATTACGGACGCAATTCCTGAGTGCGCAATCAATAACATTCTGAGCACCGAGGATATTGGTCTTTATCGTTTCATCAGGATTATACTCAGATGCTTCCAATGTCATTAATGAAGCTGCATGGATCAAAATATCGACTCCTTCACAAGCACGCATTAAGCGTTCTTTATCACGAACATCTCCCACAAAAAAACGAAGTTGCGGATACTGTTTTTCAGGATAGAGCCGCATCATTTCCAGATGCTTCATCTCGTCACGAGAATAAATAATAATTTTCCTTACTCCAGGATAATCACGCAGAGTTATATCAATAAACTTGCGGCCAAAGGAGCCAGAACCGCCAGTTATCAGAATGACTTTATTATCAATGTTCAGCATACGAGCAATTATTCTACAGGGTCAAAATAGGTATCGGGGCGGTTGGGATCAAAGCAGGCATTAGCCCAAATGACAGTCACCATATCTTCCGTATCAGATAGATTAATTAAATTGTGCGTATAGCCAGCAATCATTTCTACCACTTCAAGTTTTTCTCCGCTAACTTCATAATTCAATACTGGATACTTGTTACCATTTTCATCTACACCCTCCTTTCGCAATTGGATTAAGCCATGTCCGCTTACCACAAGAAAACGTTCCACCATATTGTGATGCCAGTGTTGACCCTTGGTTATGCCAGGCTTGCTGATATTGATGCTTACCTGACCGTGATTTTCCGTATGAATGAACTCTGTAAAACTACCACGGTTGTCAACCTTCATTTCCAAAGGGTAGGATATTTTCTCCTTAGGTAAATATGAAGTGTAAGTTGAGTAAAGTGCTTTACGGAAAGAGTCGCTCACAAATGGAATCTGGAGATTAGGACTTGGGCGACCTTCATCAAACGAATAAAGAAGATCAGCGATATCTCCAAGCCGTACTCTATGTACATGAGGCACATAACAGTATTTTCCCTCCTTGAATTCATCCCCAGTCAATGCACCTATCAATTCATCAACGACGTCATCAATATACACCAAATTGAGCATCACATCCGGGTCGTTTATCTGAATAGGAAGACCATTGGCAATGTTGTAGCAAAAAGTAGCAACAACAGAGTTATAATTGGGCTTACACCACTTTCCAAATAGGTTTGGAAAACGATAAACAAGGACTTTGGCTCCTGTCTCTTCAGCATACTGGAACATCAGTTCCTCGCCCGCTCTCTTGGACTGTCCATATGGATTATCTAGAGCAGCCTGACTGGATGAAGAAATCATGACAGGACAAGTATTGTTATACTTCTTAAGCGTATCAAGGAGTAACGAAGCAAACCCGAAATTGCCCTTCATAAACTCTTTAGGGTCTTTCGGACGGTTCACGCCCGCAAGGTTGAAAACAAAATCTGCCTCCTTACAGTATGACTCCAACTCTTCAGCCCTTGAATCAATATCATATTGAAATACTTGCAGACCTTCAGAAGGCACTTTATACCAACGAGCCTTGCCAGTTGCTATATTATTCAACTGAGCACATAAATTTTTCCCGACAAATCCTTTTGCACCAGTAACCAGGATCTTCATTATTTCACTATGTTAGGAATTCCGTTCAGTTCATTCTGAATATATTCCAGACTGGCAATCTTGGCCTTTGTCTCTTCCAGATTCAGTCGGTAAGTATTATCGCTATTGAACTCATCAATGGTAGCGCGTTTTACATCACCCTCCTTAAAAAACTTGTCGTAGTTCAAATCACGATTGTCTGCAGGCACTGCATAGAAATTACCCATATCAATGGCTTTTGCGGCCTCTTCCTTGGTAAGAAGCGTTTCGTACATTTTCTCACCATGCCGTATTCCAATGACCTTAATATCCTTCTTGTTGCCGCCAAACAATTCACAGACAGCTTCGGCTTGGGTCTGTATGGTACAGGCGGGAGCTTTCTGAACCAAAATGTCGCCATTTTTCCCGTTCTCGAAAGCAAAGAGAACAAGATCAACCGCTTCCTCAAGACTCATGATAAAACGAGTCATCTTGGGCTCAGTCAAGGTAATGGGGTTTCCCTTACGGATCTGGTCAATCCACAAAGGAATGACACTACCGCGCGAACACATCACATTACCATAGCGAGTGCAGCAAATTTTGGTATTTCCACTCAAGCGACTTTTTGCCACGGCTATCTTCTCCTCAATTGCTTTGGTGATTCCCATTGCATTGATAGGATAAGCAGCCTTATCCGTGGAAAGGCAAATAACACACTTGACACCCGCATCAATGGCTGCATCAAGAGTGTTGTCCGTTCCTATCACGTTGGTCTTAACAGCTTCCATAGGGAAAAACTCACAACTAGGCACTTGTTTCAATGCAGCCGCATGAAACACATAATCCACGCCTTTCATCGCATACTTCAACGTGGACTTGTTTCTAACATCTCCAATATAGAATTTAACCTTATTTGCAACTTCCGGCATTCTGGCTTGGAAATCATGACGCATATCGTCTTGCTTTTTCTCATCACGTGAGAAAATGCGTATTTCGCCAATATCCGTTCTCAAAAAGCGGTTCAATACTGCATTGCCAAAACTACCCGTGCCGCCTGTAATCAACAGCACCTTGTCTTTAAAAAGTGACATAATATTTTTATTCTAAATTTTACAATTATTCTAGAATTTCCGCCAAACCATCTTGTTGACAATCCCGACATAACTCTGAATGATCTTAACCACTTTAGTCGAGACATTTCCCTCAACATAGTCAGGTACAGGTATGCCATAATCCCCGTTTTGATTCATGGTTACTGCCGTATCTACGGCCTGAAGCAAAGACTTTTCATCAATACCAGCAATAATGAAACAAGCCTTATCCAAGGCCTCTGGCCTTTCCGTACTTGTTCTGATGCAGATTGCAGGGAAAGGATGGCCAACGCTGGTAAAGAAACTACTTTCTTCAGGAAGTGTACCGCTGTCAGAGACAACGGCAAAAGCGTTCATCTGAAGGCAATTGTAATCATGAAAGCCCAAGGGTTCGTGTTGAATCACCCGCTTGTCCAAATTGAAGCCGCTAGCTTCTAAGCGCTTACGGCTACGTGGATGGCAACTATATAAAATGGGCAAATCATACTTTTCAGCCATCTTATTGATAGCATTAAACAATGATAAGAAGTTATTTTCTGTATCAATGTTTTCCTCACGGTGTGCGCTAAGCAGAATATATTTCCCCTTCTCCAGACCTAGACGTTTGTGAATGTCGCTCGCCTCAATCTCAGCCAAATTATTGTGCAACACCTCAGCCATAGGAGAACCTGTTACGTATGTACGCTCCTTAGGTAGGCCGGTATCAGCCAAGTAACGGCGTGCATGCTCTGAATAAGCCATATTTACATCGCTAATGATATCCACAATCCTGCGGTTCGTCTCCTCGGGCAGGCACTCGTCTTTGCATCGGTTACCGGCTTCCATATGGAAGATAGGAATATGCAAGCGCTTTGCGCCAATAACTGACAAGCAACTATTGGTGTCGCCCAACACCAGAACAGCATCAGGTTTCACTTCTACCATCAACTGATAGCTCTTGGCAATGATGTTGCCCATGGTCTCACCAAGGTCCTTACCCACCGCTTCCATATAAACATCAGGATCTGCAAGTTTCAGATCCTTGAAGAACACCCCGTTCAGATTATAATCGTAATTCTGACCGGTATGAGCCAAAAGACAGTCAAAGTACATACGACACTTGTTGATAATAGCCGCTAATCGAATTATCTCAGGGCGCGTGCCAACGATGATAAGAATTTTTAACTTTCCGTTATTCTTAAATTCTGTCATATTATGCTATTGTTATTCGCATTCATCATCAAGATGATCTCAGTACACCCAAACCATTGCGACGTTTCAAATCAATAATTCTCCGCCTTAATCTGGAAATAGCTCTGCGGATGATCGCACACCGGGCAGACTTCAGGAGCCTTGGGTCCGATGACGATGTGTCCGCAATTAGAGCACTGCCAAATCACATCTCCCTCACGAGAGAACACCAAGCCGCCCTCAATGTTTGCTAGGAGTTTACGATAGCGTTCTTCGTGTTCTTTCTCAATCGCGCCAACCATCTCGAAGTGTTCGGCGATTTCGATGAAGCCTTCTTCACGGGCTTCGGCGGCCATGCGGGCGTACATGTCGGTCCATTCGAAGTTTTCGCCGTCGGCGGCGTCTTTGAGGTTGGTTGTTGTGCCGGGGACTTTGCCGTCGTGGAGGTATTTGAACCAGATTTCGGCGTGTTCCTTTTCGTTGGCGGCGGTTTCTTCGAAGATCTTGGAGATCTGAACGTAGCCGTCTTTCTTGGCCTTGGAGGCGTAGAAAGTGTATTTGTTGCGGGCCATGGACTCCCCGGCAAAGGCTTCGAGGAGGTTCTTTTCGGTTTTGGATCCTTTGAGGTTCATATCAATGTTGTTTTTATGTTCGGTTATAGATTCCCGGTCGTGCCGGGTATGCTTATTCAGGTACAGCGGAGCATTCTCCCAACCTCTCCAACAGTTCATCCCCCAGCCTCGACTTGCGCTCAATATGCGCAAGTGTCTCACGGACGAACGGATTGCTGTCGAAATCGCCGCGGACATGATGGAAGTCGTGCTCCTTGTCTTTCCGCTCGCCATCAGCCCCGAATCCGGTCATTGCGGAGAGTGAGAATTCTTTGCGGGCATCCTCGTAGACCATCTTGTCGAGGCCGACTACTGCTTCTTTCCATTGGCATACGATATCAATGACCTGGCTGCGGGTGATGACGGCCGGATCAATGCCAAAGAACTCCCTGATCGCGTCGTATGCCCACGTCCATTCATAGGTATAGTAATTTGCGTGCATCGCGCGGAAGCGGGCGTTGATCTCTCCGATACTGGTAACCGTCTCTGCTTCGATGTCGTTGAGCAGCCGTGCAACTTCACTGCGAGGAGCGATCAGGCCACCGACATCCACCCAAGTACCGTGACCGATTTCCGTATCAGGCTTCAAGAACTCCTGTATCTGCTCGTCAGTGGCACCTTTCGGCAGCATCTCCAGCCGCTTGATCAGCGAATTGCCCAAGAATTTCCGGATGCCGATATGATAGTACTCGATCCCCTTTACCAATGCGCTGTTTGTAATTTTCGTACTGTGGAAAGAATAAACATCGGATAGTTCGCCCGAGGCGTGACGCAGGTTCTTCAGCGTACTGATCCCCTTCAGCATCTTCTGAATCGTGAACGGGCTCAGGAGATTATAATTGATGTAATCGAGATGCTCGGGATCTGAACGCGCATCCCGCTGCGGCCACTTCTGCGCATCGCGAATGGTCCCTACGCTCCGAAGGTTTACGCCCGGAGCCAGGAAAGTCGTGTTGTTTTTCTCGATCAGGTAGGAGAACGGCAGGTTCGTCGTGTCGGAATGCGTCACGTGGCGTCCCATAACCAGAGAGAAAGGGCCAACCCTGGCGGGCCAGAGGATGTATGAATCCGAAGCCGTGCGGGTACCCCGTTCCAGTACGCCCTGGTGAATGGGACCCAGTTTGTACATGTGGTTGCTCTGATTCGAACCGCTGCCCGCATTCATGAAGGAGAACATGCCTGCAATCAGCAGTGTGGACTTGTGATGCGTCACGGTAAATGGCCCGGCAAATATCGAACAGGCCTCTCCGTTTTCGCCCTGGCAGTTGCTGAAGAAGAGCGAATCGGAAGCCGAGTAACCGTGACCCAGTTTACAGGCCTGCCCCACGAAACAGCGTGTCAGCAGGGCGTTGCTCTCAACCTGGCTTCCGGAACAGAAAATGAAGTGCTCGGCACGGACACCGCTTCCGACACGCACATGCGCAAATTCGTTCGAGTTGATGCTTCCGTCGTGCAAACGCATCGCTCCGTTAATCTCAGCGAAATCACCCACATAAAGGTCGGTCATCACGCCACAGTTGCAGATCCGCACGTTTCGGCCGATCCGACCGATACGGGAACGACGAGTTTCAGCATATTCTTTGGCCAGAGCGGATATCTTGCCGTGAAGTTTGCTGCGGTGGCGGTACATGGCCATGATGTATGCCGTGTGCGCATTCAGGTTGTCACTGATCACCACTTCGCGCCCACCCGCTTCATTGAGCACAGAAACTTCTACCCCATTGCCAAAACAGGTTTCACCTTCTACAGCCAGCACGTCCACATTGTCTATCAGCGTGTCATCACCAACCTCATAGTTTGCGATATATTCGCCCGTCTTGCGGACAAGCACCCGGTCACCCAGGGTCACATTGTGCAGGAAAGCATTGCGCACCCCGTTCCGAAGCGAGATGCCGCCCGGAAATGAATGACACCCCTCAAACGACCCCAATCGGATTTGCCCTGAGAAGGTTACGTTCACAATCCGGTCAGTGTAGGAACGGTCTCCCCACGACACCAACACCTGGCTCCAGTCTTCGCACAAGCAGCCGTTGGCAACAAGGGTTGTAATCTCAAAATCGGTCAGGTTACGCATATGAATGACGTTCAGTCCCTGCGGAAAATATCTCTTGTGTAAACTTTCTCCTTCACGTCGTCGAGGACGGGGTCGTAGCGATTGGCAATGATGGCTTGGCTGCGGGATTTGAACTCCGCCAGGTCATTGACGACAAGACTGCCAAAGAAGGTGCTGCCGTCGGCAAGCGTGGGTTCATAAACAATTACACGGGCGCCTTTGGCTTTGATGCGTTTCATGATGCCCTGGATGGCGCTTTGGCGGAAGTTATCGGAGCCGGTCTTCATGGTGAGGCGATAGACACCCACAACCACCTCGCGCTCCTTCGTGGTATCGTAAGTACTGGAAGCAGTATAATAGCCTGCTCTTCGTAAAACCTGATCGGCGATGTAATCCTTGCGCGTCCGGTTGGAATCTACGATAGCTTTGATCAGGTTTTCGGGCACGTCGTTGAAGTTGGCAAGAAGCTGCTTTGCATCCTTGGGGAGGCAATAGCCGCCGTAGCCGAAACTCGGGTTGTTGTAGTGACTGCCGATGCGAGGGTCAAGGCATACGCCTTCAATGATGGCCTGGGTATTCAAGCCCTTCATTTCAGCGTAAGTGTCCAGCTCGTTGAAATAGCTCACGCGAAGGGCAAGGTATGTGTTAGCGAAGAGTTTTACTGCTTCGGCTTCCGTGGTGCCCATCAAAAGGACGGGAACGTCCGGATCAAGTGCGGCTTCTTTCAGGAGGGAGGCGAACTGTTCGGCTTTGCTCCGCAGAAATTCCGGGTCATATCCGACGATGATTCGCGAAGGGTGCAGGTTATCGTAAAGCGCTTTGCTTTCGCGAAGGAATTCCGGCGAGAAAAGCAGTTTGGCATCAGGGAACTTCTCCTGCAAGGATCGCGTGTATCCTACCGGCACGGTCGATTTGATAACCATCACGGCACCCGGGTTCACCTCCAGAACAAGCCGGATTACTTCCTCCACGTGTGAAGTATCGAAGAAGTTGCGCTGCGGATCGTAATTCGTAGGGGCTGCGATGACCACGAAGTCTGCATCCTTGTACGCCAAACGTCCGTCGAGCGTCGCCATCAGGTTGAGCGGTTTTTCGGCAAGGTACTGCTCAATCTCAACATCCGCTATCGGCGAGATGCGTCGATTGATCTTCTCGACTTTTTCAGGGATGACGTCAACAGCCACAACTTCGTTGCGCTGCGCCAACAGCGTAGCGATGCTTAAGCCAACATATCCTGCTCCTGCAACGGCGATTTTCATATTAAACAATCAATTATCATAAAATAGGAATACTGAGATCGTTTAAGCGAATAATCGACGCTTCTTTTTCGTGTTCAATTCGACTATATGAAAGCACTTTCAAGAAAACTCTTACTATAGAACATGCTTGAACATATTTTAATGCTATGTCTACTAAATCCTTCTGAAGTTTCTCAATACTGTCAAGCATTTCTCTTGTGAGAACTCCTTCTGACAACCCACGCTCAACATTCTGGACAGCCTTCCCTAACAATAATACTTTACATTCGTCAAGAGCCAACTTGTCCAAATCAGTTGCTATTGGCTCCATCTTCAACTTCTCGATAGATGAAATCAGACCGCAGATAAAATTCCTAAAACTATCACGCCAGTATTCCAAGTATTGTTCTTTTGTCATCTTAATAATATCGAAGAACTACAAATAGATGAAAAAAAGAAGGGTTTCATTCATCTTTAGGATGACTATCTTTATTCATGCTTCCCTCTTTCCGAAAGTTGTCCTCAGCTTTAATCAAATCATACAACGCCATAGATGAGTCAAAAATCGCCCATACATAGTAGAATATGGAAAAAACTACTAAACTATTCTGAATAATAACGAATAAACTTTCACCGTTTTCACAGACCCTTCTCAAATACTGAATTACTAGAAGCCCTAACAAGACACAAGCAATAATAACAACTAAATAAATACATGTCCGACGTAAAGCATTAATTACTCCAGTAATATCTACTTCAAATGACGAACGGAATCTAATTAAATGTGAAATAGTATGAACACTTATTGTTGTATTTACTGCAAATAGAGCTACAAGCCATGGAATAATAGATGAACTAAGGTTAGCGATATAATCCATCTCCCCTAGAGTCGAGAAATAACCAAACCCTAAAGAAACTGCTATATAAACCTCATATCGGGCTAATCGAGACATTATCGCTTAAACTTGTTAATAACGTTAATAATTTTCTGAGTTGCCGATTCCAGCAAATCCGCATCAAGTTTTGCTTCTAAATTGTCAATCTCTACTTCCTCCGTTGTTGATCCTACTTCCCTGTAAGCCCTGATACCATTCAAACGAAGAGTTATCTTCTTGCCTGAAGCAGCGGAAGCATCAACCATCTCCACAACCCGATCATTTTCTTTTGAAATCACTAACGATTCACCAACTCCTGCATTAAACTCTATCTTCGTCTCTTTGCTCTTCAACTTCTGGCTCGTGTCTGCCAACATATCCCCCATCTTTTGACGCACATCAGGTAAGTTTGGATATTGTAAAGAAAACCTTAGCATTTTCACGCCTTTCTCAGCAGATTCAATAATATCCCAAAATTCTTGCGTCTTGTAACGGTGAGTAATTGAAATCGACAGCCCTTTTTCTGATAAGTATCGATTAAAGGTTTTTTCAAGAATATTAGCTGTAACGCTAGTATCAGAAAACGCGTAACTACTTTTTTCAATATATAGGTTTTGAATATCCTGCCTATTATCAATAAGGATATTACAACTTGGATTATGTTCTAAAGTTCGAGTCTTAAATGATGATTCTTGGACGATCTGTTTGTTGTTTGCTAATTTCAAAAAAATCAAACCGTTCTCATTGAATAAAACCTCGTGGCCATGCCTATGAGTACGATAAATAAAAGCCAATTCTGAATCAAAAAGATCTCCAAATATCTTTTGCTTATTATCCCATACTTGTTCAGCAGGGCAACAATCACTAAATAGTGACTTTTGTCCATTCATTATAGGGGAAAACTGATACGAATAAACTACATAAATAGCCATAAAACCAACAACTTATTATCAAACTCCGAACAAAAACCACGAACACAGAATAACGTTAGTTCTCAAACAAATCCCTTTACGACACAGTCGTTATTGAATTCGATAAGAGCCTTGATGAATTCCTCAGCATTGAGAAAGTAGCTAGGATAGGCTTCCTCAAGTTCTTTCATGTCCGAGACTGATACTAAAACGACGGAGCCTTTTTCCTTTTCAATGGCAGTTTCTAACCTAGAATAGAGCTCGTTAGCTTTATCCAGTTCCTCATTTGAGAAATGATGGAAGTGGACCATCTTTTCGTCAAATTGAATCAGCAACACAGCATATCCTTTCCCCAGAGAATGCTTTGATACAACTTCAACAGCACCGATCAAGGCTTTTAGCTGTTCAAGAAACTTATACTCAGTGTTCAGTCGATGATAATAAAGACAATAATCCCTTTCAGTAAAAGCGACAAACTCGGCATTCACCGGCATACCTTCTTTTTGGGCGAAAATCGCACTGACGACCTTGAAGAAATATAGCCAATTCTTATCGCCCTGGCTAGCTTTAAGTGATGAATTGGAAATCAATTCAGCCGTCTCGACGGCTGTAGCCCAATCGTGCTGAAGTTGGGTACGTATCTGTAACTCAACGCTCAATCCATCCAGTTCAGGATTATCGGATTGATATTTATATACAAAATGGATGCTTCGGTACCCGCTTTCCTTGGGATGCATCACATAATCGTACGGCTTGCGAGCCAAGGTAAAGCGATCGAACGAAGCTTGCTCAATCAGCTTACATGCGACTTGTAGAGACTCCATATCGGTAAAGACGAATCGAGCACCACCAATATCTTGGACACCACCCAATCCCATCTCCGGATTTCTACGCAACTTATCGACAATGGAGGTCATTCGTTTCAGTCGCTGTGAAGAGAACAACGCTGTAACAGAAGACTCGGCCAGAAGTTTACTAACTGCCTCTACCAATTGGTTCAGCGGCTCCATATGTAACTTCCGCCAGTCTTCAACCAGCATGACGTTCTGAGCTTGCTCGATCAAGTCGATAGGAGAAGAAGCTATAAGCTTCTTACCAATCATATTGAGTTTATTGCGAGAGTATTTCATTCAACGATTTAGCTATTCGTGATGTTCTGCAGACTTACCATGCCTTATATGGAGGGAATAGCGGTAGGTGAAGCCGAAACCTTCCTCCTCGGTTCATTTGTCGGCCACGAAATGAACCATTCATTTATCTCATGCCTTTCGTGGCAAGAAATACCACAAAAGACTTCGATTTGTAGACGAGAAATGAACATAGTGGCGTTCTATTACCTTTCGCGGCAGGGGCAGCTGCGCGGGATCGCTTAGATTCCTGATCAAACCGGGAATGAGGGTTCTTCGATTTTCTGCAAGTACTGCGGATGGATGTTCGACAGGGCGACTACGGCGACGCCTTGGATGGCGACGAGGACTTTGCGGGCGTGGCGGATGCGTTTCACGTAGCCTTCGGCGCCTTTGTAGAGGCCGTCGGTGACGCGGACGCGGTCGCCGGTGCAGAGGCGGGCGGTGTCGTTGCCGAGGTACATGGCGTCGGGGTCGGTGCTGGCGACGGAGGTGGCGATGCGGAAGATCTTCATCTCGCGGTCAGGGATGCGGCCGGGGCGCTTGGTAATCAGGTCGGCGTAGTAGAGCATGTGCGTGTCGTGGGTACGCTTGTAGTCGAGCAGGTATTGTTCGGGGCAATGCACGAAGAGGAGCGAGGCGACCAGGGGTTTTTCTACGTAGCGGAGCTCGCCGGCTTCGAAGTGTTCTTCAATCATCACGGGGAGGTAAGTGTCGTAGCCCAGTTTGCGGAAGTCTTCCTGCACGGTGCGAGCCTTGCTGTAAAAGACCTTGAGGGCGTACCAGGCGGAGTCCTGTGCTTTTTGGGATGGCTCCATGGATGAATGATGAAGGTATTCAGTTGTGGATGTATTTTCCACTCCCCAACCCCGAACGCGGGCTGCAAAGCCGGGTACCCGCACGAAATCAGGCGATGGACGGGTCCGCCGCAAATGGCGCTTTAATGCTGCAGTTCGGTGCTCTGTTCAAGTCACTTCCCCGGACCCCGATTTTTCCGACTACTATAACGATATAGTACTTGGAATATCTTTACAAAGATAATAAAATTATTATAAACTATTAATTATTTATTAAGAATTCGGGATTATGCTCGGCGACAAGTCGCCTGCGCATTCCCGAGGGGAATCTTTCCCTTTGCCGAAGCGTTGAAAATAAGGAGTCAGGTAAACCTTACTCCTTATTTTTTTGTTTTGTAGGCAGGAACGAAAGCGAGCTCTTGTCCTGCCTACAAAACAAAAAAAACAGGAACTCTTCAAGTTCCTGTTATTTCAACGCTTCGTGATTCCGTCGGGATTCGAACCCGAGACCCACAGCTTAGAAGGCTGTTGCTCTATCCAGCTGAGCTACGGAACCGGAACCCTCAAATGAGGGTGCAAAGGTATCGCTTTTTTGAAGAACTGCCAAATAATCTAGCTCGGCAAATCCTTATTCTTCCGAAACAGTTCGAACATCGCTTCGAAGTCGGCTGCGCTTTCGCGGCCTTCCCTGCCCTCGCGGGATTCACGGACGGAGCCGGAGGCGGAGGCGACGCCGGATTCAGGACCGTCGGACATCAGGTAGTCGTACATCGCCTGGTAGAGTTCTACCATGTGGACGGCGAGGTCGAGGCAGTCCTCCGTGGACATGCCGAGGCGAAGGTCGCGGCCGTCCTGGGCGTACTGGTCCTTGATCTGGCGATAGATGCCCCTGAGGCGTTCGACGTCGGCGGGGGCGTAGCCGTCACGTTCGTCTTCGTCGAGGACCCAGAGGAAGTCTTCGATGTCCTCGCCGGCGTAGGTCAGGCAGACCGACAGCCGGTCGAGGATCTTTTTCAGGTAGTCGTCTTTCATCTCGCTGACAGACTTATTCGATGTCTTTGAAGGCGTAGGGGGCGTACTTGTAGCCGCGCAGGTCGTAGATGGGCAGCAGACCGCCGACGATGCGGTCCACGAAGTCGTCATATTCGGTGCGGCCCTCGGGGTTCCAGGCCACTTCGGCGAGGGCGGCCATACGGGGCAGGACCATGTGCTGCACGTGGTCGAACGTAGCCACATACTCGGTCCACATATTGGCCTGGATGCCACGGATATGCGCCTTTTCTTCATCATTCAGCTGGTCGTAGGGATCGAAGGCGTAGCACTTGCGCAGCGGGAGATTGCCGCCGATGGCCAGAGGTTCTTCGTTGCCGGTCGGGTCGCCCGTCTGGTAGTAATCGAGGTAGAAGTGGCTGTTGGGCGTCATGATCACGTCGTTGCCCATCTTGGCGGCAGCGATGCCGCCCTTGGCGCCGCGCCACGACATGACCGTCGCGCTCTGCGACACGCCGCCGTCGAGGATCTCGTCCCAGCCGATGATCTTGCGGCCTTTATCGGCGAGGTACTGCTCGACCGTCGTGATCAGGTAGCTCTGGAGTTCCGCCTCGCGGGTGAAGCCCTTCTCTTTCATCAGGGCCTGGCACTTGGGGCATTTCTCCCACTCTTCGCGCGGGGCTTCATCGCCTCCAATGTGAATATATTCCGAAGGGAAGATGTCGCAGATCTCGTCGAGCACGCCTTCGAGGAAGGTCACGGTCTCGGGGTTGCCGGCGCAGAAGACTTCGGGGAAGACGCCCCAGGTCGTCTGGACCTTATAGGGATATTTCGCACCGCGGCAACCCAGCTCGGGATAGCTCGCCAGGGCGGCGGAGGCGTGGCCCGGCATCTCGATTTCGGGAATCACCGTCACGAAGCGCTCGGCGGCATAGGCCACCACGTCGCGCATCTCGTCCTGGGTATAGAATCCGCCGTACGGGGTTCCGTCGTACTGGTTCGTGCCGTAGTGACCCACCAGGGTCTCGGCGCGTACCGAACCGATTTCGGTCAGCTTGGGATACTGCTTGATCTCAGCACGCCAGCCCTGGTCCTCGGTCAGATGCCAGTGGAAGACGTTGATCTTGTGGAGCGCGATCAGGTCGATGAAATCCTTCACCTCGTCGACCGTGAAGAAATGGCGGCAGCAGTCCAGGTGCGCGCCGCGATACGAGAATGCGGGCTTGTCCTGAATCCGCACGCCGGGAATCGTGCCTTCGCACTGGACGAGGATCTGTGCGAGGGTTTGACGACCCCAGAAGATGCCGGCCTGGGAACCACCGGTGATGACCACTTTCCCCTTGCGGGTATCGAGCACGTATTCCTCGGGCGAGAGCTTGGCGTCGATCCGGGTGACGACCTTGGGGGCCGTTCCGTCGGCAGGCAGCTTGATGCCGCGGCCGCCGCCCTGCATGGACACGGGATTGGGCACGATGGAAAGGTTGACGGGGGCATCAGTGTTTCCGGTACAGGAGACAAGCGCCATCAGTCCGGCGACGGCGAGCAGAAGAAGGATGCTGTTTTTCATGGTTCGTTGAATATTTCGCGATTTCATTGAATAACTGTCAAAGGTAGGAATAATCAGGCAAAAAGCGTTAAACCTGGGTTTGTTTTTTGTGTCAAAGGAACTGTAAAATCCTACGACATGCACAAATCCGTACTATCGGGCATCGTCCTGCTTGCCCTCTCCTGCGCCACCGTCCTGACGGCCTCCGCGCAGAACAACAAGGCCTGGACGCTCCGCGACTGCATCGAATATGCCCGGCAAAACAACATCCAGATCAAATCCCAGGAAGTGGCCCTCGAGACGGCCGAAGCCTCGCTCGAACAGGCCCGCGCCGCCCAGCTGCCCACGCTCAATTTCTCGAGCAGCTTCGGCGCCAACTTCCGCAACGTCAACACATTCAACGATTATATGGAGGAAGCGGGCCGCACCTCGCTCTCCAACAATTTCGGCCTGAACTCGGGCCTGACCGTGTACCAGGGCGGAAAGCTCCGCAACACGATCAAGCAGCAGGAGGTCCAGCGCGATGCCAGCGAGCTCGACGTGGAGCAAGCCGGCATTGACATCGAGATCTCCGTGGCCCAGACCTACCTGCAGGTGCTCTACAACCGCGAGGCGCTCGACCTGGCCCGCCAGACCGAGCAGCTCTCCGAGCGGCAGGTGGAGCGGGGCGAGCAACTGTTCGCCGCCGGCAGCATCTCCCGCGTGGAGCTCGCGCAGCTCAAGTCGCAGCACGCCAGCGACCAGTATCAGGTCGTCACGGCCGAGAACGCCCTTGAATCCGCCCGCCTGCAGCTCAAGCAGATCCTCGAACTGGGCATCGACGAAGAAGACTTCCAGGTCTATTTCCCGGAAATTGACGACGCCGTGGTCGGCGCGCCGCTGCCGAGCCTGCTGGAAGCCTACGACGAGGCGCTGGCGACGCTGCCCCAGATGCGCAGCAGCGCGCTCGGCATCGAATCGGCCGACCTGGGCGTGAAGATCGCCAAGGGCTCCGCCCTCCCCTCCATCTCGCTGAGCGCCGGCATCTCGACCGGCTGGAACTCCGGCACCGGCACCACCTACTTCGACCAGCTGGGCAACAAGCTGGGCGAAAGCCTCGGCCTGAACCTCAGCCTCCCAATCTTCAACGGGAAACAGGTCCGCACCAACGTGCGCCGCGCCGAGCTCCAGCTCGAAAGCGCCCGTCTCCAGGACGAGAGCGCCCGCAAGCAGCTCCTCGCCAACCTCGAGTCCGTCCGCAACGACGCCCTCTCCGCCCAGCAGCGCTATTTCGCCTCCAAGACGCAGCTCGACGCCGCCGCCGAGAGCTTCCGCCTCGTCACCGAACAGTTCGAAGCCGGCATCAAGAACACCGTGGAACTCCTCACCGAGAAGAACAACTACATCAGCGCCCTCTCCCAGCAGCTCCAAGCCAAATACCAAGCCGTCTTTGCCGAAAAACTCCTCGCCCGCTACATGAACCAACCGATTGAATTATAATAAATTATATGAAAAAAGCAACCAAAACCATTCTATGGCTCGTCGTGGCGGCGCTGGTGATTGCCGTCGCTTTGCTCCTGTTGCTCAACAAGAAGGAGAAGCCGGTCCTGACCTATCAAGTCACGACGCTCGCACCGACCACCATCTCCAGCAGCGTCACCGCCACCGGTACTGTCGAACCCGTGAAACAGGTCGAAGTCGGCACCCAGGTATCGGGCATCATCTCCAAGATCTACGTGGACTACAACTCCGTGGTGAAGGAAGGCCAGCTCATCGCCGAACTCGACATGAGCGTCCTGAAGACCGAACTCGAATCGTCCCGCGCGAACCTCAATTCCGCCAAGGTGGAGTACGACTACCAGCAGCGCAACTACGATCGCATCAAGGGCCTCTACGACAAGGAGCTCGTGAGCGCCACGGAATTCGAGCAGGCACAGTACAGCTACGACAAGGCCCGCTTCTCCTACTCGCAGGCCCAGTCCAATTACACCAAGGCGCAGAAGAACATCGGCTACGCGAAGATCTACTCGCCCATCGACGGCGTGGTACTCTCGCGCGCCGTGGACGAGGGACAGACCGTGGCCTCGGGCTTCAGCACCCCGACCCTGTTTACCATCGCCAACGACCTGACCGCCATGCGTGTGATCGCCAACGTGGACGAGGCTGACATCGGCTCGGTGCAGGAAGGCCAGCGCGTGGAATTCGAAGTCGATGCCTACCCCGAGGATACCTTCCAGGGCTCCGTGACGCAGGTGCGCCTGCAGGCCACCACCACATCGAACGTCGTGACCTACCAGGTCGTGATCGACGCCCCGAATCCCAGCCTCAAGCTGAAACCAGGCCTGACGGCCAACATCACCATCTACACCCTCGACAAGCACGACGTCCTGGCCGTGCCGGTGCGGGCACTGCGCTTTACCCCGGAGGGTGAGAAATACCAGGAGAACACCGTCTGGAAGCAGCTGCCCGACGGACGGCTCGAAGCGACGAAGGTCGTCACAGGCGTGACCGACGGCGTGCAGACCGAGATCCTCGAGGGTCTGGGCGCCGGTGACCGCGTGGTCACCGGAACGCGGCTCGTGACCAGCAAGGGCAAGGAATTCACGCCCGAGTTCGGCAAGGAAGGCCAGCAGCCGGGCGGCAACAACCCGTTCATGCCGCGCCCGCCGCAGGACCGCGACAACAAACGCACCGAATAGACGATGGAAGATATCATCCGACTGGAGCACATCCGCCGCGAGTTCATCGTGGGCGAGGAAGTGGTCAAGGCGCTGCGGGGCGTATCGTTCACCATCTCTCAGGGTGAGTTCGTGACCATCATGGGATCGAGCGGCTCGGGCAAGAGTACCCTGCTGAACATCCTGGGCTGCCTGGACGTGCCGACCTCGGGCGAGTACTACCTCGACGGCGTATCGGTGCGCGAGATGAGCAAGAACGACCGCGCCACGCTGCGCAACCGGAAGATCGGGTTCATCTTCCAGAACTACAACCTGTTGCCAAAGACTACCTCCATTGAAAATGTAGAACTTCCGCTCATGTACAACCGCGACGTGAGCCACGCCGAACGGCGCCAGCGCGCCATCACGGCCCTGCAGGAAGTCGGCCTGGGCGACCGCCTCACGCACCGCTCCAACCAGCTCTCCGGCGGCCAGATGCAGCGCGTGGCCATCGCCCGCGCCCTGGTCAACAACCCCGTCATCATCCTGGCCGACGAGGCCACGGGCAACCTCGACACCCGCACCTCCTACGAAGTGCTCGCCCTGTTCCAGCGGTTGCACCACGACGGGCGCACCATCATCTTCGTCACCCACAACCCCGAACTGGCCGCGTTCAGCAGCCGGACCATCACCCTGCGCGACGGCCGCATCATCAGCGACGTGCGCAACGAGAAGATGTCCTCGGCCGCCGACGTACTTGCCGCCATGCCCAAAGAGGAGGATTAGACCATGGATATCAGCAACTTACTCAAGATATGCGTCAAGGCGCTGCTCAACAACAAGATGCGCTGCTTCCTGACGATGCTGGGCATCATCATCGGCGTGGCCTCGGTCATCGCGATGCTGGCCATCGGCAACGGTTCGAAGCAGAGCATCCGCGCCGAGATCGGGCAGATGGGCTCCAACATGATCATGGTCAGCCCGGGCAACGGCCGCTTCGGTGGCGTACGCCAGAGCGGCTCGAGCATGCAGACCCTCAAGATGGAAGACTACGAGTCCATCGTCCGGCAAGCCAGCTATGTCGACAAGATCACCCCGACGGTCAACGCCAGCGGACAGGCCATCAAGGGCGCCAACAACACCCCGACCACCATCTACGGCGTGAACGAGCAGTACCTCGACATCCGCGGCTACGAAATCGCCAGCGGCACCTGCTTCACCGAGAGCGACATCCTGCATGCCGCCAAGGTCTGCGTCGCGGGCCAGACCGTCGTGAATGAACTCTTCCCCGACGGCACCGAGCCCATCGGACAGACCATCCGCTTCAACCAGATTCCGATGAAGATCATCGGCGTGCTGGAGGCCAAAGGCTACAACTCCATGGGCATGGACCAGGACGACCTGCTGATCGCCCCCTACACCACCGTGCAGAAGCGCATCCTGGCCATCAACTATATTCAAGGTATCACGGCGTCTGCCCTCTCGGAAGAATACACCGACCAGGCCATCGACGAGATGACGAAGATCCTGCAGACCAACCACGGCATCAAGATCGGCCAGGAGAACGACTTCAACGTGCGTTCCCAGCAGGAGATGATGGAGACCATGAGTTCCGTGATGGACATGCTCACCGCGCTGCTGGCCGCCGTGGCGGGCATCTCGCTCATCGTGGGCGGCATCGGCATCATGAACATCATGTATGTATCTGTGACAGAGCGTACCCGCGAGATCGGCCTCCGCATGTCCATCGGCGCGAAGAGCCGTCAGATCCTGCTGCAGTTCCTCATCGAGTCGGTCATCATCAGCGTGGCGGGCGGCCTGATCGGCGTCCTGCTGGGCATCGTGGCGGCCAAGGTCATATCCCTGTTCGGGATGTCCACGGCCGTCTCCACCTTCTCCATCGTGTTGTCCTTCCTGGTCTGCGTGTTCACCGGTATCTTCTTCGGCTGGTACCCCGCCCGGAAGGCCTCGAACCTCAATCCGATTGACGCTTTGCGCTACGAGTAGCGAGGCGGTCGATGCCGAGCACCAGCGCGACGCCGAGCACGCACCAGAGCGCAGCCGCGCCGTAATGCGGCTCCGGCAGCGCCTTGACGCTTTCATTGGCCCAGGGCCAGACCTTGACCAGGGAGCCCAGCACGAAGCCCAGCAGCACCAGCATGGTCTGTTTCTCGAAGCGGCCCAGCAGCCAGTGCAGGAACTTCGAGAAGGCGAGGATGCCCACGACGCAGCCCAGGCCGAAGACGATGAGCACGGGCCAGTCGAGGTCCGCCACGGCCTGCATGATGTAGTCGTACTTGCCCATGATCACGAGGATGAAACTGCCCGAGATGCCCGGCAGGATCATCGTGCACACGGCAATGGCACCGCAGAGGAAGATAAAGAGCCAGTTGTCGGGCGTCTGCGTGGGCGAGAGCGTGCAGACCAGCAGGCCGAGCGCCACGCCGCAGAGCGTGAAGAGGATCTCCTTGATCCCCCACCCTTTGATATCCTTGAACATCAGGATGGCCGAGGCCACGATCAGGCCGAAGAAGAAGGCCCAGGTATGCACCGGATAGTTCGCCAGGACATAGGTCATCAGCTTGGCCAGCGAGAATACGCTGAGCACCACGCCGATGGCCAGCCAGAGCAGGAAGGTGCCGTGGACCTGTTTCCAGAAGCCCTGGAAGTCGCCCTTGAAGAGCGACTTCCAGGTCTCCTTTTCCATCAGGCTGTTCAGGGCCTCTATGATCTCCTTGTAGATGCCCGTAATGAGGGCGACCGTGCCCCCGGATACACCCGGTACGACATTGGCCGCCCCCATGAAATAGCCCTTCAGGGCTGTGACAAGTCCGTTAATTTTCATCCTCGATGGCTGCCTGTGCTGCCGCCAGACGTGCGATCGGCACGCGGAACGGCGAGCAGGACACGTAGTTCAGGCCGATCTTGTGGCAGAACTTCACGGATGCCGGGTCGCCGCCGTGCTCGCCGCAGATACCGCACTTGAGGTTCTCGCGGGTGGAACGGCCGGACTTCACGGCGTAGTCGACGAGCTTGCCGACGGCCTTGACGTCGAGCGTCTTGAACGGGTCGTTGTCCAGGATCTTGTTGCCCAGGTAGTCGCCCATGAAGGTGCTCACGTCGTCGCGGCTGAAGCCGAAGGTCATCTGGGTGAGGTCGTTCGTACCGAAGGAGAAGAACTCGGCGGTACGGGCCATGCGGTCGGCCGTCAGGGCGGCGCGCGGGATCTCGATCATCGTACCGAACTTATAGTCCACATGGTCGTTCATGCGGGCCTCGACCTCGGCGCGGATCTTCTCGCAGATGGCTTTCTGGAAGCGGAGCTCACGCTCGGAGATCGTGACCGGGATCATGATCTCGGGCATCGGCTTGAAGCCCTCCTGCTTCAGTTCGATGGCGGCGGTGAAGATGGCGCGGAACTGCGTCTCGGAGATCATCGGATAGGTGATGTGGAGACGGACACCGCGGTGACCCATCATCGGGTTGACCTCGTGGAGGCTCTCGCCGCGTTTCTCGATGTCGAGCTTGGAGATGTGGAGCTCTTCAGCCAGTTCGGCCTTCTTGTCTTCGGTCTGCGGCACGAACTCGTGGAGCGGCGGGTCGAGGAGACGGAAGGTCACGGGCTTGCCGTCCATGACTTTCATCGTGCCCTTGACCGAGGCCTTGATGTACGGCTCGAGTTCATTGAGGGCGGCGCGGCGCTCTGCGTCGGTCTTGGAGAGGATCATCTTGCGGAGCTTGCCCAGCGGCGTCTCGGAGTTCTTGCCGTAGAACATGTGCTCGATGCGGAACAGGCCGATGCCTTCAGCACCGAAACTCAGGGCGCGGGCCGTATCTTCCGGGTTGTCGGCGTTGGTGCGGACACCCATCTTGCGGAACTTGTCGGCGATGGCCATGAATTTGACGAAGCGCGGGTTGTCGGATGCGTCCATGGTCTCGATGCGGTCGGCATAGACGGCACCCTTGGCACCGTTGAGCGAGAAGTACTCACCTTCGTGGTACACCTTGTCGGAGCCGGCGAACCAGACTTCCTTCTTGTCGAGGTTGATCTTCATGTCTTCGCAGCCTACGATGCAGCACTTGCCCCAGCCACGGGCCACGAGGGCCGCGTGCGAGGTCATACCGCCTTTCTGGGTGAGGATACCTGCGGCGGCGCGCATACCTTCCACATCTTCCGGAGAGGTCTCTTCGCGGACCAGGATCACTTTCTTCTTCTGTGCGGCAGCGGCCACGGCGTCGGCGTTGGTGAATACGATGGTACCCACGGCGCCGCCCGGGGAGGCCGGAAGGCCGTGCGCCACGACCTTGGCTTTCTTCTCGGAAGCCGGGTCGAGGATCGGGTGCAGGATTTCATCGAGCTGGGCGGGCGAGACGCGCATCACGGCGGTCTTCTCGTCGATCATGCCTTCCTCGAGCATATCCATCGCCATGTTCAGGGCAGCCAGGCCGGTGCGTTTGCCGATACGGCACTGCAGCATCCAGAGCTTGCCTTCCTGGATCGTGAATTCGATGTCCTGCATGTCATTGAAGTGCTTCTCGAGGAGCATGCGGATGTCGTCGAGTTCCTTGTAGACTTCGGGCATGGCGTCTTCGAGCGACTTGAGGTGCGCGTTCTGCGGGCTCTTGGTGGCGTTGTTCAGCGGGTTCGGGGTGCGGATACCGGCGACCACGTCCTCGCCCTGCGCGTTGATGAGCCATTCACCGTAGAACTTGTTGTCGCCGTTGGCCGGGTTGCGGGAGAAGGCCACGCCGGTGGCGGAGGTGTCGCCCATGTTGCCGAAGACCATCGACTGGACGTTGACGGCGGTGCCCCAGTCGTCGGGAATGCCTTCGATCTGGCGGTACTTGATGGCGCGCTTGCCGTTCCAGGATTTGAACACGCCGCCGATGGAGCCCCAGAGCTGGGCTTCCGCGGTGTCGGGGAACTCGACGCCGAGGACTTCCTTGATGCGGACCTTGAAACGCTCGGCGAGGTCTTTCAGCTCCTCGGCCGTGATCTCGGTATCGGACTTGTAGCCCTTGGCCTCCTTGAGGTCTTCCATCATCTTGTCGAGCTGCTGGCGGATGGCCTTGCCGTCTTCCGGCTCGATGCCTTCGGCCTTCTCCATCACGACGTCGGAATACATCATGATCAGACGGCGGTAGGCGTCATACACGAAGCGGGGGTTCTGGGTCTTTTCGATCATGCCCGGGATGGTGGCCGAGCAGAGGCCGATGTTCAGGATGGTGTCCATCATGCCCGGCATGGAACTGCGGGCACCGGAACGGCAGCTCACGAGGAGCGGGTTCTTCGGGTCGCCGAATTTCTTGCCCATGATGGCTTCGGTGGCCTTGAGGGCTTCCGCAACGTCATGCTTCAGCTCTTCGGTATAGCCGCCGCCCAATGCGTAGTATTCCGTACAGCACTCCGTGGTGATGGTGAAGCCTGCAGGGACAGGGATGCCCAAAGTACACATTTCAGCGAGGTTGGCGCCTTTACCGCCGAGGAGGTTGCGCATCTGGCCGTTGCCTTCTGCCTCTTTGCCTCCGAATCGATAAACTCTTTTCATAAACAGTTGTTAGGTTAAGATGTTGAATGTTGTATTTCGCTAAATTTTGATTTTCCTTTTCATCTTACAAATGTATGTATTTTCCGGCGGATTTCCTAACTTTGTCGCATGAAACTCTTGCTTATGACCCTAATTGTTACCAAAGTGGCCTTTTCCACCCCCGAGCCTTCGATAGCCGAAGTGAAGGATCGCTTCGACCAGGCCGGCATCGCGTGGAACGACATCGCAACGGTCAACTGGCCCGAATTCTCCTACAAACCGGAAGTCCGCTTCCGCATCATGCATTCCGAAACCGAAATCTACCTTCAGTTCCACGTACGCGGGAACGGCGCCCGCGCCGTCTACGGCACCGACGCCGGCTCCCGTCCCTGGACCGACGACTGCGTGGAGTTCTTCATGATTCCCTCCGACCGCGACCCGAGCTACTACAACCTGGAACTCAACTGCGTCGGCCACGGCATCCTGAACTACGGCCCCGACAAGCAGAACCGGCACCGCTGCGGCGACGACATCATCAGCCAGATCCGCCGCGAATCGACCCTCGGCAGCGAGGCCTTCGGCACCCTGGAAGGCGAGCAGGAATGGACCCTGACCGTGGCCATCCCCAAACGCCTCTACGCCCAGGCCGACCTCAATCTGACCCAGTTCAGCGGCCGCACCGTCAAGGCCAACTTCTACAAGTGCGGCGACGACACGGCAGTCCCCCACTACCTGAGCTGGAACCCCATCGGCACCCCGCGTCCCGACTTCCATACCCCGGCCTGGTTCGGAGAAATCACCTTTGAATGATTTTTTTCAAAAAAAAGTTGCAGATATCAAAATATTGCGTACTTTTGCAGTCCCGAAAACGAAGCAACCTCTTGCGAAAGAGATATGAGAGACAATCCGGCAACGTTGCACTGAAGAGTTTTCAAGGGATTAAAAGACTTTAGGACATGGATTTGATGAAAGTTGCCTGCGACGCGCTGGCACAAGAACAGAAAGCTTTCCCCGACTTCAAGGCTGGTGACACGATCACGGTTGCCTACAAGATCAAGGAAGATTCGGCAAAAGGTGAAAGCAAGGAACGCATCCAGAAATTCCGTGGCATCGTGATCCAGAAACGCGGCGCCGGCATTTCCAAGACGTTCACCGTACGCAAGATGTCGAACGGAATCGGAGTGGAACGTATTTTCCCGTACAACTCCCCTTTCATCGACTCGATTGAACTCAACAAGGTCGGTAAGGTGCGTCGCGCACGTATCTTCTACCTCAGAGGCCTGACGGGCAAGAAAGCCCGCATCAAGGAGAAAAAGAGAGCCACCCTCACTGCTCCCGCAGCCGAGTAAAGCTCACCCCTGGCTCCCTAGCTCAACTGAATAGAGCATCTGACTACGGATCAGAAGGTTATGGGTTTGAATCCCGTGGGAGTCACGAAGCATTGAAAATGAAGGACTTGCTTAGGCAAGTCCTTCATTGTTTATAGGGGTGTCTGAAATTCGAAAGCTCGCTCTCGAATTTCAGACACCCCTATAAACAAAGCGGGAGCCGGGCCCCCAGGCCCCGCTCCCGCATTTTCAATCCTTCGCCCCAGACGAAGGCCGTAGGCCCGGGAATGCGCAGGCGCCTCCGGCGCCGAGCACAATCCCACCTTATATGGTCACCTTGATGTCGTAAACCTTGCCGTTTTGGAGCGGGAGCGTTTCAGTCAACTTTATCCGCTTGTCGCCGCAGGGGAACACGTCGATATACGTACTCTTTCCGGAATAATATTCATGATAGTAGCCACCGAACTGGAGGTGCAATTCATACCCCGTTTTGAGATCCTCGTCGAAGCGGACGGGGACATAGAAAGTCATGGTTACCGGATCTTTCCCATTCATGTGGAAAGCGCTGTTATTGCCTGAATTGGTGAGGTAGTAGTCCAACGGTCCTTTCTCGATCGTGAAGGGTATTCCCGTATAGTACCAATCACTATCATAATCAGTGGTCACCTTCAAGCAGGATTGCCGGACAAAGACCCGCTCGTTTCCGTCCGAATCCACGGCCGAAATGCGGATGGTATTGACCGTTGCATTAAAGTAAGGCTCACCGTAAAACGGCAGACTCTGGAGGGTGGCCGTGATGCGGAACACGGCGATCTGGTGCTTCAAGTATACGTGAATTTGGTTATCGTTATTACCGTAATATTCGCCGTAATCATCATCGTCGTTGTCAACTCCGAACGTCACCTCACCCAACATCAGATCTACCTCGGAGACAGAACCTGTATCATCGTTCTGCAGAGGACTAGAAGGGGTCGAAAGGTTTCTCATGATAATGATCTGAGAGCCCACCCCCACAGCGTCGAAGATCGAATAGCCAGCGTACGAGTCCACCGACGGATACAGGCAGATGATCCTGTCCCCTTCGTTTCCGGTCCAGGTTCCGGTGAATTCCGCCTTCTTCCGGCCTTCCACACCGACAGATTCGAACGTGTCTACGGCCGTGATGCCGTTCTGACCGAAAGAGACCACCGTGATATACTCTTTCTCGTTCCAGTACCCTTCCAGCGTCTTGTCTTCCGTGTAATCATAGAACGCATAGAACGTCTTCGTCTCCGGAGGCGTGACAATGGAAGCCTGGATCGTCATCGGGACGCCCTCCTTCACCTCGAGCGTCAATGTCTGGCAGCTGTTCATCAGCTCAGCCGCACAGGTCATCATTATGATAATCGATAAGATGCGTTTCATCATTCAGTCATTTTATCGGTTAAGGAATCACAAGACTCCAGCCAGAGGTCATATCCGGGACCTCCCCATCCTTGCCCTCGCTGGCACAGACGATCCCCTCTTGCCTGATCTCGATGACCTCTGTCACAGGGGCCTCGTAAAAAGTCTTCTTCCCTTTCATATGTCGTTTGCTGTCTTAAATGTTACAATGCGCCTCTTTCCCAAACAAATGTATTGATTCTCAGCCGTTCCACAAAAAAAATAATGCCCGGCATCTCTGATGCAGGGCATAATTCCGTTTATGTCCTAATCCGGACACGATTTGTCCGAATTCCGTACCAGCAGCCTTTAACCTACCACTGCTCCCAGTGGATGTTCTCCGGCTTCCACTTGTCTTTCGGAGTCGGGTTTTCAGCCGGGACGCCAACGGTCCAGACGGCGCCGAGCACAATCCTCCTCTACTACGCCTCTTCCTCGTAATAATAGGAATAGTCGATGCCCTTCATAAAGGTTTCGCGGTCGTTGATCTTGTTGGTGAGAGCCGACTGGAGAAGCGCTTTGATGGCCGCTGAATCTACGACACTCCGGCGCATAGCATCCAGATAAGAATTCTTATCAATGCGGCTCCAGTCCACACACTTCTTTAGCGAGCGCTTGAACATCAGATCCAGCCAAATGCGGGTACTTCGGCCGTTGCCCTCCATGAAGGGATGGGCCACATTCATCTCCACATATTTGTCGACAATTTCGTCGAAGGAAGACTCGGGCATTCGCTCGATGGTCTCCAATACCTGCGGGAAATGCAGTGCGTTGGCAAAGGTAAAACCGCCTTTGCTGATATTCTTGGTGCGGATCTGGCCAGCGTCTGAACACACTGCGTATCCAGGGCATCCGAAGCCCGCTGCTTGCCATCCGGTGCCTCAAACTTAAAGTGGTTAGTGATACTAACCAGTTCGACCCCCTCCTTGGCCATCTTACCCTTCAGGTATTTCCAATAGTTCCGGCACTTCTTGTAATCGTCCTCATCATTGATGGCACGTACAATGTCAATGGCCGAGAACCACCACTATTTACTCAAGTTTTTTCGGGTACGGCCAAGTAGCCCCACCGAAGGCCGGAAGGCTGCTGCCATCGCTTGTGGCAGAAAAACCCGCAGCTTGCGCCGCAACTCTCCAGTACAACTATTTTCGAGTAAACGTCATTTCTCTCTCCCAATCATCGAACATGGTTCCATTATAACCTACACTTCCGGTCTCTCCAGATGATAGGACGAGCCGCTTTTGCGAACATTCCCTGATCCGATAGGTAATCGACCCGTTGATGCCGCAGAATGATGCCTCCCGAATAGTTAACGTTCTACCTTCCTCATCCAACGAATAGAAATAGACGGCATCCGGGTGCCATGTAGTATAACCCACGGTAACAGGAGAATGAATGGTCAGCAAGGATTCGTCGTCGAAAGTCCACTGGATAAGATACCCCTCCGCAGACTTCCGCTCCCAGGTATCCTGAAGCGGTTCCGTAATCATCCCATCGTCCTTCCTGTCCAACACATCGCATGCACACAGCCCGATAACAAAGATGAGCGAAGTGAACAATCCTATCGATAACAAACGGTAGTTCATTGTCTATCCGATTAAAGCGCCTTTAACAATTCGAAGTACAGGAACTCGTTGTCGCCATAATACAATCGGAGTTTCGAGCCGTCCTTGATGCCATACGATTCAGCGGCCATCAGACGATTAAGAAATTCTTCGGATTCTTTCCATCCATTCTCATCATAAATCAAGGTCGAGTAAAGATCCTCAATCGTGATCCGGTGACCTTTGCAGGTGAACTTTCCACCTATCTGGTTGATGGATTCCCGGCCATCAAAACTGCCTTCAGGATGGAAGACGATAAAGAAACGACTGCCATATTTGGCAGACGGGGTTCGGTAATCTTCATCAATCATATGAAAACTGTCCGAAGTACCATATCCTATCAGTTGCCATGCCTGGCAAAGCTTCGTTCGATCAGCAATATAATCATCGTCGCTGCCCGGAAGGAGGTAGTCGCTGCAGCCACAGAGACAAAACGACATTACTGCCATTAGGAAAACAAGCATTCTATGTTTCATCATCAAAACGTTTACAAAGTAAAGATGCAGATATCTCAGAAACCTTGCGTGAATAACGCGACTATTTATCTATTTTATGTTCGATGCTCGCTTTGACGAAGGAGCGAATGCGCGGGCGCCCCCGGCGCCGAGCACAATCCCGAATCAGCGGCAGAACCGGGCGGGTGTAAGGAACCATTCCCAAAAGGACGAATCGCCAAAAGCTTCGCCAAACAGCCGCAGAACAATAAAACGGCAAATCGCTGATAATCAATTGCTATTGCTCTACCGGCCCACCGCCTTTGCCTTATTTCGGCCCTTGGCGCAACAAGGCATGCCCCTCATGCGTTGTGGGGCCGATTATCATGCGCCAGCTTGGCGACATTGTTGAGCCGATTGGCTCATTCCGGATTATTGTGTATCTTTGCGGGTTGTTACCAACATCAGTAAATATGGATTCCAACCGCGTATTTGATACCGACGTTCAATATAGTAAGTACAAAGTGCTGATAGAAGTGATCCGGCGCGCCTACGAGGGCGGGCTGGAGAACGCTTATATGGAGATACCGCCCCTGCTCAGCCCCGGCCCGAAAGCCGAGACCCGCTGCTGCATCTACAAGGAACGCGCCATCATTCAGGACCGCATCTTGATGGCGATGGGCGGCCATAAGGACAACCCCAATGTCATCGAAGTGATCGACAGCGCCTGCGACGAATGCCCGATCGACGGCATCTATGTGACGCCCGCCTGCCGCGGCTGCATGGTACACAGCTGCCAGGGCGTATGCCCCAAGGACGCCATCACCATCGTCAACCATAAGGCTACCGTTGACAAGAGCAAATGCATCGAATGCGGCAAGTGCACCCAGGCGTGCCCCTACTCCGCCATCATCCTGCAACATCGTCCCTGCATGGTCAGCTGCAAGGTGAAAGCCATTTCCATCGCCGAGGACAAAAAGGCGCGCATCGACAACAGCAAGTGCATCTCCTGCGGTGCCTGCGTGTACAAGTGCCCGTTCGGCGCCATCACCGACAAGTCCCTGATTCTCGACGTCATCGACATCCTTAAGAAATCCAGGAACAACTCGAGATATAAAGTGTACGCCGTCCTTGCGCCCTCCTTCTTCAGCCAATGCCGCGTCACCCGCATCACCCAGGTGGTCACCGCCATCCGCTCGCTGGGTTTCTACCGGGTGGTCGAAGCAGCCCTGGGCGCCGACATCACGCTCTATCGCGAAGCGAAGGAATGGGAAGAGAAAAAGCTTCTCACCACCTCGTGCTGCCCTTCATTCGTGATGTTCGTAGAGAAGTTCTTCCCCGAACTGGCACAGCATATTTCCAGCTCCGTCTCCCCGATGGTCGAGACGGCAAGGCTCATCAAGAAGGCTGATCCGACAGCCAAGATCGTCTTCATCGGCCCCTGCACCTCGAAAAAGATGGAATATCGATTGGAAAAGACCGAAGGCCTCATCGACAGCGTCATGTCGTTCGAGGAACTGCAGGCCTTCTGCGACGCCTTCGACATCGACGCCACACAGCTGGAAGATACGCCGCTGGACGATGCCTCCTATTACGGACGCATCTTCTCAAAGTCGGGCGGCATCACCCAGGGTATCACCGACGTGGCCCGTGATCTGGGCGTAGAGGGCATCAAGCCGGTCTCGATGAACGGCATTGACGAATGCCGGGCCAACCTGCTGCGGCTCAAGCTGGGAAAAGCAGCCGAAAACTTCTTCGAAGGAATGGCCTGCGACGGCGGCTGCCTCAACGGCCCCGTCTGCATCACCCACAACCCTCGCTTCGTCCACGACGTGGAAAAATACGCCAAAGAAGCAACGCAGAAAACCATCGACCACTCCGTCAGCCAACTGTGACGTACAACGGGGCTGCTACAAGAATCAGAACAATCGTACTCATTTCGGATAAAAGCAACACAGGATCCCCCTGCTGCAGGATCGTGGAGTATTGCGGCATTTTGTCTTTCATTTTGAGGTGCTCGATGATGTCGTCGCAGGCGTATATCAGACGCTTGGCGGAGTGATACTCCAGCGCTATTGTTCCCACGCAGAGCAGTGCGATGAGGATTCCTCTTCGCCACATCATTTCGGTGCTGATATTCAACGAAGTCATGTAAAGGGTGGCGATGACGACGAATGCGACGATGACCAATGCGATTCCGAGGGGAACCGACTTTTTGGAGAGGAACAGCGTGCGCACATCCTTTTTCATCGCGTTTTGCATCAACTGCTCGTTGATGATCTGCTGTTTGTCAAACCGGTCCTTCAGCGCGGCATCTTCACGGCGAGCACAATCCCCCTTAGCACAAACCCACCCAATTCTCCTTCCTATCCTCCCACTCTCCTCTTCGATAATCGCCTTCTCGTTGTGCTCCAACGTTTTTTTCTTATATTTGAAGCAAGAAAGCACAAAACCATGATTAACAGAAGGCAATTCCTGAAAGTCGCGGGCATCGGAGCCCTCGCGATGGCCGTCACCCCGTTGGACATCCTGATCTCTTCCTGCAAAAGAAACAAGGGAAATGAGAATAATCGTGCACTCTTAGCTGCCGCCGACAAGGTCTTTTCCCAACTGGAGAACAATACGGTGCTATTACCCGGCGAACAGATCGTCGTTCCCGTCCTGAGTGCACCCCTGATCGGTTTCGCGAGCGCCGACAATCCCCTGTTTGAAACATTCAGCCGCGATGAGGTCATCGGATCGCAATGGCGGGCGCCGAAGGAATGGATGCCGGAGGCCAAGTCCGTTGTCGTATTCTTCTTCCCTGTCTCCTCGGAAATCCGAGTCAGGCATAGGGAGGCCAAGACGCCCACCAACGAGGCCTGGAACTACGGTTATGGCAAGCACGGCCAAATCCTGAATGCTTTTATCGCAGGCCTGACAGCCGAACTGGATAATCTGGGCATCCATTATCATATCCCCACCAAAGACCCTGCCTTCAAAATCGAACAGCACCCCGTCATGAGCGGCGGCAAGGAAGACGTGCACTACTCCACTTCCTGGTCGAACCGGCATGTAGCTTTCGCCGCCGGCCTCGGTACCTTCGGTGTCCACCGTCACCTGATCACGAAGTCGGGATGCGGCGGCGTCCTCGCCTCGATGATCCTCGACTGCGAAACGGACCCCACGCCCTCGGAGTACAAAGATCCCTACGAGAACTGCATCCACTGCGGCGCCTGCGTCAATCGCTGCCCCGCCGGCGCCATCACCCTGGAAAACCTCCGCAACCTCAAGGAATGCCGTACCTACGCCGGCTCCCTCAGGACAGAAAACGACCCCGGCTACTGCGGCAAATGCCTGGTCGGCATCCCCTGCGAATACGTGAAGCCGTAAAGCTTCCTATCTCGGTATTTTTCGCCAAACTGCCGCACGAGACACGGCCACTGACATACGTCGGAGACTGGTACCCTTGCGCCAATGCCCGAAATCGGCTAGTGGCGCATCGCAATCGGCCTCCTGCTCCGCATAACGGCGACTATCGTGCGCCTACTTGGCAGAAATCGCGAAGGATAGGATGGTTCCTCAGTTCGGCGAAAACCGTAACGGACAGGATGGTTCCTCCGTTTGGCGGGAATCGCGACGAACAGAATGGCCCCTTAGTTTGGCGGAAATCGCAAGCGGATCCTCAGTTCAACAAGAAGTCGATGACGATCGGCCGGTGGTCAGAAGGGTGCCAGAAGTTCGAGATCTTCTGCGGGTTGCGGACGGGCGTGGTGTAGTCGTCCGATACGATCCGGTCTGATACGATGCAGTCGAAGAGCGGCCGGGTGCAGTACACGTAGTCGATGCGGGCACGGCCGCCCGTCGTGGTATAGAAATCGTTGGGATGGCGTTCGTGAACCACGTCGATATACGGCGTCTCCGCCAGGATATAGTCGTGCACCAGCAGCCGGGAATCATCTTCCGGGTAATGATACACCCAATTGTCCACGCGTGAGCGGCTGTTGAAGTCGCCCATCATCATCCAGTACTGGCCGGCGGCCTCGTCGGCGGGCAAGGTGCCGATCGTGTGCTGGCAGATGTATTCCATCTCGGTACGACGGTAATAATCACCTTCGCGGGCAGACCCGCTCCGTTCCCTGTCTTCCTTCGGAACGCCATAGCCGTAGGCCTGCGGCCAGGTGTGCAGCGACACGATATTCAACTCCTTTCCGTGGACCCGGAGACGTGCCCAGCCCGCTCCGTGGCAGACCAGCGTGTCCGCGTTGCCCGTAATGCGTGCCACCTCCTCGATCGGATAGCGGGATGTGATCACCTGCGGATAGTCGTCCCGCCATCCACCGAGGAAGACATACTTATGCCCGTAACGGCGGGCAAGCTCGCTCCATCCCTCCGGCAGATAATGTTCCTCTTCAGGCATATAGTCATCGGTCCCGTCTTTGTAAATTGTCGCAGCCTCGCAGAACACGCAGACATCGGGGCGCTGTGCCTTGACCCAGGCAACGAAACGGTCATAATGATCCGGCTGCCCGTCCCACATCCCGTTCTGGATATTCCAGTACAGGAGCCGGAAATCAGACTGCCGGCGCGCAGCGAACGCCATCAGCAGGAAAACACTGACAGCCAACGCAGATAATCCAAAGATCCATCTTTTAGCCATTCATCGAAATAGTTATAGGTGAAGCGACAGTTGAAACTATCGTAAGTTGAAACTATCGTAGCTGAATCCAATCGACAGGGGCCTCGACGGTGATCTCTTCGTGGCGAACGGGATGGGAGAAGGTGATACGGCGGGCGTGGAGGGAGATGCCGCCGTCGGGGTTCGACCGGGGAGCGCCGTATTTGAGGTCGCCTTTGATGGGGCAGCCGATGGTGGAGAGCTGGCAGCGGATCTGATGGTGGCGGCCGGTCAGCAGTTCGACTTCGACCAGGTGATAGCGGTCGGTGTCGCGCAGCACGCGGTAACGGAGACGGGCGAGTTTGGTATTGCTCCGCTCGCGGTCGTAGGCGTAGCTTTTGTTCTGTTTTTCATTGCGATAGAGCCAGTGCTGAAGCTCGCCTTCTGCCGGCTCCGGACGCGCACAGGTCAAGGCCCAGTACGTCTTGCGGATGGAACCTTCGCGGAACATCGCGTCGAGGCGTTCCAAACATTTCGAGGTCTTGGCGAAGACGGCGATGCCGCTCACAGGGCGGTCAAGCCGGTGCGGGACGCCCATAAAAACACGGCCGGGCTTCGCGTCGCGCTGCGCGATGAACGCTTTCAGCGTCTCGCTCAGCGGCTCGTCGCCTGTCTTGTCGCCCTGGACAATCTCCCCCACCCGCTTGTTGAAAATCAGCAGGTGATTGTCTTCGTACAAGATCCGACTTTCAAGATCGGCAAATTCCGTCTCAGATAGTGTTCGATAAATCATAACGCAAAATTACGAAAAATAATGTACGGCCGTCCATTTTTCGCTGCAATGTACGCACTTGACTTTCAGACGTTTATAAACAGTGATCCCCCTCGAAACGAAGGGGATCACTTTGCATAATCCGCTGACTATCAGATGCGTCCGTTGCAGCGCAAGAATGGGGAGTTGCGACGGGTTTACTTGACTTCCTCGTAGTCCACATCCTCGGGACCGTTGTTGTCGGAGGAGCCGTTGTTCTGCTGGCCACCGTAGCCGGCGTTGTTGCCGCCGTAGCCGGCACCTGTTCCGCCGTAGCCGGCGTCACCGGAGCCGCCCTGCGGGCCCTGCTGCTGCGCGGCGCGGGCCATATCTTCGCTGGCCGCATGCCAGGCGTTGTTCAGCGCTTCCGTTGCCCGCTCGATGTCGGCGAGGTTCTGGTTCTTGTGCGCTTCCTTCAGCATGCCGAGGGCATTCTCGATGGCACCCTTCTTGTCGGCCGGAATCTTGTCGCCGTATTCCTTGAGGTTCTTCTCGCTCTGGAAGATCATGGCGTCGGCGCCGTTGATCTTGTCGATACGCTCCTTCTCGGCCTTATCGGCAGCCTCGTTAGCCTTCGCCTCGTCACGCATCCGCTTGATCTCGTCGTCGGACAGGCCGGACGAAGCCTCGATGCGGATCTTCTGCTCCTTGCCGGTAGCCTTGTCGCGCGCCGACACGTTCAGGATGCCGTTGGCATCGATGTCGAACGACACTTCGATCTGCGGTACGCCACGCGGAGCCGGGGTGATGCCGTCGAGGTTGAAGCGGCCGATGGTCTTGTTGTCGCGCGCCATGGAACGCTCGCCCTGCAGCACGTGGATCTCCACGCTGGGCTGGTTGTCCGAAGCGGTCGAGAAGATCTCGCTCTTGCGGGTCGGAATGGTGGTGTTCGCGTCGATCAGCTTGGTCATCACGCCGCCCAAGGTCTCGATACCTAGCGACAGCGGCGTCACGTCGAGCAGCAGCACGTCCTTCACATCGCCGGCCAGCACGCCGCCCTGGATGGAGGCTCCCACCGCCACGACTTCGTCGGGGTTCACGCCCTTGTTCGGGGCCTTGCCAAAGAACTTCTCCACAATCTGCTGGACCGCAGGGATTCGGGTCGAACCGCCCACGAGCAGCACTTCGTCGATGTCGGAGGTCTGCAGGCCTGCATCCTTCAGCGCCTTGCGGCACGGCTCGATGGTGGCCTGGATCAGATCATCGCACAGCTGTTCGAATTTGGCACGCGTAAGGGTCTTCACCAGATGCTTCGGCACGCCGCCCACCGCCGTGATGTACGGCAGGTTGATCTCGCTGGAAGTCTGGTTCGAGAGTTCGATCTTCGCCTTCTCGGCGGCTTCCTTCAGACGCTGGAGCGCCATCGGGTCCTGCCGCAGGTCGATGCCGTTCTCGGCACGGAACTCCTCGGCCAGCCAGTCGATGATCTTGTGGTCGAAGTCATCACCGCCCAGGTGCGTATCACCGTTGGTGGACTTCACTTCGAAGACGCCGTCGCCGAGTTCCAGGATGGAGATATCGAACGTACCGCCACCGAGGTCGAACACGGCCACCTTCATATCCTTGTTCTTCTTGTCGAGGCCGTAAGCCAGTGCCGCGGCCGTCGGCTCGTTGATGATTCGCTTCACGTTGAGACCGGCGATTTCGCCTGCCTCCTTCGTCGCCTGACGCTGCGAGTCGCTGAAGTAAGCCGGCACGGTAATCACAGCCTCCTTCACTTCCTGGCCAAGATAATCCTCAGCCGTCTTCTTCATCTTCTGCAGCACCATAGCGCTGATTTCCTGCGGGCTGTAGAGCTTGCCGTCGATATCCACACGCGGCGTGTTGTTGTCGCCACGGACCACCTTGTAGCTCACGCGGTCCGCCTCCTTGGTCACGCGGTCGTAGGTCTCACCCATGAAACGCTTGATCGAGAAGATGGTCTTCAGCGGGTTGGTGATCGCCTGCCGCTTGGCCGGATCACCGATCTTCCGCTCGCCGTTCTCGGCGAATGCCACGACAGACGGCGTGGTGCGCTTGCCTTCGCTGTTGATGATGACGGTCGGCTCGTTGCCTTCCATGACCGCTACGCAAGAGTTCGTAGTACCGAGGTCAATACCAATGATTTTTCCCATAATTGATTCTCCTATTTTTTGTTTTTCTTTTTGTCAACTAAAAAAGTGGCGCCGGTGCACTGTCGCACCGACGCCCTATAGCTTAACGAAGATTGTGCCAGCCACAGAGGACTGACATTGTGGCAGAAAAAAGCGTATCTTTGCACTCCGACAGAAGAAATACCATGCAGAAACAGGACAAAAAGCCGGATTCCATCGAGGTGCGCGGCGCCCGCGTACACAATCTGAAGAACATTGACATCGACATCCCGCTGGGCGGGATCACCGGCATCGCCGGGGTCTCCGGCAGCGGAAAATCGTCCCTGGCCCTGGGCGTGCTCTACGCCGAAGGCTCACGCAGGTATCTGGATTCCCTGTCCACCTACACGCGCAGGCGCATGACCTTCGCCGCCAAGGCCGATGTGGATGACGTGCGCTACGTGCCTGCCGCCATCGCACTGCACCAGCGCCCCGGCGTGCCCGGCATCCGTTCCACCTTCGGCACGGGGACGGAGCTCCTGAACAGCCTCCGCCTGATGTTCTCGCGCCTGTCCAGCCACCGCTGCCCCAACGGGCACTACTGCCCGCCCAGCCTCGCCGTGGCAGCCGGGCAGGAGACGGTCTGCCCGGTCTGCGGAGCCCGATTCTACGCTCCGGGCGCGGAAGAACTTGCCTTCAACAGCCAGGGCGCCTGCAAATGCTGCGGCGGTACCGGTACCATCCGCACCGTGGACGAATCCACCCTGGTCCCGGACCCGAACCTGACCATCGACGAGGGCGCCGTGGCGCCATGGGGGTTCCTGATGTGGTCGCTGATGAAAGACATCGCCCGCGAAATGGGCGTACGCACCGACGTGCCTTTCAAGGACCTGACACCGGAAGAGAAAGAGATCGTCTACCATGGCCCGGCCGAGAAAAGGCACATCATCTATAAGAACGAGAAGACCAACGGCTTCGCGGAGATGGACTTTACCTATTACAGTGCCGTCTATTCCGTGGAGAACGCCCTCTCGAAGGTCAAGGATGAGAAAGGGATGAAACGCGTGGAGCGATTCCTCAAAGAAGATGTCTGCCCGGCGTGCGGCGGAACGCGGCTTTCCGATGCCGCAAGGGCGCCGCGGCTGCGCGGAATCTCCCTGGCAGACGCCTGCAAGATGACCCTCGACGAACTGTGCACCTGGGTCCAGGGCGTACCGGCATCGTTGCCGGAAGACATGCGCCCCATGGCCCAAAGCATCTGCGACTCCTTCTTCCTGGTGGCACGCCGCCTGAAAGACCTGGGGCTCGGCTACCTTTCGCTCGACCGCGCCGCCTCCACCCTCTCTACGGGCGAGCGGCAGCGCATGCAGCTGGCACGTGCCGTGCGCAACCGCACCACCGGCGTGCTCTATGTGCTCGACGAGCCGTCGATCGGCCTGCATCCCTCCAATATCGTGGGTCTCAACGGAGTGATGCACGACCTGGTGGCCGACGGTAATTCCGTGATCCTGGTGGACCACGACACGCAGATCCTCGGGGAAGCCGACTGGATCGTGGAGATGGGCCCCGCAGCCGGTTCGGCCGGCGGCAGGGTGCTGGCCCAGGGCACGGTACAGGACATCTGCGCCAACCCCGCCTCGCGGATCGGGCCTTTCCTCAAAGGAGATCCGGCCCATCCTAAGGAACTGCAGGACGCGCTTTTCAAAGAAGGGCGCATCCACCTGTCCACCGGGGAAATCCACACGGTCAAGCCCCTGGAAGTCGATATCCCCAAAGGCCGGCTGACCGTCGTCACGGGCGTGTCGGGTTCCGGCAAGACCACGCTCATCCTGGAGAGCCTGGTGCCTGCCCTGGAAGCGTTCACCAGAGGTAACAGCCTGCCCGCACATGTGCGGGCCATCGACGCACCCGGCATCGCGCACGTCAAACTCATCGACGCCACGCCCATCGGCATCAACGTCCGCTCCACGGTAGCCACCTACGCCAACATCCACGACGAACTGCGGAAAGTCTATGCCCGCAGCGCCGATGCGCGCCACCAAGGCTACAAGGCCGGCGACTTCTCCTACAATACCGGTGCGCTCCGCTGCCCCGTCTGTGACGGTACGGGCAGCATCAGCCTCGACGTGCAGTTCCTGCCCGACGTGGACATCCCCTGTCCCGACTGCCGCGGTTCCCGCTACGGAAAAGCGGCCGCAAGCATCGGGTATAAAAACAAAGCCGGGGAAACGCTGTCGCTTCCCCGACTCATGGAAAAAGAAGTGTCACAGGCACTGGCCTTCTGCAAGGACCTGCCGCTGGTGCGCGAGCGGCTGCAGACGCTCGAATCGCTCGGACTGGGCTACCTCACCCTTGGAGAGCAGACCCCCAGTCTTTCCGGCGGCGAGGCACAGCGCCTGAAGCTCGCCAGCGAGATGGGCCGCGTCCAGACCGACTCGGTATTCGTGTTCGACGAGCCGTCCATCGGCCTGCATCCCCTCGATGTGCAGACGCTGATGGAGGTGTTCCGTACGCTGATTGCCGCCGGCGCCACGGTCGTGGTCATCGAACACGACCTGGACATCATCCGCCAGGCCGATTACGTGATCGACATGGGACCGGGCGGCGGATCGGACGGCGGACGCATCGTCGCCGCCGGCGCCCCCGCCCAAATCGCAGCCTGTCCCGAAAGCGCCACCGGACGCTTCCTGTAAACAGCTAAATGCCCTTGACCGCCGCCCGGAAGCCGTTGAAAAGCACGACGGGCAGGTAGCGGAGGGCGTCGAGAGGGAAAATGAAGAGATGTGTCGCAAAGTCAGCCAGGCGGCGTCCCAGGGAGATGGTCTTGCGCACCAGGAAGGGCTTGGTGTGGAAGTAAGAGGCGTCGCGGTTGTGGCCGAAGTTTCCGACGCGGAGAATGAAGGAACGGATGCGGCGGGCCTTCCGCTTCCAGCGTACGGCCGGATCATAGAACGGCATGGCTTCGGCCGGCATGCCGAGGTCCTGCACGGCCATCGCGGCGAAGGCTTTCCATTCCGACATCAGACGCATCCGGCGCAGGCGCTTCTCCAGCAGCGCAAGGTCAATTGAATCGCGGCAGGTCCACAGGAGCCGGCACCAGTCGCAGATCTGGCGGAGGCCGATGCCGCCCTTGAAGAAATGCTTCAGGAAATGCGTGAAGATGAAGATGATATCGTTGTCCGCGCTGGGCAGCGGAACCGGCGTTCCCTGATTATTCCAGATCCGGACTTTGCCGCCGGCACAGGTCTCATCCTGCACGGCATCAATCATCGCATCCATCCGCTTTGAGACACCGCCCCGCAGCGTGCCGTGCAGCTCGACTTCCCACGGCTTGAGCGTCATGGCAAGGTGCTTCTCAGAAGGGCTCTCCTTCTCGACCTTGGTTGCAATAGGCGTGAGAAGCGCCTTCGCCTTCTCGTAATGCTCCGCATCGAGCAGCAGGTCCACGTCGCCGCAGGCGCGCCAGAGCGGCCGCGCATGGCACTGCGCAATCCCCTGCCCCTTCACCAGCACGGGCGCGATACCCG
>JAEEGK010001334.1_pt1 | contig 61986 bp, 47 predicted proteins | sample 8958771 | NCBI WGS metagenome assembly JAEEGK01 (sample SAMN16246547, study PRJNA631951) | gut metagenome | biome: gut microbiome; feature: rumen; material: SC-attached | host: Bos | place: Iran: Karaj | collected 2018-10 | reverse complement strand
GATTATGAGCTCAAGGGTTATGTTCCTTCGAAGCTCGTTAAGCTTGATATCCTCATCAACAAAGAGGAGGTTGACGCGCTTTCGTTTATTATTCATGCCGATAATGCTTATGAACGCGCAAGAAAGATGTGCGAAAAGCTTAAGGATGAGATACCGCGTCAGCTCTTTGAAATCCCGATCCAGGCAACGATTGGAAGCAAGATCATCGCCCGTGAGACAGTTAAGGCCATGCGTAAGGATGTTCTTGCCAAGTGTTACGGCGGTGATATCACGCGTAAGAAGAAGCTCCTCGAGAAGCAGAAGGAAGGAAAGAAGCGAATGAGGACCTTCGGAAATGTTGAAATACCGCAGAAAGCATTTATGGCGGTACTGAAGTTGTCAGATGATGAGTAAATGTGGACCCATGGGGACGGGGGTTGTGGACCACATTATACGTCTCCTGCCACGAATTGTTCTCCGAAAGGCGCTCTCGCTCTCGGTCTCATGTAACGGTACATAAGTGACCAAAACACGGTCACTAAGTACCGACATTCGACAGAGCATTTCGGAGAACATTTCGGGCGCGGAGACTAATATGGTCCACAACCCCCGTCCCCTAGGGACCACCCCAGCCAACATTTTGGCGAAAATCTGCATATTTGTTTATTTTGGTATTGACAAATATAGTTACAGTATCTAAAATATTTTTGTTTGTGTGCGGTAATACGTCCGTGTCCGGATTTACCGTGCATTCGTCATCAAAAGAAGAATTAAAGAATCTGATACGGGAGGTGAACTTAAATTGGCAAACATTAAATCCGCTAAGAAGAGAATCAAAGTCATCAAGACCAAGACTTTAAGAAATAAGATGATCAAGAGCAAGGTTAAGACCCTTCAGAAGAAGGTTCTTGCTGCCGTGGCTGCCGGCGACAAGGAGACCGCAATCGCTAACTTCAAGGAGACTGCTGCATACATCGATAAGGCAGGCGCTAAGGGAGTGTTCCACAAGAATACTTGCGCACGTAAGGTTTCCGGTTTACAGAAGGCTGTCAATACTCTTTGATCTTGAGATATCACAGACACTTGTGAATAATCGTTTGATTAACAAGGGAATTTCACGCGGATCGAAACCGTGTGCTGAGAGAAGCTGCAATTCTTGCGGCTTCTTTTGTTATGTGCGATATACAAATCCCATAAATTACAAGCGGACTTGTCGCGGGATAAAAATCTTCTTCAAAAGAGAGTAAGAAGAGAGTATAATAGTAATGTTTTAGGGTTATAACAATTTGGTTTATGAGAGAAGGGTACTATGATCAACAACTATGATGAGGCGCTTGCCTATATCACAGCGACTTCGTGGAAGGACAAAAAGAAAGGCCTTGAGAGGATCAGGGCTCTTTGCAGGCTCCTTGGCAATCCTCAGGATGGTCTTTCGTGCATTCATATCGCAGGTACGAACGGCAAGGGCTCTACTGCCGCTATCCTTGACAGTGTTTGCAGGAGCGCCGGACTTACCTGCGGTCTTTATACCTCACCCCACCTTGAAAGGTACAACGAAAGGATCCGTGTCAACGGCACGGATATCAGTGATGAGGATTTTACCGCATATGCCGCAAGGATCGAACAAGCCGCATCCCAAATGGAGGATGCGCCTACCGTATTCGAGAAGCTCACAGCTATGGCTTTCCTTCACTTCTCAAAGACCGATTGCGATGTTGTCATCCTTGAGACCGGTATGGGCGGAGAGTTTGACAGCACAAACGTTGTTGACGAGCCCATCATGACCGTTATCACCAACATCGGCCTCGATCATACAGCCGAGCTTGGTGAGACTATCGAGAAGATCGCTCTTACAAAGGCAGGTATCGTCAAGAAGGGTGTTCCCTGCGTCTGCATAGAGCAGGCCCCCGAGGTGATGAATGTCATCAAGACCATATGCATGTTTATTGATTCTCCCTGCATTTTCGCCAGAAATTCAGATGTCAGGATCGTTTCGTCCGATCTCTCGGGCATCAGGATCATGACGAGCGCGATCAGCGAGCCGGTTACGGTTTCGCTCTGCGGAGAGTATCAGATATCAAATATATCACTGGCTCTTTCGGTTCTCAGGCTTATAATGGTCACCGGCAAGCTTCCCATAGATGAAAATGCCGTTATCGAGGGACTCAGGAATGTTACATGGAGTGCCCGCTTCGAGATCATGAAGCGCAATCCCTATCTGATCGTAGACGGTGCTCACAATCCTCACGGCATGAGAGCACTTGTCGATTCGCTCCGAAAGCTTTTCCTCAAGAAAAAGATCACATATATCACGGCCATCAACTCTGATAAGGATGTTGACGGTATGTTGGACATACTTGTCGAGAACGCGGACCGTGTCTATACCGTCAAGGTCGATCCGCGAGGAGAGGATCCCGAGGTGCTTGCCGAGGGGCTTCGTAAGAGAGGCACAGAGGCTCTTGCCTGCGAAAGTGTTCAAAAGGCGATCGAAGAAGCATTCTCACACTCGGGACTCAACGACATTGTCTGCTGCGCGGGTTCGCTTTACCTGAGCGGGGATGTCAGAAAGCTGATGCGAGAGAAGAAGATCAAGTGGAAGTCACTTCAGTGATCAGATAACAGAGACCGACAAAAAAACAGGAGATCATATATGTATAAAACCGATATCGAAATAGCACAGGAAAACGAGATGAAGCCCATAACCGAGATCGCCGCAGGCCTCGGGATCGATGACAAGTATCTTGAAAGCTACGGAAGGTACAAGGCTAAGGTAGATCCCAAGCTTATCTCTGACAGAAACGGCAAGCAGGGCAAGCTTGTCCTTGTTACGGCCATTACGCCCACACCTGCCGGAGAAGGTAAGACCACCACTACGGTCGGACTTGCCGATGCATTAAAGCTCACGGGACGAAAGGTAGTTGTTGCACTCAGAGAGCCCTCCCTCGGTCCTGTTTTCGGTATCAAGGGCGGTGCCGCAGGCGGCGGATACGCTCAGGTTGTCCCCATGGAGGATATCAACCTTCATTTCACGGGAGACATGCATGCGATCGGCGCGGCCAACAACCTCCTTGCCGCAATGCTCGACAATCACATTTATCAGGGTAATTCTCTTAATATCGATACAAGACGCATCACATGGAGAAGATGTGTCGATATGAACGACAGACAGCTTCGTAACGTAGTGGACGGTCTCGGCGGACGCACAAACGGTGTTCCCCGTGAGGACGGTTACGACATCACTGTAGCTTCGGAGATCATGGCTATCCTTTGCCTCTCGAACGACCTTACGGATCTTAAGAACAGGATATCCCGTATAGTAGTCGGCTACAACACCGAAGGAAAGCCTGTCACCGCAGGAGACCTCAAGGCTCAGGGCGCTATGACGGCTCTTCTCAAGGATGCCATCAAGCCTAACCTCGTACAGACACTTGAACATACACCCGCATTTGTTCACGGCGGACCTTTTGCAAATATAGCTCACGGATGTAATTCTGTTATGGCCACAAAGATGGCTCTCGCACTCGGCGATTATGTTGTCACCGAGGCAGGCTTCGGTGCCGATCTGGGTGCCGAGAAGTTCTTCGACATCAAGTGCCGTGCTGCGGGACTTAAGCCTTCGGCAGTCGTGCTTGTCGCAACGGTCCGTGCTCTCAAGAGCCATGGCGGAGTTGCCAAGGAAGACCTTTCAAAAGAGAACATCGAGGCCCTTAAGGCCGGAATGCCCAACCTTATGCAACACATCTCGAACATGAAGGATGTATACGGCCTCCCTGTTGTTGTGGCAGTTAACGCATTCCCTACAGATACTGAAGAGGAACTTAGGGTTGTTCGTGACACAGTCCTTGAAGCAGGCGTTAAATCATGTATCGCAAGGCACTGGGCAGAAGGCGGCAAGGGTGCCGTAGAACTGGCTGACGAAGTCGTAAGGCTCTGCGAGGAAGAAGACGGAAGTGACAATTTCAGATTCTCGTATGATGAAACTCTTCCCATCGAAGAGAAGCTTCGCCTTATCGCTACCAAAATCTATCATGCGGACGGTGTTGTGTTTACAGGAGCCGCAAAGAAGGATCTCAAGGCTCTCGTTGAGAATGGATTCGACAAGCTCCCTGTCTGCGTTGCCAAGACACAATACAGCTTCTCGGATGATCAGACCAAGAAGGGTGCTCCGAAGGGCTTCGACATCACTGTCAGAAACCTCAAGGTCAGCGCCGGTGCCGGATTTATCGTGGCACTTACGGGCGATATCATGACTATGCCCGGACTTCCCAAGGTCCCCGCAGCCGAGAAGATCGATGTGGATGCCGACGGAGTTATTTCCGGACTCTTCTGATTTGATCGTATGTACTTCACTGAAGTTCGAAGGGATGAATCGGTTTGGTTCGTATACTTCTCTTAAGCATGCAGGGATGAGCAGGTACATAAAGACAGGTCTTTTGGGCAGATATAAATATATAAAAGAATTGGAGCACAGATGGAACTCTCAGGAAACTTTGGTATAAAAGACTTTTTGGAAGCCCTGGCCGGCAAGGACCCGGTTCCCGGCGGCGGAGGAGCGAGCGCACTTACGGGAGCGCTCGGAGCTTCACTTGCATCCATGACATGCGCTCTCACGTATGGAAAGAAAAAGTATGCCGACAAGGAACCGGCACTCAGGGAAGCAGACTCATGCCTCAGGGAAAATGCGAGCCTTCTTTTTGACGGGATCGATAGGGATGCCAAGGCGTTCCTTCCCCTTGCCGAGGCTTTTTCACTTCCTTCGGGGACTCCCGAGGAAGCGGCCCATAAAGACGAAGTGCTCCAAAAGGAGTATCTTGCGGCATGTGATGTACCGATCTCTGTCATGAAGTCATGTCTTGAAGGTATCAAGGCTGCGACGATAGCCGGAACGGACGGCAGCAAACTTGTCATCAGTGATGCCTGCGCCGGACTCATCCTTCTTGAAGCGGCCATGAAAGCTGCGGCGCTCAATGTTTATATCAACGCACGCTACATGAAGGACCGCTCCAAAGCGGAAGAGCTTGTCAGGTTCGCCGATGAGACGTGCGCCAAGGGAAGCGAACTGGCGGGGAAGGTCATAAGCGTTATCACGGGTGAACTTAAAACCCCGAAAGTGTGACTAGGCGAAAGTCGAAAAAAAGTGTGACTGAGCGAAAGCCGGATAAAAACACGACATGAAAATCTTTTTAGGATCGGTGCGACAAGCCGGAACGCCTGATCCGCATCAATGAATGGAACAATGATCTGAATGGACAATAAAAAAATCATCAGAAAAAGAATAATGACACTCAGGAGCAGCCTCACACAGCTTGATGTGATGCGCTGCTCCCGTGCTGTTATTGACAGGGTTTTCGAAAGCGACGAGTACAACAACGCCACAGCCATTTACATCTACTTCGAAACAGAGAAGGAGATCTCGACGCATGCCATCATGAAGAAGGCGTGGAAGGACGGAAAAAAGGTTGCCGTGCCGCTTTGCATCGGGGAGAGGATGGAGTTTATCTATATCGACAGCCTCGACAGCGTAATGCCGGGCTTTAAGGGCATTTACGAGCCTTTTGAGGGCGAAGTGGCTGCAGACCCCGAAGTGCTTATGATCATGCCCGGACTCGCCTACGACAGATCATTTAACAGGATCGGGTACGGCGGCGGTTTCTACGACAGGTACTTAAACGAGCATGAGGATGTCAGGTTCACGCTTATGGCCCTCGCTTATGATTTTCAGATCGTTGAAGACGATATCGGTGTATTAAGCCACGATGTGCCCGTGGATATGATCGTTACGCCCAAAACAGTTCTCAGAAGATAGTTCACAAATTCTTAACTTGTACAAAATAATCCATAATACGCGATGATAAATATACGAAATCGTCATAAATTCGTTTTCTTGAATAATTTTATTCGATTTTTGTTTAGTTATTGTTTACAATTGTATTTAAATGTGATAGACTAATCTTTATAAAACAATCGGTGTGAAAAATGGCACACCATCGTATTTTAGGAGGAAGTTATGGGTAAAAAAGCAAAGACAAAATCCTTTTCATTAGGTCTTATCACCAAGATCCTGCTCTTTGTTTTGGCAACACTGTTGGTGGTAACAACAGTTCTGACCATCATCTCGGTGAGAAAGGCATCCACAACCATTAATGAAGCTATTTCCGAGCATATGCTCGATCAGGTTATCGCCTATGGTGATTTCCTTGAGAAGGAGATCTCCGAGGGTCAGCTCACTTATGAAGATTACAACAAGATCCTTGCCAAGGTTAAGGTATCGGGTTATAAATCTTCTTACGCGTACATCGTTGACAAAGAGGGTACCATGATGTACCACCCTACAAAAGACAAGGTTGGAAATCCCGTTTCCAACGATGTTGTCAAAGGCCTCGTAGCAGGTCTCGCGCAGGGCAAGCGTCCCGCTCCCGAGTGTGTGACTTACATCTTCAAGGATGCATGGAAGTTCGCTTCCTACGTTATCCTTTCCGATGATTCGATCCTCGTTCTGACCATGGATCAGTCCGAGCTTGACGGCTCGATCGGTTCATTCAGAAATCAGAGTATCATGGTAGGTCTGATCGTCGGTGTTATCCTTATCGCTATTTCTGTCTTTGTGGCGCTTATCATCGTTAGACCTTTCAAACTCCTTGTTCAGAGCACGAACAAGATCTCAGAGCTTGATCTTATGGACGACCCTGTCGCAAGAACGCTTGCTTCGCGTTCAGACGAGGTCGGCAAGATCGCCACTGCCGTTGTAAACGTCAGGGCTGCGTTTGTTGATATCATCACCACCATCAACGAGATCGCTACCACACTTCATGACAATGCACAGGATGTACGTGACATCTCGTCCGTTATCTCCGAGCAGAGCAGTGACAACTCAGCTACTACCGAACAGCTCGCTGCAAGCATGCAGGAGACATCCGCTACCACAGAGACTATCGACAATAACATCGCTCATATCAAAGAGAAGATCGATGATATCGCAGATCTTACAGGTCAGGGCAGCAAGCTTGCTCAGGAGATCATGGACAGAGCGGTTTCACTTAAGGCTTCTTCTTCACAGGCTATCGACAGAACCCAGAAGATGCTCGACAATGTTAAGGATCAGACAAACGCAGCTATCGCCAAGAGCAAGGCTGTTGAGAAGATTCAGGAGCTTACCGCAGCCATCAAGGCTATCGCAGCTCAGACAGGTCTGCTTTCACTCAATGCTTCAATTGAGGCAGCACGTGCCGGAGAGCAGGGACGCGGATTCGCAGTTGTTGCCGGTGAGATCGGTAATCTCGCTTCCCAGTCTACAGACGCTGTTAACAACATCACTGCTATCGTTACCGAAGTGCAGCAGGCAGTTGTCAACATGACAGAGTGTCTCAATACTACCCTCAAGTTCCTTGAGGAAACAGTTTCGAATGACTACCAGGATTTCTCGGAAGTTGGCGTAAAGTACTCAGAGGATGCTTCGAGCTTCGATCAGAGTATGTCGACCATCTCCAAGTCCAGTAACGAGCTTTCGGAAGCAATCAAAGACATCGTTATCGCCATTAACGGTATCAACACTACTATCGCAGAAGCAACACAGGGTATCTCCGATATCTCGGAGAAGACAAACGACATGGTTTCTTCGACAACACGTACCAGCGGTATGATCGAGAACAACCTTTCGGACGCTGTAAGGCTTCGTGAGCTCGTTTCGAGATTCAGAATCTGATATTTACTCATACCTCACTTTCTTTGATGACGGGACCGTCCCCGTGCAGACGTGCGCAAGTCTGCACAGCAAGGCGGTCCCGTCAGCTTTTACTGTCAAACGAAACACGTTTGAAGAAGTTGTGTCTCTTTCATATCGAAACGGGCAGGCGACATACTCCCTGTTGTTCTTGAAAAACAAAGAAAAATAAATTATAATCAAGAACCGAGGTGTAAAAAATGGCAGTTAGATTTGAATCATTTAGATCCGACAGGTTCGGAAAAACGGCAAAGAAATCGGTTTGCCGGATCCTAGATAAGGCGGCTCAGAAGCTCGAGTTTGATCCCGCCTGTTTTAAAGGCCATCTTTTCACCGTTCTCAAGCATAAGCGTCTTGTTTTTATTCACTGCGCCAAAATCGGCATGCCGATCAGGGGACTCTTACACGACATGTCAAAGTTTTCACCGCGCGAATTCTACTACGGCGTTAAGTATTTCAAAGGTGACAAAAGCCCCAACGAAGGTGAGAGGGAAGCTTACGGGTACTCCATGGCCTGGATGCATCACAAGGGACGCAACCGTCATCATTTCGAGTACTGGACCGACTACAACCTCAAAGACAGACGTGTAAGACCGGTTAAGATGCCGCTCGATTATGTACTGGAGATGTTCTGTGACAGAGTTGCCGCGAGCAAGACGTACAACAAAGAGAAGTACACCGACAAGGATCCCATCGGATACTTCATGCTCAGAAAACCGCACAGGTTCATACACCCCGAAACGGAGGCGTTCCTTGAGAAGCTTCTTAAGATGTTAAGTGTCCTCGGAGAGGATAAGACCTTTGCGTACATACGTAAGTACAGGAAGAATCATAAAGATTACTGATACAATTAGGAGGAACAATGGAACTTTTTAAAAACGGAATCTATCTCGTGAACGGCAGAGAGATCATCGATGCTGCCGATGAGGCGGCAGTACGGTCTGCCGGCATAAGCGTTACTGACAAAGACGCCGCTTCGAAGAACACGATCGCAGCAGGCATTCTGGATGCACACAACCGTGAGGGGGATGACACAAATCTCAAGATCAAGTTTGATATGATCACCTCGCACGACATCACATACGTCGGGATCATTCAGACCGCCAGAGCAAGCGGACTTAAAGAATTTCCCATCCCTTATGTGCTTACAAACTGCCACAACAGCCTTTGTGCTGTCGGCGGAACCATCAATGAGGACGATCATTTCTTCGGACTTTCATGCGCTGCTAAATACGGCGGGATCTATGTTCCTCCTCATCAGGCTGTTATCCACCAATTCGCACGTGAGATGCTTGCGGGCTGCGGAAGGATGATCCTCGGATCTGACAGCCATACTCGTTACGGCGCTCTCGGTACCATCGCTATCGGCGAGGGCGGCGGTGAGCTTGCAAAGCAACTCCTTAACCGCACCTACGACATCAAGCGTCCCGAGGTTGTCTGCGTATACCTTGAGGGTGACGTTCCTTACGGCGTGGGACCTCACGATGTGGCTCTCGCTCTTGTTGCGGCTACATTCGACAGCGGATTTGTTAAGAACAAGATCCTCGAGTTCGTAGGACCCGGTGTTGCGAATCTTTCGGTTGACTTCCGTATCGGTGTCGATGTTATGACGACCGAGACAACCTGTCTTTCATCCATTTGGGAGACAGATGAAAAGACTCGCGAGTGGCTCGGTGTTCACGGACGTGAGGACGTTTATAAAGAGCTGAAGCCCGGCAAGGTTACATATTATGACAGCCTTATCAAGGTCGATCTTTCAAAGATCAAGCCCATGATCGCGATGCCTTTCCATCCGAGCAAGGCATACCCTATCGCCGATGTGAAGGCTAACCTTTCGGATTATCTCCATGAGTGTGAGGAGAGAGCAAAGGTAAGCTTCGGTGACAAGTGCAAGTTCACACTCACCGACAAGGTTAAGGACGGCAAGCTCTACGTTGAGCAGGGCGTTATCGCAGGCTGCGCGGGCGGCGGATTTGAGAACATCATGAGTGCCGCTTCGATCCTTAAAGGAGCAGATACAGGAAACGGACTTTTCTCGCTTTCCGTATATCCTGCCTCGATGCCCATATACATGGAGCTCGTCAAGAACGGAGCTGCTGCAGACCTTATCGAAGCAGGCGCTGTCATCAAAACAGCGTTCTGTGGTCCCTGCTTCGGTGCGGGTGACACACCTGCGAACAACTCGTTCTCGATCAGACATTCGACACGTAACTTCCCGAACCGCGAAGGTTCAAAGATCGGAAACGGTCAGATCGCTTCCGTTGCGCTCATGGACGCAAGGTCTATCGCTGCAACCGCTGTTAACAAGGGCTTCCTGACAGGTGCAGATGAACTTGAGGGAATCGACTTTTCTGCTCCCAAATACTTCTTCGATAAGAGTATCTATGAGAAGAGAGTCCTTAACTGCGTCGGCAAAGCCGATCCCAAGCAGGATATCAGGTTTGGTCCCAACATTAAGGACTGGCCCGAGATGGAAGGCCTCGGAGAAGATCTCCTTGTTAAGTGCGTGAGCGTGATCAACGATCCCGTTACGACCACAGACGAGCTTATCCCTTCGGGTGAGACATCTTCCTACAGATCGAATCCTCTGGGACTCGCAGAGTTCACGCTCTCGAGAAAGGACCCCGAGTATGTAGGTGAGGCTAAGTCCGTCAGAGATGTCGAGAGAAGAAGGAGAGGTCTCGAGCTTCTTAAGGATTCAAAGGACATTACTGCCGAGTACGACAAGATCCTTGAGATCATCAAGAAGCAGTTTGGTGCAGATGAGAAGAAGCTCTCAGTCGGAAGCACTATCTACGCACTTAAGCCCGGCGACGGTTCAGCACGTGAGCAGGCAGCTTCCTGCCAGAAGGTTCTCGGTGCATGGGCAAACCTCGCATCCGAGTACGCTACAAAGAGATACCGCAGCAACCTCATTAACTGGGGTATGCTTCCCTTCCTCTATGACGGACATGATGTTCAGAAGGGCGATTACGTATATATCCCCGGTATTAAGAAGGCTGTCATGGATAAGACGGAAGTGATCAAGGGTTATATCGTGGGTGAAAGCATGCGCGAGATCGAACTCAGGCTTGGAGAGCTCACGGATGAAGAGAGGCAGATTCTTGTAGATGGGTGCCTCATAAATCACTATAAGAATCATTAAAGTTACAGTAATACAATCGTGATATTTATTTTCCACATACGGTGAGAGCTGCCTCGTCGAAATACTTCCCGCGACACGCTCCCGCTAATATCGGGTGCCCTCGCGTTGCTAAATTCGTACTTCGCTTTTGGCTCGTACTCATTAAGCAACGAGACCCTTTATTGTCCGGGAAGTATTTGACGGCGCACTCTCACCTATTGGGAATACGGTATGTTCACACAAAACCGATTATTTTTTTCAACTAGGTTAAGTTAAAAGAAAATCAACTGTTTATACAGTACCTAGGCGAAGAAATGTGTCCGGGAAACACTTCCGGGCATGTGTTGGGTCTCGCTACTTAACGAACGCAAGACAGCGTCGTAGCGTGAGTTTAGTAGCGTAAGGGGTACCCAACCCATAGCGAAAGCGTGCGCCGGAAGTGTTTCAGCGTGACACATCGGAGCCGTATGAATTTTACTGTAACTTTTTTAATCGTAAAAGGTAACTGGTAGAGGGGATTATAGTATGATAAAACGAATGTACAAGGATCATGCAGACTTCATCGCGTGTGCTTCTTTGTACATTTTTTCGCTTGTGTTCCTCCTCATCATGGCCTTGCGCCTCAACATTCCGCCCGTCATCGACGAAGTCGCTACAGTCGCCAGCCCCATGTATCTTGCGGGTTACGACTGGAGTGAGACGCTTCATGCGATGGGCGGATATTATTTTAAGTACGGAGGAGGAATGGTTTATTATCCTCTGGTGGTGCTCATCAAAGATCCGTACGTTCTTTACAGATCCATGCTCGCATTCAATGCGGTGGTGTGTTCGCTTATCCCTGTGATCGCGTTTGTGATCCTTAAAAAGCATTTCGGAATGCGCAGAAGCTCGTCATGGGTGATGTCGCTCATTACGTTCTGTCTGCCGGTTACAGCACTCTATACGCTTTACGCCAGAGCCGATGCAATGCTTATATTCACGCCATGGCTCATCGCGCTCATTATTCTCACGCTCGTTAAGATTTCGGCTTCGGGTGCGGCAGGTGAAGAGAAAAAGCGCTTTAAGAGAAAAAGAGTTATCCTTTCGATACTTCTGGCGCTTGTGACCGTTGCATCATATTCGTTACATACAAGAGGGATAGCAGTGGTCCTCGCAGTCATTGTGACTGTGCTTATAGTAAGCCTGATCCTGAAGACGAGGATCGTGGCTGTCATTCCTTCGGTTCTGACACTCGGAGCGGCGCTTCTTATCGATAACGCGATCGCCTCGTTCTTTAAGGAGGCACTCTACTCACATTACGGAACTGCTTATTCGAGTGCGGAAAGCTTTGATTTCGGGGCACTTGCAAACATCTTTACAAAAGACGGCTTTAAGGCGTTTGTCGCAGAGACTCTGGGTGCCGCCTTTAACATGATTGTATCGACATACGGTCTTGTGATCATCGGAGTGGTGATCGGAACCGTGGTCGTCATAAGGTTCATCAGGAAAAGGTCAGAGGCTTCAAATGCAGTCATGGTATTTACTTCATTTTCCGTGATTCTCTTCCTCGGAACGTTTGCGATGAGCATCATTTATTTCTTCCCTTATGTTTCGAACCTGCTTGAGGGAACGGGAGAGCAAAGATCCGACTGGCTTGTCTACGGAAGGTACGCTGCCTGCGGATGCGGTCCGTGTGTTCTTGCGGGGCTGTATCTTTGCATGCAGAAGAAGGAAAAACTCTATACTGTACTAAAGGCGGTCGGTGTTGTCATATTTGCAGGTGTCAGCGCCTTATTCCTCATTAAAGTCGCACCGCTTATCGAGGGAGTAAGTGCGGTCACGCGTAACTATATTTCGCTCTGCACTTTTGTGGAGCTCAAGTCCGAAGGTATCACGACAGCTGTTGTACCGGAAGTTACAGGAAGCTTTGCATGGGCCGCTCTTTTGTCGGGCGCGGTCTTTGCAGTCGTCATCATTCTTTCTCTGATAACAAAAAAGGCATACAGTCTATATGCTGCGGCATTGTTTTTGTCCGTGGTTTCTGTTATCATCACATTTGTTGATTATGATAAGATCCGTCTTTCACGTGATAAAAAGCTCATGGACTGGATATTTCCCGTTGCTCAGGTGATCACGGATGATCCGACGCTTGCGGACAGTCCTGTCTACGTCGCCCCCGGTGCAAAGAGCATTAAGCATTATCAGTTTGTACTTTACGACCACGTTTGCTTCTCGGAAGGGTCGGATCTTTCGACTGACGCAGCGCACGCAGTGATCGCTTCAAAGAAGGAGTACCCGAAAGGCTTTAAGATGAGGGAACTGATGTCGCGTGGCAGTACGGAATATCCGCAGACCGCAAAGGACAGAGTCTTTATCAGGAAAAAGTTCTACGAACAGGTAATGAGAGACTACGCACAGACCATAATTGAATAAGGAGTATAGATATGGAAAAGATCAAAATGAATGTGCCGCTTGTCGAGATGGACGGCGACGAGATGACAAGGATTCTCTGGAAGATGATAAAGGATGAGCTTCTGACTCCCTTTATCGACCTTAATACAGAATATTATGATCTCGGTCTCAAGCACAGAGACGAGACAGACGACCGGGTAACCGTTGAAAGTGCCGAAGCTATCAAGAAGTACGGTGTCGGCGTAAAATGTGCTACCATCACTCCCAACGCCGCACGTGTTGAGGAGTACAGCCTCAAGAAGATGTGGAAGTCCCCCAACGGAACTATCCGTGCGATCCTTGACGGAACAGTTTTCCGCGCACCCATAATCGTTAAGGGCATCGATCCTTATGTTCCTCACTGGAAGAAGCCCATCACCATCGCCCGTCATGCCTATGGCGACATCTACAAGGCAAGCGAGATGAAGGTGAACGGCAAGGGTAAGGCTGAGCTTGTGTTTACGGCTGAGGACGGAACAGAAGAGCGCGTACTCATCCATGAGTTCGACGGACCCGGCATCATCCAGGGTATCCATAACCTTGATGCTTCGATCGCAGGTTTCGCCAGAAGTTGTTTCAACTTCGCGATCGACCGCAAGGAAGACCTTTGGTTCGCTGCCAAGGATACTATCTCCAAGAAGTACGATCACAACTTTAAGGATATCTTCGCTGAGATCTACGAGAAGGAATATAAGGCTCGTTTTGAGGAGCTCGGTATCACTTATTTCTACACACTTATCGATGACGTTGTTGCAAGAGTGATCAAGTCAGAGGGTGGATTTATCTGGGCCTGCAAGAACTACGACGGTGACGTCATGAGCGACCTTCTCGCCACTGCATTCGGTTCGCTCGGCATGATGACTTCGGTACTCGTTTCACCCGACGGCAAGTACGAGTTCGAGGCAGCTCACGGAACAGTCCAGAGGCATTACTACAAATACCTTAAGGGTGAGCAGACATCGACAAACTCCGTTGCAACCATCTTCGCATGGACGGGAGCTCTTAAGAAGAGAGGCGAGCTTGATGGCAATACAGCACTCGTTGACTTCGCCGAGAAGCTTGAGAAGGCAACGGTTTCGACTATCGAGTCGGGCTATATGACCGGTGACCTCGCACTCATCTCGAAGCTCACCGAGATCCATAAGTGCGAGAGCCTTGAGTTCATTCAGGCTATCCGCAAGAACCTCGAAGCTATGATCTGAGAGTGCTGTAACATAAGCGTTAAAAGCGTGTTGCAAAGCAACACAGAAGCAATCCGAAATGGTTGGATTAGTCGCGACAGAGATATCAGAGTAAAATCAAGGAAACGATATGAAGCTTATAATTCAGATCCCGTGTTATAACGAGGAAGAAAACTTAAGATCCGCGCTTGACGCTCTGCCGAAGTCCGTGCCCGGAGTTGACAAGGTCGAGTACCTTATCATCAACGACGGCAGCAAGGACAACACCGTTCAGGTGGCCCGTGACTGGGGCGTTAACTACATCGTCAATTTCAGACGTAACCGAGGACTTGCTTTCGGCTTTATGGCCGGGATCGATGCAGCGCTTCGTGCCGGAGCGGATATAATCGTCAATACCGACGCGGACAACCAGTACTGTGCCGACGATATCGCTAAGATCGTTGCTCCCATAGTGGAGGGCAAAGCCGATTATGTGATCGGCGAGCGTCCTATTGATGAGACCGAACACTTCTCCAAGATGAAGAAGCGCCTGCAGCATATCGGAAGCCGCACCGTCAGGATCGCATCGGGAACAGACGTGCCCGACGCACCGAGCGGATTCAGGGCTATCTCGCGCGAGGCGGCCCTGCACATGAATGTCATCAACAACTACACATACACACTTGAGACTATCATCCAGGCCGGCCACAACAGGACGGCGATCGCGAACGTCAAGATCAGAACGAACCCGGAGACCAGGCCTTCGAGGCTCTTCAAGAGCATCCCGGCCTATGTGAAGCGTTCGTCCGCGACCATCATCAGGGCGTTCATGATGTACAAGCCTCTTAAGTTCTTCTTTGCGATGGGAGCGGTCTTCCTTCTGGGAGCACTTGCCCTCGGGATCAGGTACATCGTGTACATGTGTCTCGGTGAAGGTACGGGACACGTTCAGTCACTCATCCTTACCGCAATCCTGGCGCTTATGGGCTTTATGGCAGTTCTTATCGGTCTTCTCGGTGATGTTATCGCCGCGAACCGTAAGATAATAGAAGACATTCAGTACCACGTCCGGAGACTTGACTACAAGGTAGACAGTATCTCGGACAAGGGTACCACCACAGAAAGGGAAAAGGAGCAAACCATGTCAGAAGAAATGAGCGAGAGAAGACAGCAGGACAGAAGGCAGTACGAAAGAAGGCAGCATGACAGACGTCAGCTTGAGCGCGGCCAGGAAGACAGAAGAAAGGCCGACAGGAGACAGGCTGACAGAAGACTGAAGGAAGACTGACGCAGCGTAGCCGGAAGGACCGGGTCTGAAATGGAAGAATCAAAAGTGAAAAACGTAGCAGGAAACCATTACGACAAGTACAACTCAAAGAATCCCATCGAGAAGAAGCTCATGAAGGGATTCTTTGACAATGTTTCGGGTCTTTTTGACATGGTCAGGAAAGACGGGAATCCCGTCAGAATCCTCGAAGCAGGGTGCGGCGAGGGAGTTTTTACGTCGTTCGTGAAAGACAGTTTTCCGAAGGCTTTTATCGAGGCGTTCGACCTCGAAGACGAAGTGGTCGCCAAGGCCGTGAAGAGCTTTTCGGACAAGGGTATCGAATTCTATACCGGGAGCATCTATGAGATCGCGAAAGAGGACGATTCGGTACCACTCGTAGTCTGCAGCGAGGTACTCGAGCATCTCGAAGACCCCGTCAGAGCCCTCAAAGAGCTCAAAAGGGTCGGCTCCTGCTACATCTTCCTTTCGGTTCCACGTGAGCCGATCTGGAGGATCCTCAATATGTGCAGGTTCAAGTACCTGAAGGATCTCGGCAACACCCCCGGACACATCAACCATTACTCCAAGAAGGGATTCTTAACGCTTATAAGCAAAGCCGGGGGTCTCGAGGTAATGGCGTACAGAAAGTCACTTCCCTGGCAGATGGTTCTTTTAAGGATTGGTAGGGTCGAATGAAAAACAAAGCGCTTCGAGTTGTGGGGTTAGTCCTGATGATCGCTTCAGCAGGCTTTATTTGCTATCGACTTTTCAAGCTTGACCTTTCATCCCTTGATTTCGAATTTACAACTTCATCAGTTTCTTTGATGATCGCGGCACTTCTTTTGGAGACCTTCACTGTACTTTTTCTCGGACTCCTGTTCTCACGCAATATCGGGAAGGGCAGGGACGGAAGTAAGGTCCCCGTTAAGGAAGCGGTTCTTGTATACTGCCGCGCCAATCTCGGTAAGTACATCCCCGGCAATGTATTCCAGTACGTTGAACGCAACCTTTTCTTTTCGACCTACGGTATCAGCCATACCGATACTGTGATCGCGTCGCTTCTTGAGGTAATGTGCCTCATCGTGAGCGCATGTGTGCTTTCACTGGCTTTCGGTAATTACGAAGTGATCGGGGAAGCGATCGAAGAGTATGGTTACATCATCCCGGTTCTCTGCGTACTGGCTGTGCTTGTGGTGATCATCGGGGTTATTGTTCTCCGAAAGAAAAAGAAATCGTTCGGAAGCATCCTGAAGAGGCTTAAGGAACGCGGAGGTTTCGGGCTTATCGCGCTCGATCTTGTTTGTTACGCCGGCGTACTCCTCGCAATGGGGACAGTTACTCTGATCGTATGCTCTGCAATGATCCCCGCGGGAGCAGACGGACCCGAGCTTACAGGACTCCTCGGCGCATATATCGCAGCCTGGCTTTGCGGTTTTATCATCATCGGTGCACCCGGTGGGATCGGAGTCAGAGAAGCGGTGTTTTCTCTCATATACATTAATACTCCTTATCTTGATACCGTGCTCACACTTTCGGTCGTTGTGCGCGTGATCTCCATCCTTGCTGATGTTCTGGCGTTTGTTTTCATCCGTTTGATCTGCGGGAAAAAACGCTTATGTGATGACACGACAGTATCCTAAACTGCGGATATTGCGTTTTATACCGCTTTATTGTGTCTATTACCCCCTTGCATTAGATTCTTTAATTTGATATCATCTATAAAGTTATTTCTTAAAATTCGTGAAATTGCTAAACACGATGCATGAATTACGGAATTATAACCACGATACATGAATATAGAGGCAGTTATGTTAAAATTATCCAACATTCGTAAAGTGTACACTTCGGGAGACATCAAAGTCGAAGCTTTGAAGGGCATTTCTCTCGAGATGCGCGACAGTGAGTTTGTTTCGATCCTCGGCCCTTCCGGCTGCGGTAAAACTACACTCCTTAACATTATCGGCGGTCTTGATGAGTACACCGAAGGTGACTTAAAGATCAGGGGCGTTTCGACGAAACGCTATAAAAGCAAGGACTGGGATGCCTACAGAAACCACTCGGTAGGCTTTGTTTTCCAGAACTACAATCTTATCCCTCATCAGACGGTTCTTAAAAATGTCGAGCTTGCACTTACCCTGAGCGGTGTTTCGAGGCGCGAGAGGAAGAAGCGCGCGCTCGCTGCTCTTGAGAAGGTCGGCCTTTCGGACCAGGTCAAGAAGAAGCCGGGGCAGATGTCCGGTGGACAGATGCAGCGTGTGGCGATTGCCAGAGCGCTCGTAAACGATCCGGATATCCTGCTTGCCGACGAGCCTACCGGTGCACTTGATACCGCGACAAGTGTCCAGATCATGGAGATACTTGCCGAGGTTGCGGCGAACCGTCTCGTTATCATGGTCACACATAACCCCGAGCTTGCACAGACATACTCCACAAGGATCATCAAGCTTCTTGACGGACAGATCCTGTCTGACTCCATGCCCGTCAGCGAGGATGAGTCTGCCGAAGAAGAAGGGAACTTCTATGATTTTGAACCGGGCCGCTGGCACGGTGAGACAGTGGAGACAAGAGACATCAAGGATATAGTTTCAGGCGATGATGACGACTCCACAAAGGCACTTGAAAACCTGATCCCTCCTCAGGATGCAACCGAGGAAGAGATAAACGATCCCAAGCTCCTTAAGAAACGTTATAAAGAAGAAGTGAGGAAAGCAAAAGCACAGGAAAAGCTTGAAGAAAAAGCCCGCAAGAATGAGGCGAAGAACAGCAAAAAGGCTGAAAAGCTTGAAGAAAAAGCCACGCGTAAAGCCGAAAAGAAGCTCCTAAAGGCGCACAGGAAGTCCCGTAAGTCCATGAAGCTTCATACGGCGCTTTCCCTGAGCTTTAATAATCTCCTTACAAAGAAAGGCAGGACTTTCCTTACGTCATTCGCGGGAAGTATCGGTATCATCGGTATAGCACTCATCCTTTCAATCTCGAACGGAGTACAGCTCTATATAGACAAGGTACAGGAGGATACACTCTCGAGTTATCCGCTTTCTATCGAGAAGCAGACACTTAATGTGGCAAACTTTATGTCCGTTATCTCGGGAGTCGGTGAGAGCACCGAAGAACACGACCTTGACAAGATCTACACCAACAGTATCATGACTGAATTCATTGATACCATGATGAAGGAAGTCACTCAGAACAATCTTGCCGAGTTCAAGAAGTATATCGATAGTAACAGAAGCAAGTTCGACGGACTTGTTTCGGATATACAGTACAGCTATTCGACCAAGATAAATGTCTACCGCGCAGACACACAGAACGGTATCTTCAGGGTGACGCCACCCCAGGTATTTGAGAAGCTCGGAATGAGGACAAACGGCCGTACTTCGGGCATGGCAGGTCTCGGTGCGATGGGCGGTTACGAAAGTGATGTCTGGACCAGACTCCTTGACAACGACGAGCTTATCGAGAAGCAGTACGAAGTGATCGCAGGCAAGTTCCCCAAGAATAAGGACGAAGTTGTTCTTATAGTAAATGATAAGAACGAGGTAGTTGATTACACACTTTACTCACTCGGACTTATGGACTGCGACGCTCTGAGCGAAGCATTCAAGGCCATGATGAAGGGAGAGGAGAACGTCAAGTTCCCCGAGCCCAGAGAAGTTTCTTACGATGAGGTCCTCGGCCTCGAGTTCAGGCTCCTTGAGAACAGCGCAATCTACCAGAAGGTAAGCGGCAAGTGGGTCGATAAGAGCGAAGACGCCGCATATATGAAGAATGCGATCGACAACGGACTCCTTATCAAGGTTGTCGGTATCATCAGACCCAAGTCGGATGCAGCCGTTTCCTCATCCATCAACGGAAGGATCGGTTACAGGACTTCGCTCATGGAGTACCTTATCGATCGTGTTAACAACAGCGCGGTCGTAAGAGAGCAGAAGGAAAAACCCGACTTTGATGTCATAAACGGTATCCCGTTTGATAACGGAACCCTGATCGACCAGATCAGCTCATCGATGGAATCCTTTAATGCATATCTTGCCACACTTCCCGACGATCGCCGTCAGGAGTCGACCGAGTCGCTCGGGCAGATGCAGCAGCAGGGGCTCAGTGAGTCAGAGATGCTTACGGTCATAAAGAGTATGCTGGCAACAACCATCTCGAACGCGACCTACGAGGAGAATCTGAAGAAATTCGGTGTTTCCGATCTTGAAGAGCCCTCACTCATAAACATTTTCCCGGTCGATTTCGAAAGCAAAGACAAGATCGCTGATATCATCAAGGAGTACAACGAGCCTCTGCCTGAGGACGAAAGGATCACATATACAGACTATGTCGGACTGATCATGTCTTCGGTTACGACGATCATCGACGTTATCAGTTACATACTTATATCGTTCGTTGCGATCTCGCTCATTGTTTCGTCCGTAATGATCGGGATCATCACAAATATCTCTGTACTCGAGAGAACAAAGGAGATCGGTATACTCCGTGCCGTCGGTGCTTCGAAGAGAGATATCGCCCGCGTATTTAACGCTGAAACAATCATAATCGGTTTTTCTGCAGGTGCGCTCGGAATCCTTGTTACGAAGCTTTTGCTCATTCCGATCAACCTGATAATCTATCATTTTACGGATATAGCTGACATCGCGAAGCTTCCCAATATCGCAGCGCTCATACTTATCGCCATAAGCATGCTGCTTACGTTCACTGCCGGCATCTTCCCTGCGATGAGCGCGGCAAGGAAAGACCCTGTAGAAGCACTCAGAAGTGAATGACAGTTATTTGGAATACCGTAACCTCAGTGAGTTTGTTACCACAAACAGAGAGCTTAAGCTCATGAGTCCCGCGGCTATGGCAGGGTTTATAGACAGCCCGAATGCTGAATAAGCGCCTGCGGCAAGCGGGATACATAACGTGTTATAAAACAGAGCCCAGAAAAGGTTCTGTTTTATGTTTTTAACAGTATCGTATCCGAGCTTGACAGCTTTTACAACGTCTGTCAGGTCGGATGAAGCAAGCACCATGTCGGCGCTTTCGATCGCTATATCTGTTCCCGCCCCGATCGCGATACCGATGTCGGCACTTGTGAGAGAAGGTGAATCGTTGATACCGTCTCCGACGAAAGCGACCGTGTGTCCTTCGGCGCTCAGCTCTTTGATCTTGTCGACTTTACCTATCGGATCCCTGCCGCCGAAAGCTTGAGTGATCCCAAGCTGCCCTGCGGTATAGAGAGCGCATGCGGGATTATCACCCGAGAGCAGTACGGGAGTGATATTTAAGTCTTTCAGACCTTTTATCATCTCGCCGGCATCGGGCTTGAGTGTATCGGAAAGTGCGATAACTCCGGGGACTTCGCCTTTGAAGCCGAAGAAGATGACGGTTTTTCCTTCGCTCATGTAACGGACAGCATTTTTATCTCTTTCTGTCTCGGCCGCATCGGAGCAGATCTCGTCCCTGAGATTTTTATTGCCGGCATAAAAGAATCTTCCGTCGACGACCGCAGTGAGTCCGTAGCCGGGTCTCGTCTCAAAATCGGTAACAGAGAGGGCGGTATCTTTGGAAAACCTGTCGCCGAGACCGTCGCAAACGGCTTTCCCGATCGGATGTGTGATCATCCCTTCGCAAACAAACAGTGCTTTAAGAGCTTCAGTGTCATCACAGTCAATTTCTGTTATGCTGAGGATACCGGTTGTTAAGGTACCGGTCTTATCAAATACCATTGTATCGGTTTTTCGCAAGAGCTCGATCACCTGCGCGTTTTTGATGAGCATGCCTGTTTTGGCACCCTTGCCGACTGCTGCCATAACGGCTGTAGGAGTGGCAAGTCCGAGCGCACACGGGCAGGAGATTGTGATCACGCTGATCGCGTAGCCGATAGCTTTCGCAAACTCCGCTCCGATAGCAAATTTCCAGATACAGAATGTGATAACAGCCAGGGAAAGTACGATCGGAACAAAGACAGCACTCAGTTTATCGGCAAGCATAGCGATATCGGGTTTTGAGACAGAGGCCTTTGTCACAAGTTCTATCATCTTTGAAAGAACTGTATCCTGACCTGTCTTTGTAACCTCCACCACCAAAAATCCCGAGAGAAGTGTAGTGGCCTGAAAAACTTCACTTCCTATCTCTTTGTCGACGGGAGCGGATTCACCGCTCAGGGCACTTTCACCCGCCGTACCGGTTCCGTAGATCACGGTTCCGTCAAGAGGCACCGTTTCACCGGCTTTCACGATGATGGCTTCACCGATCCCGACGAGGTCTGTATTTACTTTTTCTGTATCAAAATCTCCGCTTGCTGCGGCTTCTTTGAGCGTCATCCCGTCACGTGCGATGATCCTGACAGCTTCGAGCGGCTTGAGGTTCATCAGCTCTTTTAAAGCACTCGACGTCTTACGTTTTGTCTTTTCTTCAAGATACTTTCCAATGCTTATGAGCACCGGTATCATCGATGCCGACTCAAAACAAAGCATCCTTGATCTGTCAAATGCTTCGCCGGTCCGGCCGTCTATGACTTCGATTATCAATAGGACCGAAAGGACGATGCTGTAAATATACGAGATGCCTGATCCAAGGGAGATAAGAACGTCCATGCCGGGAGTTCTTGATATGACGCTCTTGAAGCCCTTTATAAAGAAGCTTCTGTTAATGACAAGGACAAGTGTGGCGATAACGAACTGAAAAACAGTAACCGGGATCACCGATCCTTCGAAGACTTGCGAGTACATGTGAGGGTAGTATACTGCAAGCAGAAAAACGAGAAGTGTGATCCCGAGGATCAGACGCCTCTTAAAGAGCGAGGTGGAATCTTTTCCCGGAGGGAAAGGCTTATAACCTGCCTTTGAGACAGACTTCATGATTTCTTTGATGCTTGTTTTACTTTCGTCGTAATCGACTGTGAGGGTTTTCAGTAACAGATTGACGCTGGCTGTTTCGGAACCGGCCGAACATGCTGCGCGCTCAACGGAACGACTGCACATGGAGCACATCATTCCGTCAACATTGATCGTTTCGTGTTTCATATTGACTCCTTAATATTGTAATACCGACTTTCTGTAAAGTGTCGGCGTCGTGCCTTTATATTTCTTAAAGAATCGCTGAAAACTCTGAACATTATTATATCCGACCTTCATTGCGATCGTTTCGAGCTTCTCGGTTTTGTCGCTCAAAAGTTCGCAGCTCCTGTCTATCCGATATTTGTTCAGATAGTCAGTGAGAGTCATCAGCATATGATTCTTGAATATTCTTGAGAGATAAGAGTAGCTGACCGAAAAGCGTGATGCGATCGATAGCATATCAATATCTTTGTTATAATTCGCGGTCAGCAACTGTGCAACACTTTCACAAAGCTTCTTCTCCGGATTGATCTGTTGTTCGTAGAATGAAGCAGCTTTGATAAGCGTTGTGCAGAAAGATTTTTTGATATCTTTAAAGGTTCCTTTCTGATCAAATATCACTTTATATTCGGGATCTATCTTTCCCGAAAATGCCTCTTCCTCTATGATCCTGTCAAGCAATCGTCTTATAGCATCGATCGCTGTATCGGTTCCGGTAAATTCTATCTGTGTAAAGAAGCGATCTGTGCTCATCTCGATACCGAGTCTGTCGTTTTCAAGGAGTGAACTGACAAATCTCGGATAATACTCGTTGATCAAGGATTGAACATTTTTTGAAGTGAGCTTTACTACACTGTCACGGGATATCATCTTGTTGTATGATTCGTAGAATTCCGCGTTCGAGATAAGTTCGTCAAGCTGTTTGCTCCTTCTGGGGAGAGCTGTGATGTCCTGCGTGATGTTGGTGATCGCCATGATATACTTTGACTTTGCAACCGGATCGATCATATCGTAAAGATCTTTGGAAAGCCTGTCGAGCTCTTCCTTATTAGTCTTTGAAGCAAGAAGAATAAGGATCGTGTTCTGGTTTAAGGGTGAAACAAGGCTGATCGTATCGTCACCAAGGAAATCTGTGATCAGACTGGCAAGATTAAGAAGATAATGCGATGCAACGAGATCATTGCAAAGCTTTACCCCGCACAGAAGGAAAAAGCCACAGTCCTTGAATTCATTGTTTGTATCAAGAAAACGAGAGAGAGGAATGTTCTTTTCAAGGTAGAGGATGAGAGAGTAAGCCTGCGCTGCACGGCTGTAGGTGCTTATAAGTTCCTTGGAAGCACGCATGTCGTGGTTCATCTCTTCGAAAACTGCAGCTATAGTGCTTACCTCATCACTGTCTGTTTCTTTTTTTACATCGGGAAGGTCTATCTCTCTGGTATCAAGAGCCGTTTTATAAAGAGTGGTAACGGGTTTACTGATCTTTTTGCTCAGGAAGTAGGCTACAACAGAAAGAATGAATGCAACAATACATGTAAAAAGTATCCCGACAAAAAGATAAGTATCAAGACCAAGCTCTCTGTTTGTAAGTTTTAAGATAACGTAATATCCCACAGTATCATCAAGAAATGTTCCGTCGATAAGGATCTGATCCGAAGGAAGCTTATCTCTGAGTTCATCCAGTTCTTCCTTACCTATCTCCCAAGATTCGTATACTTTGACAGTCATAACACCGCTTCCGCCGGTAAACTGATCATTAAAGAAAGCGATAAGAGAATCCTGGGGGATGCTTTTTGCTGCCATCCTGATCGTAGCTTCCGCTTCGTTGATGATGGTGTGTACAAGATTCTCCTGACTCTCGATATAGGTCTGTTTTATCTCTCTCGAAAAAACAGTGTAGAAAATTGTACTTACAACAGCAAGAGGTATCACTATAAACATAAGAAAAAAAGTAAATATTTTTCTGAAATACCCTTTGGACTCTCTGAAAATCTTCATGACCGTATCCCCTTTTCCCTATTACAAAGCAATAACTGTAGCGCTTTTTTCTGATTTACGGAACTGAATTGTCCGGTAAATCAGTATCTGATCATATTTGAGATATCTAATTTTATATCTAATAATGCTTGCAATACCCAAAAATATTTTTTGATAGAAAATAATATACATCACAATTGTTGATTTTTCAATGTTGTGTATTTTTTGATATGTCTAAATATAAATTGATACTTGAAATAAACATATTGCGGATGCATAATGTGATTGTCCTGAGAGATCAGGACGCTCCCAGACGGGCCGGACACACTCCGTGAAACCGGCCCGGTACCCTTTTAATATGACTCAGAACTGACGGCTCGATGAGCCGTTTTTCTCTTTTTTCTCCCCTTTACTTAATCAGACACGTGGTGTAGAATTGAAACGATGGCTTTATACTTTAATTAAGAAAAGGAAAATGCTATGGTAGAGACTTGGGAGTTCGTAGGAATCGTTTCGCTCAGGCTTTTTGCTTCACTTGCTTGCGGTGCGGTTGTCGGTTTTGAAAGAAAGCGCAGGGCCAAGAAGGCCGGTATCAGAACACATTGTCTTGTTGCACTCGGTGCCGCTATATTCGGTATTGTTTCCAAGTACGGCTTCCTTGATGTCCTTGTTGAGGGCAACAGTGCGGACATCGCCAGAGTTGCCGCCAATGTTGTCACCGGTGTATCGTTCCTCGGAGCGGGAGTTATCTTTCTTCGCAATAGGTCTGTTTCGGGCCTGACTACGGCCGCCGGTATCTGGTCCGTTTCGGCTGTCGGTCTTGCATTCGGATGCGGCCTTTATGCTGTGGGTGTTGTCGGAACGTTCGGCATGATATTCTGTCAGTACGTGATCTACAGACCGCTCAGGAAACTGGAGGGTCACACTCCGCGTCAGGTACAGGCAAGACTTGCACCCGGCGAAGGTAATCTTGAGGCGTTTGTCGAAGTTGTCAGATCTATTGATAAGGAAGTCACTGTCAATTCACTTACCAAGCATCCCGACGGTTCGATCGATATCGTGTGCGGTATCAGAAGTGCCAACGATCCTGTAGTTGATATTGTTGATTTTATGAACAAACACCCTTATGTTACACAGATGAACACCTGACGCGACCGGCGTTTAAATATTGATGTATCAGAGGTTTGAGAGGGAAGATGGGGACAAGAACTTACAAAAGCGACGAATTTGACAGATTCTCGGAACGCGAAGCCCGAAAAAGAGAGTGGTATGAGCGCGAGATGAAAAAGAAGAGGCAGGCACTGGCCATACTTATAGGTATGGGTCTTGCGGCTATCGCAGTGCTTGTTTTGATCATTGTGTTTCTTGTGAAGCTTTTTTCGCCGAAGGACACTGCAGAGGTTGAAAACAACCTTTCCAAGACACCTTCCGGTGAGATCTCACTTGTAGACAATCAGACCGATGACGCGATCTACAACGCGGGTAGCGGCTCCGGTACTTTTGTCAATTCGTCCGAAAGAGGTCTGATCGTTATCGACGCGGGACACGGCGGCTACGACAGCGGCTGTATCTCTGCCACAAAATACGAGAAAGACATCGATCTCGACATAGCCCTTAAGCTTTCGGAGAGGCTCAAAGAAAAAGGCTTCGGCGTATATATGACACGTTCGGACGATTCCTTCGTGGGAATCAATGACAGAGCCGATCTCGCCAATAAATGCGAGGGTGCGCTTGCGCTCATAAGCATTCATCAGAACTCTTCGGACAAGACATCGGACGAAGGAGTTGAGGTCTGGACCTCTAAAAATGATGAAAACGAACAACTTGCACAGCTTATAGTTGACGAGGTTTCGGGCAGGACGGGCGCCATAAACGGCGGCGTTAAGACCAAGGATAATCTTGTGATCTGCAGTAAGGCAGAGATGCCTGCTGTAGTTGTTGAATGCGGTTACCTCTCCAATAAGAGGGAAGCGCAGAATCTCAGTGATGAAGCTTATCAGGAGAAGATCGCGACTGCGATAGTTTCGGCAGTCGATACGTTCATTCCTCCTAAGTCAAAATAAAAGTCAGATAAGAAGGACAGGAAAATGACAAAAGTTGATATTTTTTCGGGCTTCCTCGGAGCAGGAAAGACCACACTTATCAAAAAACTGATCGATGAGGCCTACAAAGGCGAGAAACTAGTACTCATCGAGAACGAATTCGGCGAGATCGGTATCGACTCGGGATTCTTAAAAGATGCAGGTGTTACCATCAACGAGCTCAATTCGGGCTGTATCTGCTGTACTCTCGTAGGTGATTTCGGTAAGGCACTTGTAAAAGTTCAGAACGAGTTTAAGCCCGACCGTATCATCATCGAACCTTCGGGTGTCGGAAAGCTTTCGGACGTTATCAGAGCCGTAAACGATGTTTCGGAAGAAGCAGGCATCGTTGTTAATAACTTTATAGCTGTTGTTGATGTTTCCAAGTGTAAGATGTACATGAAGAACTTCGGTGAGTTCTTTAACGATCAGATCGAGCATGCGGCAACGATCATCCTGAGCAGGACGGGTATCGTTGATGAGAAGAAGCAGCAGGAAGCTATCGCTCTTATCCGTGAGCACAACAAGGACGCGGTCCTGGTTACCACTCCGTGGGATCAGATTGCCGGCGAAGCTATCCTGAAGGCAATGGAAGAGAAAAACGATATGATGGCGCAGCTTCTTGAAGAAGAGGGTATCTGCCCTGTCTGCGGTCACCATCATGACGATGACGACGAGCATGAGCATCATCACCATCACCATGACGATGATGACGATGATGACCACGAGTGCTGTCACCATCACCATGACGATGATGATGACGATGATGACGATCATGAGTGCTGTCACCATCATCATGACGACGACGATGATGATGATGATGATGATGATGACGAGCATGAGCATCACCACCATCACCATGATGACGATGATGATCACGAGTGCTGCCACGGACACCATCATCACGGACATCATCACCATCATGCGGACGAGATCTTTGCCAGTGTCGGTATCGAGACTCTTCATAAGTTTACCAAGGATGAGATCTCCGAGAAGCTTGCAGCTCTTGAAGATGCAGAGAAGTACGGTGTTATTCTCCGTGCGAAGGGTATCGTTCCCTCGATTTCCGGACCTTTCATTCACTTTGATATGGTACCCGGTCAGACCGATGTCAGGGACGGCTCGAGCGATGTTATCGGCAGGATCTGCGTTATAGGAAGTGACGTGAAGGAGGATGCGATTCGCGAGCTCTTCGCATGACCATAAGCGTTATCGCAAAAAACAATCATGGATGTACCGGTTTATCTCATAAACGGATTCATCGAGTCCGGTAAGACTTCGTTCATCAGGACAACTTTTGAGGATCCTGAGTTTATCAATACCTCAAGAACTCTCCTTATTGTATGCGAAGAGGGGTTAGAGGAGTACGATGTCGATGCCTACAAAAAAAAGAATATCGATGTTGTTTTCGCAACGGATATGGGCGGGCTTGATCCTCATTACCTGAACGAACTCAACAGTACCTACAGGCCCGACAAAGTTGTAGTCGAGCTTAATGGCATGTGGAAAATGGAAGATGTTCTTGAGGTTGACACGCCGGTCGGCTGGATAACGGTTCAGATGATCACTCTGATCAACGGAGAGACATTTGATTCCTACATTAACAATATGCGCTCGCTCATAATCGAGGAGCTCAAGTACAGTGACACGATCATCGTAAACCGTTGTGAGAATATCGACCGCAAGTTTGTGAGAAGAACCATCAAACCTGTCAACAGAAAGGCGTCGATCCTTTACGAAACGAACGACGGTATGGAAGCCGGAGGCAGTGAGGAAGACGAGCTGCCTTACGATATCAACCTGAAGCACATAGATATAGAAGACGATGATTTCGGTCTTTTCTATCTGGATGTAATGGACAACACAAAGAAGTACGACGGCAAGGAGATCTCCTTTAAGGCCCAGTTCTACAGGAATCAGGGCATGCCCAAGGACACTTTTGCACCCGGCAGATTCGCGATGCAGTGCTGCGCGAACGATATCGGATTTATCGGGATCGTTTCAAGGATCACATCCACGTATAAGGATTTCTTCGCCACTCACAACGACAGGGACTGGATCCGTGTTACCGGCACGGTTAAGAATCAGTTCTGCCGCGAGTACAGAGGCAAGGGACCGGTTCTCTACGTGAGTGAGCTCCGTGACAGTGAGCCTGCGGTCGAGGATATAGTTTATTTTACTTGACTTATGTTCAATAATTTTATATAATCAGTTAGTTTTTGTCGTTATGATCAAAAGACTCAGGAGGTTGTCGTGATAAAGAGTATGACCGGCTTCGGCAGATACGAAGCCCAGAGCCCGGAGAGAAAGATCACCGTTGAGATCAAAAGTGTCAATCACAGATATTGTGAGATGACCATTAAGATGCCCAAGAAGCTCAATTTCTTCGAGGCATCCATCAGGAATCTTCTTAAGAACTACATCAGCAGAGGAAAGGTTGATGTTTATATCTCTTATGAGGATTACGCACTTGGCAAATCCTGTGTAAAATACAACGAGGAGATAGCGGCCGAGTATCTTGAGCACATCAGAAAGATGGGCGAGACCTTCGGGATCGATGCAGATATCAAAGCAGGCAACCTTGCGAGGTTCCCCGAGATATTCACCATCGAAGAGCAGAGTATCGATACCGATGAATTGTGGGAGATACTTGAGGAAGCCATCAGCGCTGCAGCAAAGCAATTTGTGGAGTCGCGTGTCAATGAGGGTGAGCACCTGAAAAATGATCTTATCGGCAAGCTTGACGGCATGATCAAAGGAATCGATCTTATCGAGGAGAGATCGCCTCAGGTTGTCGATGAGTACAGAGAGCGTATCACGAACAAGGTAGAGGAGCTTCTTGCCGATACACAGATCGATCAGGCGATACTCGCTACAGAGATCACCCTTTTCGCAGACAAGATCTGCGTTGATGAGGAAACGGTCAGACTTCGTGCACATATCGAACATGTTCGCAAGACACTCGGTGAGGCAGAAAATATCGGACGTAAGCTCGATTTCATCGCACAGGAAATGAACAGGGAGGCCAACACGATCCTTTCAAAGGCAAGCGACCTTCTGATCACCAACACGGCCATTGACCTCAAGACCGAGATCGAAAAGATCCGTGAGCAGATCCAGAACATCGAATAGGCAGGCTGATATGATCAACATAGGTTACGGCAACTACATAAACGGCGAACGGATCCTTACCGTTATCCGTCCCGATGCCGCGCCGACAAAGCGAATGGTGCAGTTCGCACGTGATAATGGGCAGTGCATTGACGCGACAAGCGGCAGAAAATGCAAGGCTGTGATAGTAACTACCGGGATGCAGGTCGTCCTTTCGGCTCTGCTTCCCGAGACTATAGCAAAAAGACATAACTCAAGTAATGTACAAGAGGAAGGAGATTTATCATGATACATCCGTCTTACAGTGAACTTTCGGAAGTCATCAACGGCAACGACGAGGATGGCGAGAAGATCATCTCGAGCAGATACTCGATCTGCGTAGCAAATGCAAAAAGAGCAAGACAGCTCATCAAGGGAGCAACACCCCTTGTAGAGGTTAAGTGCAACAAGCCTCTCTCGATCGCTGTCGAAGAAATCTACCAGGGCAAGGTGCAGGTACTTTCGGCCGATGCACTTGCTCAGAGGCTTGCTGAACAGGAAGCTGAGGCAGCGGCAGCTGCTGCGGCAGCAGAAGCGGAAGCTGTGGAAGTTACAGATGAAGAAACGGCTGAAGAAACGAACGAACAGACAGTAGAAGAGGCTACCGAAGTTCAGGAAACGACTTCGGAGGATGAGAACACCGAGGCATAACTGTTCGTGGTGTTCTGTATGTGATTTTTCACAAATACAGAGATATCAATGGCGGTTTGTTTTGGTTGAATTGTACATATTTTCAAGTGTTCGTAAAAGACACTTGAAAAATTCTCGTAAAGCGACTAAAATATGACCGTTTGATAAATTATAAAAGGCGTTGTTCTTTTAATAATCATTTTTTAAATTTCAGGAGGTTCTTATGTCAGTAAGAGTTGCAATCAACGGTTTTGGCCGTATCGGTCGTCTGGCATTCAGACAGATGTTCGGTGCAGAGGGTTATGAGGTTGTTGCCATCAACGATCTTACAAGCCCCAAGATGCTTGCGCATCTTTTAAAGTATGATTCGTCACAGGGTAAGTACGCTCTGGCAGACACCGTTTCTTATGAGGAAGGTGAAGGCGAGACAGAGGGTTCTATCACTGTAAACGGCAAGAAGATCACCATCTACAAGAAGGCTAACGCAGCCGAGCTCCCTTGGGGCGAGCTTAAGGTAGACGTTGTTCTTGAGTGCACCGGTTTCTACACATCAAAGGCAAAGGCACAGGCTCATATCGATGCCGGCGCTCGTAAGGTTGTTATTTCTGCTCCTGCAGGCAATGACCTTCCTACCATCGTATACAATGTTAACCACAAGAACCTTAAGCCCGAGGATACAATCATTTCGGCAGCTTCTTGTACAACAAACTGCCTTGCACCCATGGCTAAGGCTCTTAACGACCTTGCAGGTATCAAGTCCGGTATCATGAGCACAATCCATGCATACACAGGCGATCAGATGATCCTTGACGGTCCTCAGAGAAAGGGTGATCTTCGTCGTTCACGTGCAGGCGCTTGCAACATCGTTCCCAACTCAACAGGTGCTGCTAAGGCTATCGGCCTTGTTATCCCCGAGCTTAACGGCAAGCTCATCGGCTCTGCTCAGCGTGTTCCTACACCTACAGGTTCAACAACTATCCTTGTTGCTACAGTTGAGAAGGCAGTTACCAAGGAAGAGATCAATGCAGCTATGAAGGCAGCAGCTAACGAGTCCTTCGGTTACAACGAGGACGAGATCGTTTCTTCCGATATCGTTGGAAGCACATTCGGTTCTATCTTTGATGCTACACAGACCATGGTTGGCGCTGACAATCTTGTTCAGGTTGTTTCCTGGTATGACAATGAGAACAGCTACACAAGCCAGATGGTTCGTACAATCAAGTACTTCTCGGAGCTTAAGTAATTTAGTCGCTCCCTGAAAAGAGATTAAGACCTTTACGGGTCCGGTCAGTTGGACCGGGCCCGTCTTTTTTACGGAAGAGGACAGCCCTTACGGGTCACCCCTCTCCGAATATCAAACAATACGGAGGAATTACACATGGCTCTCAATAAGAAATCCATCGATGATTTTAATGCCAAGGGAAAAAGAGTGCTTGTAAGATGTGACTTTAACGTTCCTTTAAAGAACGGCGAGATCACAGACGAGACACGTATCGTAGCTGCACTTCCCACAATCAAGAAGCTCATCGCTGACGGTGGCAAGGTTATCCTTTGCTCACATCTCGGCAAGGTTAAAGAAGGACCCAATGAGAAGGAGTCGCTCGCACCCGTTGCCAAGGCTCTTTCGGCTAAGCTCGGCAAGGAAGTAAAGTTCATTCCCGATTACACAGTAACAGGCCCCGCTGCTACAGAGGCTGTTGCAGCAATGAAGGAAGGCGATGTTATCCTTCTTCAGAACACACGTTTCAGAATGGAAGAAGAGACAAAGCCCGCTAAGGCCGGCACAAAGTTCGCTGAAGAACTCGCTGAGCTTTGCGATGATTATGTATGTGATGCTTTCGGTTCTTCACATCGTGCACATGCTTCTGTCTCCGTTGTTACAGAGTACGTTCGCAAGAAGGGCGGAAATTGTGCTGTAGGTTACCTCATGCAGAAGGAGATCAACTTCCTCGGAAATGCAGTTGAGAATCCCGTAAGACCTTTCGTAGCTATCCTCGGTGGCGCTAAGGTTGCTGACAAGCTCAATGTTATCAATAACCTCCTTGAGAAGTGCGATACACTCATCATCGGTGGCGGTATGGCATTCACATTCCTTAAGGCTCAGGGTTATGAGATCGGTAAGTCACTTTGTGACGATGAGAAGCTTGACTACTGCAAGGAAATGCTTGAGAAGGCTAAGAAGCTCGGCAAGAACCTCCTTCTTCCCGTTGATACAGGTGTTGCAGCAGGTTTCCCCGATCCCATCGACGGACCTGTAGATGTTAAGTACGTAGATTCCGACAAGATCCCCGCTGACATGGAAGGTCTTGATATCGGACCTAAGACACAGGAGCTCTTCGCTAATGCTGCAAAGACCGCCAAGACAGTTGTCTGGAACGGACCTATGGGCGTTTTCGAGAACCCTACACTTGCAAAAGGTACCATCGCTGTAGCTAAGGCTCTTGCAGAGACAGATGCTACAACCATTATCGGTGGCGGTGACTCCGCTGCAGCTTGCAATCAGCTCGGCTTCGCTGACAAGATGTCTCACATCTCGACAGGCGGCGGCGCTTCCCTTGAATTCCTTGAGGGCAAGGAGCTTCCCGGCGTTTATGCGGCTGATGACCTTAAGTAATTAAATATTTATGTAATGCGGGTCCGAAGGATTCCTTCGGACCCTTTAAAAGATAAGAAGGAGTTAGTATTATGTCTAGAAGAAGAATCATTGCAGGAAACTGGAAAATGAACAAGACACCCGCTGAGGCAGCTGAGCTCGTAGCTCTCCTCAAGGACAAGGTCGTTAATGATGCCGTAGATGTTGTTTACTGTGTTCCCGCTATCGACATCACAACCGTTGCAAATGCTGTTAAGGGCACAAATGTAAAAGTCGGTGCCCAGAATTTCTATATTGAGGACAAAGGCGCTTTTACAGGCGAGATTTCAGCTCCCATGCTTAAGGAAGCCGGCGTTTCTTACATCATCATCGGACACTCGGAGAGAAGAGATATCTTCGGCGAGAACGATGTTCTTATCAACCAGAAGGTTAAGAAGGCTTTCGCAAGCGGCTTAAATCCCATCCTTTGCTGTGGTGAGTCCCTTGCACTCAGAAAAGCCGGCACATACTGCGATTGGATCAAGAGACAGATCACATGGGATCTTACAGGCATCAGCGCAGATGACGTTAAGAACCTTGTTATCGCTTACGAGCCTATCTGGGCTATCGGAACAGGTGAGACAGCTACAGCTGATCAGGCTCAGGAAGTTTGCCATATGATCCGTGAGACTATCGCAGAGCTTTATGATACAGATACAGCTGAAGCGGTTCGCATCCAGTACGGCGGATCCATGAATGCTGCAAATGCTGCTGAGTTACTTGCAAAGGAGGATATTGACGGAGGACTTATCGGCGGAGCTTCACTCAAGGCTGATTTTGCTCAGATCGTTAATGCATAATATGGCTAAAAAACCTACGATACTTTTAATACTTGACGGTTACGGACTCAATGACAGGACCGAAGGAAATGCCGTTGCTCTCGCAAAGACACCCGTTATGGACAGACTTATGAAGGAATATCCTTTTGTTAAAGGTAATGCATCGGGTCTGTTTGTGGGTCTTCCCGACGGCCAGATGGGTAATTCCGAAGTAGGTCATCTCAATATGGGTGCCGGCAGGATCGTATATCAGGATCTTACCCGTATTACCAAAGAGATCGAAGACGGTGACTTCTTCAAGAACGAATCACTTCTCGCTGCGGTTGAGAACTGCAAGAAGCACGACAGCGCACTTCATATGTGGGGACTTGTTTCGGACGGCGGCGTACACAGTCATATTGAGCACATCTACGGACTCCTCGAGCTTGCAAAGAGGAACGGCCTTACAAAGGTTTATGTTCATTGCTTCCTTGACGGAAGAGATACTCCTCCCGCATCGGGTAAGGACTACGTAGCGGCTCTTGTAGAGAAGATGAAAGAGATCGGTGTCGGCAAGGTGGCTTCCGTTCACGGACGTTATTATGCGATGGACCGCGATAAGAACTGGGACCGTGTTGAAAAGGCTTATGCAGCCCTTGTTTACGGTGAAGGAGCTTCGGCTGACGACCCCGTAGCAGGTATCCAGGCTTCGTACGACGCAGGTGTTACAGATGAGTTCGTGATTCCTTTCGTAGTTAAAGAAAACGGTGCTCCCATTGCTACGGTTAAGGAGAACGATTCCGTTATCTTCTTCAACTTCCGTCCCGACCGTGCAAGAGAGATGACCCGTGCTATGTGCTGCGAGGACTTTGACGGCTTCGAGAGAAAGAACGGTTTCTTAAAGCTTAAATATGTCTGCTTCACCGAGTACGACGTAACTATTCCCAACAAGCTCATCGCTTTTGAGAAGGTTAAGCTCACAAACACATTCGGTGAGTATATTTCAAGCCTCGGCATGAGACAGGCCAGGATCGCAGAGACAGAGAAGTATGCGCATGTTACATTCTTCTTTAACGGCGGTGTGGAGGCTCCCAATCCGGGCGAGGACAGGATCCTTGTTGATTCTCCCAAGTATGTTCCCACATACGACAAAAAGCCCAGGATGAGCGCTTACACGGTCTGCGACAGACTCAGCGAAGCTATCACAAAGAAGGACGAGAACGGAGAGGCTTATTACGATTTCATCATCTGTAATTTCGCAAATCCCGACATGGTAGGTCATACAGGTGTTCTTGAGGCTGCCATAAAGGCTATCGAAGTTATCGATGAGTGTCTCGGCGAGCTTGTAAACTTTGTAAAAGAAGTTGACGGTCAGATGTTTATCTGCGCCGATCACGGCAACGCAGAAATGCTTATAGACTACGAGACAGGTGAGCCTTTCACGGCACACACTACCAATCCGGTTCCTTTCATCCTTGTAAATGCGGATGAGAACATCACTCTCCGCGAGGGCGGAAAGCTTGCGGACATCATGCCTACGCTCCTTGAGATTGCAGGTGTCAAGAAACCCGCAGAGATGACCGGTGAGTCACTTGTTATCAGAAAATGAAATTTCTGCTTGCATAGGCTCAGGTATTGTGATAATATCATAAGGCACGGGCAAAATGGCCGTGTATTATAATCGACTAATTTTGTTTACTCAGAGGAGGATATATGGAAGCTTTAGCATGGATACTCAGAATTCTTTTCCTGCTTGTTTGTGTTGTGATCATTGCTCTTGTTCTTATGCAGGATTCTAAGGGTGAGGGTCTTTCCGCAGCTATCACCGGCGGAACCAGATCAACATTCATCAGCAAGAACAAAGGCCGCACAAAGGAAGGCTTACTTTCGAGGCTTACGGTTGTTTTCTCGGTCCTCTTTGTTGTGCTTGCGATACTGCTCGGACTTCCCGCGCTTCAGTGATCAAACATTGAGTTTTTTGGGCTGTCATCCGTGACAGCCCATTTTTTGTGCGATAAACGAATGCCATCTGTTGCAAGCTTGTTTGCGAACAGATGGCTGAGTGAACGGTAATCGAGCGGACTAGTACGCGAGATGTCCGTCGCATCGAGTAGGAGTCAGCCTACTCGATTATTATGTTTACACTTTTGTCACATTGATATATTATTATAACAGTATATTTATGTGGGGTGTTGCGCATGGACAATATTTCAATGGATGAGAAAAAAGAGAAGATCCTCGGTGTTATCAGGACTGAGGGCTACAGACCCATGAAGGCCAAGGATCTTGCTGTGCTCATGAACGTACCGAGGGAAGAGAAAAAAGATTTCCTCGATGCTGTCGAGGCACTTCTTTCGGACGGCAAGATCATCGAGGATCAGAGAAATCTCTTAAAGCTTCCGGGCGAGAACGTCTTCTCGGGTGTTTTCTCGGGCACTGCGAAGGGATTTGGGTTTGTTCGTCTCGCTGATCAGGACGAGGATATCTTTATCCCCGCATCCTCTGTTGCAGATGCGCACGACAAAGACAGGGTTCTTATCGAGATCGTTAAGAATCCCGATTTCAAAGGGGAAAAGAGAGAAGGTGTTGTACTCAGAGTCCTTGAGCGCAACGATCTCAAGATCGTGGGTACATTCATCAAGAACAACGGGTACGGCTTTGTTCACCCCGACAACCAAAAGTTCGGTTCCGATATCTTTATCCCGAAGGGATTTACGGCGCATGCCGTTTCGGGTCATAAGGTTATTGTTGAAATGACTTATTTCGGAAGTGCTTCGAGGAAGCCCGAAGGGCATATCATAAACGTTATCGGCCATATCGATGATCCCGGAAGCGATATCATCTCTGTTATAAGGGCTTTCGGTATCCCTATGGAGTTCCCCGACGGTGTCATCAACGAGCTTAAAGGGATACCCGATCACGTATTTGAAGAAGAAAAGGCCGGTCGCGAGGACCTGAGAGATCTTCAGACCGTGACTATAGACGGTATCGACTCCAAAGACCTTGACGACGCCGTATCGCTCACAAAAGAGGGCGGTGTCTACAATCTCGGAGTTCATATCGCGGATGTTACCCACTACGTTAAGGAGGGGTCGCCTCTTGATAAGGAGGCCCTTAAGCGCGGCACGAGTAACTACCTTATTGACAAGGTAATCCCGATGCTCCCTCACGAGCTTTCGAACGGTATCTGCTCCCTTAATGCGGGCGAGGACAGACTTGCGCTGTCGTGCCTGATGAAGATCGACTCAAAAGGCAACATGATCGAACACAAAATTGTCGAAAGTTTGATCCATGTTGACAAGAGAATGTCATATCCGAGTGTTAAAAAGATCATTGAGGACAAGGATCCTGAGGAGACGGAAGAGTACAAAGAGTTTGCCCAAATGTTCTTCCTTATGGATGAGCTTGCAGGGATCCTCAGGGCTAAGCGCCACAAGAGGGGGTCCATCGATTTCGATATCCCTGAGTGCAAGATCAAGGTCGATGAAAAGGGCGAGCCGGTCGAGATAGGACCTTACGAGCGAAACAGAGCCACGATGCTGATCGAGGACTTCATGCTGATCGCGAACGAGACCGTTGCCGAGGATTACTTCTGGCAGGAGCTTCCTTTTGTGTACAGAACGCATGAATCACCCGATCCCGAGAAGATCCAGAAGCTTGCGACATTTATCTACAACTTCGGTCTTACGATCAAGAACACGAACGAGGAGATCCATCCCAAGGAGATCCAGTCGCTTCTTTCCAAGATCGAAGGAACAGAGGCAGAAAGCCTTATCCAGAGGCTCACGCTGCGTTCACTCAAACAGGCCAAGTATACGGTCAACTGTGACGGTCACTTCGGCCTTGCAGCAAGATACTACTGCCATTTTACTTCGCCGATCAGACGTTATCCCGATCTTCAGATCCACAGGATAATCAAGCAGAATCTGCAGGGCAGGCTCACACCTTCCAAGATAAAGCACTACGAGTCGATCCTGCCTGAGGTTGCTTATCTTTCGAGCCGTTATGAGAGACGTGCCGACGAGGCGGAGCGAGAGGTTGAAAAGCTCAAGAAGATTGAGTTTATGTCGAAATATATAGGCGAAGAATTCGAGGGCGTTATCTCGGGTGTTACATCTTCGGGGCTTTATGTAGAGCTTAAGAATACCGTAGAGGGCAATATTCCGATCGAAGATCTCGAGGGTGATTATTTCTACTTTGACGAGGAACACTACAGCCTCGTCGGAGAGCACACCAAAAAGACGTACAAGCTTGGTCAACGGCTTATCATCAGAGTCGAAGACACTGACAAGCTGCTTCGTACGATCACCTTCTCGATAGTCGGTGAACCCGAGGATCCGGAGAGAGAGAATCAGAGGACAGACGATGAACAAGACAAGTGAGCAGAAGCTCATTGCCAACAACAAAAAGGCTTACCACGACTTCTTTATTGAAGCTACGTACGAAGCCGGTATTGCACTTTTCGGGACCGAGGTCAAGTCGGTCAGGATGGGAAAGTGCAGCATTAAGGAGGCTTATGTTCAGATCCGCAACAAAGAGGTCTTTATAAGCGGAATGAACATCTCGCCGTACGAAAAGGGCAACATCTTCAACAAGGACCCTCTTCGTGAGAGAAAGCTTCTTTTGCATGATTATGAGATCAATAAGCTTGAAGCCGAAGTGAGTCGTAAGGGCTACACGATCGTTCCTTTGACCGTGTACCTTAAGAAAGGCCTTGTTAAGTGTTCGATAGGCCTTGCACGGGGCAAAAAGCTTTATGATAAGCGCGAGTCCATCGCCAAGAAGGACGCGATGCGCGAAGCTCAGAGAGATTTCAAAGACAGCAACAAATACTGACAGTTCATGTGTTTGGGCGCTGCATGTCTCTGAGGGCTTAAAAGACTTACACGGGCCAGTACTGGTTTCGACGGGGATCGTGAAGTTGGAGAAGCGAGCCGCACGGGATGCGTTAAATTCCACAATTAAAATTAAACGCTAACGAAAATAACGTAGCTATCGCTGCCTGAGTGCAGCGGGTCGGCCTTGATGCACCTGCACGTTAAGTAACCGGCCTCATCCATGCAGGAAACGACGTATGCAAAGCTTTGAGCATATGGGCGTATCATGAAGCTACCGATGGCGGCATTTCGCCTTACTTTGGCCGCCGGAGGGAATCCTTTAAAGAAAGGCTGCGCTCGGAGAAGTACGATGAATCGTTTTTCGGACAGGGGTTCGACTCCCCTCTGGTCCATTTGGGGGGAACTATGAGGAAGATTTTGATTTTACTGATATGCGTTGCGCTGCTTCTGTGCGGATGCTCGGGCAGTGCGGGGTCGTCTCAGACCGAACCGGGCTTTGGCGGCAACGTTATCAGGATCGAGATCAAGGATCTCGGAAGCGTTGATATCAGGCTTTTTGATAACGACTCGTCCGAGGCCTACAACCTTTTCCTCGAGAAGATCGAGGACGGCAGCTACAAAGGAGCTTCCGTCTCCGCAGTCATCAAAGATTATCTGTTTATGGTGAGAGCGGCAGGTATCCCCGCAGACACCGAAGCACGCGAAGGCATGAGAGCTTCGGAACTTTTTAAGAGAGACCCCGAGAGTGATGTTTATCCGATCTACGGTTCCGTCCTTGTTTCTGAGAATTTTACAGCGGACGGTTCGTTTATGATCATTACGAGCGATAAGGAGAACATCAAAGAGATCGAGGACATGCTCCACTACAAGGGCGTTACGCTCAGTGAGTATCTTCTTAACGCTTATGGTACAAAGCTCAGCGAGGAGGAGCTCGATATTTACCGTGAAGAAGGCGGTGCACCCTGGCTTTACGGAGTATACCCCTGTATCGGTCAGGTGTTCGGCGGTATGGACCTGATCGAAAGGATCCTCAGGGAGGCCAATACGGCGGATGAATCCTACAGGCCTGTTGAGGACCTTGTGATCTCCGATATCGTAATAGCGGATTAATAAAAGAAGAATATGCGGCAAAAAGCAAAATGGGAGAAGAGCCGCAAGATGCTGACAGAGGTGAATGTGTTGGATAATATCAAAATTCTTTATGCTGATGATGAAGCAAGAATGAGGAAGCTTGTTAAGGATTTCCTCACAAAGCACGGCATGACACTTGTTGAAGCATGCGACGGACAGGAAGCGATCGACATGTTCTTTGCGGACAAGGACATCAAGCTTGTCATACTTGATATAATGATGCCGCGTGTCGACGGCTGGGAGGTCTGCAGAACCATCCGCAGAGAATCGGATGTCCCCATCATCATGCTGACCGCCAAGTCTGACGAACGTGATGAACTTCTCGGATTTGAGCTCGGTGTGGATGAGTATATCACCAAGCCATTCAGTCCCAAGATACTTATGGCTCGTGTCGATGCCATCCTTCGCCGCTCGGGCGGTGCGGAAAAAAATCTCATTGAAGTCGGCGGGATAGTTCTTGATGACAACGCTCACGAAGTCAGGGTCGATAACACTCCGGTTGAGCTTAGTGTCAAGGAATACGAGCTTCTTTCTTATTTCATAATCAACAAGGGAGTGGCGCTCTCGAGAGAGAAGATCCTCAACAATGTCTGGAATTATGATTATTACGGTGATGCCAGAACGATAGACACTCACGTCAAGAAGCTTCGCAGCAAGCTCGGCAGCAAGGGTGAGTACATCAAGACCATGTGGGGCTTTGGTTACAAGTTTGAGGTTGACTAATAGAATCCGAGGAGTGAAAAATGAGGTTTTCGTTAAGGTTTAAAACTACATGCATTCTTTCACTTTCTCTTTTTCTGCTTATTTTTATCTGCTGGTACTGCAATGAAAAGCTTCTTATAGTGTATTACCAGGACAACAAGACGGAGTCGCTTTGTGAAACATACGACGAAATCAATGCCTTTATCGCCACAGAGGACGCCCAAAACATCACCTCGTTTGTCCACGGTATCGATATCATTGAGACCGCATACAGCTCAAACATCTACATCATCTCATCAGAGACTCTCAGGTACATATATCCCGTCGAGCTTGATGTCAGCAGAAACTCGCTTTCGATCTCAGACAGATTTCGCAGGATCACGAATGCTATCCGCGATTACTTCTTCGGGGCCTTGATGCCCGCTTCCAAGAACACGATGGAGCTTCTTGATAAGTACGACGGATTTGAAATATACAAGTTCTACGACTACGACGTCAATTCCTACTTCATCGATCTGCTCGGGACCCTTGATGACAATAATATCGTCTTTATAAGAACAAGTTTTGAAAATATCGAGGAAAGTGTCGCGATATCATCCCGTTTCCTCGGTATACTCGGAGCGATAGTCATAGTCATCGGTTCCTGTTTAATGTTTATATTCAGCACAAGATTTACAAAACCCATAAATGATCTGTCAGAGATATCCGACCAGATGGCGATGCTCAACTTTGAAAAAAAGTATTCGGGCAAGCGTAACGATGAGATAGGACGTCTCGGAAACAGTATCAATGCCCTGTCAGAAAAGCTCGAGTCGACCATCACCGAACTCAAGAGTGCCAACATCGAACTCTTAAAAGACATTAAGGACAAGACAGAGATCGATGAGATGCGCAGGGAGTTTCTTTCGAACGTTTCTCATGAGCTCAAAACGCCTCTTGCGATCGTTATGGGCTACGCCGAAGGACTCAAGGAGAACGTTGAGAGTGATTCCGATGAGCGTGATTATTACTGTGATGTTATCATAGACGAAGCTGCGAAGATGGACAAGCTTGTTAAGAAGCTTCTTTCCTTGAACGAGATCGAATTCGGAGAGAACAAGATCGATATGAGCCGCTTTGATATTGTTGAATTGTGTAGGAGTGTTGCTTCGTCGTTTACGATACTAGCAAAGGAAAAAAATGTTTCGGTAGAAATAGAGCGCACCGAGCCTATCTATGTATGGGCAGACGAGAACCTGATCGAAGAGGTCGTTGTAAATTATCTGAGCAATGCAATGAATCATGTCGACGATCACAGGATCATAAGGATCGGTTTCTCGGAGAGTTCCGAGGGAGTGGTAAGGGTCAGTGTGTTTAATTCCGGTGAGCCTATCGCGGACGAAGATCTTGAAAAAATCTGGATCAAATTTTATAAAATTGATAAAGCCAGAACACGTGAATACGGCGGCAACGGCATCGGACTTTCCATTGTAAAAGCCATAATTGACCAGCACAAGCGGGATTGCGGCGTTTTGAACCGTGACGGAGGCGTAGAATTCTGGTTTGAACTCGATTCAAAAAAAGAATAAGAAAAATTGTTGCTAATCTTGTAAAAAGAGAAATTCTATGATAAAATGTCATTAATGTGTAGATATGAAACGGAGAATTTGTTTTTTGTTGAGTTTATCGAAAAGTAGATACAGTAGTTTTCATTTTTAACAGATTCGATCTACACGGGAAGAGGATATAGTGAAAAAGGGATTGGTTTTATTACTTGCGTGTCTCATGGTATTCCTTATGACTGCATGCGAGTCCGGTGAACATATCAGCCTCACGGAGGACGAAAGCAACGCCATCGCTCAGTACAGTGCATACCTTATCATGAAGTATGACACTCGCAAGACTCATAAAGAAAAGCTTCTTGATGAAAAAGAGCTCAAACAGGCTTATGCGGACAGGGCTGCCGAGGAAGAGAAGAACAACCCGGCGACTCCTACGCCGAGTGCCACACCGGCACCCGAGACAAAGGAACCTGTAGTTGATGTTAAGGTACCCGAGACCGAACCGGCAGAGCCTACAGCTACACCTACGCCGGAGCCTAAGCCTACATTTGACTCGCTCAGTGAATGCTTTGATAATAAGTTTAAGGTTTCCTTCCTGAAGACCACGATAGGAGCTTCTTATCAAAGTGATTATGAATTCTTCTCGGTGAACGCACCGGAAGGACAAAAGCTTGTGGTTGCGGAATTCTCGATCACGAATGATTCGTCACAGGATCAGACATTCGCGCTTAAGAACTTTGCCGTATCATTCAAGCTTGTCAGTGACAGGAAGTCGTATAACCCGAAGCTGTCACTCATAGCCAACGACCTTTTACTCCTGGAGAAGAAACTTGCTCCGAGTGAATCTACAAGCGGTGTATTGTTGTTCTTTATTGATGACGGAGAGAAGGCTGAGAAACTGGTGGCTACAAACCCCGATATCTCACTCGATAAGGTTTTTGAGATCACTATAAACAATTAAACGGAGGTACTGTATGGATACCAATATTTTGCTTGAAAGCGGAACCAACGAGCTGGAAATCCTCGAGTTTCAGGTGGGAAACAATCATTACGGCATTAACGTTGCCAAGATAAAAGAGATCCTTCCTTACAAGAGACCTACAGCGATACCCAATGCTCATCCGTGCATTGAAGGAATTTACATGCCTCGTGATACAATCATCACGATCGTGGATCTGGCGAGATCTCTTTCGATCCCTGAGAGTGAAGACGTTGATAAGGATATGTATATCGTTACCAACTTCAATCAGCTCAGCATTGCTTTCCACGTTCATACAGTTCTCGGCATACACAGAGTTTCGTGGGCAGAGATTTCAAAGCCCGACGAGTCGATCAACAATTCGGGCAAGGGCGTTGCTACCGGTATCATTAAGCTGAACGACAGACTCATTGTTATCCTTGACTTTGAGAAGATCGTTTCCGATATCAGCCCTGAGACAGGCCTTAAGGTTTCGGATATTGACCAGCTCGGCGAGAGACAGAGAAACAATTCTCCTATACTTATCGCAGAAGATTCTCCTCTTCTGAGCAAGCTTATATTTGATTCTCTGACCAAAGCAGGCTATACTAATGTTACGGTTACCAATAACGGTAAGGAAGCTTATGACAAGCTTATGTTATATAAAGAGAACGGGACATTAAATGATAAGGTTAAATGCGTTATTACCGATATCGAGATGCCTCAGATGGATGGTCACCACCTGACCAAGCTTATCAAGGAGGATAATGCACTGAAGCATCTGCCCGTTGTCATTTTCTCGTCACTTGTTAATGACGAAATGAGGAAGAAGGGGGAATCTCTCGGCGCCGACGCTCAGCTGTCGAAGCCGGAGATCGGAATGCTTGTAGAGGAGATAGACAAATTGCTCTTTAAATAACTTGTATTCCGGGTATAAGCCATGGCTATATGCAAGATGTGTCACAAGGTGATTCCGGACGGAAAAGACTTCTGTGACGAATGTGAGATTAAGAGAACTAACCAAGCAGATGAATCGTACCTTGATCGTCTGCTTAGTTCTGTTTCTTCCGAAGGCGAGTCCGAACCCCGCCGCAAGAGAGAAGAGCTCCCGCAAAAGGCCGAAGAACGTCCTTCGATGGCCGATATCATTGCTGACGTCATAGCTGAAGAAAAAGAAAACAGAGAAAGCAAAGAGACTCCTATCATTGATGAGCCTGTATTCGGAGACACTCCCGCAAGCGAGGAGATCTCCTTTGATGACATGCCAGTGAGTGACGAAGTCTCTTTTAATGATACTCCTGCATCTGACGATGTCTCTTTTGACGATATTCCTGTATCTGACGAAGTTCCTTTTAACGATGCTCCCGTATCTGACGAAGTCTCTTTTGACGATATTCCTGCATCTGACGAAGTTCCTTTTAACGATGCTCCCGTATCTGACGAAGTTCCTTTTAATGAGACTCCTGTAAGTGATGATATCTCGCTTGATGATTCTCTTGTGAGTGACGACCTTGCCACATTCGGTTCGGATCCGCCCAGTGAGATCGACAGCATGATCACAGATCTTTTGAGCGAAATGCCTGAGGATACGCCTGAATCGGATAAGGAAATCCTTGATCAGGATGATATAGCCAACATTTTCTCACAACAAGAGGGATCTGCCGGATCTGATACAGATATTGTCGATGTTGAGGATGTGCCCGAAACAGCGGTCGATGATCAGGCAGTTGAAGGCAGTGAAACGCTGTCTGCTCCCGAGCCTGAGATGGTTGATCCCTTCGGTGGTGATTTATTACCTTCTGACGCTGATGTGGAACCCGAGATGGTCGATCCCTTCGGTGGTGATATAGAGCCTTCTGTATCGGAAGAACCCGAAATGGTAGATCCTTTCGGTGGAGACATCGCTCCTTCGGCAGAATCCGAGGAACCCGAGGTACAGTTTGTTAATCCGGGTGAAGAGACTGCAGAGGAAAACGTACTCGGTGCCGACGAGCTTTTCGCACTCGATGATTCGACTATCTCTGAGGCGGATATTGTTAATATCGGTTCGGATGAACCCGAGAACATAGACATTATGGCTGAGATCGAGTCAGGGGCTCTAGAAGACAAGATCAAAGCTCTTGATGCGCCCGATAAGGACGGATCGGCTCCGAAGAAGAAAAAGAAATCTCTGTTCCAGAGGCTCTTCGGCAATGTCGTGGAAGAGCTTACCGAAGAACAGAAGGAAGCACGCCGCAAAAAAGCCGAAGAAGAGGAAAAGCAGAAGGCTGCCATTGCGGAGGCCAAGAAGAAAGGTGCCGAGGAAGCAAAGGCTGCCAAGGCTGCCCAGAAGGAACTCGACAAGGCCGAGGCCGAAGAAAAGAAGAAGCAGGCCGAGGAAGCAAAGCGCAAGGCCAAGGAAGAAGCCCGCGAGAAGGCCAGAAAGAAGAAAGAGGCTCGTGAAGCTCTTGAAGTCAGTGAAGAAGATGAAGGCAAGATCAACAAGGTCGGTGCCGGCATCCTGTTCATCCTGTTCGGAGTGATCGCGACATTCATTATCCTCGGAACCAATACATACACTTATAACCTGAGCATTGAGAACGCTCAGACCGATTTCCTCATCAGGCATTATAATGAGGCTTATTACGATGTCTACGGACTCACTATCAAAGACGAGGATATCGAGCTTTACGACAGGATCATGACTGTCATGTATGTTAATTCGCAGCTCAACTCCTACAATTACTACATGACATCGAATAACAGAGACAAGGCCCTCAACTCCCTTATCAAGGGGCTTGAGAAGTACGAGAAGTATTACATGCTGGCCACGACCTTGAACATCACGGATGATCTCGAATACGTTAAAACCAACATCCTGAACGAGCTTAATAAGACGTTTAAGCTGACGGAAGAAGAAGCGTATGCGATGATGAACATTAACGATGTAGTTGATTACAGTGAGTATATCTATGCTCTTTTGGGGACGTATGATCTTGAGTCGTTAAAATCATTAACTTAAGAAAGAGGAGTAATTAGTTTTGAAGGTTGGTCTTATAGATTATGAGGCGGGGAATACTCTCAGTGTTTCGAAAGCGCTTGAGTATCTCGGCGCTGAGGTTTGTCTTTCAAATGATCCCATTGATCTGAAAAATTGCGACAGGATTGTCTTCCCGGGGGTCGGTGCCTACTACGATGCTATGTGTAAGCTCGAGAGGTACGGGCTCATTCCTGTTATACATGAACTTGTCGGAAGCGGTGTTCCATTTCTTGGTATCTGTCTTGGAATGCAGCTTCTTTTTGATGAGAGTACAGAAACCATCGGAGCCTCAGAAGGGACGGAGGCGATCAAGGGACTCGGCATACTTCACGGTCGTATCACCAGATTTGATGAGGCTCAGCTTGCAAAAGAGGATCTTAAGATCCCACAGATAGGCTGGAACAGCATCGATATCATCAAGAAGGATTCGAAGCTTTATCGTGGGATCGAGGACGGTGCTTATGTCTATTTCGTTCATTCCTATCACCTCACATGTGATAACAGGGCAGATGTCGCCTCTACTACCGTTTATGGTACACGATTTGACAGCTCCGTCGAACACGCCAATATCTTCGGTTGTCAGTTCCATCCCGAAAAGAGCGGTGAAGTGGGGCTGAAGATACTCTCGAACTTCATAGAGTACACCGATTAAGAGGAGCAATCCGTAATAAGAGTACTCCGGAAAACGGAATGATCCGGACGGATATAAGAGAAAGGAACAAGATCCGTATGTTTACAAAAAGAATCATCCCCTGTCTGGATGTAAAAGACGGTAGGGTCGTTAAGGGAGTAAATTTCGTCAACCTGCGTGATGCCGGTGACCTTGTAGAGGTTGCAAAGGCATATAACGACGAGGGTGCTGACGAGCTTGTATTCCTTGATATCACAGCTTCTTCCGACAAGCGCAACATCGTTACCGAGATGGTAAAGAGGGTTGCAAGCTGCATCTTTATCCCCTTTACGGTAGGTGGCGGTATCAGAAGCGTAGACGATTTCAGAGCCATCCTTCGTGCAGGTGCGGATAAGGTTGCTGTCAATTCCGCAGCTATCGAGAATCCGACTCTCATAAGCGAAGCGGCATCTGTTTTCGGAAGTCAGTGCGTTGTCTGCGCTATCGATGCTAAGCGTCGCCCTGACGGACAGGGCTTCACTGTATATAAGCACGGCGGCAGGATCGATATGGGACTTGACGCTATTGAATGGGCTGTAAAGGCGGAACAGCTCGGAGCGGGAGAGATACTTCTCACAAGCATGGACTGCGACGGTACCAAGGACGGTTACGATCTCGAGCTCACCAAGGCGATCACGGACCGTGTCAATATCCCCGTCATCGCATCAGGCGGTGCGGGAAAGAAGGAGCACTTCCTGGACGCTATCAAGATAGCTCATGCCGATGCGGTGCTGGCTGCGTCCCTGTTCCATTACAAGGAGATGAAGATCTCGGATTTAAAAGAATATCTTAAGTCCAACGGTGTTAGTGTTAGGTTGTAATCTTAGGTTTACTATTTGTAATACATTTAGGGATATGCACATACAGGCGGGACTGCCACGTCACATTTTTTAAAACTCGCTTTCGCTCCAGAATCGACGTAGCGGTACATAAGCGGCTAAAACACAGCCGCTAAGTACCGACGTCTCATATGGGTTTTAAAAAACATGACGGGCGCGTCCCGCCTTATCTCATATATATAAGTTCATTTGGATGTTAAAATTTTGAGTTTCAAATCATCTTTTTCATATCCGGAATAGTCGAGGCGCGACCGTATGTTTTTTCAAAACAATAAATGCGACTGCATTTTTTTGAAAAAATATACGTGGCAGCCTCGACGTACTCAGTAAAGAATAATATTTGGTTAAAACAGGCGGGGCTGTCATTTGGCAGTCCCGCCTGTACGTGCATTTATTACACTAGCCTTTTAAATCTCGAGATTCTTGAAAGCAGTAGATAGCATCAGCTTGATACGATTGAGCTGATTGACTTCACTCGCACCCGGATCGTAATCCACCGCTACGATATTCGCCTGCGGATACCGATACTTGATCTCCTTGATAACGCCCTTTCCTACGATGTGGTTCGGCAGGCACGCGAAGGGCTGAGCGCACACGATGTTCGGTACGCCGGACTTGATGAGTTCGATCATCTCTCCGGTGAGGAACCATCCCTCTCCGGTCTGGTTTCCGATCTCTACGATAGGCCTTGCGTACGAAGCGATAGTTTCTATCTTTTCGGGAGGAGTAAAACGCTTTGATTTCTCAAATTCTTCTACCGCGATCTTTCTGCATTTCTCGAAGAATTTAATGATATAATCGTTTGCTATGGCACTTCCTTTGCTCTTACCGAGGATGCGGTACTTGTATTCGGCATCGTATGAGCAGTAGAGCAGGAAGTTTAAGAGCTCCGGACAAACAGCCTCAGCACCTTCGCTCTCGAGGAGCTCAACAAGGTAGTTGTTGGCGGCGGGCATGAACTTGACAAGGATCTCACCGACTATCCCGACACGCGGCTTCCTGATCGTTTCATCGAGCTTGAGAGCATCGAAGTCTCTGATGATGCCACGAAGGTTGTTCTTGAAATCTGACCAGTCAAGCAGGAACGAAGGCCCACCGGATGTTACAGATTCGATACACTTCTTCTTCCACTTCTCATGAAGAGCATTTGCCGAGCCTTTTACGACTTCGTAAGGACGTGTCCTGTAGACAACCTTCATGAAGACGTCTCCGTATATCAGACCCTGGACAACCTTGAGGATCAGTGAAGGAGTGAACTTGAATCCGGGGTTTTTCTCGATACCCGAGGTACTTACAGAAAGTACCGGGATCTGATCAAAGCCGGCGTTCTTGAGGGCACGTCTTATAAATCCGATATAGTTTGTCGCACGACAGCCTCCGCCGGTCTGTGTGATCATTACAGCAGTCCTGTTCAGGTCGTATTTGCCTGAGAGAAGAGCCATCATGATCTGTCCGACTACCATAAGCGAAGGGTAGCATGCGTCATTATTTACATACTTAAGACCCACATCGACAGCACTTCTGCCGTCGTTGTTGAGGATCTCAATCTTGTAGCCCTCGGATCTGATCGCGGGCTCAAGGATATCAAAATGTATGGGTGACATCTGAGGAGCGAGGATCGTGTATTCTTTCTTCATCTCCTTGGTGAATATCACTCTGTTGTAGGCGCTTGATCTGAGCTTGGGCGATATATTGTTGCGGTCTCTCTCTCGTACCGCCGAGAGGAGAGAACGAAGTCTGATCCTTGCGGCACCGAGGTTGTTGACCTCGTCGATCTTGAGTACGGTGTAGATCTTGCCCGAGGCGGTAAGAATATCGCTCACACCGTCCGTCGTAACCGCATCAAGTCCGCAGCCGAAAGAATTGAGCTGGATGAGCTCGAGATCCTTACGTGTGCGCACGAATGAAGCTGCGGCATAGAGCCTGGAATGGTACATCCACTGATCGACGACGATCATGGGCCTGTCGGTCTTGGCAAGGTGTGAAACGCTGTCCTCTGTGAGAACCGCAGCACCGTATGAGTTGATCATCTCGGGAATTCCATGATTGATCTCGGGATCCACATGGTAGGGTCTGCCCGCAAGAACGATGCCCTTGCGGCCTGTACGCTTAAGGTACTCGAGTGTTTCTTCGCCCTTTCTCTGCATGTCTTTGTGAGCGTGCTCGAGCTCTAACCATGCGGCATGAGCGGCACGTTCAACTTCTTCCTTTTTGGCTCCGGCATAGTAGGGGAGCTTGCTGTTGGTAAAGAGTGAAACAAGACGCTTTGTGACTATCTCCTCGTTCTCGAGTGAAAGGAAAGGATCTGCAAAGATGATATCCTTGGACCTCAGCTCTTCGACGTTGTTTTTGATGTTCTCGCCGTACGAAGTAACGATAGGGCAGTTGTAATGATTGCCCGACTCCGGTGACTCGTTTCTTTCGTAAGGTATGCAGGGATAGAAGATAAAAGGCACCTTTTGGTTTATAAGCCACATGATATGACCGTGTGCGATCTTTGCGGGATAGCACTCCGATTCGCTCGGTATGGACTCTATACCGAGTTCGTAGATCTTCCTTGTGGAGCTCGGCGACAAAATAACGCGGTATGAAAGCTTGGTAAAGAAGGTGAACCAGAAGGGGTAGTTCTCGTAGATATTGAGAACCCTCGGTATACCAACGATACCTCGCTTTGCCTTCTCCTCTGCAAGAGGCTCGTAGTCAAGGAATCTGTGAAGCTTGTATTCAAAGAGATTAGGGATGTTGTCTTTGTTCTTTTCGCCGCCTATACCCTTCTCACAGCGGTTACCTGAGATGTAGCGTCTGCCGTCGCTGAACTTGTTTACAGTCAGGAGGCAGTTGTTTGTACAGCCCTTGCACCTCGTCATCGATGTCTCGAATCGAAGAGCGATGATATCGTCGATACCGAGCATGGTAGTGGGCTGACCTGTGTAGGAACTTCTTGCTATAAGAGCAGCGCCGAAAGCACCCATGATACCCGCGATATCGGGACGGATGGCCTCGATGCCGAGTATGTTCTCAAGCGCGCGCAGAACAGCATCGTTGTAGAAGGTACCGCCCTGAACAACGATGTGCTTTCCGAGAGAAGAAGGATCCGTAACCTTGATAACCTTGTAAAGTGCATTCTTGATAACGGAATATGCGAGTCCGGCGCTTATGTCAGCTACCGTAGCGCCTTCTTTTTGAGCCTGCTTTACCTTCGAGTTCATGAAAACGGTACATCTTGAACCGAGGTCTATGGGGTTCTGTGCGAAAAGTGCGATCTTCGCGAATTCGGAGATCTCGAGATTAAGCGAACGGGCAAATGTCTCGATAAAGGAGCCGCAGCCTGATGAACATGCTTCGTTGAGCTGAACGGAGTTGACGGCATGATCCTTTATACGGATGCACTTCATGTCCTGACCGCCGATATCAAGGATACAATCAACATTCTTGTCAAAGAAGGAAGCGGCTCTGTAGTGAGCGACTGTTTCGACTTCGCCCTCGTCAAGCATAAGCGCCGATTTGATGAGAGCCTCTCCGTAACCTGTAGAGCATGAACGCACGATCCTGACACCTTCGGGAAGAAGGCTGTAGATCTCTTTTATCGCTCTTATCGAGGTCTTTAAAGGAGAAGCGTTGTTGTTACTGTAGAATGAGTAAAGAAGCTCTCCGCGGTCGGATACAAGGGCGGCTTTTGTGGTCGTTGAGCCCGCATCGATACCGAGGAACGCGTCTCCTTTATAGGTGGCGAGATCACGTTTTACCACACAGTGCTGATCGTGTCTGTCAGTGAAAAGATCGTATGCTTTTTGGTCCTCAAAGAGTGGATCGAGACGGTTAACTTCGAATGTGATGTTGAGGTCCTGTGAAAGGACGTCTTTGATCTGTCCCAGGGTGAGCTTAACGACATCCTCGTCGGGCTTGATGCGTCCGCCGGGGAGGAGACAGCTGTTCATTGCGGCACCCTTGGCTGCGAAGAGGTGAGAGTTCTCGGGTGCGATGATGCAGTCGTCAGTAAGCTTTAAAGTCCTGATGAACGAAGCGAGAAGCTCCGAAAGGAAGTGAAGGGGACCGCCGAGGAATGCAACCTTGCCCTTGATGGGCTTACCGCATGCAAGACCGCTGATCGTCTGGTTGACAACAGCCTGGAAGATGGATGCGGAGAGGTCTTCTTTTGTGGCTCCTTCATTGATAAGAGGCTGGATATCGCTTTTTGCAAATACACCACAGCGGGCTGCGATGGGGTAGATGGCCTTGTAGTCCTTGGCATATTCATTAAGACCCATTGCGTCCGTCTTTAAAAGCGTGGCCATCTGATCGATGAAGGAACCCGTACCGCCGGCACAGATACCGTTCATACGCTGTTCTATGGTGCTTCCGAAGTATATGATCTTTGCATCCTCACCACCGAGCTCTATTGCCACATCAGGAACGACAGGAAGCGCGGAGAGTGAAGTGGAAACCGCGATCACTTCCTGAATGAAAGGGATCTTCATGATGTCGGCGATACAAAGTCCGCCGGAACCTGTGATAGTGGGTGCAACAACAGTATCTTCCGGTATTTCGGAAGCGATCTTGGTTATGATCGAAAGAAGCGTCTCACGAATGTTGGCATAATGTCTTTCGTAATCGCTTTTGATTATCTGATCCTGTTCGTCAAGGAGCGCCACCTTAACAGTGGTCGATCCAATATCAATACCTAATTTGTACATATCTGTCCTTAGTCCCCGGGTTTATTTCTGTTTATACCTGCCGACTGTCTGAAAACAGGCTTTAGACGGCTTACATTTGCTTTTCACACAAATAAGCACATCGTAAGGGATGCGCACTACTCAATTATATACAAAAGATTGAACAAAACAAGGAAAATGCCCGATTATTATTATTTATAAACAAAAATTTATACTTTTACTTGAATGTTTCGGGTCAGCGGATTATCATAATTAGGTACCTTTTTTCGGAGATAAATGATGGAATATTTGAAAAAAAGCGATTTTTATTATGATCTGCCCGAGAGGCTGATAGCGCAGGATCCGCTTGAAGACAGATCGTCTTCGAGACTCTTGGTCCTTGACAAGAACGACGGTCGCATGCTGCATAAGCATTTTTACGAGATAGGAGAATTCCTTAGAAAAGGGGACTGTCTTGTTATCAACGATACAAAGGTCATCCCGGCGCGGCTCATCGGACACAGGGAAGGCCATACAGGCGCTTGCGAGATTCTTCTGCTCAAGAGGATCACGGCTTCTGACTGGGAATGTATCGTCAGACCCGGCAGGAAGCTAAGAGAAGGAGCGACCGTTGTCTTCGGCTCAGAGCCCACCGTGCTTAAGGGAGTGATCAAAGAAGTGCTCCCCGATGGCAACAGGATCGTGTCCTTTGAATTCGAGGGAGTGTTCGAGGAAGTACTCGACAAGCTCGGCACCATGCCGCTTCCTCCTTATATCACGCATGAGCTTAAGGACAGGAACCGATATCAGACCGTTTATGCCAAACATGACGGATCGGCCGCGGCTCCGACAGCCGGACTACATTTTACGGAAGAGCTTCTTGAGAAGATCAAAGATATGGGAGTCGACATCGTAAGGGTCACTCTTCATGTCGGGCTTGGGACGTTCAGACCCGTCAAAGAGGACAACATCCTCGACCATCATATGCACACGGAGTCTTATCAGGTAACCGAGGAAGCCGCTCGAATGATCAACGCAGCCAAGGAAAGAGGCAGCCGCGTGATCAGCGTCGGTACAACGAGCTGCAGGACACTTGAAGCCGCTTCGCACGGTACGAACAGAGTCGAGGCAGGCAGCGGAGACACCGACATCTTCATCTACCCCGGGTACCGATTTAATATTGTCGATTCACTGATAACCAATTTCCACCTGCCGGAATCAACGCTTATAATGCTGGTTGCGGCGCTTTGCGGAAGAGAGAACATACTCAATGCCTACAAAGAAGCTGTTAAAAACGAATACAGGTTTTTCTCCTTCGGAGATGCTATGTTCATCACGGATCTTTAGGATACTTGCGTTCCTGATACTGCTTGGAGCTGCCTGGCTGCTCGCTCCGTCTTTTCGGGCGGAGGCGATGACGGACATCAGGGTCGGACTTGTGGCGCAGTACAAGGACAAAGACGTTTTAACGGTCTACAACAAGAGGATAATGCTCGGATACGCATCCGAGAAGGAGTTCAAAGCGGGAGAGGTATTCTACGGAGAAAACGGATTCTCTTTTGAACCGGATGATTCAACGTATATAGTCAAAACGAGCGTTTTCCCTTCCTACGACGAAGCACGTAAAGGGATCGGGCAGAACAATAAAGCAGAGCTTATCCCTGTACTTAAGGGACCAAAGACATGGCAGCTCTACGAAAGGTCGGACGGCAGCAGCGCAGTGAGCCGCGAGCATCTTATCAGGGTTACGTTCGGCAAGAGCACCTTTCTGATCGACTCATGTGAAGGAAGTGATTCGAAGACTTACAGCCCTTATCCGCAGATCAAGGCTGTTAATTCAAAAAACGACCCTTCGGGCAAGATCATCTCACTCGGTACGCGTTCTTACAGAGGCAGGATCGAGATCGTCAGGAGCGGTGGGAAGCTCACAGCCGTTAATATCATAAGCATTGAAGCTTATCTGTGCGGTGTTGTCACCTGCGAGATGAGCAAATCATATGATCCCGAAGCGCTTAAAGCACAGGCGGTCTGCGCGAGAAGCTACGCGCTCTACAAGTCGGGATTTACTTGCAGGGGGACACTGTCGAACCCCTACAACCTCTCCGATACGACCGCTTCGCAGGTGTACAGGGGAGTAACGGGTGAATCAAAAGAAGCCATCGCGGCTGTCAAAGCGACTGTGGGTGAGGTCATCTACAGGGGTGACGATCTTGTTGAGACTTTTTATTTCTCGACAAGCGGAGGATCGACCGAGAGCGGGATCGACGTCTGGGGTATCAAAAGCGCGATCTACAACTCAAAGCCCGATCTGTATGAGCTGAGCCCCGAGAAGAAGCCGTGGGTTATCACATATACATTGGAGAAAGCACGAGAGCTTTTAAAGAGCAACGGCTTTGATGTCGGAACGGTGAAGAGCGTCAAAGAGATGATCGTGACCGGAACGGGGCGCGTGAGCTCTCTTAAGGTGACCGGAAGCACGTCGTCAAAGACGCTCGGACTTCAGGAAGCGCAGATTGTATTTGATCTTCCTTCGGCCAAGTACAAGGTCGTGCTTGGCGGCACTTCTCCGGTGATGCCTTACGCCGTGAGTGACGACTTGAAAGAACGGCTTTTTGGTTCGGGACTATATGCGATCTCGGGAAACGGCACGCTCTCAAAGCTCGATACTCTTGAGCAGCTGATCGTGGTCAGTGATGACAATATGATGAACTTCCCTCTCATGGACGTACCGGCAGGGAGTGTTGCTTTCTTCGGTATGGGCTACGGTCACGGAATCGGGATGTCGCAGTCCGGTGCACAGGGGCTCGCCGTGAGCGGCTTTGATTATAAAGAGATCATAAATTATTATTTTGATGATATCCGTATCGACAAGTATCATGTCGCATGACGGAAAGGTGGGGATATGTTGACTAAGAGGATCGTTTCGGTGCTCATCCTTTGCTGCCTGCTGATCACGGGCTGCAGCTTTCAGAAGACCGATACTTCGGAGCTGCGTGCTTCCGGGGTTTCTTCGGCGACTTCACAATTAAAGTCGGCCGACAGGATCCTGAGTGGCAGCGGTGCCGAAGTACTTCTTGCTGTTGCTAATGAACCTTCAGTCGAATATGATGGCGACGGAAAAGTATCCGGAACATCTGTAAGTGATGTCACGCCTGATATTTTGGCAGATGATTCGGGCAGTGATACGCCGGCAGAGACAGATGAACAGTTACCGAAAGAGTCTGTGCCTGACATTGATGAGTTTGCAGAGTATGATGAATCTGATGTAGGAGACCTTTTTAAGGAGGAGACGATCGTTTCGGCAGCGGAATATGTAGAGGGCGAGGTAAGATCTTATAACTCAAAGCTTGATGATTACCTGGCTTCTCTCGGGACCACGCTCGATGAGGCAAAAAAACAGGCTGAAGAAAACAGAAAAGCCGAGCAGGCCATCTTAGACGAGATAAAAAACAAAGAGAAGGAGTGGGATGACCTTGCGCCTACCACACACATGTCTTTTGCAGAGCTCATCGGAGACAACGGCGTTTATGAGTACCCGTCGGCTTTCCCGACACCCGATACCTACAAGATAGTAGTCGACCTGAAGTATCAGGTGGTCATGGTTTTTGCCAGAGACGAGAAGGGTAAATATACTGTCCCCGTCAGATACATGCTCTGTTCCTCGGGCGCCGACAAGACACAGTCACCTGTCGGAACCTTTGAGATGAAGGACTACAGAGTCAGGTTCTCCAGATTCAAAAACACCGACAACTTCGGTCAGTATTGGAGCCTTATCACAGGAAGGATCTACTTTCACTCTGTTCTTTACACATCAAAGAACGCGTCGGACTACGTCTCTTCAACATGGAACAACCTCGGAAAGAACGTTTCACACGGATGTATCAGACTCACGGTCCCCGATGCCAGATTCATCTATTACAACATGGCTCCCGGCACAGTTGTCGAGATCAGAAAGGGTTCCTCGTCCGATAAGGAGACCAAGGAGATCAGAGAGAAGCTGCTTGAGGGCAAGGCTGAGGTTCCCTCTAAGAGGCTTAAGCTCGTGGCGGGAGAGATACCTTACACCGACAATTGGAGTGCCGATGAGGTACCGCACGAAGTTCCGTTTATAAACGGTCACCAATAAATAATCTGGTTTGTAAATGATCAAAGGGCTGACGTTTTGTGTCAGCCCTTTTTGCATGAATGTCTTTATCGGGTTTTCAATACCTCTGTCAGTTCGTAGCGCCTTTTTGTGTCATGACCTGTGTTATGTCTGTAATGAACACGTAGTAGATGTCGCCGTAGTCGGGGGAATGGCTGTAGTGTCCATAGTCGTCAACCCAGCGAACGGTCCCGTCCTTCCTAATGATCCTATAGATGACATGATCCATCGAATCGCCTTCCTCGGAATCTATCTGATGATCGATAGAGGCCTGGACGGTAGCGAAATCGTCGGGATGGACCATCTTTTCAAAGCTGTTGCATGTAAGCTCCTGAAATTCGTCCACCGTACTGCAACCATAGATCTCAAGTACTTTGCTGTTCTGGTAGATGATCTCTCTCTGCTCGTTCTCACGGTAGATAAAGAAACCGCCCGGGATAACCTCGGCCATCTGTCTGATGACAGGCATGGTGTACTTGGTGAGAGAAAAGTTGTCGGCGTAACGCATCTTGCGGGCTGACTTGGCATCACCCTCGATGACGGGATTATCCGCCATGATCTGACTCGTGTAATAGTTCTGCTTGTTCTTGTACATGAGCTTGTCAGCTTCGATCATGAGCTGGTCGGCATCGTGATCGGGGTACTCTGCCATATCGGCTTTACCTATAGAGATAGAGATCCCATTGATGTATTCGCCTTTCCAATTTGAGAGTGTTTGCTCGAGTTCCTCTGATTTTTCAATAAACTGCTCATGCTTCATATAAGCGATGACAACAAACTCGTCGCCGCCCGTTCTGAAGCAACGGCCTACGGAGCTGAACACGTTCTTGATACATTCCGATGATCCTATGATCAGTTCATCCCCAGCGAGGTGTCCGTAGATGTCGTTGGTCTTTTTGAGACCGTTGACATCAAGCATGATTATGGACAGAAGAGGCTTTTGCTTGCTGTTCTTGATGGTGTCGTTGAGAGTGTCGATGTACTCTTTATAGGCACGCCTGTTCTCAAGCCCCGTAAGGTTGTCGTAGTAGGCAAGGATACGGATCTGTTCGATGCCTGTTTTACTCTTGTGGGAAGTATAAAACTTGATCCCGATGTAGGAGATGACAGTAGCTACGTAGAAAGCGACCGTTAATCCGGCAAAAACGATCCACGACCCACCTGTCTCCATGGTGACAACAGATGAAGCCGAGAAGACAAGAAAAGCGGTTACCGGTACACAGAGTATCAGTAACTTCTTAAGGACCGAATTCCTGTCCGATGTCCTGCCGTAAACCAGCGTTTCCGCAACGAGCATGATAACAGATACAACCGAAAGCGCAACAATAACAACAACTACCTTTGCCCACCCCTCATTAAGCAAAATCCGAGCTGTTTCCTGCATATAAGATTCCCCCTGAAAAAGCTTTAGAAGCATTGTGTTAACTGCCTTTTGAGACGATAACATTCGAATTCCGAAAGAATTGTATCACAAATATTCGGATTTGCAAATATTTATTTAACTGGGGAATTATTATTTTTTATTTTTCTATGAGGCTCTCGATGTCACATCCAAGTACCTTGGAGATACGGTAGAGTGTTTCTGCGCTGGCTTTATTGATATCCTTGTTTCTTTGCTCGTACATCTGGATAGAACGAAGTGATACACCGGAGCGGTTCGCGAGCTCTGACTGTGTGCACCCGTAGGAGCTGCGAATGCGCTTCAGGTTTGTTTCTTTGAAGTGTTCGCGCATTTTTTCATCAACGATCTCAACGAATTTTGAGATGTCTGCCTCGTGGAGAGTGTAGTACATACGTTTCAGATCATCAAAAGAGAGTACAGTAAAAATTTCAGCGTAGTTTCTCGCAGAAAACCACTGATAATAGCAAACTGACCAACCCATCCAGTACTCTGCGGACCGTTCGAATCGATCCGGAGATGTTGCTTCAAGTTGCTTACCTGTAGTTTCTGATATGACGTCTGAAGCAATCTCAATTCCGCTTTTTCCTGCAAGATAGGAGGGCTCTCCATTCTCCATACGCTTACTCACAGAACTAGCGACGAAGAACTTAATAAAGTCTTCGCCCGGGATCCGGCAATAATTGATAGCGTAATCAAAAGCATCACCAAGAGCAGCCTGTGCTTTACTGAGATAAATTTCTTGGAATGCGCGGGTCATCATTGGTAATTCCTCCTCTCATTATGTCCAGTATATACAGACCGTCTGTTTCTTCTTCAAGGATGCTTGAATAGTTTAGTCCGGCATCATCATCTCTTGCCTTACGAAGAACATAATAGGTGTCTTTTTCGGCTAGTTCGAAGCCTTTAAACTTGATCTTTGAGAAGGCAAACTTTGATTTGATAACGATCTGCTCACCGAGCTTTCCGAGTCTCATGGCACGAGAGAGTTGTTCGACAGTGATCGTGTTATTCAGGAATGCTTCAGCATAGTCAAAGTATGAATCATCTGCACGGTAGCCTATGATTAGATCATACGCATTGACGTTGATACTGAAGTTATCAATAAGATATTGTTTCGCTCGTTTTGCTACCGGAGCTTTGATACTGAAAAGACGGTGTTCTACAAGAACAGCTATCCAGTTCAGAATCGTATAGTCAGGACTGTTTAAGTTCAGTATATTCAGATACTCCGTATCTAAGGTGTATCTGTTTGAAAATCCGTCGTGCAATGAAGAAACAGCCCATTCTTTAGCCAGATCATTACTTTCGGTGCAATAAAAACCAAGGCCGAAATCGTTGTTTTTTCTGCCTTCGCCGAATATAGGAACTTCTATGATTTTCTGAGAACCGTGGTATATGGTCAATTGTTTTTCCATCATATAAGCCTCCTTCGACAATATTGTATCACCACGGTGATACAAAGTCAATCGTTCTAAGAATCATCAACCTCTCAGACAAAGTGGATTATTAATGATTTGGTTTAGCATATGTCGAGATCATCATCTCACGCTATTATGAGTTCGAAGAAGGTCTGATCAAAAGTGTTTCGCACGGAACAGAGAACGTTGATGAATACCTTTACATACAGTCTGAATCAGGAAATGAATATCGCTTTTATCTGGATGGGGTCGGAGTGGATTGTATCTACGATATTACTAAAGATGAGTGGCCTGTGAGATCATATAGGTAAGGGCAGAACTGATGTGAAAATTTTTTTAAAAAAAATATAAAAAAAGTGTTTGACAAGCATTTGGACAAGTGATATATTCACAATTAATTTAACACAGACAAAGGCCGTGACGAAGACGAAAACTTGATTGTAGTCTGTACAGAGAGAACTGCATTGGTGAGAGCAGATCGAGATGTTCATTTTTTCTATCACTTCCGAGCTGAAGACCCGAAAAGGAGAGTATCCCCAGTAGATATCTTCCGTGAATGCTACGTTAGTGCACAGGGCTTGATGGAGCCTGTGAGGGGTATATGATTATCATATACAAGTTGAGTGGTACCGCGGATTACAGTCCGTCTCAAGTAATTGAGACGGACTTTCTTTTTTGTGTTAAACGAGCACTCTCGGTGCTCGCGCAGCGAGCATTGATACGAAGTAAAATTTTTGTTTTCGAAGATTGTTTTTATCTTCGGAAAGCATGGGAGAAAACCCAAATAAATCGAAAGGAGAAAGAAATGGTTAAGGAAGATCTTAAGGAAGTTGCACAGCGTGTCAAAGAAATGAGGGAGTTATCGGCCATTTCGATTCATGAGATGGCAGAAGCCACCGGCATGAGCATTGAGGATTACATGGCTCTTGAGGAAGGCAAGATAGATTTTACTTTTTCTTTTATTTATAAAGCTGCTGAAAAATTTAAGGTTGATATCGCAGATATCCTTCAGGGTTCAAGTCCGAACCTTGTTACATATTCGCTTGTAAGAAAGGGCAAGGGCGTTCCAATCGCCCGTAATGAGGCATGTGCTTACCTTAACATGGCTCCGAACTTCAAGAAGAAGCTGGGTGAGCCATTCTGCTGCAGACTGCCTTTTGATGCGGAAGCACTTGAAAAGCCCATGAATCTTCATGTTCATAACGGTCATGAGGTTACGATCATCACAAAGGGCATGATGAAGCATCAGTTCGGCAACAGGATCGAGACACTTTATCCCGGTGATGTGATCTACTTCGACAGTAACACTCCTCACGGTGAGCTTGCTATCGGCGGACAGGATTGTGAGTTTTTCACAGTCATCATGAAGCCGGACGGAGAGGTTGAACATTCCGATATAGATTCACGTCAGACAAATTGGGCTCCCGAAGAGATCATCATGGATGAGCCCGAGACCGGTATCGTCGGTGAGAAGTATGCAAAGACAAAGATTGACGGCAACGGTCTTTTAAAGGAGATCAGATTCAAGCACGAGAAGTCATTCAACTTTGCCTATGATGTTGTTGACGAGCTTGCTAAGAAGGAACCCGACAAGGTGGCTATGGTCTGGGTTGCTGATGATAAGAGCGACAGAAAGTTTACTTTCAAGGATATATCTGAACTCTCATCGAGAGCAGCAAACTATTTCAGAAGCCTCGGTATCCAGAAGGGCGACAGGGTAATGCTCGTTCTTAAGCGTCATTACCAGTTCTGGATCTCGATCATAGCACTTCACAAGATCGGCGCTATCGCGATCCCTGCAACAAGCCAGCTTGTAAAGCATGACTTTGAGTACAGATTTAATGCAGCCGGCGTAAGTGCGATCGTTGCGACACCCGAGGATAATGTTCCCGACAGTGTTGAAGCAGCGCTTCCCACATCACCCACTGTAACTACAAAGATCCTTGTAAATGCAAAACGCGAGGGATGGGAAGATTTCGACACAAAGATCGTGGAGTTCCCTCCCGAGTTTAAGAGACCCGAAGGACTTGCGGCAGCATGCGGCGATGACCTGATGCTCATGTTCTTCACTTCGGGTACCACCGGTTATCCCAAGATCGCTACTCACAGCTATAAGTATGCACTTGGTCACTACATCACTGCCAGATACTGGCACAATATCAAGCGAGACGGCCTGCATCTTACCATCTCGGATACCGGCTGGGGCAAGGCACTTTGGGGCAAGCTCTACGGAGCATGGCTCTGTGAGGCTGCTGTATTTGTATATGACTTCAAGCGTTTCAATGCGCTTGACATCCTACCGATGTTCAAGAAGTACGGTATCACGACTTTCTGTGCACCGCCCACAATGTACAGATTCCTTATCAAAGAGGACCTTTCAAAGTTCGACCTTTCGACTATACAGTACGCTACAGTTGCGGGTGAGGCACTTAACAGTGAAGTTTACGATCAGTTCCTTAAGGCGACCGGCATAAGCCTTAAAGAAGGTTTCGGTCAGACAGAGACTACGCTTACCATTGCTAACCTTGTCGGACAAAAGGTTAAGCCCGGTTCAATGGGACGTCCTTCACCCATGTATGATGTTGATATCGTTCATCCCGACGGAACAAGCACGCAGGTCGGTGAAGTCGGCGAGATCGTTATCCGTACTGACAAGCATGTTCCCTGCGGCCTGTTCAGAGGATACTATCGAGACGATGAGAAGACAAAAGAGGCTTGGTACGACGGAGCTTATCACACAGGTGATACCGCATACCGCGATGAGGACGGATATTTCTGGTATGTCGGCAGAACCGATGACCTGATCAAGTCTTCGGGCTACCGTATCGGACCGTTTGAGATCGAGAGTGTCATCATGGAGCTTCCTTATGTACTTGAGTGTGCGGTTACGGCTGCTCCCGATCCTGTCAGAGGTCAGGTCGTAAAGGCAACCATCGTTCTTGT